>VFQQ010000968.1_pt1 | contig 45953 bp, 37 predicted proteins | sample 3512341 | NCBI WGS metagenome assembly VFQQ01 (sample SAMN10412373, study PRJNA504923) | tailings metagenome | isolation source: Relicate 2 Philex TSF1 revegetated site | place: Philippines: Tuba, Benguet | collected 2017-08-29 | reverse complement strand
ACGGTGACCTGAACGGAAGCGCCTCCGGCGGGGCCAGCGACCCCGCTGGACCGGGATCGGCAGGCACGTCGGGTTGTGCAACGACGGCCGTTCCGCCCGGCATCCCTCTGGGGTCTGGATCTGGGGGCCGAGCGCGATTCTGAAACAGCTTCTTAGCGCAACCCGTCACCCGACGGCCACCTGGGTCCAGGGCGAAGCCCTGGCTCGCTAGGATTTGAAGTACGCCACCGCGTTCCGGAAGAGCTTCATTCCTTCCCCTTCGCCGCGGAGCTTGCGGCGGGTCCACTGCGGGTGCTGCGTGGCGAACAGGTATCGCTCGGGGTGCGGCATCAGTCCGAGAATCCGGCCGGTCGCATCGCCGAGGCCCGCGATGTTGGCGAGCGAACCGTTCGGATTCACCGGGTAGGGGAGCAGGTCCGCTTCCCCGGCGGTCGGATCACTGCCGGTGTACTGCAGGGCAATCTGCCCCTGCGAACGCCACTCGTCGACGATCTGCGGCGACCGGACGACGATCCGCCCTTCGGCGTGGGCGATCGGCAGCTCCAGGCTCTCGATCCCGTTCAGGAAGACGTTCTTCGTGCTGCCGGTCTTCAGGCGGACCCACAGCGCTGTGTATTTGCCGTTCTGGTTCCATGTCAGCGTCGCGTCCGGATTCCCCTGCGGCGGCCAGGTCTTCGCCCCACCAGGAAGAATTCCCGACTTCATGAGCACCTGGAACCCGTTGCAGATTCCGAGGGCGAGCGTATCGCGGGTCAGGAACTCGCGAATCGTGTCCGCCAGCCGCCCCTGGAGCTGCGCCCCGAAGACGACTCCGGCTCCGAGGTCGTCCCCGTAGCTGAAGCCGCCCGGGATGCAGAGAGCCTGGTAATCCTTGAGGAGAGTCGGGTTCTCGAGGAGCCGGAAGAGATGCACCCGGTCGGCCTGCGCGCCGCTGTTCTCGAAGGCGTACGCCGTTTCGACGTCGCAGTTCGTTCCGGGGGCACGCAGCACACAGACTCGCGGGGTCGCCATATCGGCCGGGGTCCTGATCAATGACCGGGTAACAGGGAAGGGAGATTGTAGGGGGCCGCCGACTCCGTTTCAGCCGAACCAAACCGGATTCGCCTCGCCCGAGAAGACTCCCTCGTCGGCCCGCCCGTTCAGCCTTCAGCCCGCTTCGCCACTCGCTTGCCGGGCCGTTCCCATCAACCTACGCTCACGCGTCGTCTCCACCCGGACCGGCCGCGCCGTCGCCACGGGGTTCCGCAGGCCGTCCCCCAACCTCTGTGACCCGCCCGAAGGATGCTCACCATGAAATTCCGGTCGCTCTCGGTCCTGCTCAGCTGGGCCGCGGTTATCGCCGCCCCCGCCTGTTCATACGCGGACGTCAAACTCGGCTCGCCGTTCCAGCACCACATGGTCCTGCAGCGGGAAGTTCCGGTCCCGGTCTGGGGCTGGGCCGATGCGGGAGAAGAAGTGACCGTGACGATCCGCAGCCAGGCCAAGACCGCCAAGGCGGCGGCCGACGGCAAGTGGACCGTGACCCTCGACCCGCTCACCGCCAACTCCGAGGCGACGAGCATGACGGTCAAGGGGAAGAATGAGATCAAGCTCGACGACGTCCTCGTCGGCGAGGTCTGGGTCTGCAGCGGCCAGTCCAATATGGAATGGTCGATCGCCGCCTCGATCGATCCCGATCTCGAAGCGTTCGCCGCCAACGACCCGCAGATCCGCCTGCTTCAGATCCCGAACGTCCCCGCCATGACGCCGCAGGCGACCTGCGGCGGCGAATGGAAGGTCTGCACCCCGGACTCGGTCCGCAACTTCTCGGCGGTCGGCTACTTCTTCGGCCGGCAGCTTCGCCAGACGCTCGGCATTCCGGTCGGACTGATCGCCTCGGACTGGGGGGGAACCCCGGCCGACGCCTGGACCAGCCCGGAAGCGATGCAGGCGACCGCGGACCTCAAGCCGATCCTCGACCGCTGGGCGGCGATGGACGCGGACTACGAGAAGAACAAGGACGTCGTCGGCAAGGATGGCAAGAAGCCGGCCGACCCGACCAAGAACCCGCACCATCCGAGCGTCCTCTACAACGGCATGATCGCCCCAATCGCCGGATACGCGATCCGCGGCGCGATCTGGTATCAGGGAGAGTCGAACGCCAGCCGGGCGTACCAGTACCGCCTGCTGATGCCGACGATGATCCAGAGCTGGCGGACCGCCTGGAAGCAGGGAGATTTTTCCTTCTACCAGGTGCAGCTCGCAAACTTCCTGGCCCCCAAGGATCAGCCGGGGGACAGCGCCTGGGCTGAGCTCCGCGAAGCGCAGATCATCGCGACCAAGGCGATTCCGAACGTCGGGGCGGCCTGCATCATCGACATCGGAGCCGAGAAGGACATTCACCCCAAGGACAAGCAGAATGTCGGCAAGCGGCTCGCCCGCCTCGCCCTGAACCGGGACTACAACCGCAAGGACATCGTCCCGCAGGGACCGACCTACACCTCGTCGGAAGCGAAAGACGGCAAGATCACCGTCAAGTTCGACACGCACGGTCCGAAGCTGATCTCCTACTACCAGCAGCCGCTCCGCGGCTTCGCCGTCGCAGGTGAGGACAAGGTCTGGAAGTGGGCCGAAGCCAAGATCACCGGCCCCGACACGATCGAAGTCTCGAGCAAGGACGTCGCCGCCCCGGTGGCGGTCCGGTACAACTGGGCCGACAACCCGAACGGGACGCTCTACAACGAGCTCTACCTGCCGGCGTACCCGTTCCGCAGCGATGACTGGAAGGGCGTGACCGCCGACGCCAAGTAGCGTTCGCGAACTCTGCCGTGCCACAAAACAAGACGCACCGGCCTCCTGGTCGGTGCGTCTTCTGTTTCTGGCAACGACGCGAACGCGGCGAAATCACGAACTTCGGATTCGTCGCTGAGCGAGACCTACTTCTCAATTTCGCCGCCCGATTCGGTCCAGCTCCGCCAACCTCCGTCCATCGAGATGACGTTGGTGTAGCCCATCTTCTGGATGTTGTCCCCGGCGAGGGCCGACCGGAAACCGCCGCCGCAGTACAGAACCAGCGGAGTCGCCAGGTCCGGATACTTCTCTTCGACATCCCGCTCGATCACCCCTTTGCCGAGATGGACCGCGCCCGGGATGTGCCCCTTGGCGTACTCGCTCTCTTCGCGGACGTCGACCAGGACGAACTTCTCCCCCGCTGCGCGGCGGGCTTTCATGTCGTCGATCGTGCACTCGCGGACGCGGCTCTTGGCGTCATTGACGATCTTGAGGAATCCCGGGGCGTGCTGCTTGGCCATGGCGTCAATCTCCTGGCGGCCGCGTTCCGGGCGGCCGTCAAAGCAGAGTAACCGCGAAGCCACGAAGAACACAAAGGGGAGCGGGAAGCCGCGAGGCAGGAAGCGCGCCTTCGAGACAACCGCCGCTTCTCCAACAGCGGGAAGAGGCCTATCCTTTGAGACATTCCGGCCCGTGACTCAGCACCGATCCACCGCTCCCATGACTGAACTGCCGCTCGAAGTCGATATCGCCACGGTCAAGCAGAAGCTCGACGCGAAAGAGCCGTTCCTGCTTCTCGACTGCCGCGAACAGAACGAATACGACCAGTGCCGGATCGCCGGGGCGGAGCTCTTGCCGATGAACCAGATCCAGGAACGGGTCGGCGAGATCGAAGGACGCAAGAGCGACCTCGTCATCGTCCATTGCCACCATGGCGGCCGCAGCCTCCGCGTCGCCCGCTGGCTCCGCGCCCAGGGATTCGCCAACGCTCAGAGCATGGCAGGGGGGATCGACGGGTGGTCGCTCCAGATCGATCCGTCGGTGCCACGCTACTAGCCTCCGGGCCGCCTCCCGCCACTGACGCTCTTCGCCGGTTCGCCGCACACATTCTGGATCTACGCAATGGCCGACTCCCCCTGGATCATCGAACCGACTGCCGAAACCTTCGAGAAGGAGGTCGTGGAGCGGTCCATGTCCGTTCCAGTCGTCATGGACTTCTGGGCAACCTGGTGCCAGCCCTGCCTGATGCTCGCCCCGATCCTCGAGAAGCTGGCGAACGAGTACAAGGGGCAGTTCATCCTCGCCAAGGTCGAGACCGAAAAGAACCCGGAGCTGGCCGGCGCGTTCGGCGTCCAGTCGATCCCGCTCGTCGTCGCGATCCGCGACGGCCGGCCGATCGACGCCTTCCAGGGGGCCCTTCCGGAATCGCAGATCCGCGAATGGCTCCAGCGGATTCTCCCGTCGGAGACGGAGCGTCTGCTGGCCGAAGCCGCTGAGCTGGAAGGAGAAAGTCCCGCTGAGGCCGAAACCCGCTATCGAGAAGTCCTCGCCGGCGACGCAGAGAACGGCCCCGCGCTGATCGGACTGGGGCGTGTCCTGCTCGGGCAGGGGAAAGTCACCGAGGCCCAGGAAGCCATCGACAAGCTGGAGGCGCGGGGCTATCTCGAGCCGGAGGCGGAGCAGCTCAAGTCGCAGATCGCCCTGCAGTCCGCAGCCGCGTCCTTCTCCGGAGACGTCGGCAAGGCCCGTGCGGCCGCAGCCGCGGAACCGACGAACATGGACCTCCAGACCGAGCTGGCGGAAGTCCTCGCGGCGTCCGGGGCCTATGAAGAAGCCCTCGAGCTCTGTCTTTCCCACATCGCCCGAGACAAGGCCGGGGCGGGTGTGAAGGCCAAAGAGACGATGCTCACGATCCTCGGCTCGATGTCCGACCACGAGCTGGCCGGCCAATACCGCCGCAAGCTGGCGACGCTGCTGTACTGAGTGTGTCTCGGCAGAGAAGAGTTAAACACCAAGACACCAAGGAGTCACAAAGGGCACAAAGAGGACGAAGTTAGGAAGATCCTCTCCTTTTCCTCTTGGTGTTCTTCGTGCCCTCTTGGTGCCTTGGTGTTTAACCTCTTCTCCCCTGGATGAGGCCGCACATCCTGTCGAGGACCTGCTCGATCGTGAGGCCAGTGGTGTCGACCGTGATCGCGTCGTCCGCGGCCCGCATCGGGGCGACGCTGCGGGTCTGATCCCGTTCGTCCCGGACTTCCTGCTGGGCGAGCAGTTCATCGAGGCTGACCGGCTGCCCCTGCGCGCGGAGCTCTTCGAACCGGCGGCGGGCCCGCTCCACCGGATCGGCGGTGAGGTAGAATTTGAACTCCGCTGTCGGGAAGACGATCGTCCCCTGATCGCGACCTTCGGTGACGATGTTCCGCCCCGCGGCGAACTGCCGCTGCTGCTCGACCATCGCCGACCGCACGGCCGGATGCCGGGCGACCAGCGACGCCGCCTGCGAGACCTCGGGAGTCCGGATCGCCGCTGAGACATCGCGGCCGTCGACGTAGGTCCGTCCTTCGCCAAACGTGATCACCGCGCTGCAGGCGAGTCGGCCGGTCGCCTCTTCGTCTTCGGGATGACTGCCGGTCTCGAGGCACCGCAGAGCCACGACCCGGTACATCGCACCGGTGTCGAGAAAGAGATACCCGAGCGTCTCCGACAGTCGTCGGGCGGTGGTGCTCTTGCCGGTGCCAGCCGGTCCATCGATGGTGACGATCATCAAAACCTTGTCGGCCGAAAGGGACAGAAAACAGTCCGTGAGGGCGCCCGCATTGTTCCGCCTCCCTTTCGATTTGCAACGCCGCCGCCGCCGCGGGAGACGTGACCTTCCAGGCCCACCGCGCGCCGAAGCGGAGTTTGCGCCGCGTTGATTTTGACTTGTCCCACCCGTAATCTGGCCGGACTTCACTTCCCCTCAAACCCTTCCGCGGTTGGGAGCCTCAGATGCCCGTGCTCGGCCGTCTCGTCCTCTCGTCGAGATTTCCTGTGTTTTGCCTGTTCGCGGCCCTTCTCGGCAGCTGCGCAGACCCGAACAAACCGGCCACGCCGACTACCCCCGGAGCGGCTCCGGCGACCCCCGCCGCGGTGGGGGCGGGCGGTACAAAGCGTCTTATTTTCCTTACGAACGGTGAGGATCCGTACTGGGACACCTGCAACGCCGGATTTCAGGAGGGGGGCAAGGAGTTCCTGAAAGACTCGAAGCTGGTCGTCGAGTTCCACAAGAACAGCGGCAACGCGGATGGGCAGATCAACCGCCTCCGCCAATACCTCAGCGAGTCGGATATCGCGGGTCTGGCGATCTCGGTCTACAACGCCGACAACGCCGGGATCGCCGCGGAACTCAAGAACCTTCAGGCGGCCGGCGTGCAGGTGATCACGGTCGACGGCGACCTCAATACCCAGCAGTTCCCCGGTCACCGCCCCTACTACATCGGGACCGACAACCTCGCCGCCGGGAAAGTCCTGGGGACGGCGGCCAAGCACATTCTCGCCCACAAGAAGAATGAGAAGGGGGCCTATGTCCAGTTCGCGGGCGACGTCGCCAACGACAACGCCCGTAAGCGGATGGACGGCTTCCAGGAGGCGGTCGGAGACTCGTACAAGGAACTCGACCGGATGCCGGACAAGATGGATCAGAGCAAGGCCCGCGACAACGTCCGGGTGGCGATCGACAACTTCGAAAAAGACGGCCTCAATCTGCTGGTCGGGATCTGGGCGTACGACGCTCCGGCGATCGCCGGCGTCGTCAAGGAGCGCAACAGCCGGGACAAGTATTCCGTCTGCGTGTTCGATGCTCACCCGGGCGCGATTGCCGAGATGAAGGTGGGGATGGTCGACGTCGCCGTCGTCCAGAACCCCTACGAGATGGGACGTCTGTCGGTGAAGCTGCTCAAGGCGATGGTCGAGAAGGATGAAGCGACGCTGAAGTCGATGTACCCGCAGCCGGCCGGGGAGCCCGGGGCCGACATCTATACGACCGGCCTGCGGGTCATCGTCCCGAGCGCCGCCGATTCGCCGCTCAAGCCCGACATGTTCGACGCCAAGACGGTCGAGTTCATGGAACTGCCGGCGTTCACCGCGTGGCTCGACAAGTACAAGCTGATCGGCTCGTAGGCCACGCGGGCTGAGCCGTCTCCCTTCCGAATCCGGCCCTCTCTCAGAGCGACGTCGCGCTATGTCCAATCCTCCGTCTGCCGCTCCGGCACAGCCTCCGCGCGGACGTTCCGGCTGGTTGCTCCGTCCTTACGAGTGGGCGCTCCTCGGCTCGATTCTCTTCGTCCTTGCGGCGACGGCCGCGGCGGACTCGAACCACGCCTATCTGCGCAACCCGGCGCAGTGCCTCAAGGACAACCTCCGAAACCTCGCGCCAATTACGATTCTCGCCCTCGGGGCAACGGTCGTGATTGTGGCGGGGGGAATCGATCTGTCGCTGGGCTCGGTAGCGGCGTTCTGCGCGACGGTGTTCGTATCGGTCATCATCCTGCTGTCGCCGGGAGGGACGTTCGATCCCTCCCGGGCGATTCCGGCCTGGATCATCGCGGCCGCCTGCAGCGCGTCGATCCTGACCGGGGTCATGGTCGGAACACTCCACACCTGGCTCATCGTGGCGCTGCGGCTCCCCCCCTTCATCGTCACGCTCGGCTCGCTTGTCGGCCTGCGGAGCTTCGCGCGCGCGGTCATGTTGTGGGTGACTCGTCCGCCGGGACGGGCCAACGGCTCGGAAGAGGTTCAGGTCAACAACCCGTTCATCGCCTACCTGGCGACGCACGTGGAAATCTCAGTCATCGTGATGCTCGTCCTGGCGTTTCTGATCTGGCTCGTGATGTCGCGAACAGTCCTGGGGCGACATGTGTATGCGCTCGGCGGCAACGAGCAGGCGGCGATCCTGAGCGGAATCCGCACGAACAACGTCAAGTGGTTCGTCTACTCCTTCAGCGGCTTCGCGGCCGGGGTCGCGGGAATCTTCTACGTGGCAAAGCAGTACAGCGTCACTCCAGCCACGATGGCGGGGGGGCATGAGCTCAATGCCATTGCGGCGGCGGTCGTCGGCGGATGCAGTCTGCAGGGAGGAGCGGGGACCATCATCGGAACGCTGCTGGGGGCGGTGTTCCTTCAGGCAGTCGTCGACGCGGTCTCGCGGATCGTGAAAGCGAGCTCCAACATCTACGAAGGGTTGATCGTCGGGATCGTCGTCGTGCTGGCCGTGACGGTCAGCCAGTTGAGCCAGGTGCTCCGCGGTCGGCGGCTCTTCGAGGGACGGCTCGGCCTGGCCGCGATCCCGGTTCTGGCGTTCGTGGCGGGGCTGCTCGCCCTGATCACGGCCGGAGGGACGGCCGGTGCCGTCGTGGGGGGGGGCTTGCTCCTGCTGCTGGGCCTCGTCCGGATTTTCGAGTCGGTCCGGGCTCGCAGGGGGGCGAAAGGGGCCTGAACCGCGCCTGCCGCTCAGCAGGGGAGGGGCAAGAGATCTGCGTCTCCGGAAATGATGGGAGGGGATTTCGCGCCCGCTCTCATCGCGTTCGGGCACGACTCGACGCACGGTCGTGGCGTGCAGATTCAGGGAGATCGGCAGACTGGCGGTGTGGTTTGAGGGACGGCCCGATACAATTGTGCAGTTCCTTCGCCGCGTCCCTAGTTTTCTCTCAATCACGATGCCGCAGTTCGAACTGAACTCCGAATTTGCCCCCGCGGGAGACCAGCCGAAGGCCATCGAATCCCTCGTTCACAACATTGAGGAGGGACAGAAGTCGCAGGTCCTTCTCGGTGCGACCGGCACGGGGAAGACGTTTTCGATGGCGAACGTCATCGCGCGGTTGCAGCGGCCCGCACTGGTCCTCGCGCACAACAAGACGCTCGCTGCCCAGCTCTACAGCGAGTTCAAGGAGTTCTTCCCGAACAACGCAGTCAGCTACTTCGTCAGCTACTACGACTACTACCAGCCTGAAGCGTACATCCCGCAGCGGGACATCTACATCGAGAAGGATGCCTCGATCAACGAGGAGATCGACCGGCTCCGGCTGCTCGCGACAAGCGCCCTTGTCTCCCGCCGCGACACGATCGTCGTCGCCAGCGTCTCGTGCATCTACGGCCTCGGCTCGCCGAAGGACTACATCGAGATGATGATCCCCCTCCGGGTGGGGGAATCGATCGACCGGGACGACATGCTCCGCCGGCTGATCGACATCCAGTACGAGCGGAACGACATCGACTTCAGCCGCGGCAAGTTCCGCGTCCGCGGCGATGTCATCGAGGTCTGGCCCGCCTACGAGGAGTTTGCGTACCGCGTCGAGCTGTGGGGCGATGAGATCGAAAAGCTGTCGATCATCGACCCGGTGAGCGGCGAAGGCTCCAAGCCGCAGAACGACGTCTATATCTATCCCGCGAAACACTTCGTCCTCCCCCAGAGCCGGATCGACGATGCCGTCGGCGAGATCGAAGAGGAGCTGAACCAGCAGCTCGCCAAGTTCCAGAAGGAAGGAAAACTCCTCGAAGCCCAGCGGCTTTCGGCCCGCACCCGCCACGACCTGGAACTGCTTCGGGAGATCGGCTACTGCCCCGGGATCGAGAATTATTCGCGAGCGCTGGCCAAGCGGAAGGCGGGGGAGCCCCCCGCCACGCTGTACGACTTCTTCCCGAACGATTTCCTGCTGTTCGTCGATGAGTCGCACGTGACGGTGCCGCAGGTCCGGGCGATGTACAACGGGGACCAGGCTCGCAAGTCGACCCTCGTCGAGCACGGGTTTCGGCTGCCGATGGCGCTCGACAACCGCCCCCTCAAGTTCGACGAGTGGAATCTCCGCCGCGGTCAGACCGTGTTCGTCTCCGCGACCCCGGCCGACTGGGAGCTGGATCAGGCTGAAGGCCAAATCGTCGAGCAGATCATCCGCCCGACGGGACTGGTCGACCCGATCGTCCACATCCATCCGGCCCGGGGCCAGGTCCCGCACCTGATCGAGCAGATCAAGATCCGCGCGGCCCGCGGCGAGCGGACGCTCGTCACCGCACTCACGAAGAGATTGTCCGAAGACCTCGTGAAGTACCTGAAGGAAGAAGGGGTCCGTTGCGAGTGGCTCCACAGCGAGCTCGACGCGATCGAGCGGGTCGAAGTTCTGCGTGAGCTCCGCGAGGCGAAGTTCGATGCGGTCATCGGGGTCAACCTGCTCCGTGAAGGTCTAGACCTCCCCGAAGTCTCGCTCGTCTGCATCCTCGACGCCGACAAGGAGGGGTTCCTCCGGAGCGCCACGAGCCTGATCCAGACGATCGGCCGCTCGGCCCGAAACGTGAACGCCGAGGTGTTCCTGTACGCCGACGTCATCACCGACAGCATGCAGGAGGCGATCGACGAGACGAACCGCCGCCGGCAGGTCCAGATGGCCTACAACGAGCAGCACGGGATCACCCCCGAGACGATCAAGAAGGCGATCAAGCGGGGCATCGAAGAGGAGATCGAAGCCCGGCGGATCGTGCAGCAGGCGGCGGGGACCTCCGACGAACGGCAGTTCGTCACGCAGGAGTACCTCGCCGAGCTCGAGTCGGAGATGTTCACCGCCGCCCAGAACCTCGAGTTCGAACGGGCCGCCCAGCTCCGCGACCGGGTGCAGCAGCTCAAGCAGCAGATGGCCCGGGGCGGGGAGTCGATCCCGGTCGGCGATGTCGACCGTCCCGGTTTCGCGGTTTCCGGCACCCGCGAGCGGGGCGCCCGCCGCGGCAAGAAGGGGGGCGGGGGAGGCAGCGGAGGGGGAAGCCGCGGCCGGGTCCCTCGTCCCAAGCGAGGGTAACCGCTGTGGCCTCCTTCGCGCGTCCGTGGATCCTCTGCGCAGTGGCCGTTGCGGTTTCCCTGTTCGCCCGGCGGACCGTGGCTCAGGAGACACGTCTCGAGATCGTCACCGCTCCCGAGCCGCTGGTCGTCCGGCGGATCATCTCCCTCGAGGAGAGCGGGATCACGGTCCGGACGGCCGATCAGGACCGGACGATCCCCCGGGACGAGCTGATCGAGCTGTCGCTTCCCGCTCCCCCGCCGCGGGAGCTGAAAGGGAATGACCTCTTGGTCCTGACGTCGGGGGATCGCCTTCAGGTCGCCAGCATTACCTCCGCGGAAGATGCGGTCACCGCCACGCTTCGGGCCGCCCCCGCGGTCCGGCTTTCGATCCCGCTCGAATACACCCGCGGCCTGATCCGACTGGCAAAGGGAGTCCCCGGCTGGCGGGAGCGCCTCCCCATCGTGGATGCCCCGGCGGTCGACCTCGTGCTGCTGCGGAACTCCGACCGGATCCGGGGGGAGTTCACCGGCCTGACCGACGAAGCCCTCACGATCAAGACCGCCTCCGGAGCGACCACGATCGATCCCGAGGACCTGCGGGCCATCGCCTTCAGTCCTGATCTCCTGGCGAAGCGGCATACGGAGCAGCGGCATGTCGTGGTCCAGTTCCGCGACGGCTCGTTCTGGACCGCCGACAGCGTGACCCGCCCCGCCGGAGAGCCGGCGTGGTTCGTGACCGTCGGGACCGACCGCTGGACGATCCCGGAGGAGGGAATCGTTCGAGTCGCCTTCTACTCCGATTCGGCAACTTCCCTGGCAACGCTCCCTCCGCGAAGCCGGAAACGAACGCCGTTCCTCCCGGACGCCGCCCCCTCGGGCAAAGAAGCCCCACCGCCAGTCCCGGCCGAGGAAGATCCCCTCACGACCATCGGCGGGGCTCCGGTTCCGCGGGGACTCGAGGGACCGGGCCGGACCGAGTGGACGTTTTCGCTCGACGGAGCCTGGAGCGAATTCCGGGGGACGTTCGAGATCCCGGACTCCGCCGGAGAAGGGGGGACGGCGACCTTCCGGGTCGCGGTTGATGGCAGACCTGTGCTGGAGAGCGGTCTCGTCCCAGCGGCATCCGGACCGCGGCGGATCGCTCCGGTGGCGATCCAGGGAGCCAAAACTCTCACGCTGACGATCGACTACGGCGAGTTCTGGGACGTCCGGAACCGGGGGGTCTGGATCGACCCGCGGCTCGTCCGCCCTCCCCAGCCGCCAGTGAAGAAGTAGGGGAGGTGGCCGCGGCGGCATTTCACGTTCGCGAAAGTCGGGCGGGGGACGTATCCTCAACACGCCGGGCCGCCGGGGCCGCGGGCGCAGGCCCCGTCCGGACGTTTTCCGGAGTCACTACACCATCGAGGGACCGTCCACGTGAACTGGCTGCCCGGGTTTTCCAATCCTGCCGGCGCGTGGCTGTTCGCGGCGATGATCCCGGTCATCGTCTTCTACTTCCTCAAGCTCCGCCGGGCCCGGCTGGAGGTCGCCTCTCTCGCGCTCTGGCGGCAGGTCATCAGCGACCAGCGGGTCAACGCCCCGTTCCAGAAGTTCAAGCGGAACCTGCTGCTCCTGCTGCAGCTGCTGCTGGTCGCCTTGCTGGCCCTGGCCCTGACGCAGCCTTACTGGCGCGGAGGGAGCGGCAGCGCCCAGAAGATCGCGATCCTGATCGACTGCTCCGCCAGCATGGGGGCGGTCGACGCCGCCGGAAAGACCCGCCTCGACGTCGCCAAGTCGGAAGTCCGCAAGATCGTCGACAACCTGCTCCCCGGGCAGGAGGTCTGCCTGTTCGAGGTCCACAACGGCGGCCGGAACCTGACGAATTTTACGGATAACAAAGTTCTGCTCCGCCGCGAGCTCGATCAGCTCGAAGTCTCGGACGTTCCGACCCGCCTCGAGACCGGCCTCAGCCTCGTCCAGGGGCTGACCCTCAAGAACGACCTCAAATCGGTCCTCCTGTTCACCGATGGCAACCTGCCGACCCGGCCCGACCCGATCACGGGGAAGCAGGTGGCGTCGGTCGATCTCCAGCTCCCGTTTCAGGTCGACTTCCACCTCATCCCCGCGGGGGCCGGCAACCTCGGGATCACCGCCCTCAACGCCCGCCGCTCGGGGCGCGACAAGTGGGAAGTGTTCGTGCGGGCCGAGTGCTCCTCGCCTCAGGGGGGCAGCGGCAAGCTGCAGCTCGTGACCGGCGGCAAGGGGGGGACCGGAGGGACGGTCGAAGTCGAGGACAAGGTCGTCTTCACCGGCCAAGACAGCCAGAAACTCGCGTTCAAGCTCGACGCCCGCGAGGCGACCGCGCTCGAAGTCCGGCTCGTTCCGGACGGAGCCGACAGCCTGAAGTCCGACAACGTGGCGTTCCTCGACCTGCCGCCGCTGCGGGACCTCGACGTCTACTGCCCGCCGACGCTTCCCGCCTGGCGGCACGCGGTCGGCGGCCTCGAAGGGATCCGGCTCGATCCGCCCGAGTCGGGCTCCGCCCGCTCGGCGGTCCACGACCTCGTCCTCACCGATTCGCTCCAAGACCTCGGCCGGGACGCCGCCATGACGGTCGTCGTCGGCCAGATCCCCAAGGACCTCGCCGAGCGGGTCTCGATCGTCGACGGCGAGGCGGAGGTGGTCGACTGGCAGCGGAGCGCCGACCTGCTTCAGCACGTGCGGCTCAAAGACGTCCGGATCTCCGGCGTCCCGACCCGCGGCAAAGACATCACCGACGAGAAGATCGAAGAACTCGGTTACAAGATCCTCGCATACGGGAGCGCGGGGCCGCTGCTGCTCGAGAAGCCGGTCGGAGCCAAGCTGCAGTACTTCTTCCTGTTCCCGACCGACAAGTCGACGCTTCCCTACCGGCTCGCGTTCCCGATCCTCGTCAACAACGCCGTCAACGTCGCGCTCCGGCAGTCGGCCCTTTCGGAAATTCAGGGGCCGGCGACCGGGACACTGCCGCAGATGTCGCTGAAGCCCGAGATGACCTACACGGTCACCGACCCGGCGGGGCGGCATCAGGATTTCCGGACCGACAAGGAGGGGACGCTGCAGACGATCGGGGCGCCGCTCGTCGGCCCCTACGAGGTCCGCGAGTCGGGCAAACTCCTCAAGACGATCGGGGCGGGGCTCCTGAATCCGACCGAGTCCTCCCTGGCTCAGGTAGACCAGATCCGCTTTGACGACATTTCGGCCAAGGCCGAGACGAAGGCGCTCGCGACCGACCGGCCGTTCTGGCCCTTCCTCGCCTCGATCGCCTTTGCGATCCTGCTCGCCGAATGGTGGCTCTACCAGCGGCGTCCCTCCGGGGCTCCGGCCTGAGAGGCCCGGCCGATCAGAGGAGAGGGCAGCCCCGCGGAATGGATCTCCAGCAGTTTTTTGACGTGATCTCCGGGACGCGCCGCGGAGCGGCTGCGACTCTCCTGCGGGGGGGCCTGTCCCTCGCCGAACCGGGGTACCGCGCGGTGGTCGCCCTGCGGAACGCCGGGTTTGACCGGGGCTGGAAGCGGATCGAGAGGGTTTCTGTCCCGGTGATCAGTGTCGGGAACGTGACGACCGGCGGCACGGGGAAGACTCCCGCGGTGGCCTGGATTACGAACTGGCTCGCCGCCGAAGGTTTTCGCCCGGTCATCGTCAGCCGCGGGTACCGCGCACTCGACGAGGGGGGGAATGACGAGAAGCGGCTGATGGACCAGCTTTGCCCTGGCGTGCCGCACCTTCAGAACCGTCTCCGGGGGGCGGCCGCCCGCGAGGCGATCGCCCGGCATGGTGCCGGCTCGATCGTCCTCGACGACGCCTTCCAGCACCGCCAGCTCCACCGCGACCTCGACGTCGTGCTGATCGACGCCCTGAACCCGTGGGGGTTCGGCCACCTCCTCCCGCGGGGGCTGCTCCGCGAACCGCGGCAGTCGCTCGCGCGGGCCGATGTCGTTGTGATGACCCGCTGCGGACAGGTCGAACCGCCGCGGCGCGAGGAGTTGCGGCAGGAGATCGGCCGCTGGACCGCGGCCCCGGTCCTGGAATCGACGTTCGCCGTGACGCGGCTCGTCAACAGCCGCGGGGAAACCCGGACACTGGCGGGCCTCGCGGGGGAGCGGGTCGCCGCCTTCTGCGGGATCGGGAATCCGGCCGGGTTTCGCAAGACGCTCGCCGAGATCGGAGCCGAGCCGGAGGACGCCCGGTTTCGGGCCTTTCCGGACCATCACCACTACGGCCCGCGCGACATGGAAGACCTCGCCGCCTGGGGGAGATCGGCCGGGGCGACGCTGCTGCTCGCGACGCGGAAGGACCTCGTCAAGATCCCGTCGACGGAGCTCGGCGGCATTCCGCTCTGGGGAGTCGATCAGACGCTGGAGTTCGTCGATCCCGCACCGCTCGTCACGCGGCTCCGGGAGACGATGTCCGGGACGTCCGCACCGAGCTAGAGCCGTTTTCGAATTGGTGTGCAGCGATCTCGCAGGCGGGACCTAAGAGTTTCCCTACGTTTGGCCTCCATCCGCCTGCACATGGTAGAGCAGAATGCTCTAATCGAGCGGCTGATCGCGAAGCGGGGACACTACTCCCGAGTGCCCGGTCACTTGCCGATGCAGAACCGGCTGAAGAGCCGGTCGAGGACGTCTTCGTTCGAGACGGCGCCGGTCACTTCGCCGATGTGCTCGAGGGCCGAGCGGAGTTCGATCGCCAGAATCTCGTCTCCCGCTCCCGCGGTGATCGCTTCCTCGGCCCGGAGAAGCGCCTCGCGGGCGAGCCGCAGGTCTTCCTGGCAGCGGACGGCGGTGCTCGGCAGCAGTTCCTCGCGGCGGCCGTGGCTTCCCCGGAGCTTCGCGGCGATCGCGCTTCGCAGCGCGGTGAGTCCTTCGCCGGTCCGGACGCTGCAGCGGAGTCCTGGCTCGACGTCCCGTTCCTGCTCCGGTCCTGCGAGGTCTGCTTTCGTCCGGATCGGTAGCCGCGGGATTTCGGGATGTCCCGCATGGAGCTGCCGGTCGAGGGCCGCTTCGGATTCGCTTAAGGCAGCCGCGCGGCACCAGACGACGAGGTCGGCCCCCCGCAGATGGTCCCCCCGCAGGTCCCCCGCCTGCGACATGATCTCCGTCTGCGAGACTTCCCAGCCGGCGGTGTCGTAGAGATCGATCTCGCGGTCTTCAAGCCGGACGACCGCGTGGAGGACGTCGCGGGTCGTTCCGGCGACGTCGGAGACGATTGCCGCCGATTCCCCCGCGAGGGCGTTGAAGAGGCTGCTCTTGCCGGCGTTTGGAAGCCCGGCGAGGACCACCCGGGGGCGGGCGGAGTCGCGGTGCCGGCCGGCAGCCTGCGCGAGGAGCGCCGCGACTCGGCTCCGCGCGGCGGCGAGCCGTCCGGAGAGCGTTTCGCGGCTGATGAACTCGATGTCCTCGTCGACGAAGTCGAGTCCCGCCTCGAGGTCCGCCAGGTCGCACAGGAGCTGCTCCCGCAGCCCGCCGAGCTGCCGCGACAGTCCCCCCGCGAGCTGCGTGAGGGCGAGGTCGAGCTGCGCGCGGTCCTCCGCGTCGATCACGCCGAGGACCGCCTCCGCCTGCGGCAGATCGATCCGCCCCGCGAGGAACGCCCGGAGCGTGAATTCGCCGGGTCGGGCGAGCCGGCAGCCGCTCGCGAGCAGTTGCTCGAGGACCGCCTCAACGAGGGGGGGGGAGCCGGGCATGTGGAGCTCGGCCATCGGCTGGCCGGTGTAGCTCCGCCCCGTCGGCCAGAGGGAGAGATCGATCTCGAGCGGTTCGCCGATCGACTCAACCGTAAGCTGCCGCGCGGGATAGCGCCGCGCCCGCGAGGCGTGAAAGAGGAGAGCGTTTTCGCCGGCTGGAAGCAGTCGCCCGAGGAACGGCACGACCGCCCCCCCCGAGATCCGGAGAATGCTGCGCGGCGCCGCTCCCGGAGCGGACGCGACAGCGGCAATCAGGTCATCGACGTGAATCACGAACGAAACTTCCCATCCCGGTCGACGACCGCGGCTTCCCCTCCACCTCGCCGACCTCAGCCTCAGCGGGCCTCGATCTTCGCCCCCGACCAGAGGTGAATCATCTTCACGAACTCGGTCACCGGGGCGGGAGCCGCTTCCGAGAGGCTCGAGTCCGCCATCTTGAGATGCCCCGACCGGACCTCGGTGAGGTCGAACGCGGAGTCGAGCGGAACCCACGCCCCGTCCAGATAGGCCTCGGTCCACATATGGCCGCCGAACGCCTTGAGGGAGTCGACGTAGACGAGACCGATCGCCACGCGGGCGGGGATCTTCTTGGCCCGCAGGAGCGCGGCCAGGAGGACGGCGTGCTCCGTGCAGTCCCCCTTGAGGTCCCGCGCGACTTCCGCGGCGGTCCCCATCGCCACCGAGAAGGTCTTGTCCTTGACTCGCTTGTGCACGAAGTGCGTCAGTTCCTTGGCGACTTCGGTCGGGCTCTTCCCCTCCGAAGAGAGTTCGCCGGCGAGCCCTTTCACCCGCTCGTCCTCGAAGTCTAGGAATGGGGAGGACTGCGAGAACGTGGCGTCCGGCGCGGGGGACGGGACCGGCTTCGACCGGTCGACCACCAGCTCGACCTCCGAATCGCTGATTTTCTTCACCGTCTGTCCCCCGCCGTCGGCGAAGAGCTTCGACGGGTCGGCGGAGGTTGCCGTGATCCGGTACGTGACCGAAGCCGCATGGTGCGGATCAGGAACGTTCGCTTTGAGCAGGCCGTCGAGACCGATATCGAGCTCCGTCTCAGGGATCGCCTCGAGGGCCTCCTCCCGGCTGACGGCGTACATCGCCATTCCCAGGACGTTCGTCTCCATCTTGACGAGTTTCCCCTCCTTGTCGGAGAAGACGGTCGCCTCGATCCCAGGCGTCAGCGAGTTCAGCATCACCGTCCGATCGAGGGTCCTGGTCGTCCCGTCGAGGAGTTTCGTTTCGGCCGGTTCCTTCTGGGTCAGCGTGACATCCGCGATCTTCGCCGCCTCGGGCGAGAACATCTTGAAGGTCACCGTTTCACCCGGCTTCATCGGATGCTCTTCGAGGTACCGCTCCTGCCACGAAGGGGACTTCACGTCGTCGGGAAGCGAGATCCGCGACTTCGTGACCCGTCCCGCGTTCTTCATCTCCATGAGAAAGTCCCGGCCTTCGGCGACGCCCGACATCTCGGTCTTGCTGACCGGCGGGTTGTCGGAGACGAACGAGGACTTCAGCAGCGTCCCCGTCGAGAGGTCCTCCTCCGAGGTCTGGCGGACGGTCATCTTGAGGGAGACGCCGAACCGCTTGATCGTCATGGCGACGAGCGTGTCGGAGGAGAGGATCTCGCGCCCTTCCCGCTTCACGCTGTGGGTCTGCGACTTCGAGTAGCCGACCCGCTGTCCCCCCAGGAAAATCACCTGCCACTCCTCGCGGTCGGGGCGGGTGGCCGAGTCGGCAGCGGGGAGGCTCGCCGTGAGAGCCGCCACGAGGGCCAGCGGGAGGCAGTATCGCAGAACAAACCGGAGTGACATCGTGGTCCTATCGCGACGGATCGGAATGACCGGGAATCATAGCGGCTCGGCCGCCGTCTGCGTGACGAGACCGTACAGCTCATCCCGCTGAGGACGACCCAACACCGGCGAAAACGGTTTCGAGGATTCGGGCCGTCCGAGCATCTTTGAGCAGTGCCGGAGGCACCAGTTGCGGATGAAAAACAGCAGCAGGCCGAACAGCGCGGAGTTCAGCAGTCCCAATCCGAAGAGGGGGAGCGCCGACGCATCGGCTGCCGCGGCCCCGTACGTCCCCCGCTGCATCTGGTTCATCGCCAGACTCGCCGGCTCCGTCTCGAGCAGCAGGGGATAGGAGATCGGGACGAGGAGCCGCGTCACGAGAGCCGCGATCGGGGCCTCGTTCGAGGAGATCAGGAACCACAGGAACGAATCGACGAGCATCAGGATCGCGGTCGGGGCGACGTAGCCGACGAGAACCAGGACCGAGAGAGTCGTGAACAGCGCCCGGGTCTGCGTCGTGGCGCGGAGTCCGCACAGCACCCCGGTCCAGCAGACGAGGGGCAGATAGATCGCCATCGTGGCGACCGCGCCGATCAGGTAGATCGTCCAGTGGAGGAACGGCGTCACCGCCGCCATCGTCGCGGCGTGCAGGACGTAGGAGGTCAGGAGGGGCGTGGCGAGGACCAGCATCAGCCGGTGCAGCGCCCGGACCTTCTCCCGAAGCATGTCGCTGGCCCGCATCGGCGTCGTCAGGAGGACGTCGAAGGTCGACTGCGACCGTTCCGCGGCGAACAGCGTCGCCGCCCGGACCGCCGTCCCGACGATCGCGATCACCCAGAAGATCCCGATCAGGACCGACAGTGCCGGAGACCGGGCGGTCCGGGTCCCGGCGGTGGCGGCGATCAGGCCGACCAGGAGCGCCGGGAGCTCGAGGAACACCAGCACCCGGACGAGGTACCGGAATGTGCCGAGGGCCCGCTTGCGGGTCTCGCGCCAGTGCAGCGGCTCGTTCTCCGGCAGCACTCCCTGATCTTTGACGAGGACGATCCCCCGGGTCAGCCGGTCGTTCCAGCGGTGGAGCGACGCGTCGAGCGCCCGGAAGATCCGCAGGATGACGTTCTTCGGAGCGAGATGCGCGCGGCGGACGAGATATCGACGAGCGAGGACAAAAAAGAAGACCACGTACAGCAGCATCGGTCCGAGCTGCGCCCAGATCCGCCAGGTCGGATCGGGAGCGGACGCGACGCCGAACCACCCCATATTGCGGGCAACTTCGTCTCCGGAGAGGAGCCGCGCCGGAACGTGGAGGAGGGGAATGTCGATCGAGTTGAGGAGGTCCATTCGGCCTCCTCCCGGAACGGTGATTGTGGCCCCGAACTGTGGTGCGTAGCTCCGCGCGAGCTGGTTGAGGACTTCCTGTCCGAAGGCCATCCGCATCACGATCGACGGCAGGACGTAGCTGAGCCCCAGGACGACGAACGTCATGAGAAAGGCGTTCGCCGTCGTCCGGCACCAGACGGAACAGAAGAGGGAGACGACCCCCGCGTGGAGCATCGCCATTCCCATCGCGACCACCGCCAGGACGATCTGCGAGGTTTCCACTCCCCCCAGCGAGTAGGCGACGGCGAAGACCGGCATCGTCAGGAGGACGTACGCCGACATCGGCACGAGCCGGCCGAGGAGTTTTTCGAACAGGATCGTCCAGGGGCCCAGCCGGGTCAGGAACAGGAGCTGGAGCGTATCCCGTTCCTTCTCCGCCGCGATGCAGGAGGCGGTCAGGAGGGGGGTCAGGATGTAGATCCCCCACATCTGGATCTCGACGATCCGCTCGAACAGGACGCCCCCCTGGCCCCGGATCTCGCTCGGCAGCCCCGACTGGCCGTAGGTGTGCCGCCAGTAGAAGTAGAGGACGAACCCGAACAGCGTCAGCGCGTAGGCGACGCGGAGGATGTAGGTCGACCGCCGGTTCGCGATCTCGACCAGTTCCTTCGCCAGGAGAGGGAGCCCGATCCGGGGGAGCCGCCACTTCATGCCGTCACCCCTTCGGTCAGCTTCATGAAAGCAGTCTCCATGTCCATCGCTTCCGCCTGGAACATCCGGACCCGCCCGCCGGCCCGGACGATCTCCCCATGCAGGTCCTCGATCGCCAGGACGTCTTCCCGCAGCTTGATCGCCAGCCGGTCGGTCTGCTCCTCCACGGAGTCGACGCCGGGGACTTTCCGCAGATGCTGGACCACCGCCGCCGGCGGATCCGCGAGCTGCACGTGGATCACCCGCTTGAGGGAGAGAGTCCGGTAGATCTCGCGGAGCGAGCCTTCGGCGACGAGCTGCCCCGCCTCGAGGATTCCGATCCGGGTGCAGAACTGGCTCAGCTCGTGCAGGATGTGGCTCGAGATCAGGATCGTCTTCCCCATCCCCTGCAAAGCTTTGAGCAGTTCGCGGAGTTCGATCCGGGCGCGCGGATCCAGACCTGAAGCGGGCTCGTCGAGCAGCAGCAGGTCAGGGTCGTTGAGCAGCACGCGGGCGAGCGAGAGCCGCTGCTTCATCCCCCGCGAGAGGGAATCGACCTGGGCGTCGATTTTCTGCGTCAGGTCGGTGAGCTGGAGGACGTCGTCGATGAGCCGCGGCCGCTTGCTCGGATCGATCCGGTAGGCGGCGGCAAAGAACGACAGATACTCCCGCGCGGTCAGGTCTTCGTAGACCCCGAAGAAGTCCGGGACGTAGCCGATCATCCAGCGGACCCGGTCGGGGTCGCGGCGGACGTCGACGCCGTTGATCTTGACCGTCCCCTCATACTTCTCCTGCAGCGTCGCCATGACCCGGATCGTGGAGGATTTCCCCGCCCCGTTGGGACCGATGAATCCGAACACTTCGCCCCGCGGGATCTCGAACGAAACCCCTTTCACTGCGGTGAACTTGCCGTAGCTGATCCACAGGTTTTGGACGCTGACGACCGGGACTTCCTTGGGTCCGGAGAACTCCTGCGGGGGAGGGGAGGCGGGCGCCGGATCCCCTTCGCTCAGGACTTCCAGAATCTCATCCTGGGAGAGCACGTCGCCCGCCGGAGCGGCGGGGCGGTGCGAAGCAGAGCTGGTCGGGGGGGCAGCGTCCTGGTCCATCGGAATCGGGGCTTCCATGGCGAAAACGGTTACAGGCTGGGGGACGAGGGGCTATCGGCCGAGGCGCCGAAGAACTCGGCCCGGGGATAGCGGCGGCGATAGACCACGATTCCCTCCTTCTCGCGGGTCGTGACCTGCAGGATCACCGACGGGTCGCGGCTTGTCGGCTCCATGCCGCGCTGGTCTTCGAACAGCTCCAGGTCTTCGAACTTCGGCGAGCCGCTCGGCGACGATTCGTCGAAATGCCGGCGGAGCACGGGGGACTTCGGGAGCAGGCCGCCGAGCGCCCGTCCGTTCACCTGCTGCAGCTCCGGGTCGGGACTCACGTCAGAGAGCAGCGTCAGGCTGCGGGAGAAACACTCGACCCCCGCCTGCGGCCCGAACGCCGCCCGAATGGCCGTCGTGACAGCGTAAGGGCCATCGGTCCGATACCGGTGACCGATCCCGTCCCAGTCGAAGGAGGAGGCCCCCGGCGCGGCGGTCGCCACCGGGTGGATCTCCATCGAGCGGAATACCACCGGGGTCCACCGCTCCACCGGAACGGTCAGCATCCGCTGAGAGCGGTTGACCGCGATCTGCGGCGTGACCGACTGCGGAGCGGGGAGATTGGACGTCGGAGCGACTTGAACCCATCCTCGGCCGCGGCGCTGCAGTCCCCGCGTCTGCCAGTTCCCCATCTGGATCTCTTCCTGCGTCTGGGCGACGAAGGGGGTCACTTGTCCGCCCCGGGGGGCGAGCGTGAACGAGCCCCGTTCCCCAGGAACATGGAAGTCGAACCGGTTGGTCCGGACAACTCGATTCCCGGCGACCAGATCGCGGACCTGAATCGTGGAGAGCCGCGACGTGTTGCCGAGGTAGTGGTTCGAGGTGGCGATGACGAGCCGCGTCACTCCGAAGGTCAGGACCGGCAACAGGATCCAGGTCCATTTGTGCCGCCGGATCGCCCCCAGGAGGAAATAGTCTGCCGGCCCGATCAGGACGACGAAGCCCGCCAGGATCGTGGCGAGGAGCCAGCCTGGAACGGGCCGGATTGTCGGCGGAAACAGAAATCCCTGCGGCACCTGCCACGGGAGTCGGCCGCTGAAAGCGTCGCTGTAGGTCTGGAGTTCCTGGTCTGCCAGCGTCCGGAGCTGTCCGCTCTGAACGAAGGCAGGGCTGTCGGAGGCGCTCATCCGCCAGGTCGAGGCGATCATCCGCCGCAGCGATTCCTCCTCGCGGACCGTGGCGGGATCGGGAAACGGCCCGATCAGAACACTCCCCCGGCCCCACCCGCACGCGAACTCGCGACACTCGAACTCGGGAGGTTCCTCCTCCCGGACGAGCTTGCCGTCGGTCCCGACGAAGAACAGGGTCCGGCCGGCAAGACCGTTGAGCAGGTCCAGATGGTGAGGTTTGAGCGGCGTCGAGTCGTCGAGCTGGATGAGCCCCGACCCACCCGCCTGGATCCAGGCGAGGAACGCTTCCGTCTGAGCGGAGTCGAGGTCCTTCAGCCCCAGGGCAGGGACGCACAGGACGTCATAGGGGGTGAGGAGGTTCGGATCGGCGGGGAAGCGGTCGGGGGGGAGCCGTCCGAGCAGCGTCTGGAACGTCGGGCGGAGCCCTTCTGTATCGCTTCGTTTGCGGTCGTAGGTCTCAAGAGCCAGCCACCGCGAGTCCGCGGCTTCCTGACTGCGGCGGACGGGAGACTCGACCGTCCCGAGCAGGAATGTCCGCCGGGTCGTCCCGGGGAGCCGGACGATGGCCGGGGGGAGCAGGGTCGGCCCGTCGGGACCGAAGAATGTGAACCGGACGTTCGCTTCACCGGCGTAGCTCGGGACGACCATCGGCGTGACGAGGAGCGTGGTCTCCTGCTTGCCGGTGTTCAGGACCAGATTTTCAAGCGTGTAGGTGGCGAGGTGCTGCTCCTCGGCGTCGAAGTCGAGCCGGAGGCTGCCGCGGAGGAGCTTGGGGGAGTCCCAGTTCAAGACAAGGCGGAGGGGGAGGGGGCCGTTGGTCCGGCTTTGAAACGAGGAGGCATCGATATCGATGTGGAGGGGGAGATCCGCCGCGGTGGCGTTCGCGGGAGCAGCCCCCCCGACGCCCAGCAACGTGAGCCAAAGAACAACGAGACCGCATCCACGGAAGAGAGGTCTCGATGTTCGCAAGAGCGGATCCATGCGAAACGGGAAGTGTTGAGATTCGCGAAAGTGCAGCAAGTCGAGACGCGGCCCGCTTCGACCGACGTCGATTCGGATACGCTCAGTCTGTCGCGATCCGCAAATGGATGCCACCATATCGGGACGACATTGTCTCATTCCGAGTTCCCCTCCGCTGGGGAGCGGGCCAGGTTCGACGTGATTCTTTCCTGTCCCAAGGCCGCGGCGGCCGGGCACCGGATTGTTCCATCCCTATGAGCCGAAATCGGCATGGCATTCGATCTCGGGATCCTCGTTGCGTCCTGGCTCGTGAGTGCCGCCGGAGTGCTGGCCTGGATCCATCGGTCGGGCCAGACGGCTGTTCCGCGATCGTGGCCCCACTCCCGGATGGTGGTCGTCCGACTGGCGGTTCTGTACGCCCTCACCTATCTGCCGGTCTGCGTCTGGTTCCATGGACCAGTCGTTCCACTCGCGATCGCGTTTCCCCTCCTCGTTCTGCTGCTGTGCACGGTGTCGCTGAAGTGGCTGGAGGGAGCGGACAGCGCCGGCGGTTTCGCGATCGCGATTCTGTTCGTTGCCCCGCTGTACGCGTTTCGTCAGTACCTGCTCGGATTTCCCGACCGGGACGACCTGATCCTCGCTCCTCCTTCGACAAACCACTGCCCCGCTGATCGCAACGGTCAACCCGCAGGCGGAGCGGCAGAAATCTCCGGGGTCGAGGGGATCGTGGTGGCACCGCTCCGTCCGTCGGGACTCGTGGAGATTGCCGGGAACCGCGCCGACGCGACTTCGTTTGATGGCCAATGGATCGCCGCGGGAACGCCGGTGGAAGTCTGCGACCGGCGAAGCCGAACACTTGTTGTGCGGCCAGTTTCCGCCGAAGGTCGGCAAGCCGGCCACACCCGCGAGGGAGACAACGCTGACGGAACGGGTCTCCGCCCCGAGCTCCGGCGATTCGCCGCCTGTCAAACTTTGACGATCAGCGAAGCCGAATCGTTCCCAACGATTGCCGGCGAGCGTGCGGGCCGGAGCGGTCGATCACGTAGGGAAAGGTCTTTCGACGGATCGCAATGCGCCGCCCGGCCGGCCTCCCCGCAACGGAGTCTTCCCCGTGAATCTCGACTCGTCCCTGATGGCGTCGCTGGAGCAGGGAGCGCACGAACTCCTGCTGTGGGTCGGATTTGGGACGATCGTCGGCCTCACCGCCAAGGCGATCATGCCGGGCCGCGATCCGGGCGGAGCGGTCGGAACCCTCGTCATGGGGGTGGTCGGAGCCGTGATCGGCTGCGGCTCGCTCTCGTTCTTCTTCAAGAACGTGAAGATCTCCCCGATCAGCTCGTGGGGCTTCGTCGCCTCGACCGCGGGGGCGTTCCTGCTGCTGGCCTGCTACCGGCTGTTCGCCGGGTCGTTTATCCGCGAGACCGAAGACCGCTGGTCGGAGATCGGCGGCCAGTCGCGCCGCCGCGGGGGGAAAGCCACCGTGACCCGCGAAGTCTATACGGAAAGCCGCCGGGCCGGCTGAACAGAGTGGCAGGGCTACAGGGGAGTCTCACGGCCTGTTCAGCCGGAGGTTCCGATCTGGAACCGGGTCCGGCCCGCGTCGCTCAGGATCCCGCCGAAAATGGTCTGCATGACCGCCTGATACTGCTCCTCGAAGGTGCCGTTGCGGCCGACCGAGTCGCTGATGAACATCACTCCGTAGATGTGCGAGCCGACCGAGTCGAGCAGCCGCTCCACCGGCAGGTCGTTCCGGAAGACCCCCTCCTCGACCAGCTCGCCGTAGAGCTGGCGGAAGAAGACCCGGATTTCGTCCCGGTGTTCGAAGTAGCTCACCCGCTTGTGGCCGCGAAAGCTGGCCCGCTCCTGCACGATCAGCTCGACGAACTGCGGGTTCTGATCGAAGAACTCCAGGTAGGCCCGGATCGACTTCCCGATTCGCTCCAGGGCATTCCCCGGCAGACAGACCGCGTCCATCACCGCCCGCCGCATCGCCGCCATCCCCCAGTCGACGCAGGCGAAGAACAGGTCCTGCTTGCAGGGGAAGTACAGGTAGAGCGTCCCTTTGGCCAAGCCCGTCGCGGCGGCGACCCGCTCCATGTCGCAGTCGGTGTAGCCATGCTCGGCGAACAGCTTGGCGGCCGCATCGATGATCGCCGTTCTCCGTTCCTGCTTCCGGAGGACACGGGCATCGAGAGACGACGCGGCCGAGGGAGAGTCCGAAGTGGGGGTGGGGAGGGGAGCGGGGTCCAATGCAGTCTCGACAACGTCAGGACAAGGAACCAACGAGGCCGGACAGGGGGGAAGGGCCTGGGCCATTCCGCATCCGACATTCTTCAGGGTAACCATCGGGGATTCACTCCCGCCACAGTATTCAACCCTGAATAAGCGGGACGTCACTTTTGGAGTCGCGGAGACGGAATCTCCGTTGCCGGGCCGCGGGGGGGCTAGAGCAGTTTTGGAATTGGTGTACAGCGATCTCGCAGGCGGAACCTAAGAGTTTCCCGACGTTCGGCCTCCATCCGCCTGCACACGGTAGAGCAGAATGCTCTAGTCCCCCAGGCAGTAGACGAACTCCTGCATTTTGCCATCTCGATCGGCGATGACCCGCTGGTAGATCCGCCCGCCGCAGACGGCCGGGGTCGCGAACGCGGCGGTCCCGAGCTGGTTCTCGGCCACCCGCTCGAACGCTTTCGGATCGGCCCGGAAGACCGTGGTTTTCCCCGCTTCGTCCGTCGCATAAACGTTCCCGTTGGCGAGGACGAGGGACGAGCTGAACGTGCCGCCGATGCGGGCTTTCCACTTTTCCTTGCCGGTCGCCGCCTCCCAGCACTGGGCGATCCCGGCATCGAGCATGGCGTAGAGATGGCCATTCTGGAGGACCATCGAGGGGACATAGACCCGCGAGCCGTTCTCCCAGGCCCGTTCGCCGGAGCCGTCGGCGTGGATCGCCGCGAGGTGGTTCTTGGGGTAGCCGCCGCTGGTGAAGATCACGTCCCCGTCGGTCACGGTCGACGTGACGCATTCGGTGGTCGCTCCGGCGGTCTCCCACAGGATGTCCCCGGTCAGCGGGTCGAGGCTGGTCACGAGGTCGCAGCCGACGAACAGGAGCTGGTCCCGGCCGTGGACCTTGAGGATGATCGGCGAGGTGTAGTTCGGCAGGGCGGGGCGCGACCGCTTCCAGACTTCCTTGCCGGTCGCGCGGTCGAGCGCCATGAGGGCCCCCGTCCCCTTGTTGTCGGCGGAGACGATGACGAGTGACTGGTACAGGGCGGGGGAGGAGCTGAAGCCCTGATGGAGGACGTAGTCGGTCACCTTGACCTGCCACAGCTTGAGTCCGGCCCGGTCGAGGGCGGTGGTGTAGACCGCGCCGCCGTTGAGGAAGTTGACGTAGATCCGTTCTCCGTCGCAGGCGGGAGTGGAGTTGGCGTGGGTGCTCTTCTCGTTCTGCTTCGGTTCGAAGCCCCCTTCGTGGATGGGGGTCTTCCAGAGGAGCGTGCCGGTGTCGCGGTCGAGGCAGAGGACGGACTGGACCTGGGGATCGGCTTCGGCAACCTGAAGGAGGACGCGGCTGCCGGTGACGATGGGGGAGCCGTGGCCGCGGCCGGGGATGGGGGTTTGCCAGACGATGTTTTTGGTTTCGCTCCACTGGGTCGGGACCGGTTTGCCGGGGGTGGCGATTCCGTTCCGCTGGGGGCCGCGCCACCAGGGCCAGTCTTCGGTGGGGACGGCGATTTTGGCGTCGATCTCGAGGGGGACGTCTTCGGCAGGGAGCGGGGTCCAGCCGAGGGCGATGGCGGCGAGGGTCCAGAGGGTCTGGCGGAGCATCGGGTCGTTCGAGAGATAAGGGGTTGGAGGGCGGGATTGATGCTACCGCGTCGTCAGCGATTCGTCGCCCCAGCGTCCCGCTGGACCGGGGCGGCGTGGCACGAAGGGTTGCGATCAGGTGGCTGCGACGCCAATGGTGGGTGTTCGAGAAGATGGACTGGGCGAAGTCTGTTTGGGGTGCAGGGGCTCGCCCCTGCCCTGCCCTCGCCGGAGGCGCTTCCGTACAGGAACGGTCCAACCTTCGCTGTGCGATGTTGTCAGACGCTCAGCCCCGGACGGAGGGTAGTCGCAACAGGTCTCGCCCGGGACCGTGCAGTACGGAAGAGATCAGGACGCCGTCGACCGGAACCGCGGCCAGCGAGTCGATGTCGGCGGCGCGGCGGATCCCTCCCCCGGTGAGGAGTTCGAGCGATGCAAGGGCCGGGTCGCGGCGGATGGCCCGGCAGAGGTCGACCGTCAGCAGTCCGCGGGTTTCGCCGACCGCTGCGAGGTCGAGGACGATCAGCGATGTGATGCCGGCGTCGTGAGCCGCCCGGGCGATGTCGAGCGGGGAGTCGGACCAGGCGGAGCCGGTGACCATCAGTCGGCCGCTCTTCAGGTCGAGACTGAATACGGCCCGGTCGGAGCCGATGGCGTCAACGATCTCACGGAGCGTGTGCGGCGAGGGGCAGGTTTCGAGTCCGATGACGACCCGGGCGATCCCGGCCTCGACCGCCTGTTGCGCCCGCTCGACACTGCGGACGCCGAGGTCGGCCGTCAGGGAGAGACCGAGTTCGACGAGCGTGCGGAGGTCGGACCACGCCGGCCGGTCGAGGAGGATTGCGTCGAGATCGGCGACGTAGAACTCGCGAAAGCCGAAGGTCCTTCGCAGTGCCGCGGCGACTCCCGCGGGGGTGACCTCCTGCGTGAGATCGGTCTCGAGAGCGCGGTACTCGTCCCTCCGGCCCGCCACGGCGCGGACCACCTGACCGCCGCGGAGATCGAGGACCGGAAGGATTTTCATGGCAGAATCGGAAGCCTCGGTGACTTCAATGATCGTTGATCGGTCGCTTGCATCCGTGCGCCGGGATCGGCGATGATTTTCGCTCGTCAGCGATGGCGTCTCCGCGCCGGATGATCGTCCGGGCGGGAGCGTATTTCGCTCTTCCGGCCTACGCAAACCTCTTCGGTTCGAGGCCGGAATCTCCTCTCCTTCGCGTTCAAGGACTCTCTCATGGCCGTCGCCGCTCCTCCCAAACGGGCCGCCGCTCCCAAGATCGCCCTCACGAAGCTGTTCATCAACAACGAGTGGACCGACTCCTCCGGCCGCAAGACGTTCGAGACCTACAACCCCGCCACCGGCGAAGTGATCGCCTCGGTCGCTGAAGGGACTGCCGACGACGTCGATCGCGCCGTGAAGGCCGCACGCCGGGCCCTCGAATCCGGCCCATGGGCGACGATGGACGCCGCCGACCGGGGGCGGATCCTGTTCCGCCTCGCCGACCTCGTCGAGAAGAACCTCGAAGAACTCGCCGCCCTGGAGACGCTCAACTGCGGCAAGACGATCACCGACTCCCGCGGCGACATGCAGGGGGTCGCCAACACCCTCCGTTACTACGGGGGCTGGGCTGACAAGCTCGAAGGCCGCACGATCCCGGTCCGCGGCAGCTTTCTGTCCTACACGCTGCGGCAGCCAGTCGGCGTTGTCGGCCAGATCATCCCCTGGAATTTCCCGCTGCTGATGATGGCGTGGAAGCTGGGACCGGCTCTCGCCTGCGGCAACACGGTCGTCATGAAGCCGGCCGAGCAGACGCCGCTTACGGCGCTGCGGGTGGCTGAGCTGGCGGCCGAAGCCGGGCTTCCGGCGGGTGTCCTCAACATCGTCAACGGCTTCGGCGAAACCGCCGGTGCCGCGCTCTGTAGCCATCCGGACGTCGACAAGATCGCCTTCACCGGCCACGTCGACACCGCCAAGATCATCCAGAAGGCGACCGCCGACACCCTCAAGCGGACGAGCTACGAGCTCGGGGGCAAGAGCCCGAACGTGATCTTTGCCGACGCGAATCTCGATGCCGCCGTCGACGGGGCGTTCCACGCGATCTACTTCCATGGCGGCCAGTGCTGCACCGCAGGCAGCCGGCTGTTCGTCGAAGACAAGATCCGCGACGAGTTCGTCAGCAAGCTCGCCGCCAAGGCGAAGGCCCGCCGGATCGGCGACCCGCTCGATTCCGACACCCAGCAGGGGCCGCAGGTATCGCAGGAGCAGCTCGACAAGATCCTCGGCTACGTCGACATCGGCCAGAAGCAGGGAGCCAAGCTCGTCACCGGCGGCCAGAAGGCGGGTGAGCGGGGCTTCTACGTGGAGCCGACGATTTTCGACGGCGTGAAGGACGAGATGGCGATCGCCAAGGACGAGATCTTCGGCCCCGTGGTGAGCGTGCTGCCGTTCAAGAGCGCTGAAGAAGTGTTCGACCGGGCGAACCGGACGTACTACGGCCTCGCCGCCGCGATCTGGACCAAGGACATCGACAAGGCTCACCTTTACGCCAAGCACGTCAAGGCGGGGACGGTGTGGGTCAATTGCTACCACATCGTCGATTCGAGCACGCCGTTCGGCGGGTTCAAGATGTCGGGCCACGGCCGTGAGAACGGCGAAGCGGCGCTGGAGCTCTACACCGAGCTCAAGACCGTGACCGTGAAGCTCGGCTGATCGTCGGAGCGGCGGAGGATCGAGGTAAGCCGCAGGGCCGGGGACGAAAACTCCCCGGCCCTGTTTCGTTGATGGGTCGGAAGTCCGTTCAGCCCCCCGCCACGGCGGGGTCGCGACGGATGCTGGTCCGGGGGACGTCCACCTTGCGGTAGGCGGTCCGGGTCACCTTGAAGCCGAGATCGCGGTAGAGCCGAACGGCGCATTCGTTCGTCGCCGTGACCTCGAGGGCAACCCGCGGCACTCCAGCGGCCTGGAAACCGGCGAGGGCTTTCAGGACGAGGGCCCGTCCGAGGCCGTGGCCCCGGTGCCCGGGGAGCACCCCGACGTTCTGGATGTTTCCGCAGCTGGCGGAGGCGGTGAGTCCCTGGATCGTCCCGCAGGGGACCGGTCCCGAGAACTCGCTCCCTTCGTGCTCGACGAGCCAGGTCGTCGCGGGGAGGAACCCCGGATGCTGGGCGATGTCGTACATCAGCTTGCGGCAGGCGGCCCGGTCGCCGAGGCACGGAAAGACTTCCGAATCAATGTCTTCGACAAAGCTCTCGTATTTGACCCGCGCGTGGGCGAGGCAGAGCCCCGGTTCCCAAGCCTTCCAGGCGTACCCCGCGGGGAGCGTGGCCGGGGGGACGGGCTCCCGCCGGACATTGAGCTCCATGTGGTAGCGTTTGAAATAGGTCAGCGACATCGAATCCGGTTCGCCGGGACCAGGGTCACTCCTCTCAGTCTATTCGCGAAACGGAACGGGACCAGAGGTTCTCCTCCGCCGGAGCGAAAGATCGATGTTGACTTTGACGGCCCACCGCGGTCTGTGGATCGTGCCGTCGGCGGCTGACCGGCGGCAAAACCCGTCCCCAATCAGCCCGCCGCCCCAATTTCGCCTCAAGCCCAGGACGCTGCCGTGCCCACCGGTCCCTCCGCCCTCGTGATGGTCGTCCTCGGCCTGCTGCTCGCCCTCATTCCCGGATTCTGGTTGCGAGGAGAGAACCCTGCTGTCGGCCGGACGGGGCGCGTCGTTGCGGCTATCGTGATCGGAACCGCCCTCGGCGCGTGGCTGGGCTCCCAGACGCTCTCGACCGAGCTGTCGCCCCCCCTGGGTGTCGGCGGGTTCCTGCTGACAACCGTCCTCTTCACCGAAGGATTGGCCGGGAGGGGTTGGCCGTGGGCCGCCGCGATCGCCTCGTTGGCGTACTTCGCCCTGCTGCTGCGGGATGCTCTCGAGCGGACCGGGGAAAAGGGATCACCCGTCGTCTGGCTCGCGTTTGCCGTCGTGAGCCTCGTCTTCGCCGGGGGGGCTCAAGGTGGGTGGCGGGTGGTCTGGAACCGCATCCGGAAGCGGCCCGCACCTGGAGCAGAGCCGCCGGGAACGTGAGAGTTGTCCTTTGCGGTTCGCCGACCCGCTTCTATAACCCGGAGCGTCATGGGTGATGCGGACGACTCTTCACGGCAGACTGACTCGACGGGGGACACCGTCCCCGGTGTGGCGGGGACGCGTTCGGTCCTCGCGAATGTCCGGCTCGTCAGCCTCTGCACGCTCCTGAGCCGGGTCCTGGGACTGGTCCGCGAGATGGCGATGGCGTGGCTGTTCGGCGCCGGAGCGGTGTCGGATGCGTTTACGCTTGCCTTCCGGATTCCGAACCTGTTCCGGCAACTCCTCGGTGAAGGGGCGCTGACGACCGCGTTCCTGCCGCGGTTTGTCCAGGACCTCGAGCAGGAGGGACCGGAAGGAGCGCGGGAGCTGTCGAGCGGAGTCCTGATTGTCTTGGCGGCGCTGCTGCTGGCGATCGTCGCCGTGGCCGAGATCGGCCTGGGGGTCGCGCTCCTCACAGGGGCCTGGTCCGATCGGACGAAGCTGCTGCTGCAGCTTCTGGTGATTCTGCTCCCTTACCTGCTCGTGATCTGCCTGTCGGCCCAGCTCTGCGCGGTGCTGCAGTCGCTTCGAAAATTCTTCTGGCCGGCGATGATCCCGGTACTGCTGAACGTGGCGTGGATCATTTCCACGTGGATCGCGCCGTGGACCTCCGGCGACGCACAGACCCGCGTGCAGTTGGTCGCGGGTGGCGTCGTCGCGGGCGGAATCGTGCAGCTCGTCATCCCCTACCTCGTGCTCCACCGCGCGGGGTACGGCCTGACCGGGCGGTGGCGGGCGGCGCTGCCCCGGGTTCGCGAAGTGTTCCTGGCGATGATCCCGGTGATCGGCGGGGTGATCCTGAGCCAGGCGAATACGCTGACCGACACGCTGCTGGCGTGGGTCCTCTCGGCGCCGGAAGGGACCGCCGGCGGCCGGCTCGACAGCGGGACCGCATCGGCGCTGTATTACGCTCATCGGCTGCTGCAGTTTCCACTGGGGGTCTTCGGCGTGGCGCTCGGGACGGTCCTCTTTCCGGTGCTGACGCGGTATGCGAAGCGGGGGGAGCAGAAGGAGTTCCGCCATGAGCTGAGCCATGGGGTCGAGATGGCGCTCGCGATCGGGATTCCGGCGAGCATCGCCCTGATTCAGCTGGCCGGCCCGCTGACGCAGGTGTTGTTTCAGCGGGGGAATTTTGATGCCCGCGACGCGGCGCTGACGACCCGGATGATCGTCGGCTACGGGGCGGGGGTGTGGGCTCTGATTGCCCTGCTGATTCTGAACCGGGCGTTCTATGCCCATGAGGACCGGATGACGCCGGTCCGGATCAGTTCGGTGTGCGTCGTGGTCAATCTGGCGCTCAGCCTGACGCTCGTGTTGTCGGTCGGCGGCGAGGGGCTGGCCTGGGCGACCTCGGTGACGGCGATGGTGCAGCTGGCGGTGGCGGCGATGGTGGTGCAGGGGAAGCTGGGTGGTCTCGAGTGGGGGGGGATTGTCCGGACTGTGGTAAAGACCGTGCTGGCGGCGGCGGCGATGGTCGCGGTCTGTGCGGTGCTGCGAAGAGGGGTGGGTGCGAGCGGACGGGTGTCGGGGCTGGAGCTGCTGCTTCTGTGCGGCGGCGGCGGAGCGGCCTATCTCGTCACGGCCACGCTTGTCGGATTGCGGCACCCATGGGAGCTGATCCGCCCGCAGCGACAGTCGTCCATGGAAACTGGCACTTCTCACTAAGCCCTGTTGGGGTGCAGGGGCTCGCCCCTGCCCTCGCCGGAGGCGCTTCCGTACAGGGAACCGCCCAAGCTGTACCGGGCGCACACTTCAGTGCTTGGCCCGCTCGCGCGACAGCGTACAAGTCCGCGAGTAGCTCTTCGCAGTCACGAACATCGGCGAAATCCAGGCGTTCTTATCGAGTGGGACGGTGACCGTGACGGTGACGTCGCTGGTGGTCGGGGTGAGGGTCTGGGGTGTGACGGAGACGGAGCCGTCTTTGATGCCACACAGGGTCAGGACTTTCTTCGCTTCTCCCGAGGCGAGGGTCGCGGTCGAGCCGGGGACCATGGCCCGGCGGGCGCCGGTGTAGGCGGCGTTGACGAGGGTGTTGCGGATCATGTTGATCCGCGCGAACTCGATGGTGGCGACCAGCAGCAGGAAGGCGATCGGGACGGTCAGCGCGAACTCGACCGTCGTGATCCCGGACCGGCGTGCGGCGGGGCGACGATCGGCGGCGGGGCGAAGAGGTGTCACGGTAAGGGGTCGAGCCGGGTTGCTGGAAGTTGGCTGAGGCGTGAACGGAAGCGGGCGGGCTACTCCGTCAGGAGGACCGGCATCGAGTAGGCGAGGTCGGTGAAGGCCGCTTCGAGCTCGGCGGCGTTGACGGCGTAGTAGTGCCGGCCGCCGGTGAGGTTGGCGATCTTGATCATCGTTGCCTGGTCTGCGCCGGGGAGGAACGTGACGGTGTGGATCACGATCCCCTTGTTCTTGGCGGTGGTAGCGACGGTGAGGGGATCGACTCCCTGATTCCAGAGGCCGTCCGTCATCAGGATGATCGTCTTCTTGGCGAGCGGGCGGGTCGTGTCCTGTTCGAGGACCTTGACCGCCTCGGTCAGGCCGGCCGACATGTTGGTCGCCCCGAGCATGACGGAGAGAAACTTCGCCGAAAGGATCGGCGGCACGAGGTTGATGTTGAGGGTCAGTCCGAGCTCGCGGAGGACGGCGCTCGCGACCGTTTTCGTGAGCTGGTACTCGTAGGAGCTCTTGTCGACGTCCGAGGCCCAGGTCACCACCGCGACGCGGGGGGGAAGGTTCACCTTGCTGACGATGGAGACGTACTTGTTGACCGCGGTGTTGAGGGCCGCCCAGCGGCTGCCGACGGGATTCGGCGGGAGGGTCAGCGTGAGCGGGTACGGCAGGAGCGTCCCCTTCGGGTAGACCCAGTCGACCCCCGAGAGGTCGAAGCACATCGAGTGCGACCGGTCGAGGCAGAGGACGACATCCTGATCGAACTGCGAAGCGACCGAGGTCAGTTTGGGAGAGAAGGTGCTGTGGCCGAACAGCCCGCCGAAGAACAGGTGGACGGGACCGCTGGCGCTGTTCTTGTCGAGCGATGCATTGATCCGGACCGCGCGGGGCGGTTTCAGTCCCTCGACGAAGTCCCAGCTTCCGTCGGGCATCAGGACCGTCTGGCCGAGCTGGACGTCGTTGTACTCGAGCCGGAGGGGCTTGCCGCCGATCTGGTTGTAGCCGGCGTAGGTCATGGCCGCAGAGACCGCCTTGGTCGGGTCCTGCGTCCGGCGGAGGGCCTCGGCCCCCGCCTTGGCGGCGGCGTCGGAGGCGGCCCGCAGCTCGCTGCGGGTGAGCTGCATGTAGGAGACGTCGACGGCGAAGACGATCATCACCAGGAAGATGACGAGCATCATACCGATCAGGACGAGCATCGCCCCGGAGCGGCCTGGCATGGGAACCGGATGGGGGGCGGCTCTCATAGTTTCACCATGGTGAATTTGACGGCGATCTTCGACCCACGGAAGAACCAGGGTGGGGAGATGGCATTGGCCGCGACGGGGGCCGAGGTCGTGATCTCGATCAGGGTGCCCGCCTTCGTGGCGCTCGTGACTTTGGGATAGACTTGGATCGCCCCCTGCTTGACCTGATGGGCGGTGAGGATGTCCTCGCCGTTCTTCTGAGCGTCGGCTTCATTGCCGCCGGTGGCGGTGACGCTGAGGCCGGTCTCATAGGCGGCCAGGGTCAGGGCCTGCTTCAGGTGGATGTAGTTGGCGGTCTCGATCGCCCCCATGACGAGCAGGAACAGGAGCGGGGCGCAGAGCGCGAGCTCGACCGCCGCCACGCCGGAGCGGCGGGGGGAGCGGAGTGACGGTTCGCGGTGCCGCGGGAGGGGACGCATGCTCTCGCCCGGAGATCAAGGAAAACCCGTATCTCCGCAACCGTAGGTCAGGCGCGCAGCGGGAGCCGCGGGGCAAGCACAGAATTGGAAAATACGAGTTTCTCTCTACGAGATATGCCGGGGTTAACGTCGCGCCGCCTTTCGGGGACGTCGGGCCACATGGCCGGCCGCTGCGAGATGGAGCAGGTTCTCCGTGGAGAGTGGGACGGATGTGAGCGTCGCCGCGGCGATTTGAGACAGCCCGGCGCGGGGCTCAATTTCCCTCGTCGATCCACCGCGCCCGGTCGCGAAGCCAGAGAGCCTCTTCGTCGAGATGGTGGCGTTCGTAGAACTCCGCCAGCGAGCGGCAGCGGGCGACGGGGTCGAACTTCGTCGTGAACGCGAATTTGCGGAGGCAGATCGGGCAGAGGTGAGGGGACTGACTGTCGGCCTCTTTCAGGTTGTTCGAGCCGTTCATCAGGCACTCGTAGTGCGTGCAGTGGGCCATGCCGAACATATGGCCGACCTCGTGTGAGAAGACCGCGAGGCAGCGGCGGAGGTAAAGCTGCTCGTCTCCCGGCTGCGGGTCCTCGCCGAAGAACCGCCGGTCGTAGCGGGCAAAGCTGTAGACCCCGACCCGCTCCCGCAGCGACGCCTGCCCGAAGACGTAATTCCACCCTGGATCGGGATAGAGGTCGGTCATGGTGACCGCGATCCGGCAGTAGGCATCGCGGGGGAGATCGCCACCGAGGAACTTCAGGATGTCGGTCGTGAGGAGCTGTTCCGCTCCCGTGAAGTCGTTCGTCCGCCGGGTGAACGAGGCGGGAATGGGAATCGCCGGCTGGAGTTCGACGTCGAGGAGGAAGAACAGCTGGCCGAAGTCCGCAACCTGATCGAGGATCGGCTTCTGCTGCTCACGGAATTCGCCGAGCGGCTGAATGTAGAGCTTCCGGCGACTGGCATCGGGCTTATTCGGACGGGACTGGGCGAAGTCGGCGTACGACTGCCCCGCCTCAAAATGACTCTCGAGCCATTCCCCTTTCTGAGGGGATCGCTTTACTTCGTGCCCTATGTCGGCGAAGGCCCGCTGCTGCTTGGCCGGCAGCTTCGCAATCGGGCCGAGAGCTCCCTTCAGATCTTCTCGCGTCGGCACCATCCAGTTCGCGGCACGATCCTCCGCCCTGTTCCGAGCGGCCCACGCGGCAAGCAGGGTGACGATGGCCACAATCAGCAGCAGTGGATGACGAATGCTGAGTCTCATCGGGCCCGATCCTCTTCGGTTCGCTGCGGATGGCGTCATCTCCTTCATACGCCCTCAAGACAACATTACGGGGGCGCGTCTGCCCCGTTTGCGTCCTTCTCGTCGCGGATCGCGGATTTCGATACGCTTTTCTTCACGGAATGGATGTCTCGACCCCGCGGGAGGATTGGATGGTTCGGTCGACTTTTGCCCTGGCGGCACTCTGCTGTTTCGCGTCCCTCTCGACGGCCCAGGCGGGGACCTCCAACAGCCTGATGGACATCTCGGCCGACGGCACGACGATGGCCTGCGCCAACCGCGACGCCAACATCGTCACGATCCTCGATCTCAAGACCAACAAGCCGCTCCGGGAGATCCCGGTCGGACTCCATCCGGAGGGGGTCTCGTTCGTCGGTTCTTCGCACGATGTCGCCATCGCGGTCTACGGCGAGGACGTGATCCAGATCGTCTCGGCGGACACCGGCGAGACGGTCCGGAAGATCCCAGTGTTCGACGAGCCGTACAGCGTCGTCTCCTCAAAGGATGGCCGGACCCTCTACGCGACGCTCGACTATCCGGGCCAGGTCCTCGAGATCGAGGCCGCGACCGGGAAGATCACCCGCGAGATCCCGGCTGGAAAATTCGTGCGGGGGCTCGCCCTCAGCGGCGACGGCCAGCAGCTCTACGCCACCGAGTACTACACCGGCATCGTCAAAGGGATCGATCTCGCCTCAGGACAGGTGACCGGCGAGTGGGTCGGCTCGGAGCAGGACAACATCGCCCGGCAGATCGTCCTCCATCCGACCCGCCCCAAGGGGTACCTGCCGCACATCCGCTCCCGGATCACCGTCGCCCAGGGGGACGGTTCGATCTTCCCGTACATCAGCATGGTCGACCTCGACCAGAAGACCGACAACCGCCGCCGGGTCCAGATGGACTCGTTCCGCGGAACGTACGTCACCGCCAATCCGTCGGAAGTCGCTCTCTCCCCCGACGGGAACCGGCTGTACGTCGTCTTCGGCGGGACGGACGACATGTTCGTCTGCGACGTCCTCGACGATAACTACCGCGAGATCAAGTTCCGGCAACTGATCCAGCTCGGGGCGAATCCCCGCGCGGTCCGGGCCTCGGCCGATGGCCAGCGGTTCTACGTCTACAACGCCCTCGACTACAACGTCGCGGCGTACGACGCCGAGACGTTCCAGCCGGTCGCCAAGATGACCACCTGCCAGAACCCGCATGATGAGGAGACCTGGCTCGGCAAGCGGATGTTCTACCTCGCCAAGCAACCGATGGTCGGCCTCCGCTGGATCTCCTGCTCGAGCTGCCATCCCGACGGGGACTCCGACGGCCGGACCTGGCAGCAGCCGGAAGGGCTGCGGCAGACGCAGCCCCTTGGGGGCCTCGCCTGGACCCATCCTCTGCACTGGTCGGCCGACCGGGACGAAGTCCAGGACTTCGAGCACACCGTCCGGGGCCTTCTGATGCAGGGGCGGGGACTGGCGCGGGGGCCGATCCACGACTCGCTCGGCAAGCCGAACAGCGGTCTGTCGAAGGAGCTCGACGCCCTGGCGGTTTACACCAACTCGCACAGCTTCACAAACAGCCCGCACGCCAAGGAGGGACTCAGCGACGCGGCGAAGCGCGGACAGACGCTGTTTCACTCCAAGGCGGTCGGCTGTGCGGAGTGCCACAGCGGTCCGTACTTCTGCGACTCGCAGCCGGGGAAGACGTTCGCGATGCACGACGTGGGGACCGGCCGGGGGGACAAGAGCGAGAAGATGGGGACCAAGTACGATTCTCCCTCGCTCCTCGGTGTCTACCGCTCCGCTCCGTACCTGCATGACGGGACGGCGGCGACGCTGGAAGAGGTCCTGACGACGCAGAACAAGGAAGACCGGCACGGCAAGACCAGCCAGCTGACGCCGGATCAGGTCTCCGATCTCGTCGAGTTTCTGAAGGCCCTGCCGTTTGAAGACCCTGTTCCTGCGGCGAAGGCTTCGGGACTCAAGCAGGTCCGCAAGTAGGTTTCGCTTCCAGTCCGTTTCGACGTGGGAATGCCGACATGGTCCTTCCGGCCCGTGAGAGTGTGATGCTCCGACTCCTGCTCTGCTCCAGTGCCCTGCTGCTCGGAAGCTCGACGCCGCTGCTGGCCCAGGCCAAGAAGCCTGCCCCGCCGCCGGAAGTGACGCAGGCCGAGAAAGATGACCTCGCCGCCCGGGGAGCGAAGCTGCGAGCGGCGGTCACCGAACTGTCGGCGACGGCCAAAGGGCCGCTCGCCCGCCAGATCGTCGATGTCGAAATCTTCGCCAAGGCGGTCGAGTGGGCGGTCCGGCACAACGAGTACCCCGTTGCGAACTCGGTGAAGACGATCCAGCAGACCGCCGACCTCGGCGAGAAACGGATCGCGGCGTTCCGGTCAGGTGGAGCGGCCCAGCTCGCGACCCGTCCTGGCCGGACGGTGCTTGGCTACCGCTCGAAGATCGATGATTCGGTCCAGCCCTACGCCGTCACGCTGCCACGCGACTTCGATCCGAAGGCGCCAAAGCGGTGGCCGCTGTATGTCGTGCTCCATGGCCGCTCCGACAACGTCGATGAGGCGGTCTTCCTCCGGCAGCACGAAGGAAAGCCCGCCCCCGAGAGCCAGACCTGGATCCAGCTGGACGTCCATGGACGCGGAAACAACGCCTACCGCTGGGCGGGAGAAGCCGACGTCATGGAGGCGATCGCCGATGTCGTCCGCCGGTTCACGATCGACGAACGGCGAATCACGCTGTGGGGGTTCTCGATGGGAGGAGCCGGTGCGTGGCACCTGGGACTCCACCACCCGGGCAAATGGGCGTCTGTCGGCGCCGGAGCGGGATTCACGGACACCTACCGCTACCAGAAGATCGCGACGCCGCTCCCCTCACCGATCGATGAGACGCTGCAGATCTACGATGCCGTCGGCTACGCCATGAACCTCAGCGACGTCCCGTTCATCACCTACGGGGGCGAAGTCGACCCGCAGCTCCTGGCAAGCCAGGTCATGCAGGAGGAAGCCAAGCTCGCCGGGTCGCCGCTCGAGATGATCATCGGCCCGATGATGGGGCATAAGTTCGACCCCGAGAGCGAGAAGACGTTCCAGGCCTTCCTGGCGAAGCACAACAAGATGGGACGGTCCCTCCCCGGCGAGCGGACCGAACTCCGCTTTGCCACCTGGACGCTCAAGTACAACCAGTGCGACTGGCTGACGATCGAGGAACAGGCGGAGCCGTACGAGCGGTCGGTCGTCGAATCGAAGCTCGACGGCGAGACGCTGAAGCTCGAGACCCTGAATGTCGCCGCCCTATCCGTCGACCGCGGGATCGCCAACGAAATCGCGATCGACGGTTCCGAGCCGGTCGACCTCAACGCCGCCGGCGCGGGGCGGCTCCCCGATGTCCTCTTCGTCAAAGGGGAGAAGGGGTGGGAGGCGCTCGACTACGACGACTCGCTCGAGTTCCAGTCGAACCCCGGCCTCCGGAAACGGCACAACCTCCAAGGGCCGATCGACGACGCCTTTATGGAGCGGTTCGTCTGCGTCCGCGGCACCGGAACACCCTGGTCGCCGGAGCATCAGAAGTGGGCCGACGGAACCCTCGCCCGGCACGAGCGGGAGTTCGACAAGTGGATGCGGGCTCAGGTGCGGGTCGTCTCCGACAAGGACCTGAGCGAGACGGATATCGAGGACTCGAACCTGATCCTGTTCGGCGACCCGGGCTCGAACTCGGTCCTGGCGAAGATTCTCGACAAGCTGCCGATCGGCTGGACCCAGGAGAAGCTGACCGTGGCGGGCAAGGACTACTCCCCCGCCTCACACGGCGTCGCTCTGATCTATCCGAATCCGCTCAACCCGCGCAAGTACGTCGTCCTCAACTCGGGACACACCTTCCATGAGAAGGAATTCCGGGCCTCGAACGCGCAGCTTTATCCGCGGCTGGGGGATATCGCGGTGCTCCAGTTCTCGCCCCCCGCCGAGGGCAAGGCAGCCAGCGAGACGCCGGTCTACTCGCAGATCTTCAACGCCGAGTGGAAGCTCGACTGACCGCGCCGCTTAGGTGTGAACCTCCCCGGAAAACGGCGTGTCCGGCCGGAACCGGTACGGACCGGGAGGGTCATCGGGACTCTCCGCGCCCGTCCGGCTGCCCTGCCGTTTTGCACCGATGGCCTCCCCGATCTCCTCCGAACTCGATCGTCTCGTCTCTGACGAGTCGGGCCTCAGCGTGGCCGCGATCGTCGCGGGAGAGGATCTCCGCGTCGGCGACGATGTGGCGATTCTGAACGAGACGCTCGAATTCCCGAGCTGCCTCTGGACGTGCGACGCCGCCGTGCTGCCGCCGGAGGAACTCGTCCGGATTCAGTACGCCTCGCGCGAGCCGGGCGTGCCGCTCCGGGTGGTGGCCCTCTGCCTGCCGTTCGTGTTCCTCGAGACGCTGTACGACCAGCACAAGACCGTCGACCTGCGGCTGGTGCAGCTCGTCCGGCTCTCCCCCGCCTACGTCCGGGCGGTCCGGAAGGCGCATAAGAGGAAGTGAGGCCTCCCGGCCGGTCGGACCGGGAGGCTCACGAGCTCGATCGCGCTAGGCCTTGCCGGTCGCGCTGCCGGACGTCGTCCCGTCCCCCTCGGGGGTGTAGATCCGGCGGATTCCGTCGACGAGGTACTGGGCCGCGGGGGAGAGGGTTCCGGTCTTCCGGAAGAAGAAGTGCATCTCCGTCGTCCCGAGCTCGCTGCTGAGGTCGATCGAGCGGATCTGGTCCGACGGGCCTTTGGGGCCGCCCGGCCCCCGCTTCTCCTCGTGGGCGATCGCGATCCCGATCCCCTGCTCCACCCAGCTCCGGCGGACCGCCGCCTGGGGAAGCAGGATCCGGTGCCCTCCAGGGAGCATCGGCTTCAGGAAGTGATCCAGATCGGGCATGATCCGCCGCGCCGGGATGATCAGCGTCTCCTCGCGGATCCACTCCTGAAGGGCCGGGATCGACGGCTTCTTCGAGAAGTCGTGCTTGTAGGTGACCGAAGCGTTGTAGAGGAGCACCCGCCGCCACTCGCACAGGAACTCCGAGCGGCAGCCGTTGGCGACGTCCCGGGGGCCGATTGCGAAGTCGACCCGGGCGGAGAGCATCTGGACGAGCTCGTGCGGTTCCCCTTCGACGACCGTCACGTCAACGAGCGGAAACTCCTTGCGGAACGCCGTCTCCCGGAACACCCGGGGAAGAACGTTCATCGTCAGGGCGTTCGTCATCCCGATCCGGACCACCGTCCGGGATTCCTTCTGCGCCGCCTGGATCTCATCGAGCTTCCCGAGCAGTTCGCGGAACGACGCGCACAGCTCGAGCCCGGTGGAGCGGAAGGTCGACCCTTTCCGTTTCCGGTCGAGGACGAGCTTTCCCTTGGCCCGGATGCCGCCGAGTTTCTCCTCGAGGTCGTCGAGCTCCCGCGAGAGGCCGTTGCCGACCGGAAAGCCCCGGTCCTTGAGCTCGGCGGTGAGCTCGTCGAAGTTCATCGGCCGCCCGCCATGCTCGTCAAAGATGTCCCCCAGCGCAACGAGGAACTTCATCTCCGCCACGGACAGCGAGTCGTCGAACATCGTTCCCTGCCAAAAACGAGCGCGGACGACAGCCTGCCAGGATCGTCCCGAGTTCATTGGTTGTAAGCCTTGATGAAGCCCGCGCAAAGTCACAATCGATTCCGCCGATGCGACTCGCGGGTGGATGCGGCACAACTCCGCCGTTCGCTGTGAGCGGACACATCGCGGCGGAGGGCCTTCTGACGCGCCTCGCTGCGTCCCGGCGCATCGGGCTCTTGCGAGCGTTCGCGCTGAAGAGGAGCGCCGCTGCGTCCGGAAACATCACGCTGATGGGGCGCGACCCTTCGGAGGGGAAATGCGCGGCCTCCGCGAAAAATCGATGTGGGAATTCGGAAGAACGCATCGTCTCCTGAGTACGGGCTCCCCTCTCTCTTTGACCAGGAGTGCGTCATGAGTCAGTCTGCCGGTTCTCTTCCCTCACGCCGAAACGGAGTGCTGCTCGGATGGGAAACCAATCCGCCCGCCCGCGCCATCGGCTTCCATCCCCCGCCTCCCGAAGCGGCGGCGATGCCTGGAACGGATCGCCTCGAAATGCCGCTCCTCTATGAAGGGGACTCGCACCTCATGACCTTTGCCCCGACCGGTGCGGGGAAAGGCCGGGGACTCGTGATCCCGACCCTCCTGACCTATGAGGGCTCGGTGGTCGCGGTCGATCCCAAAGGGGAGAACTACGCCGTCACCGCCCGCCGACGGCGGGAGATGGGCCAGCAGGTGGTGGTCCTCGATCCGTTCGGGCGGGCGACCCGCAAGGGGGGGACGGGTGCGAGCGACAGCTTCAACCCGATGGATATCTTCCGCCTGCCGAACACGATCGTCGACGCCGACGCGATGATGCTCTCGTGGCAGGTCGCGGCGGGGCACTCCTTTGCACGCGATCCCTTCTGGGACAATTCCGGCACGGCGCTCCTGTTCGGGATCATTGCCCACGTGGCGACGGCCCTTCCGCCGGAGGAGCAGACGCTGAACCGCGTGCTGGAATTCCTGTACGCGGACGACGTGGTCTACAACCTGGCGGTCCTGCTCGACTCGAAGAAGGTGATCTGTCCGCAGGCCTACCGGGAGATCGCCGCCTTTCTCGCCCTCCCCGAGCGGGACACGCGGCCGTCGGTCCTCGCGACGGTCCTGAGCTGGGTGAAATCTCTCAACACCGAGTGTGTCGAGCGGTCGCTCGCCCGGTCGACCTTCGACCTCAACGAGATCGTCGCCGGCAAGCCGATCTCGATCTACCTCTGCATCCCCCCCGACAAGCTGACGTCGCACAAGTCGCTGCTCCGGCTGTGGGTGGCGGCCTTCATGACGACGATCCTCCGCCGGGAAGAACGGCCGGAGAAGGGGACGCTGTTTCTGCTCGATGAATGCGCCCAGCTCGGAAACATGCCGCTGCTCGAGCAGGCGGTGACGCTGCTTCGCGGATACGGGCTGCAGGTCTGGACCTTCTGGCAGGACATCGAGCAGGTGAAGGCCTGCTACCCGACCGGCCACATGACACTGATCAACAACTCGGCGGTCCTCCAGACGTTCGGAGTCGGGACCCGGCTGATGGCGAAGCAGCTCTCGGACGTCCTCGACTGCCCGGCCCACGACCTCCTCGGCATGAAGCCGCAGGAGGAGGTGATCTGCCGTCCGGACGGCGGCACAGTCCGCTGCCGGCGGCCCGACTACCTCACCGACCCCGCTTTTTCGGGAATGTGGGATCCGAACCCGTTTTTCGGACGTTCGGCCACCTGATCCGGCGGTTCTCCAGATGGGGAACCCGGCGGGCGATGAACCGGTCGCGGGCCGGCCGGGCCGTGCTTCGACACGGCCCGGGTGTTCGAGGGCAGGCGGTCACCATGGTCAGCGGTCCGCGGACTTGGGTGTGCAGCCTCCTCAGCAACACCGACCGTTCATCGCTCGCCCTTTTCGTGATGCGAGCGGTAAGCCGCTCCGTGCCGCTGGTTCGACGCCCTGTCGCGGGAGAGGGTATAGTCCGCGGCAGTCCGATCCATCGAACCTGCCCCTGCGAGGAGTCTCTTCGTGCCCCGCTTCCAGACGCTGCTTGGGATCCTGCTGCTCCTGTGTGCCGGATGCGACAAGCCCGCCCCGCCGGCGACTCCCCCGCTCCCTCCGCCGACGACTCCGGCTCCTCCCGTTCCCCCGGCGGCGCCGGTTGCCCCGGCCGCACCGATGCAGGCCGCCGCCCCCGCTGATCCGGCGAAGGCGATCGCAGACATCCCCTGGAAGCTCGTCGACAAGAACAAGGCAATGGCGGACAACCCGAAGCTGACGACGACCGAGAACAAGATCGTCATCGGCGATCCGGTCTCGGTCGCGGGGAGCGCCTACTTCTCCGCGATCTCGCAGATCAAGGTGATCGAGCTCAAGAGCCAGATCGATCTCCACAAGGCGACGAACGACAAGTGGCCGACCTACGACGAACTGAGCGGGATGCTGAAGAGCGTGAACTTCCAGTTCCCCGGCCTCAAGCCGTGGCAGGTGTACGCCTACGACGAGAAGGATGGCTCGATTTCGCTCCTCGAGGATCCGGACGCGAAGGCAGCCGCCTACAAGAAGGTCGGACTCTGAAGTCCGGCCTCCGCCGGCAGGGATCCACCTGCCCGCGCCGACCGTTCCCCGCCCCGTCGCCCTTCGCGACGGGGTCTTCGTTTCCGGATCGCATCCCGACGCCGCGATCGCCGCTCCAGACTCTCGCGAATGCCGATTCCGCTCCGAGCCTGCGTCCTGACCCCCACCGGCCGCGGCGCGGTGGCGACGATCCGCGTCTCGGGGGACCTTGCGCAGCTCGACCGAGCGGAACTCTTTCAGCCCCGGAACGGCCGCCCGCTCGCCCGGCAGGAGCTGGACGCCATCCTCTTCGGACACTGGGCCACTCCCCGCGCGATGGCAACGGAGACCGCCGCGTCGGAGGATGTCGTCGCGATCCGCACCGCGCCGGACGCCCTCGAGATTCACTGCCATGGCGGACACGCGGCGATCGAGCGGATCCTCGGCGACCTGGTCCACGCGGGCGCCCAGGTGATCTCCGCAGCGGAAGGATCGACGATGGGGCAATCCCCCATCGAGGCCCACTGCGGGGAGGCTCTGCTCCGCGCCACGACGCGGCGGACGGCGGCGCTCCTGCTCCCACAGAAACGCCTCTGGAACGCTGAGCGGGCCGCGTGGCCCTTGCGCGACGAGGCCTCCCGCGCCCGCCGGATCGCCGAGATCGCGGCGTGGGAAACGTTCGCCCGGCGTCTGCAGTCTCCCTGGACCGTCGTTCTGTGCGGCCGCCCCAACGTCGGCAAGTCGAGCCTCATGAACGCCATCGCCGGCTTCGCCCGCTCCATCGTTCATGACACCCCCGGCACCACCCGCGACGTCGTCACCCTCGAGACCGCCGTCGATGGCTGGCCAGTCCGCTTCTCCGACACGGCCGGACTCCGCGACACGGCCGATCCCCTCGAATCCGAAGGGGTCCGCCGCACCCGCTCTGCCGTCGCCGGCGCCGACCTCATCCTCGGCGTCTTCGACCTCTCCCGCCCCCCCGAACCCGCCGACTGCGAACTTCTTGCAGAGCTTTCCCGGGAGACGATCCGCATTGGCAACAAGGCGGATCTCTGCGCCCAATGGCCCGCAGCGGATGCTCAGAATCTGCTGCCGGTCTCGGCACGCACCGGCGACGGACTCGCCGGACTGCTCTCCCGGATCAGTGCTGCGCTGGTCCCCCGGCTTCCCCCCGCGGACTTGCCGCTGCCGGTTTCGGCCGGCTGGCGCGACTGGCTCTCTTAGAGGCTGTTTCAAAACCGCGTGCAGGACTGACGCGGCCGGGTCGACCGGGCGCGGTAGTTACTCCGGTCCAGCGGGACGCTGGCGGGTCCAGCACGCTGCTGGCCGCCGGAGGCCATGAGCGCTCGAGAACCACGGAACACGTTTCGTGTCCAAGCGCGGACCGGGCGTGGCGGACCCTCTTCATCAGAACGCTTCCCCCGCGATTCCCACGGTCTGGAGAGGGGGGCGCGCGATGTTGGTTTCCGGAACTGGGCGCCAGCCGTTGGCCACGGTGACCTGAACGGAAGCGCC
>VFQQ010000967.1_pt1 | contig 46017 bp, 84 predicted proteins | sample 3512341 | NCBI WGS metagenome assembly VFQQ01 (sample SAMN10412373, study PRJNA504923) | tailings metagenome | isolation source: Relicate 2 Philex TSF1 revegetated site | place: Philippines: Tuba, Benguet | collected 2017-08-29 | reverse complement strand
CCCTGGGCAGCAGGCTGTGTGAGCTGCTGCTACTAATCAGTGGCATTTATCTCTCTCTCTTCGTGCGGCAGCATGCCACTGCCATCTCTCACTCAACCCGTCCTGTACCCCCTGCTTTGTTTCGCCACAGCTGATATCCTGCCTGGAGCAGCTTCTAGCGCCGCCGCCGGCCGCGCCACCGGCAGCGCCGGCCGTGCAGCCGCCGACGCCGCGGCGGCAGCAGCAGCAGAACGGCACAGAACCAGCAGATGGCCTGCTGTGGAGCGCTGCCAGCGGGGAGGCGTCTGGCGGCTACCCTCCCTCAGACGCAGGCGACAGCAGCGGCGGCGGGCTCACCCCCAGGAGCGCTGCCGGCGGCGGCGGCGGCGGGGCAGCTGGGCCCGGCAGTTTTGCGGGCTGGGAGACCAGCGCGACATGCGTGGTTGTCATGAACATTGATCCGCGGCTGAGCGCCCGAGAGATTGGAGAGTATTTTCTGCAGTGAGTACGGGCGCGGGTGGGTGGGTGGCGGCGGGCGGGTGGGGAGTCCTGGCCCAGGACATGGCAGGCCCTTGGTTGCAGGGCGGCTGAACCCCCTCATCCTCGCTTGCTCGTCTGTCGTGTTGCGCACATCCCATGACCACCGCCCTCAGGCTGGCCGAAGTGGCCGCGGTGGCCGCGTGCCGCAAGGGCAGCTCTCATTTCACATTCAAGCCTGCCGCCACTTGATCCCTTTGCAGCTTTGGCGAGGTGGAGGAGTGCCGCAAGCCGCAGGGGCAGCTGCCTGTTGAATATTGTACAGCTGCTGCCACTCACCCTGTTGTGGACAATGTTGACTCCCCTGCAGGTTTGGGGAGGTGGAGGAGTGCCGCAAGCCGCAGGGCAAGCGCTACGCGTTTGTGCAGTTTGTGGACGCAGCGGGCGCAGCGCGCGCACGGCAGGCGCTTCACGACGCCTGGGTGAGCGCCTGGGGCGTTTCCGCTCTTGCCTATCACCAGCAGGCTGTCTATTTTGGTGGGATTTGAGCAGTGCATGCGTCTAGAACCAGTCAGTGTTGCCTGGGGGTGATCGGCAAGCGCTGCGTTGCGCTGGCTGCGGGCCTCATTGCACTAGCCCCCGCTATGCCTGCCCCCCCTCTGCAGATCCCCGAGCTGAACCAGCAAGGTCCGGTGCACGTGCAGCCCCGCAGGCGCCGGGGGCGGGGCAACGATCAGTGGCAGGACAGCAGGCCGCGGCCGGAGCAGCAGGCCGCCAGCTCGGAGCGGCAGCTCTTTGTGAACAACTTGGGCCTGGACATCAGCCGGGAGGCGGTGGGCCACCACTTTGAGCAGTGAGTTGCATTCAGTGCTCGCGCCTGCTGGTGGCAATAGCATTGGTTTGATCTGGAAGATCTGGCCACAGCCGCCGCTGCGCTTGCCTGCTGCTGAACCGGTCGGTTAGGGTGGTTTGTGCCGCACAGCGGGTTCCGGTCAGACTATTTGCACTGCGGGCCACTCCCGTTGAGTTGTGCTGACCCCGACAAGGCGTCGAGGAAGCCAAACACGTAATTCCTTGATTGCAAATTGCTCCCGCCGCGCCGCAGGTTTGGAGCCATCGAGAGTGTCCGCAAGCTGCCGCACTGGCAGGTGAGGCCGAAGGTGTGGCGCTGTTCAGGCGCTAGATGCTGCGTGGTCAGCTGTTGATGGCTGGCTGCGTACCTCTGGACGCCCGCATGTGGCATGGCCTCTCCTGCTGGCCGCACTTGCCGCCAGCTTTCGCAGGCTGCATGCCAGGCATGGCCTCGGGCATGCGTGCCCCTGTGCCCCAGCTTCAACCGCCCCACCCTCCCTCCCTCCGTTCCCCTCTCCAGTACGCGTTCGTGACATATGCGCGCCCCGAGGATGCTGCAGCGGCGATTGAGCAGGCCCACGGCGTGCCAGTGCCAGAGCTCAACCCCTTGCAGGGTGCACCCATCAAAGTGCAGTACAGCTTGGGCCCAGGCGCCAAGAACGGCAGCGGCAGCGGCAGCAGTGAAGGTAGCGGCAGGGCGACGCACAGCAGCCGCGAGGCCCGTGGTGGCACAGTCAGCGGCGGCAGCGGCGGCGGCGGTTGGGACAGCGGGGCGGCCGGCGGCGGCAGCGGAGACGCAGCAGAGCACTGGTAGGGGCCACCTCCTCCGGCCATGGGCTGCATGATTGGGCTGGCTTGAGCATGGCACCACCAGCCTGCCATTATGCGTGGTGTAACATGCCCAGTTGTGTGCAAACGAGGTCGCTCGAGGTGGCAGCAGGTGGCAGACTGCTGGGTTGCTTGTGAGGGGGCACATGTGCAGCCGGAGGCTGGGAGAGGTGCCTTGTGGGCTGCTGCCGGCATGTTGCCGCTGGCAACGGCCACTGCAGCTGTCTACCGCCATCTGTAATTCAGCGCTGGGTGATTTGGGGAATGGTTGCAGCCGCAGCTGGGTGGCCCCGAACCGTGGTTGTGTGACCACTGTCCGGTTGACGGGCGGATGCGTACAGGAGGCAATTCACCCCAGTGCTCTGGCGGGCCCGGCTTGCTACAAACCGGGTCCTGTGTTTCAATTGCATGCAAGAATGACTGCCCACACACTCTGGGCTGCTGCTTCCACACTCCAAGAAGCTGACGGCTCCACACTCGGTCGTTGGCGGGCGGCAGCGGTGGCGGGGGCGCTGCAGGGCAAGTTAACGGCAGGATCCCGCTGTCCATCTGAGAGGCATTCGGACGCGGCATGGAAGCGAAATCGCAGCCCTGGCTGCGCCGCAGGTGCGCACAACTCATGCCTCAGTCACTCTGCTGTGCTCAGCGACCCTGGCCAAATGCCCGCCGCCGCCACCACCACAGCATTTCTCCGCTCCCTGCAACGTTTCACGGCGCCCACGGCCGCAGCGGTTAGCCTCTGTGAGCTCCGGCCTCGCCCGGTTTGGCGGGGCAGCCCCCTGCCAGCCTCCCTGCCCGCAGCCCCGCATGGCGCTCGCAGCAAATACAGCCAGAGAATAAGCAGCAGCTAGGCAACGGCTGTAGCAGCGAAATGACGGCCTCGCCGACGGCGGCAACTCCCACGCCCCACCCAGCCGTCGCCCCGCAGCCTGCCGTTGCCCTGGAGGTGGATGGCGTGCCTCCAGGCACCACCAATGCTGAGCTGGCGGCACTCTTCAGCCCCTCCTGTTCGGTAGACAAGGTCCTTGTGGTGTTCGACCATGCCAGCGGCGGCGGCAGCGGGGACGCGGGAAGCGCGCTTGTGCTGCTGCGCCCGTCCGCCACGGCAGGTGCCGACGCGCAGGCGGCGGCTGGTGCCCTGTGCGGCCACCATCTAGGCAGCAGCAGCCTGAGCGTACGGGTGTGCAGCAGCCCAGCTGCATGGGTGCAGCGCGCCCTGGGGCCACAGGTGAGGGGGGCATGCAAGGGCACGGCCAGGTGGGAGTGCTTAGCAGTGTATGCGTGTTACGTTCCGTTCCCGTGTTGAGTCTTGATCGCGCATCCGTTGGCCTCACCACCCGCTTGCAGCTGCTCAATGGCGGCAGTGAAGTGCCGTCCACTGCAGCGCAGCAGGCGCAGCAGGCAGCTGGCGAGGGGGTGTGCGGCGGGGGCGCCGCCGGCAGCTGCAGCGTGCGCCCGCAGCCGCAGCTGGCAAGCACGCTAGAGAACCAGCCATCCGAGTTTGGCAACGAGTTTCTGGAAGAGCAGCCCAGCAGCGGCAGCTTGGAGTCGCTGCCTGAAGACTTCCGCTTGCTAGCAGCCATCGCCGGCAGCCCGGGCCCCCATGGCAGCCTGCAGACATCAGGCGGCGGCGGCGGCGGCAGTGGCGCCCCAAGCCCGCATGGGCCCCACCTGCGCCGGCGCGCAGGCAGCACTGCCAGCTTGGCGGGGAGCGTGGGCAGCGAGGGGTCTGCCAGCGATTGCAACATTGTCGTGCACAACTTGGCGGCCTATCTGAGCGCCCGCGAGATTGGCGAATTCTTCATGCAGTGAGTTGGGGTGGAGGGCTGCGTGAGTGGCGGCGGTTGCCTTGAGTGGTGAGGAGGCGTGTGGTACTGTCTCTGGTCTGGTGCCAATGCCGCACCTTCCGTTTTGTGCACACCGCAGGTTTGGAAAGGTGGGTGAGTGCCCCGAGGCACATCCTGCATCGTGATCCTGCTGCTGCTCACTCTATCGTGGACAATGTTGCATCCCCTGCAGGTTTGGCGAGGTGGCTGAGTGCCACAAGCCGCAGGGCGCCTCGTTTGCATTTGTGCAGTACGCGGATGCCCAGGCGGCGGTGCGGGCCAAGGAAGCGGTGCACTACCAGCTGGTGTGTTTTCAAGCAGCTGAATGCTGTGTGGGGTTGAACGCTGGGTGCCTCTTGCGTGAGCCGCTGAATTGCAAGGCGGCCAGGCTGCTGTTGCATGCTGCTGTACCCTGCTAGATGTTAGACCCAATGTTGCTTGCTGCTGCCGCTGCTGCCCCCAAACCCATGCACACCACCCACCACGCTGCTGCGCCCGCTGCGCCTGCTGTGCCTGTCCGTGCAGGTGCCGCAGCTCAACCCGCAAGAGGCTCTGTCCATTCAGTTCTGCCGGCACGTGCCCAGCAGCCGCAGCAGCGCAGGGCGCGCCACCACCGCAGAGCGCTGCAGCAGCGACAGCGGCAGCCGGGAGGGCTCGATAGCTGATGGCGGCGGCCAGGCGCTGGTGGTGAATAACATAGACCCTTCGGTGCAGTACAAGGAGGTCCGAGCTTTCTTCTCGCAGTGAGTCAAACGAGGGGTGGGAGACTTGCGTTTTTCGGTGCCTTCAGTTGTGGCCGGTTGCCCCAGGTGCAAGCTGCCCAGCATGGTGCATCACACTGCAGCCGCATTGGCATGCTGTGCTGGCGCGCCACGATGCAGCCGCAGTGGGGGCAGCAGGTTGCAATGAGGCTGCCACTGCCGCTGCCGCCCAGCACCGCCCTGACAGCTGCCTTGTGATCTGCAGGTTTGGCAAGTTGCAAAACTGCTACCGGCAGCCGCAGACGCGGGTGGGTCTGGCTGCTGTGTTGAGAGTGGCGAGAGGGATTGAATGCCATCCAACCTCATGGGCATTGATGCCACTGTTTGTGCAGGACACTTGCCCCAGCCCTTCACTGCTGTCACCCTGCCGCCCGCCCAACCCCTTCCACCCTTCCCTCAGTTTGCCTTCGTCACGTATGCGGCACCCGAAGCAGCCGTAGCGGCGCTGCAGGCGGTAGACGGCACGCTGTGCCCCGAGCTCAACCCCAGCGGCCTCATTGCAGCAGAATACCGGCGAGGATTGGGCGCCCGCCTGAGCTGTGATGGCGGCCCCGCCGGCCCAGCCCTCACTTTCCACCCGTCGGCAGCCGGGCCAGCGCACCAGGGCTTCCCAGGCACGCCCCCGCCGCCGCCCTACCCCCCAGGGGCAGCAGTGGTGTATGTGCCTGCGCCAGCACCCGGCCTCAACCAGGGCCTAGCAGCCTGGGGAGGCGGGGCGGTGGCATGGGCCGGAGCGTGGCCAGCCGGCTGGCCCTCCCCCCGCCCCAGCTGAGGCGCCCTTCCGCCCTCCCCCGCGCCAGTTGAGGCACCCCGTCCCAAATGGTGTCGTAGTAGTACGCCCTTTCTCCTAAGGCGCCCTTTTTGGAACAGATGAACATGTACCGAGGATACTAAATAACCCAAGGTGGTAAACGTCACGAACTTCTCTCTTCCCTCCTGTATTGCATGCCGATACTGCATCAAGAACTTGTTTCCCTATAAAAGCCTGCCAAAAGCCTCTTGCCTTTTCCTTTCTGCCCCTTCTTCTGTGTTTCTGTAATCGCCCACTTGCGCTGCCCAGAGTCTACAGGCCCGCTGTGACGGTAACGGCGCCCTGCCATCTGCTGCTCAGCTGCGGGGAGGTGCATTTGCCTTACACGCAGGGGGGCTGGCGCATGAGGCATAAACAAGGCAGGGACTAGCTTGGGTGTGTTCACTGGAAGAGCTTTGGTAGCAAGTGCGGCACGCAGACACACGGGGCACGGCAAGACACAATTCCAAAGCCTGCCGCGCACAGGCAGAAGCGCCGGCGGCTTTAGACAATGCAGAGCAGCGAGGACAAGCTGGTTCTAGGACAGACATTGGACAGTACACAGCGCTAAGGGGCAGACACGGCATGCAGATTCTGGCGCACACTGCTGGTTGTGACTCTCGGAGAGCTTTATGGCTTTGCAGGAAGGATGGGAGAAAAGGGCTAGCAAGATGGGTAGGGTTGTGACGGGGCGGCGGCGGGAGCCGTCGCGTCAGAAGAGGCGATAGCATGGGGTCAACTTGGCGCCATTGCTGCTGTGGCATGGCAGCCACCCCTCCCTCACGAGGCGCATCACCGCAGCAGGCGGCGGCCGCCGGCACTCAGCCGCCGGCCGCCAGGCGACGGGGAGGGCGAGGGGGAGGGGGAAGAATCGGAAGGACCATTGTAGGCCTGCACCTCTGGCTGGCCGCCGGAGCAGGCGCCGCAGGTGGCCTTGCAGTAACCGTTGTCCTTGATGAACGACTGGTCGCACTTGCCCCAGTCTGCACGAGGGAGGGGTGGGAATGGGATCGGAGCTTGAATGCGGGGGCGGAAGGGAACGACAGGTGCCAACTGCTGCCAACCGCTGCCCGCAGCCGCTCCACCCCAAAAGACACCTGCCCTGCCTCGCCGCCGGCTGGCCCTCACAGCAAGCATGTGCGCAGCCTGCTCACCCTTCTGCTGCTGGCAGGTGTAGCTGTCGGGGGTGGGAACGTCGGAGCAGCCGGGCTGGGGTGCGCTGGCGTTGGGGCCGCAGCGGCCGCTGTGGGGAGGGGAGTGGAGGGGAGGGGAGGGAAGGCACAGAGGTGAGTAAAGTGGGCAGAAGGGCGACCAGTCTGGGCTGGCAATGTTAGTTTGTAACCCTTGCATGCAAGCCCTTTCCGCCCGTTTGCAAAGCTCCCACCCTGCCCTGCACACAGAAACATTAAGGGCCTCACCAGGTCTTCTGGCAGTAGGGCTCGAACCAGCCCTCGTAGCACTTGCCCCAGTCTGCAGCAGGAGGGGGCGGTAGAGCGGCAGGAAGTGGTAAGTAGGCAGCTATGCTGTCAGATAACGGAAGGCAGCCACGGGAATGTCTTAAGGACTTGCCATACAGCAAGGCAACCCTCCCTCCAATTGGTTGCAACCCGTTGGCGCCTCTCCCGACCCCTCCCGAACCCTCCCGACCCCTCCTGCGCTCACCCTTCTGCTGCTGGCAGGAGTAGCTGCCGGGGGCGGGCACGTCCTTGCACTCGCCCTGCTGCTGGCCAGAGGAGGAAGTTGAGTTTCCAGAGGTCGAGTTGCCGCCATTGGAAGCGGTGCCGTTGCCACTGCCGCCGCCGCTGGCGCCGTCGTTGGCGCCGGGGGTGTCTGAAGTGATGAGCATGGGATCGGACTGGCCGTCAAAGGCGGTGACCTGCGGTGGGACAGAGAAGGGGAGTGATAATTGGCAGGGATCTGCAGGGTAAGCATGCAACCCGCCGCCAAAGCGGCAGGCATCCACCTGAGCAGCACCAAACACGCGCGCACCTTGCCAGACGGGGTCCGAAATGGAGAACTGCAGTCCAGCACCAAGGTACAGCAAGCTTATACAGCAAGCAGCCAAGATAGTAGAATAGGCGCTCACCTTGCCAAAGGCGGGGTCGGAGATGGAGAACTGCACGCCGGCGGAGAAGGTGGTGCGCGGGCCGTTGGCGCCGTTGGAGATGCCTCCCGACTGCTTGATGACATCGAAGGCAACCACCTCTTCGCCGTCGTCGCCCACAATCTGTGGAAGGGGGGAAGGGGCACAAAGATGCGGTGGGGTGAGGGCAGGCGGAGGATTCCGGCAGGGCAAGGATTGCGCCTCCTGGTGTTTTGCCAGGAGTGCATGCAACCTCAGGCGGCCCAAGCAAGTAAGAGGGACTGCATTCGCAGTGCAGAAAAGCAAGGTAGAAAGCAAAGCGGCAAGGGCACAAAAGAATGACGGCGAGTTGCCCCTGCAGCCTCACCTTGAGGGACAGGGTGGCTGGGGGGCGGAGGGCATCTCTTTAATAGGCAGCTAAGATCGCATAAGAACGGCGGAATGGTGCAAACCAACCTTGAAGGACAGGGGCGGCTGGGGCGCGGAGGGCATCTCCCAGGTGGCGCCCCACGAGTTGGACAGCGGCTGCCAGTCGCTGTTGGAGCCCTTGACCTGTTTTGTGGGCAAGGAGGGAGGGCAGAAAATGCACGTGAGGGCGAGGTAGCCAAAGCCTGAGACGACGGCTGGAGCGGGCAAGCTTGCACTGCGCACATTGCAGTGGCAGAGGCTGGATGCAGGAGGGCGGCGGCACCGGGGAAGGAAAGGCAACAAGCTGGCATCTGTGCCCCCTGCTCCCAGGCTCACCGCCACGCTCTTCACTGCAGCACGGCCGCCGGTGGTGTCGATGACGAGGCGCAGCCAGCCGCCGGCTTTGGTGAAGTCCATGACAGACACCTGGGAAGGGGAGGGGTGAGGGCAGGCAGGTTGGTTAACAGGGAGCCAGACGCTAGGAGCGCGCAAGGAGCCGCAAGGCAGCTTTTGCTGCCCACCGGGTTGGACAAGTCAACCTGAAGCGCTCTCCCTCAAATTTACCCCTCACCTTCATGTCATCAGGGGGCGTGCACTCGATGCGGCAGCCCGCACTCAATGCAACGTAGCGAGGTAATTTAAAGTGAAGATATCCTCACCTTCATGTCGTCGGGGGGCGTGCACTCGATGCGGCGGTACTGCACCTTGATGCGCCCGATGCCGGGTTCGGCCATCTGCGCAGGAGCATCAATCAATTGGTGTGAAGTTGAGAAGCGATTGGGCTCATGAATGCGGTGCACCTTGAGGCGCCCGATGCCGGTTCAACCATCTGTGAAGGGTAGAGGGCAGAAGTGTGGCAGGGCTTAGAGATGATGCAGAAGGTGGGCGCCTGCATTGGTACAGGCGGCGTGCCCAGCCGCCTGGCTGGCCAACCGCTCGCATCCAAGTGCTGCATCCGTCCCGCTCCCCAGCCCCTCCCCAGACCTCATAACCTGTTTCACCCACCTTGGCAAATGCCAGGCTCTGCACGTCGATGTGGTCAGATCCGCACTCGGGGCACTCGTCGGAGATCATGACCGCGATGGACAGCGGCTTGCCAGCGGAGTCGGTCTTGCACACGCCTGCAGGCGAGGCAGGGGGAGGCAGGGTAGGGAAATGCAAGGGTGAGCAGGTCGGCTGTGTGCGGTGAACAGCAGCCAGTGAACATTGCACCCACTGCCGGTAGGTGCAGCGAGCATCCTTTCTTCTGGCTGCCACCCGCTTGCCCCCTCGCCCACCCGCTTGCCCACCCACCTGAGCGGTCGTCGGCGCACTGCACTTGGAAGCACTGGCCGCAGCCGTGCAGCTCATCCGACTTGTAGAACTGGTTGGAGGGCGCCAGGGCGGCAGTCGAGAAGTAGGGGCTGCAGGGTTGGGAGGGGGCGGGTGGGCCGGGCAGGTTGGGCGGGTGAGCGGGCGGTTAACTGAACGGTCGGCGGCGGCGGCGGCCGCCGGCGACGCATAACATGGCGCCTGCAAACCCAAACCCTAACCGCTTGCAATGACGATGTTGCAACTCACTATTTATCCTTGGGGATGGAGCCGAAGCCGCAGGCGCCGTCCTTGGTGCCGAAGGAAGCAGAGGAGGGGTTCATGCCTGCGCGACAGCATGGGGACGAAGGGGGGCGGCATGAGGTGCGGCGGTCGCGGCAGATTCCTGTGAGGCCTAGACGCAAAATGGAGCCCCCCAAGTGGCTCCTGCATACAAACGGCTTAGGGTTTGGGCCTGCCCGCTGCAAGCTGCGGCCCCCACGCAAGCTGGCGGGCGCTGATGCGACACGGCATTCCAGCGTTGCCGCCCGCCGCTCGCCGGCGCCATGCCGCCGCCGGCGCCGCCCGACTAACCGCCCCGGCGACAGCCCAAATGCCTCCCCCATCCCCCCAATCAGCAGCTCAGCTACCAAACGCACCGTCCTGCGAGCCGCCAAAGTGGGTGATGATGCCGCTATTCCAGGAGGAGATGGCCTTGACGGCGGCCGCCGCCGGCAGCTGGGCGAGCGCCAGGGCCGCCAGCAGCGCGATGGCCAGGCCGCGGCCGGCCTGTAGCCGCTGGCAGGAGCGCTGGGGCCGCAAGGGAGCCATGGCGCGGCTGCAAGCCGTGGGTCTGACTGACCGACTGGGGTGGGGGAAGAGTACGGGTCGCCGTGATGGCGGGTTGACACAAAGAGGGACTGGAAAGAGAGGAAAGAATGCTGGTGGAGTGCGCGCAGGCCTCAATTGGGGGCCAGACAGCATCGCCCGCAGCGTGCACAGCGCGGGCGCCGCTGCCACCTACTGACCGGCAGGGTGTGGCACACAATCCTTCCTGTCGCGCTCGTGAGCTTGCATGAAACAGCAAGTGAGCAACACGAGCGTTCAAAAGGATTGGGAGCTGCCCCAAAGGACTGCTTGGGTGCAAGCGCCTGCAGCAGCACCATGGTGGCGGCAGCAGGCGCCGACGCAGCGGCGTTGCCGGTGCGGCAGGCGGCAGCGCCCGCCCGCGCCCAAACTGCCAGTCGGCCTGCCGCCGCTTACGGCACCCATACTTTGCCTACTGTGCATGGAAACCTGCTGCCCCTTGCTTGTGATTGTCTACCTTCAGAGGCGGTGCGAGCGGCGGCGGTTTGTGGCAGCGCCAGCGGCGGCAACACCTCATGTGGAGGGAGTGGCTGTTCGGCTTCACGCAAGCTGGCGCCTTTAGTGCTGCTGAGCCTCGCGCTGCAGGCATTATCGCCATATGGGACAGCAGTGCTGCTGGTGGAAGGCGGCAGCGGCAGCGGCAGCGCAAGGCGGCGACAGAGGCCGGCCCTGAAAGCAGAGTGCTTCAATCAATTCAGGGAGATCTGGGCGACCCATATGTTCTGCTCCACTGTTGCCTGGGCCAGCCGCTGCCGTGTCGGCGGTTGGAAGTCGCCGATGGAGAGCCGCGTCCTGAGTCCACATGGGGGGCTTGCATGGCCAAACTCCCAATCCAGATGAAGTAACTGGCAGACTGGAATGCCGCCGCAGGCGGCTGGACGCCAGTGCCCTCCCGCCGCCGCCAGGCGCCGCAACGGGCGGCCTAACCGCCCGGAAGCACTGCCCCTGGCTTGCAGCAGATGCTTGCACGGCTTTCCTGCGCCCTGCAGCGCTGTATGAACGCGGCGATGAAGGCGCATGTGGCGCAGAGGAGGCAACCGAGACATGTAGCGGCGGCTGGCGCAAGAGGGTGGAAGCTGGCAGTGCCTCCCCAGCTTCCCGTCGAGCCAGAGGGTGCCTCTCTTCAGCAGGGGTACACAAGGTGCAGTCTTCAGTCAAGGACTGACGCTGCCCATTAAGGAAGAGACAAAAATCAAACCACTTCCCCCGTACGTCACCACTGCTTAGAACGGCGATTGCCGCTGCCTGCTGCCGCTGCTTGTATGCAGCGGCCGCCGCATGCAGGCGTAACTTACAACACAGGCCAGGCAACACACTGTATTAGACTCTAGAACAACGGCATGCGTCACGGCTGTTGAGCAGCTGCTGCAACCCTTCCGCTTGCGCCGGCTGCAACGCGCCGCCTGCTGCCCCCCACACTGCTCGCTGCCCTGGGCGCCGTCCAAAAGGGCTGCCGTTCGGGACGGTGCGGAGGGACCAGCCAAGCCAGGCTCAGTGCCGCGTGTAGAACTGCGGAAGGGGGTTGCCGTTTGGTGGAGGGATTTGTGGGCTCAGTCTGATGCAAGTGGCGTCGGAAGCAATGGCAGAGCTGCAGAACCGCAACGACTGAGCAGGCGGCGGCCGCGGCAGCGCTGCGGAGCGGCATCGGCAGCGGCAGCGACCCAACATGCAAACCACAGCAGCGTTGGCAGCCGCCAACAAAGCTGCTCAATTTTTGCAAAAGCTTGCTGACAACCAAGGGGCAGTGGCCTCACGTTGCTGTCTAGGGTTTCGCGCTCTTATGGGAACAGACGCTGCCGCAGTGGCCCCCTGATGTCCCGTGCAAACACACTGTCTACTCACGTCGCTGTCCAGGATCTCGTGCTCGTCGCGCGTGCGCTGCTCCGCGGGGTTATCCCCCGTGGTCACCTCGTCGGTCAGCTGCGGTAGTTGGACATTAAATGAACAGAGCTTGGATGGAGCACAGAACAACCCAAGCAAGGGGAGGTCGCGTTCCTTGTTCATGATGGGAGGGCAGCACTATGGTCACCTCGTCCGTCAGCTGTGGCAAGGTGGGTTGGAAGATAAATGGTTGGATGGAGCTTACTGAGTGTCAGGATGGGCAGCACTATGCTCGCCTTGTAGATCAGCATGGTGGGTTGGAAGGCAGCAGCTCAGGCATTGGAAGGCGACGGGCCTGTTGGAGCGCTGAGCTGGGCTGTGCGCAGCACTAGCGCGCCGAGCTTGGGGCACTGAGTGCAGGCTTGCCGGTGGTGCATAGCGAAGTGCGCTGCTCGGGCGGCCAAACCGGCCAGCAGCATGCAAAACGGCGTTCCAGCATCCGACGCTGGAGTGAAGCAAAATGGCCCGGCGCTTTGCTGCCGCCCCCACCTGGCTCTTCCTGTCCGCGTTCTCGCGCGCCTTCACCTCCTGGCTGCAAAGCACACGAGGCGTGCAGGGCAGATTTTCTGCTCAACAGCACATGTGGCAGTGCACACTGCCAGTGGCAGTGCCCGCTGGCGATGCTGGGGGGTAAGGGCGGTCGCAGCTTGCCTCCCGTCCGCGCACTGCGTGAGCCTGTCAACGTCTTTCATCAATCAAAATTGTACCCACCTGCGCCGCCTCAAACTTTGCCACCGGTCTGCATGCTGCCTCTTGCATGTCATCCAACCCCCCATCATCTTGCACCCCGGGGCCCCACAACACCCACCTGCGCCCCGCCTCAAACTTGGCGCGCGCCGAGGGCAGGCCCTTGCCCGGGCCGCTCAGGTCTTCAGGCACAAACGCATCCTTCACTGCCTCAGCCGCGCTGCAGGTGAAACAGAGATGGAAGCAGGGCAGCTCAAAACCAGCCGGCCGCCGCGGTTTGCACACGCTGAAGACATGCGGGGCAGCACAACAGGCAGGGCAGACTCAGCAGCATACATCAGCAGGCTGGCTGCCCTCCTGGAAGCCGCTTGGGATGCCTTGCTGAACCAAACGTCTTTGCGCATCTGCTGATCCCCAAGCCTATGTTCCCTTCACAACCAGTTTCTCAGCTAGTAGCACATTGCCCACCTGGAGGCGGCCTGCGACACCTTGCCGCTCACGTCGCCTCCCACCGTCTCCTGCACCGCCTGCGCCGCCCTGCATTGGAGCGGTGGGCAGACAGGGACAACCGCTGAGCTAGGCATGCCGGGTGGAAGGATACAACCAGGCTGACCTCGGAAGCCGGCAGGCTTTCTCGCCCAGTCAGCCAGGTGTGCGCATGTGCGGCGGCAGCCAGGTGCCCCTGCACTTTGTGCAAGCTTCAGCGTCGACACTCGCTGTTGTGCGAATGATTGCACCTGTCAACCAAATGCAGCGACACCAGCATCTGCACGGCTTGCCTGGAGGCGGCGTCTGAAATCTTGCCGCCCGCCTGGGCAGCGGCCTGTGGGCCGCAGAGGGGGCCTTGGCCTGGCTTCAGCACATCAATGCACATGCCCACTTCTGCCGACGATGTGCAGCAATTTGCATTGAATGCACAGGCCAGACCAGCTTTTGTCCGGCCGCATGCGCAGCACACCTCCCCAACTTTAGAGCATGCTATGTGCAGTACAATCACCCCACCTGCGACACCCCAGCCGTCATGCCCACTGCTGCCGTTCAAACGCCTCCCCAGCGCTGGCTTTTACCCTAATCCCGCATGTGCCACAGATCACCCCACCTGCGACACCCCAGCCGTCATGCCCACTGCTGCCGTTCACCGCCTCCCCAGCCGCATGTGCAGCCAAATCACCCCACCTGCGACACCCCAGACCTCATGCTCTCCAGGTCTCCGCCCGCGGCACGGGCCGCCTTCTGCTTGATCTGTCGGGCAGAAGGAAGGGAAGGAGGGGGGCCTTCTGCTCGACCTGTCAGATCTGTTGCGGAAATCAGTGAAGCAGGGCTGCTGGGTTGTAGGCACAGCCTGCCCCACCATTCGGCAGGCTGACGAACCTCACAGATCAGCGGCCGCCATGAGGGGTCCTGTTAAGCAACCAGAGGGAAGCGAGTCACACTAGCGTGTGCAGCACAGACGTATGCATACCAGCAGAGCCGCAGCATCTGGAGTTGCGCGCAACTCGCTCACGCCCTCGCGTGCCGACTCGCGTGCACGAGCAGTCACATCCTGGGTGCCCCGCTTGGCGGCCTCGTACACCTGTGGGCCCGGGATGGCACAAGGGGTAGAGCGGTACCTCGCAGTCGGAAGTTGTGCAAATGAGAATGTGTCGAGGGCAGGGATGCAGCCTCAAGGTGGTATCGTGCACTCCCTCGCCCAAACACAACCCCCTCTGCTGCTGGAAACAGCCATGGCAAGCACCTGCTCTGCGTTCTCGGCATAGGCGCTGGCCTTCCCCTTGGCCCCCTGCATCCACTCCCTGGCAATGTTGCAAAAGGAAGTGCAAAAGAGTGGGAGCGGCGGGCACGTGGTTGGCGTGGCCATGCTAACATCTGCAAGTGCATGCTGCTGCTCATGCACTTCGAGCGGCCGCCGTCCATGGCGGCAGGGGCAGGGGCAGGGGCACAGTTGCACCAAACTCCGCAGCAGCCACCATGCGCCCTGCCTTTGCGCTCACCTGGCTGGGTCGCCGCTGCGGCGCGCCGCCTCCTTCATCTGATCATAGCTGTCCTCACGTCCAGCCTGTAAAGTTGTGTAGCGAGGAAGGACAGCCTCCCTGGCTCGGGCACGCGATGCTCGAGCAGCGAGCGAGCGGCGGCGCGATGGAGCTGGCGGCGGCGGGCCGCAGCCGTTTCTGGGCCTCGGCATCACTCACCGCCTTGCCACTGGCATAGCTGCGTGCACCCAGCGCCCCTGCCAGCCGCCCGCTGGCCCAAACGGCCGCAGCCGGGGCGGCCGAGGCCAGGCGCAGGGTGGGCGCCTTGGACAATGCCTTGGACGGCATGCTGGCTGGTCTAGGTGGAGCAGGGCGGTGGGGACCTGGCAAACAAAACGTGCTGGGTTTGGAGCTGCCGGGCGACATGCCCGCTGGCTTCCCTGCCGCCGCTGCTCTGCCGCAGCGGCGCTTCATTAACGGCGGCGGCGTTACAAGTGCCGCCACAATCGGCGGTTGGTGGTTGGCCAGCGACAGCGACCATGGCATCAGATCAAAGGTCTACAGAGTAGCGCTGAGGGGAAGGCAGCCCAGAACAGGAGGGCACTGCCGGGGGGAGTGATGCCGAGCAGAAGGGAGAAGGGAGGAAGGTGGGCAGGCCGGTGCTCCCCAGTAACTATAGCCGGCGCGGGAAGCCACAGACACAATCAAGAACAGGCAGCGACACACAGGTGAACAGGCAGTACTTGCGCATGCTGCATGCGGTGTTGGTCGGACGACCAGTCCTCAGCAGCCCAGCTGCAGATGCTGGGTGCACCCAGCTTTGCACCGCTCGGTTCCCACTTGCCGCTGACGACGTTGTGGCCTTGCAGTTCAGGCCTTGCCACCCTTCACAAACGCGCAGCACGGCAGTCGTCGCAGCCTGGTCAGCTGCACATGCACTGTGCAACGCCAGCAGCTCGCCGTGTGCATAATGCAACACAGGAGAGCGCGCGGCAGGTGGCGGCGTGTTGGTCGGCAGTTTGCAGAGGCGACAGGCATCAGAGCGACATTCAGCCTGCCTTCAATCGAAATCAGCAGACTTTAATGTGCTGGATCACTGCCTGCCCATTGAAAATCTGCAATTGGTGGGGCGCAGGTGCCTGGCGCGCCTGCTGGGCGCCACGGGGCGCGCCCGGGCGCGGCAGTGGCTTGATGGCTGCCGGCAGGCGGCCCCACGCTCTCTAGCTGGCGCATTCTTCAGAGACTGGAATGAAGCAGCGGCGCCCCGGCCAGCCCTCTCTGCCTTGTGTGGACGAACACCACCCCGAGAACCACGGCTGGGTCCGTTTGGACCCCACTGCGCTGAGCCGCGGGTGAAGAGGGCGCTGATGGCTGGCTTGGGGCGTCGCACGCTGCTGCTCGCCTCGCGCGAAAGTTGCGTTGGCCCCTGGGCTGGCTGGCTTTCCAGCAGCTGACATCACACGTGAAGCTGACTGTGCTGACAAGATGCCGCTCTGCCCTGCGCCCTGCCCTGCCTTGCCGCAGACCGCGCTCGCTCCGGAGGCGGCGGCGGCAGCGGCAGATGGCGGACGACGCTGCGCAGCGGGCGGCAGAGTTGGAGGGCCTGCAGGCTCAGTGGCAGCAGCTGTTCGACGAGATGCAGCACCTGCAGCAGCACCTATTAGCAGAACCGCAGCAGCCAGCAATGGCAGAGGAGGAGCGTGCGGCGCTGCAGGCGCATTTGCCTGAAGTGCAGCAAGCCCTGCTTGTTGTGCAGGCAGGCCTGATGGCTGCCCTAGCAGCAGCCATGAATGCTGCACCTGCCGCCGCCAGGGCAGCGCAGCAGCCTGGTGGCATTTAGCAGGATGGGGCAGCACAGCAGCCTGGCGGCATTCAGCAGGCTGGGGCAGCGCAGCAGCCTGGCGGCATTCAGCAGGCTGGGGCAGCGCTGCAACCTGGCGGCATTCAGCAGGCTGGGCAGGCGCAGCGCCGGCGCCACCAGCAGGGGCGCGGCAGCGACAGCGGCGGCGAATCACTGCACAGCGATGACTCGGTGAGGACCGAGGATGTGCAGCACGACTTGTTTGCTGCGTTGGAAGCTGCTGTAGAGCCAGCGGGTTTGGCGGCACCGGCGGCTGAGCCGGCGGCTGAGCCGCAGCAGGCAGAGGTGGGCATGGTTGTGCCAGCGGTGCCCCAGGCTGAGCCGCAGCAGGCGCAGGAGGGCTTGGCGGCACAGGCGGCTGAGCCGCCGCCGCAGCAGGCAGAGGCGGGCTTGGCAGCGCCAGCGGCTGAGCCGCCGCAGCAGCCGGAGGGCGAAGCTCACAGCCCTCCTGAGCAGCAGCCAGCGTTCGGGCAAGAGGCTGCAGGCCAGCTCGCTGAGCAGCTGGAGCAGAGTGAGTTAAAGGCGGGTGTATGGTGCCTGTGTCGTGCAACCGTCTGCAGGTGCTCCCGCCAGCCAGTCCTGCCAGCCTCATGCCCCACCCTCTGCTGTGCCGCACGTGCAGTGGCTGTCAACACTCCCGCACTGGAGCCCCACCACCCCGGCCCCCCTTCAGGCAGCGACAACAGCTGAGCTTGCTGGCCATTGCAGCGCCCACCTAATTTACGGTACCTTCTCCACTCTGTTTCCCTACCGCTCCGTTTTCCGGGCATCTGCCCTGTACAGTATACCTTGCGTCGTGCTTGTGCAGCATCCAGCGGGGGTCTTGTAATGCCTGCCACCGCACGTAGCTGCACAGAACACAGAGGTGGAAGATTTGAAGGTTGAGCTTGGCAAGCAGAGGCAGCCAACATCGCTTTTCACGCTGCTGTGGCTGCGCCACTGCGTGTTGCCCTTCTTTGCCGGCTGCGGGGCCTGCAGCTGTACGCAAGAATTTCGTCGGAACCTGCAGAGGTTGAGCAGGCAGGGCGGGAGGACTGCACGTTGGCTGGCTTTGATTGGGGCACATGCCGTGCGGTGCTGAAACTTAACTGCACTTAAAACGTGTGCTGGGTATTAAGAAGCCAGGTGAAAAACCCGCTGGCTTCATTGATGGCGGCGTTACAAGTGCCGCCACAACTGGCGGTTGGTGGTTGGCCAACGACAGCGGCCATGACATCAGATCAAAGGTCTACAGAGTAGCGCTGAGGGGCATGCAGCCTGAAACGGCAGGGCCACTGCCGGAGGGAGTGTGCCGAGCAAAGGCAAGGTAAGAGGGGCGGGCTGAGGGCGTGGTAGCAAAAGAGGGCGGGCGAGCGCGGCGCACAATTGCCGCGCCGCGCCGGCGGCGGCCAGTGCATTCAGTGTACAGGGTTGATAGAGGGATGCGATGCGGTGGGTCCGGGCCACTCAGAGCGGCCGGTGAGTAGGCAGGGAGGGCGCAAAGGGGCTAGTGTACAGGGAAGCAAAGAAGGCAGGGAGGCAAGGCATGCATGGGAGTGGGTGCCACCACACAAAGGGAGGGTCTCACAAGTGTCATAATCTCTGCCCAGCCGCGGCCGGGCTAAATACTGGGGGGCTCAGCTGGGCGGGGCGGGGCTGCCGGGCTGGCAAAGCAGCGGCGCTGAGGCGCCTGCACCCGAAGGGCACCGTGCACAGGGCAGCAGGAGGCGCACAGCTGGCGCGTGTGCTGCCCACCAGCGCAGCAGCAGCTACCGCAGGCGCCCCGGCGGCAGCGGGAGGCGATGCACCGCCGGCACAGCAGCGGGTGGGCTGCCTGCTACTGCAGGCGCCCCGGCGGCAGCGAGGGCGGGTCAGAGCCGGGGGGCGGCAGGTCGAGGGTGCGCGTGAGGTCGCACCGCTGCTCCAGCTGCCGCAGCGTGTAGCCAGTAATCATGAGCCAGTACATCAGCTGCAGAGCAAGGCGATTTGTGGGTAGGCAATCGTGAGGTTCAGAGTACAGTGCGATGTGTGACAGGTTCACACGTGTAGCAGGTGATCATGAGCCAGTGCATGAGCTGCACAGAGGGTTGGGAAAGGACACAGTCAGATGGGCGGTGCAGTGCAAACTTCAAGGCGTGTAGCCGGTGACCATGAGCGAGGGTGTGATGCATGGGCGGTTAGTTGTCCACAACATGCGAGCTAGCAGCCAACTAAGCGCGGCAGCCAGGCCGTGCGGTGCGGTTTGCCAAATGTGGCCACAGCTCAGCAGCCATGGTGAACCGCAACCAGTTCACTTGTGCCCTCCCAGCGGCCGCCCCACCTGCGCCAGCTCCCCCGCCGTACAGTCGCTGGTGCCGCCCTGCCACGCCTCCTCCTCCATGCCTGCGCAAGCCACAAGAACAGCGCGAATGGGTTGCAAGCACTGCACAAAACGGCGCGAGCTGTCATGTGGCGGGGCAGCAGCAGATGAATGGCGCGTACTTCACACTCATGCAGCACGCCGCGAACAAAACAGCCAGCAAACAGAGTGCCGCACTCACCCATGAGCCGCGTCACAAACTGGTTCATCGCCTCCAGCACGTCCTCGCTGGCGCAGTCGGTCAGGGCCAGCAGCTCCTCCTGTACGGGAGGGCAAAGGGCACAGTGGTAGGGGCACACATTAGCAACCGGCAGCAGCGCAGCGTGTAGTTACAGGGGGCTTACAGGCGCAGTCGGTCAGGGCCAGCAGCTCCTCCTGTGACAGATGAGAGGGGATGGCTAGCTTCATGTATGTAACATGCCCCGCGCGCCAACAACCGGCATGCAAGCTCACCGGCGAGAGGCATTAAGGCAGTCCAGCAGCTGGTTGCTGGCCCGTACGCTTGCTCTCAAGCCGGCAGCCAAGCTACAGCTGCGGTTCCGCAACGTGCATTATTTTAGCCTGCATTCCTTCTCACCGGCGAGAGGCACTTGAGGTAGTCGAGCAGCTGGTTGCCGGGCAGCGGCTCCCGTCGCATCGCTGCCTGCGCCTCCTGCGCCGCCTGCGCCGCCTCCATCTGCGAGGGGCCATGGCAGGCAGGTTGGCGGACATTTTCAAGTTGTGGTGGGCAGGTAGGCAGCAAGCAGGCAGCGCTGAGGGGGCAGCACGTACCCCGCACGGCCATCAGCCTTGCTGATCCACCACGTCTCTGTGAGCATGCAAACGCGGCTCTCTAACCGCCGGCCGCTGCAACGCTACATCACACCACTGGCAACGCCATACAAGTATCGCACCTGCTGCCGCAGCCGCCAGTTTTGCCTCCAGCACTCAGCATTGAACAGCTACCAACAAGCAACATTGCAATCTCGCACCTGCTGCCGCAAATCCGCCTCCAGCTGCTCAATGCACTGCAGCTCCGTACCAACCATACAAATACACAATGTCCTACCTGCTGCCGCAGGTCCGCCAGTTCGGCTTCAAGCTGCTCAATGTACTGCAGGGCGGGCACCACCTCCTTTCCATTCTCATGGTGCCACCGCAGCACCTCCCCCTCCACCCGCATTTTCTGCACAGGAAATGGTGAGGCAGGGAGGGTGCAGGTGTTGCAGGTGTTGCAGGAGTGCAATGAGCAGAGTGCAATCTGGGCGAGCACTTGGGTGCTTCGGGTGTGGGCAGAGAGGGGCGAGGGCGGCGGCAAAATGCAGCATAGCAGCCTGCCTGCACTCGCTGGTGGCTGGTGCGCTGCCAACAGAGCTGCTGCAAGCTTGCTTGCGCAGCTGCAACCACGGCAGACATAAACCCTCTCCGCCCACGCACCTGCGACCCCGGGGCATAGGCTGTTGTGTCTAGAGCGCTGCCGCCGCCGCCGCTTGCGCTAGTGCTGCTGGGCAGGCTGCCGCTTGCCGCATAGCTGCTGCTACTGACGAGCTCTGGAGAGTCCAGCAGCCCGGCTGGAAGCTCTGCCAGGCTCTGCGTCAGACCCAGCCGCGTCCACGCGTTGGCAAACCTGCAATGTGCATTACATGCGGCAGCACTCATCAACCGCCGGTGTGGCCAGCGCAGCAAGCAGTGTGATGTGAAATGTGCTGTGCATGTGGCAGCAGCTGAGACAGCCGGCAACCAAGCACTCCGAGCACGAATGCCCATCTGCTGACCCTCAGCCTGCCATCCCATGTTGCGCAGGGCGGCGGCGGCGGCAGCAGCAGCACATTGCAGCCAACAGCGCCCACAGCCAGCTAACTAGCAACGTGCACGGCAGCTGCCACACAGCCCCCTCTCAGAGCACAAGCGTGCTCTTTCGCTCACATGTACCCGCTCATCAGCACGCTGTACATGAGCTGCGCCAGGTTTTCGGCCTCCGTGGAAATGACGACCCGGAAGAACTGGGGCGGCAGCGTGCCCAGCATGTTGGTGATCGTCTGGCGCTGCAGCAGGCGGGGCGGGGGTGGTGGATGTGGGGTTGGCGCTTGGAACTGAGTGCGCTGGCATGGTGCTGCAGGCAGCACTATGCAGCAGGCTGCGCGCTGCACGCACTACGCAGCTGGCTGCACACATAGCTGCCTCTGCTGCCAGTCCATCCTCAATGCACTCACCATGGCGATAATGACCTCTGGATGGGCGTCCGCCTCGAACTGCTGCATGATTTCGGGCGAGGCATCTTGCACAAACCTGCTCCAGCAGGGTGGGAGGAATCGTGCGGGAGGGGTGGGGCGAGGCGGCGGGCCTTGCAGGGCAGCTGTTGCAGCAGCGCAAGCAGCGCCTGGATTCTGGCGCAGCACCAGAACCAGCCAATGCAGCTGATCACTCACATGGTGAGCACCCGGAGCCGCTCGCTGCTGCTGAACAGGGAGTCTCCGCCGCCAAACGCCGCCGACGCCGCCGCTCCCCGCCACCGCCGCGGACCGCGGGTCTGCCGGGCCTGGCGGGCTTGCAGGCGTCTGCTGCTGCGCGGGCGGTGCAGCCAGGCCGCAGCGGCGTAGGCCGAGCCGGCCGCGCGCGAGCGTGCGCTTCGCTGCTGCCGGAAGCGGCCGGCATTGCAGCCGACGGTCGTCGCTGCACTCCTGCACGCTGCCAGCAGCATGGTGGGCCCGCGGGCAGGCGCAGGGCGGAGCTGGGGTTTGCAAGTCGCGCGTGGGAGGCCCAGGGCCTCCGGCGGGGCTGACACAAGCCCGTTAATGGTGTGTGCAGTGTACCAGTGCGCTCTGCGGGGCGTTGGGGCTCGCCCTCCCGCTCATGCCAGCCCGCAGCACCCAGCAGGCTGGCTTGAACCAGAATCCCCGCCTGCAGGCCGACTCGCTGCCACACACAAGCTCGTGTAGCACCCCAAGGTGCGTGGCTGGGGCCGCGAAGGGCTTGCACGGTCGGCCGCCTGGCCGGCCAGTGGCCCAGCTTGCAAGGGGCTGCGGGCGCTTGCACGCCCCTTGCTAGCTTCTGAGGGTTGATGGGCGGTGCATGCCGCCTTGCAACTTCAGACTTGCGGCCCAAGGAGGCACCCGTTAGGTGGCAGCTGGGTCAGGCGCCCTGGTGCCCTTGCTGGTCCCCCAGTCCCTGGGCCGGTCATGTGTGCGACCTAGTGACCGCCTGCCGCCTCCCCGGGCCGCGCCGCTCGCAGGCCAAGTCAAACCGCCGCCGCCATGAGCGCCGCCGAGCAGCGTGTCCCCGCCCTCGACATGGGCGTGCTGGAGGCAGTGGAGCGCAAGCAGTCGTTCACCAAGAAGATGAGCAAGAAGATCAAGGTGAGGGATGGTTGAGCCGGCACTGAGCAAGTTTTAGAGCCCTCGCGGCAGCGGCAAGCGCCCTTTTGAACGCACCGCGGCGCCGGCGCCCGGTTAACAAGGTTAACAATGGGCGCCGCGCGGGGGGCAGCCTTGGCGTAGTGCAATGCCCGCCTGCGCGTGGCCGTACCGTCCCTGCTGGCAACGATCATCACCGCCAGGGCTGGCATGAGTTTCACACGCATCACAGGCAGGGACACCTTACATCTGTCTCATGGCCGCTTGCCATTCCCCCCATCCCCACAGAACCTGGTGACCCCGCGCAGCAAGCCGGGCAGCCCCACCGGCCACCTGTCCAACTCCTCCTCCTCGGCCTCCCTCATCCGCGTGCCCTCCCTGCCCAAGGCCGTACCCAAACCCGCCGCACCCGAGCCGGTGAGGCCCGCCTGCGAGCTTGGGGTGGCAGGGTGAACTGCGGCATTTCGGTTCGAGTGCAAGCAGTTGAGGGGCTGGCGAATGTGTGCATGCCTCGCCGGCACTGCGGCTGCTGCTTTCAGCAGCGCTGTGCTTTACCACAGCCTCTTCTTGCCTCGACCAACAAAACTCATGCGGTCCACCCCGTCGTGCAGGCCAAGGCTGAGGCCACCCCCAAGGCTGCCGAGGAGCCTGCCGCCGAGCCTGTGATCCCGATTGTGGCTGCCGATGTGTCGGCCGCCATTGCCGAGCCCGCTGCTGAGCCTGCGGCGGCGGCGGAGCCGGCCCCCGCCGAGCCCGCCCCTGTAGCGGAGGCGCAGCCCGCTGCTGAGGAGGTGAGCGGTTCACAGGCTGATTGGGAACAGCACAGGAGCGGGGCGGCTTGCGGGGCGGCTTGCATTCTGCCCCTGGCGCGGTGGATCAGCGCAAGGAAGACAAGACTTCTCCACCTTGCGCTGAACCCAGGCCAAAGTGCTCGCTTGCTTGCTGCATCTAACCCTTGCGTGCGCTTCACTCTTCTCGCCCCCTAAACCCTGCCCGCAGAAGCAGGCTGAGCCCGAGGCAGCCAAGGCTCGCGGCGGCAGCCCCTTCCGCCCCCTCTTCACCGTGGCGCTGCTGGCGGCGGCCGCCGGCGCGGCCATCGTGCTGGGCGGCAGCGGCGCCGCCGCCAAGGCACCCGCAGGCAAGCGCGGCTCGTGGCGCAGCCGCCAGTGAGGCAGCTGCAAGCGATGCCCTTGTGGCTGTGCTGCCAGCGCGGCAGCCGCAGGCGGTGCCTGTTGAGGGCGGCCTTCCAGCGAGGCAGTGCTGTGCGCACACGAAGCCTGCTGCCTGCGAATGCGGCCCGCCCCGGGCTGAGGCAGGCTCCCAACACCGCTGCCGTGGTGCAGGCCGCCGCTGACGGCCACCGCTGGTGCGCCCAAAGGCGCCTCATGAGGCGGCAACCCTCTGAAACCCAGCCAAATGGGGGCCAGGGCCAGCCCCGCCCCCTCGGCATGACACACAGAACTCCCCTGTTGATTAGAGCTGTAGCTTTGATTGTCTCCCTTCGAATGCAGCGGCCGTCCCATGCCGCTGCGCCGTGTTGTGCGTATTCATCCTCCAAACTAGCCCGCCCCTGCTCTTCCACCGCACACCGTCTGAGAATGAACGACCCTGTGCTTTTCCTGCCCGCTCTAGCTGACGTTAGCTGACCCGCCGCCGCCCCCTGCCCGCTCCCATGTACATGCACATGACTGCCCTCTGCCGATTGATCCAAACACTGGTCTGCACCCATCCGCTTCTTTTCCGGCCGCCCCAACTCTGTGGCGAGGCAGGCACGCACCCAGCCTGCTGCCGCGCCATTTGGAGCGCCGTCAGTGGAAACCGATTACATTCATCCCTGCCCCCTTCCAAAGTACCACCCCATTCCATCCGAGTCGAGTGCTGTAAGTGTCACGCAGTACGTAGGCAGGAAGAGAGAAGCAGCGCACAGCAGTGTGGCCCAATAATAATTGGAGCGTCCATCAGTCAAGTCAGTTCACAGGCGGCTCATAGGTCGGTCAGTTGGGTGGAGTGCAGCTCAGCTGGGCGCTGATGTCACAACTCGTGTAGCAGCCGTGCAGCGCAGGTCAGGTAGGTGGGCACTAGCGCCAACCAGGGCAGTCAGTTACTGTAAGGTCATGCAGGCGCCGCCAGCGCAGCGCACTCCTTGATGCGGCGATCCAGCCGCTGCACCAGCGGGTCGTCGGGCGCGTAGGCCCCGCTGCGGCAACAGCAGGACAACGGGATGTGCGTCATTTGCAGCAGCGGGGCCTATGCGCCCCTGCGCTTTGTTTTACGCAAGCTTGGGGGCGGCACAGAGCAAAGGGCATGCACGGTCCTTGCTGGTCGTTTGCCCAGGCCAGCTCCAATCCGTGCCTCCTGTGCTCACAACCAGCAGCTGTGCACTATGGCCCACAGACAGCCTCAGCCAGCCAGCCAGAATCGCATGCTGGCCAGCCAGCCCCAAGCGCACCTGCTAAGCAGCAGCTCCCGCTCCCGCAGCAGGCGCTGCACCGCCTCACACAGCTGGCCCTGCAGCACCACGCCGCCTGGCGCGTGCGAGTGGTGCGCACCAGCAGCCGCTGCAGCTGCTGCAGCCGCTGGTGGAGGCCCCGCAGCCGTCCCTGCACCTGCGCCTGCGCCGCCGGCGGCACTGCTGCTGTTCTCCTTGCCGCCGCCGCTGCCGCCGCTGCCGCCCGCCAGCTGCAGCGCGCGCAGCTGCTGCTTCAGGACGTTCATCTCAGCGGCGTCCCGCCGAGCAGCCAGCGCCTGCTCCTCAGCCTGCAGGGAAGCGGAGGGCAGTGGCAGTGGCACCTGCCTCACATCAGCCTGCTGTTTGTACTGGACTCAGCCAGGCAACTGCAGCTTCCCAGGCAAGAACTGGGCCAGGCAAGAAAGTGCCCAAACAAAATTACTGCCTAACCTGCAGCTTGGCCAGCTCGGCGTCCAGCTGCGCCCGCTTCACTCCTACCACCTCGGCCAGCTGGCCCTGCAGCAGCGCCACCTCCTGGGCCAGGCGCACTACCTGCGGTGTTGCAGTGGGCGGTGCATTGGGCAGATGGGTGATTTGCAGTGATGGCAGATTTGCAGTGGGTGATGCAGTGGGCGGTGGCGGCGGCAGCAGGGCAGCGGATATGAAAGTGTTGCAGTGGGCCATGACAGCAGCGGCAGGGTAGCGGAGGTGAAGATTTGCAGTTGGCGACGGCAGCAGCAGCAGGGCAGCTGAAGTGAAGCGGCAGGCATGGCTGCAGGGTGCGGGTGGTTGGTGGAGACACACCGCAGCTGCTGTAGGATAATTGGTACAAAGTCCCACCCCCCAGCAAATACCCCTCAAAAGCCCTGCACCCGCCTGCTGCTTGTATTTGCGCTTGGCCTCCGCCGCTTTGGCTGCCCGCTGCTCCGCCGCCGCCAGCGTGCTTTGCAGGGCCGCCAGCTCAGCCGCCAGCCGCCCCGCCTCGCTGGCATCATGTTCCTCCTTATGCCGAGCCAGCGCTCGCTCGGCAGCCGCCGCCTTGGCTTCTGCCGCCGCCGCGCGCTGCTGCTCCGCCGCCGCCGCCTGCCCCAGCGCCTCCCTCCGCTGCGACTCAAGCTCCAGCTGGTGCTGGCACTCAGCCTGCAGACGCCGAACAGCCGCTTCTGCTTCTGCCACCCGCCCAGCGTGCTCCCGCTCCAGCTCCCGCCGCCGCCGAGCAACCGCCTCCTCTGCAGCCACCACTTTGCGCTCCCGCTCCTCAGCGGCAGCCAGCACCTGCCGAGCCTTGGCATCCAGGGCAGCATACTCGCTGCGGAGGGAGGCCGACTCAGCATCTCGCTCCGCCTCCCGCCGCCGCCAAGCGTCCTCCAGCGCCGCCTGTTGGGGTGCACAGGTAAGAATCGATCGTGGAATGAATTGGCCAGCCACCGGTGCCAGCCGCTGCTGGATTGCTGCATCATGCACCGTCATGGCCGACCGAAGAGGCGGCGCATGCCGAGCGCATGCTGAGCACCGCCTTCAACAATTCAGGAAACAACACGGCAGGCCGGCCGTGGCTCTGCACACACACACATCTCCCCTTACAACTCCTGCATAAAGCGGAATGCATGGCCGCCTCACCACCACCACAGCAGCCCACCAACAGCACCCATTTGCCAGCACCACCATGCGGCGCTCACAAACTCACAAGTTATCAAGAAGAGGCAGGCGCAGAAACTGCTTTCCAGCACCCACCATGCGGCGCGCCTCGCGCTCCTTCAGCTCCCGCCGCCACTTGGCCTCCTCCTCTTTCTTCCACAGCTCCAGCTCCCAGGCCGCCTCAAACTCAGGCCCAGCCACCAGGCTGTTAGTGTTGCTGCCTGGAACTGTCGTCAAAGGAGCAGGGGCAGGGACGCCGCCGCGTGCTGCCACAGCTGCAAGGGCGCCACCAGCAGAGGGCAAGCCAGCTGCAGCCGCAGTGGCTAGCGCGGGCAGCTGTGCCCCCAGCTGCTGCCGCTCGCCGCCGCCTGCCTCTGGCTGCACAGCGCCGATGGGAGAAGCAGGCCGCGATCGTGCACCGGCTAGGGGAGCCGCTGCAAATGGTTGTGCTTCTGCTGGTCTGGGCAGTGCGGCTGGCCCTGCTGCCGCCGCCACAACCCCGCCTGCTGCCGCAGGCAGCTCCGCCGGGCCCGCCTCTTCAAGGGACATGACCAGGTGCAGGGTGCCGATCTGCACGCGCTCGTGCTGGGTCGGGTCTGCCGCAGATGGCACCAGAGCGAACACGCCCGCCCGCCCATCCACACAGCTCTCCTGCGGTGCATGAGCAAACGAAGGTGCAACATGAGGCATGCTGTCACACGAATACCACTTGAACGCTGCTCACCAGCATGCGCTATGCCCCTACCAGTGCCGCGCCCCTGAAGCATACCCACCAAGCCAGCCCACTACCCGCCCGCTTACACCGCCCACCTGCAGCAGCGGCGCGAGCGGCACATGGGCCCGCCCCAGAAGCAGATCATCAGCCAGCGCTTCGCGATGATAGACGTCAACTGTCATCACCACGCCGCTGCAGGCAGCAGGGACAGTGATGAAGGTCGAAGCAGGGAGCAGTAGCAGCGGGGCCAATTGTACCCGGAAGGCATGGCTCCCACAATCCAAACAGTGCTGCACGCTGGGATGCAGGAGCATTGTAGCAGCATTCAATGTGTGTCTGGCATTTGAAGCAAAGCAAGCCCACCGCACCAGGCAATATGGGACAACCAGAGCACCCACCGTGCCAGCATCGCCGCAACTGCCATCAGGCCTGCGCTGAATTCGCAGCTGGCCTGGCCGCCCTGCAGTGCCACTGCTGAGCCACGCGCCACTGCCACAGGCTGCGTCCGCAGCGGCGCCAGCTGTGGCGGCACTCGGCCATTGCTCTCACGAATGAGGGCTGCACAAGTTGAGTTGAGGGTTGGGGGTGGGCAGCAGGGGATGGAGCAGCAGCTTGGGGCAGCCCGGCGCCCGCTGGGCCGGCCAAAAGGCATGCCAACCAGCATGCTTAGCTGGCACAATCTTGCGGCAGACGCGCTGAGGCAGCACTCCGAAGCAGCACCCACCTGCCAGCTCCTGTGGCAGCTCCAGCTCGAGCACAACCGAGGCCAGGTTGAGCGGCAGGCGGCCCGCCTCAAACCGCCGTAGATCGATGCCGAGGCTGAAGCGCCGCAGCGCGCCCTCCGCCACCAGGCCTGCGCTCAGGCCGCTGGCTGCCGCCAGCAGCGCCTCGTCGGCAGCAGTGGCCTCCATGCTTCAGCGGCTGGCCAGGTGAAAGGGCTGGCAACGGCGCCGGCAGGCCGCCGCCGCCGTGCTCCGCCGCCTCCCCGCCGCAGGCTGCTCCTGGGCGCGGCGCTGCTCCCGCGCCCCTGCCGGCAGCAATCGAGAGTCTCCAGCGATATGGGGGAGGGCTGCGGCAGCCGCTAAGCGTTGCGCCGCAAATTCTTTGCGCGTCGTTTGAGTTTCCCACAAGCAGGAGGGGCAGCGTGGACTGCAAACAGAAGGGGGCCGCGCGTGTGACAGCCTGTGCCCGGCCCATGACCCACAGCGGGCTGCTGCCCTGCCGCCAGCGCGGCGCAGGCGGCGGGCGCAGCAGCCTGCTGCCTGCTTTTCCCTCAACAATCAGTGCTTGTGCAGCTGCTGCCACTGCCTCCCTCCGGTGCTTGCCAGAGCCGGGTGCCTCGGTGCACATGCTGCTGCCTGTAAACGTACCTTGCCCCGGCACTCGTACTGCTACTGCATGTGCCGCATGCCCGCCGCCTCTGCTGCATCCAGCCTGCCACAGCTTCCCAAATGTCACAGGTGCACAGCACAATAGTTGGATGCGACGTTGGTGCGCATACAGGAAGAAAGGCAGGTACAGTGGGTGCAGCAGGACAGGGCTAGGACGTGGTTACGTGGTTGGGACAGGGCTGTGAGAATACAAGGGCCGCACAATCACAGGACAAGGGGCACGAGAACGCAGGCAGGACTGGATGATGAGCGAGGGGTTGGGAATGTGTGAGTGGTAACAGAGCACAGGAGTGGAGGTGCAGCAGAGCGCCTGCCCGATGACGGCAACGCGAGTTGATGGCATTCACAGCAATCGCGTTCAATGCCGCCATCGCAGCAGCTGGCGCCAGCTGCCCTGGTTCTGCTCACGGCGCTGGCTGCTGCTGCGGCGGCGGCGGCGGCTGCTGCTGCCGCTGCTGCTGCTGCTGCTGCTCCCCCTCCTCCCCCTCCTCCCCTTCCTCCTCTGCCAGCTGTGCAGTCACAGCGGCCAGGCCAGTCCGCAAACCGGGCAGCAGCTCCAGCTGCGGGTCGTCCCGCCTGCTCTCCAGGTCTTGGATCATGCAGGCGGTCAGGAATTGCCGCTGCCGCAGCCCGCACAGGCGCAGCTGGTCGGCGTCCTCTGCATTCATAGGCAGCAGCGGAAGGGGCCGGGGTTGGTGACTGGGTACAGGGGCAGGTGGGACACCGCAAGGCAGGAGACGCGAGGCGGAGACGGCAAGAGCCGGCTAGGCGGTGGCGGGGCAAACCCTAGCGAGCCTCACTTGCAACATACACAGCCACCAGCTCGCGGGTGAGCGTGTTATTGATGTCGATGCGCTCCTGCAGCGTCCCGGGCACCCGCACGCCCCCAACGCGGGCCGGCTGGGGAGCTTGAGGCGGCTCGGCCATTTTGCGAGTAACCAGAGGAGCCGTGGGCTCAGAAGGGCACAGGCAGAGGTGTGGCGCACAGCCCAGGCCGCTGAAACAGCTCGCATGCGGGCTGCACCCAGTTGGCGGGGCGGCGGCGGCGGCGCCGCGCATGAACCGAAAGAGACAGAGTCTGTCTCTGAGCGGTGTTTCCTCACTTGGCATGTTCCTGCCATTTCCTCAGGCTACCCTACTCCTGGCCTTTATGTGCGCTCGTCGGCCATCCCAGCTGCGATTAGGCAGGAGCTGAAATGCAGGCTGCTGTGCAGATGCGGAGAGCTGGAACCTGCGTATGGAGTGCTGTACAGCAGCTACATGGCAGAGGGTGTGTTGAACCTCATCTTCAAGGAGGCAGCGGGCAGTATGGCAATGTTGCGGACACCTTCACTTGCAAGCCAACACCCACCAGTAGTCCGCCGCTGCGCCGCCGCCGCGCCGCCGCAGGGCAAAACAGGGGCATTGCACCCACACAAGATGCAAGCTCGCAATGCATCTTGTAATGCTCATCATCCCGAAAGTCTGCCGCGCATCACATCTATACAGCAAGCTGCAGCGGTCCAACATCCGCTGTGCTACGTGCCGGCCCGAGCGGCGGCAGCAGGCGGCGGCAGCGGCAGCGCGCCCCAAGCGCTACACCTGCATGCATTGCCGCGCAATTGGGATCACCCACACGCTGCCCGGCGCCTCTGGAAGCAGCAGGATGCCGCCCAAAGCAGCTCCAGAGGCCGCCCTGTTTGCGGCGGCCGAGGCGGGCAGCGTGGACAAGTTCCAGCAGGCTGCTGCGGCTCTTGGGGATGTCAACTTGAAGACGCTGCACGATGCCAGCGGCAGCAACGCCCTGCACCTTGCCGCCCGAGCCGGCCACACCGAGCTGTGCAAGTGGCTGCTGGACCACGCCCATTTCGACGTCGACGCGCAGGATGCCACAGGTGGGGCCGCCCAACGGGCCGCCAGGGGCCGCCGCCGCCGCCGCAGCGCTGGCGCCGCCGCCGCCGCCGCCGCCTGCCCAACGCAAGCCCGCCTCCGCGCCTCGCCTGCAGGCAAGGGCAGCACGGCGCTGTCGCTGGCCATCGCGGGCGGTCACGTTGCGACTGCCGAAGCGCTGCTGGAGCACAGCCCAGATGTGAACCGCCATGGGGAGGGCGATGCACCCAGCCCGCTGCACCTTGCTGTGGCAGGCGGCCATCTTCAGCTTGCAGAGCGGCTGATTGCGGCAGGCGCAGACGTGAATGCAGCCAGCAGCGACGGCACGCCGCTGGAGCTGGCGGCGGCGCGGTCAAACGCGGCGGCGGTCAAACTGCTGCTGGGTGCTGGCGCGGCGGTGGATGCCGCGTCACGCAAGGGCGTCACTCCGCTGTTCTTGGCCACTCTGCTGGGCACCAGCCCAGAGTGTGTGCAGCTGCTGGTGGATGCGGGAGCGGACGTGAATGCGCGGGCCATGGGCTCGTTCACGCCTCTGCACGTGGCGGCAGAGGGCGGCAAGACAGCCATTGCCGAAGTCCTGCTCAAGGTGCCGAGGGATTCTGCCTTGCTTTTTCTACTCCACTTTGGGTGCTTGGGGCTGTGTACCAATCGAGCGGGAGCAGCGGGCTATGCTGCAGGTGGAATAGGCAGGCATGATTGGCAGTCGCCTGCTGCTGCGTCTGCATGGTGCTGCTGCACAATGGGCATGCGCTGTTGACTGCTGCTGCTGCGTACCAAATTAGCAGAAGCAGGGTTGTGGTGTGAAACATGGGCATACTTGACAGTTGCTGGCTTCTGTGTTTGCGTGGTGCTGCACTGGGAGTGCTGCTGGAAGACCGTGCAGCCACATCTCCAGCCACCCGATTGCCAACACCCTCCCACCTTCCCTGTGCTGCTCCCCGCAGGCAGGCGCCAATCCGCAGGCAAAGGACGAGCATGGGCACACGCCTGCCCGCGTGGCAGGCATGCACGGCCACCGCAAGCTGGTCGAACTGCTGCTGGGGCGGACGGGCGAGGCGGGCGGCAGCAGCGGCGATGCCGGCGCTAGCGGCAGCGGCAGCGGCAGCGGTGCAGGCGGCAGCGGCAGCGCTGTGGATGATTTCATGGCCAGCAGCAAGGACGCGCTGAAGGAGCGAGAGGCCAAGGTGGGCGGCTGGTGCTTGTTGCTGCACTGCTTGCCGTGTGCTGTGCTGTGCTGCACAATGCTGCCAACTTGCATTGCCGCCCAATGTGGCTGTCGTTCCCTCCTGCCACTGCCTCGCTAGCCTGCCCACCATCTTGCTGTCTCTCCATCTAGCTGCCTCTCCATCATGCTGCCACCATTGGCACTGCTGCCGTCGCTCCTGCCGCTACGCCGAAGACCGCCAGCACCCTCTATCTTCCTGCTCCTTCCTCCACTGTTATGCAACTGCTCCTTCCACTCTGCGCTACAGACCGCCAGCACCAGCGATGGCGCAAGCGTGGTCACCGTGCCGCAGCCAGAGGTGCCCGATGAGGCGCTGGCGGATACCTTCAAGCGCAAGGGCAATGTGAGTAGGGGTTACACTGGGGTTGTGTGGGGTTTTAATGGGGTGACAGCCGTGCGCGGCTGCTGCAGTGCAGCCTGCGGCAGCACAGCATCATATGATGCAGGAGTTGTGTGTGGCGGGGCAGTACGAGACGGCGCGTTACCGCTGGAGATTCTTGCTCGCTGTGACTGTTAGCTAAACTGCATGTATCCGCCTGTTAATCTTCTCTGTGCAGGAGATGTTTGTTGCGGGGCAGTACGAGACGGCAGCCAAGCTATACGAGCTGGCGCTGTCGCACTGGACCAAGTGAGGATAAGTGCTGCGTTACATTGCCCGTGCATAAGACGGAGTTGGTGATGTTTCTGCGGGGGTGGGTCGCCCGCCTGTCGTGTTTGCTCTGGACCAAATAAGGCGTACGGCGGTTTGTTGTTGTTGCAACGTTGCCGAGCTACCTTTGGAGTGCCTTGCTGCGCTGGGCGTGGCCATCAGCTGCCACTCAACCTATATGCACTGCCACCACACCGAGGGTGCCTTCATTGCTGCTCCCCGGCTGTAGGAACCCGGTGGTGTGGAGCAACCGCGCCGCCTGCTTCCTGCGGCTGGACAACTTCGAGAAGGCGCTGCAGGATTCGCAGGTGCGGGTTCTGGTGCTGGCACGGCTGGGGTTTGGGTTGCCAGGTGCTTGCAGCAGCGGAGCGACCTAGGTCTGTGCAATGGTGGTCAAGAAGCATGCAGGCGCAGCCGTGTGCTGGACAGCGACAGGCTGGCACTGAAATGTGTGATGGCGATCCGATTGCCGCAGATTGCGCGGGCGTTGGACCCCAAGTATGTGAAGGTGAGAGAGCCGTTCGTTTCTGTACATTCAGCCGCGCCCTGCATGATGGTCGATACAGCGTGCAGGGGGGTCACAGCTCATGCTGCAGGTGCTGTTTGAGGTATTGGCATGTGCTTGCACTCCTCACCGACCCCGCTTGTTGGGAGCGGACATTCAGCTAAGCTCCACGATGTTTTGCACGCCCTATCCCTCCAGGCCTGGTACCGCGAGGGGCGGGCAGCGGAGGGCCTCAAGCGATGGGAGGATGCAGCCACGGCTTACTACCAAGCTGCGCAGCTGGAGGCAAGTGTTGACCGAAAGACAGGCCTGCAAGGAGCATTTGATGCGTTGCAGGCTGCCAGGCAATTGCGGCTGCCTGACGACAGCAAGAGTTTTAACCTGCTTTCGATGATTTAAGAACCTGCTGTATCCCGTACTGCAGCCCAGCAACGAGGAGTTCATCCGGCTGACCAAGGAAGCCATCCTGGAGGGCCGCAAAGCATACCAGGCGCAGCAGGGGCAGCAGGCGGACAGCAGCGCGGCGCCGGCAGGCGGCGGTGCAGCGGGCGGGGCTGCAGCGCAGTGAGTGATCTTATTTGCAACTTGCATTGTCTTGTTCGCTGATGCCTTGTCGCCACGCACACTGCTGTTGTTACATTGTTATCACCGGCCAATGAAACTGCCGATTGGACAGGGGAGGGGAAGCTGAGATTTCCAAGGCAGAGCGCACGCAGCAGACGCAGATGGCTCTACTCTAATGCAAGTGTGTCCTCAGCCGACGAAATGTGTGGCAGCGCCGAAGCCAGGCTCTGAAGCTCCCAGTCGAAGCTGCTGTTGGCGCTGCTCAGGGCTGCAGGCAATGGGGGCGGTGGCAGGAGAAGGAGGCCACTGAAAACCATCTGCAATCTCGAGCCCGTGCGCTTGGACCCACATGCCCAGTGACGCGGTGCTGCTCGCAGCCCCAGCAGCACTGCGCGCCCAAGTGGATGAATGTGAGAGCTGGCTGCGTACCCAGCCACAACAAATACCAGCGCTGCATCTCAGCTGCTTGCCTGGATCCAAGCTGGGCTCTGCAATGAAGTCGGGCGCCGGCTGGCTGCGCAAGTTGGCCCAGTCTATCCCGTCAAAGAACGGGTGCGCCCACAGCTCCCCCAAGTCTTCTGCGCCTGCAGTTGGAAAAATGGGCAGGCCGGCGGTGCTGGAATAGAACGCAGGGCGGCAGCCGGCCATGCCGCCGTGCTGCTGTTCTGGAGCCCCATGCAGCGCTTTGACCGCTGCAGCCGCAAGAAATGTGTACCGTCATCCAACAGCTTCCCACCTATGCGCTGCGCCGGGCCAGCTCGCTGCAGCGTATCAAGCGGCGTTGCTGCACATCGTGCTGCCACTTACCTATGCGCTGCGCGGGGTTGACTTGCAGCAGGCGGCGGATGAGATCTGCCGCCGGCTCTGAAAGGCCCTCGGGCAGCTCATAATCAGCCTCGACAATCTTCTGGAAGGTCAGATATTCTGCAGGCAGTTAGTCAGGGATTTAGCAAGCGAGGCGCTCAGCAGTGCGAGGGATAAGGCTCAGGGGTGAAGGCGCGAAAGAGCACGTGCTAGCACGTGCTGCGGCCACTGCATGTGTACACACAGCATGCAGGATGCACCTGCGCCAACAGCACCAGGCCAAACAACACAACATGCTTACAGACAGGCGGGTGCAGCGAGACCGCACCTGAGAGCGACTTGAAGGGCGGGCGCCCAGCATACATTGGGTAGAGACAACTAACAGCCAGCGCAAGTTAAAAGGAGAGACCGCACCTGAGAGCGACTTGAAAGGCGGGCGCCCTGCAAGCATCTGGTAGATCACGCAGCCCAGCGCCCAGAGGTCGGCGGCGCACGTCAGGCTGCCGTTGTTCAGGACCTGCAGAGGAGGGATCACACTGCAGTAGTCAGGTTGCCATTATTCAGCACCTTCAATGGGACCCTTCGGCGGCGGCGCAGCTCAGGCTGCCGTTGTTCAGGACCTGCGGGGCAAAGGTACAGCGGTGGCACAGGTCAGGCTGCCGTTGTTGAGCACCTGCGGTGAATTGACAGAGCAGCGGTGAAGCGGCCTGGCTGGAACTGTGTGTGGCACTACAGGGACCCCTTTTCGAGCGCTTGCAGCCCGAGAGGTGCTCCTATCTCCTGTGTCTGGTGCCCAACCTGCTAACCAAGTCCATGCATTGGCAGCATGACGCACAATAAGCATCTATTGCAAGCCAGCCAGCACAAAATACAGCAGCGTCAAGGCACTCACCTCTGGGGAGACATAGTCTGCTGTGCCCACCAGAGAGACCGCCCGCTTGCTCTCTGCACCCAGCCGCCCGCCCGCTTCCTCCTCGCTGCTGCTACTCGACTGCCCTGACCCTTCGCTTGCATTGCCCTCGCTGCCTGCCGCCTGCTGCCCTTGCTGCTCCCCTCTGCTGCCGCTCTCGCTGCCGCTGCCGCTGCCGCCGTGCGCAGGCGGCTGGCCTGCAGGCTGCGGCGCCGCCTGCTGTGACGCCGCTCCGCCTGCTGCTGCACCCTGCCCTGCCGCCGCTGCTTCCTCTGCTGGTGCCGCCGCTGCTGCTGCCTGAGGCGTTACCTCTTCCGCACTCAGCCGCTTGGCGCTGCCAAAGTCAATCAGCTTCAGGTGGCCTTCGGCATCTAGCAGCAGGTTCTCTGGCTTCAGGTCTCGGTGCACCTGCACACAGGCAGGGCAAGCGCCAACAGTGTTAATGTAACACGTAGACCGCCGGCCTGACAGGCTCTCTCGGACTGCATATTGGCACAGGCCCTTAGCAGGACCCAAGCAATCTACAGCCGCGCCACACGCCCAGGCTTACAGCTCAGCCCTGCTTCCAACTCACGCCCCTGAGCGCGCACCACTGCATGCTGCCGCAGGTTCCCCAGCATCAGCACCACTTCGGCGGCATAGAAGCGGGCCGCGGCCTCCTCCAGGCGACCCTTCAACCGGATTTGGTCATACAGCTCGCCGTTGGGGCAGTGCTCCAGGCCGAGGTACAGCGAACGCGCGTCCTGCAGAAGGCAGAGGGGCAGAACAGGCAGGGTCGTAGTCGTACAGCTCGCCGTTGGGGCAGTGCTCCAGGCCAAGGTACAGCGAACGCGTGTCCTGCAGCAGACGGGAGGAGCATGCGGGGTGGGGTGGGTAGCGGACGGGAGGAGCAGCGGGGTGGGGTGGGCAGCGGGACGGGCATGGCCTGCTGGGCGTCAGCTTGCGAGGGCCAGCATGCAGAGCGTCCCACAGCAGGCGGCGCTGCCACACAGGAAGCGACATGCAGCCCGTGAAACAGGGCAGACCTGGAATTTGAAGAACAGCTGCACGATGCCCGGGTCACACAGACCAATCCTTCCAATCTTTGCTCGCGCAAAAAGATCGCCGCGCACCAAGCAGTACAGACCTGGAATGTGAAGAACAGCTGCACGATGCCGGGGTCGGCCAGGCTGTCCAGGATCTGCCGCTCACGCTTGATGTGCTCCACCACCTTGTGCCTGCGATGTGGCAGCAGGTGGGCTCGTTGTTGGGCAATAATATGCAACCACAATGCAACAAGATGAGCTGCCGCTCCCGCTTGATGTGTGCATCACCTTATGCCTGCAGCAGCAAAAGCGGCAAGCAGTATTGCAACACCTGATATCACACAGCATCGGGCAGTCCCTCCTGGCAGGTCTCTAGCCGCCCCCGCAACAGGGCGGCCGCCGCAACACTGTGTTCATCTGATCATTGTCTGCCATCAAAGCATGCTCACCTGATGATGTACTGCTTGTCCACAACTTTCAGCGCATATTCCTTGCCAGTTGCCTTGTGCCGAGCCAGCACCACCTGTAGACAGTGGCGCACCAGGTGAAAGAGCAGCAGGTAAGCAGCAGCAGGTGAAGCAGCAGCAGGGAGCCTGGCTGAGGGCAGGGGGCATGCCAGCCATGCGACACGGCACTGCACGCCTTTAGCATCGCACACACCCTCCAACTGCTGCTTCTGCAGCTCCCAAAAAGCACAGCAGCCAAAGGAACCCTGCACCCACATGCGAGTAGGAGCCGTCCCCGATGCGGCGCAGCAGCTCAAAATCCGCCAGCGACAGCGCCAGGCTGCATGGACATGGGGTGTTTGGTAGTTACATGGGCTGCAGCTCAGCATGGGTTCTTTTCTGCCAATGCATGCAGTTTGCAGAGCCCTGCGGCCACAGCCTGGCGTGTAGCGCAGGGCGTATTGCCGGGCGGCGGCGGCGGCAGCGGCGGCGGGGGCAGGTGGGCATGCGGTGGGCGGCCTGCTGCTCGCTGGCCGACATCAAATGGTTGTGCACAGCATGCGGGTTCCCGCCCAAGGCCGGGCCGACTCCCTTCTGGAGAGCACCGGGCGGGCTGTGGCTGCTCACCTGGGCGCCCGGCGTTCCGGCGCCTCCGTCATGGCGTTAAGTCAATTTCGCGTTGATCGGGCACTCTGCCAGAGCCGCCCAGCTGCAGCCGTCTGACCGCGCCTTGGAGCGCCTACACACAAGGTAGGGCCGTTTCAAAGCACTGCAATGCGCGGGGGATCGATCAAATGCACGGCCACGCCTCCAGGCCGGCATGATGGGGATGCATCGCCAGGGCAGCAGCGGCCACCTCCGGCGCTGTGCGAAGGCGGGCCAGAACTCATCGCTTCTCCTTTTCCATCCCCTGCTTGCTCACTCTCTCTCATCCCCCTCTCTCCTTCCTTCCTTGTTCCTAGATTGCTGTTACACACGTGCAGAACGAGGGTCAAGGGAGTCGATCGGAGCAGAGGACTAGCGGTTGGGTGCTTGCGCAGAAAACGTGGTACGTGGCTACTCTCTAGCGTAGACTGCAGACGGCAAAGCGGCGTTGCAAAATCAAATCAGGTGAGCGGGGGCGGAAGGCGCGCTTCCGGCGGTGGGAGGGGAGGGAGAGGGGCGTGGAACGATCCGGCTGGGGCAGCGTGCGTGGAGCGCTGCCCAGGAGATTGAGGATTGGTCGGCGTGACACAGGCCGGGGTATCAAGGGTCAAGGGCACTGGCAAAAAAGGCAAGGGGTCGGGACACTGGAGCCGTTCGTTCAAAATGCGGGGCACACGGTTGACGCACACGGGCGGGCGGCGGTGCCGCCTGGGCAGCGCCAGCGCCGCCCGCGCGCACAGGGGTTGCAGCAGACGAAAACAGTGGGTGGGGCAGAGGGATGATCAGGTGGAGAACCCGGGTACACCCCAAGCAAGTTTTTAGTTTTTTTTGGCTGGCGCAAAACGGGATGGGGGGGAAAAGCGTAGCGGTGTTGCATTTGGCAGGTGCGCAAGTCGTGAAATCGGGTGGGGGCAGGTGCTGGGGAAGCGGAGATCAGCGCGAGCAAAGCGGAGCAAATAAATTGCCGTCGGCAGGGGGTGCAGAGAGGCCACGGGTGCGAATGAAAAAAATGAAAGGCGCTTGGTGGCGAGGCGGCGGGGGCTGGGGTGGGGGCCGAGGATGCTGAATGGTGCAAATGTGGACCACAACGGGTGCGCGCCTCAGGCGCGCCACCCGCCAACTCTACCGGACAAGGCTGTGGCGCAGGCTCTGCTCCAGCGGGCAGCGCCAATTGGACGCTGCCAGGGGAGCGGCTCTGCGCAGGCACCGGACGGAATGCAACTCCGCCTCCGCCTGCCCAGCGCACTACCGGTGGTAGCCGCTGCTGAAGCCGGTGGGCAGCGGCCTGCAAGGGCACAAGGGGCGGGCGGAGATGGTGAGCGGTGAGGTTCAGCGTGGTGCAGAGCTGGACAGGTGCACAAATGCACACAGCCGTGCACATGCTGCCGGCAGCAAAGCTGCTTGCAACCAAAGCTGTTCAGCAGCAGCAGACAGCCCTGCAGCCAGCGCTGCCATCCAACCAACCAACAACAATGAAACAATCAGCCAACCACTGAACAAAATTGCTCCACCCACCTGTACATGTGGCTGTACCAGTCAAAGTCGGGCAGGGCGACCTTGCGCCGCTCCACCCAGCTGCCCGCCGCCGCAATCATGGGCAGGTGCTGGCGCTGCAGGTTCCAGTCGTCCACCCAGGTGCGGCCAGAGGCCTTGTAGGGCATGAAGGCAAAGGGCCGCAGGCACGTGGCCGCCAGCGGCAGCTGCGGCCGCGGCGCCGAGCTGGACGCCGCGCCAGCACCGCTGCATTCCAGGCTGGCGGCGGCCAGGCGGGCGGCGATCGCCGCCACGGGGCTGCTGCTGGCGCTGTCGCCGGCGGCGCTGCCGCTGGGGGAAGCCGGCTGCGAGGCGGGCGCCGAGCGGCTGCCAACTGCAGCGGGCGCGCTGCCTGCCGCCGCCGCCTGCTGTGCAGCCGCAAGCTGCTGCAGCGCAGCAGCCAGCAGCTGCTGGCGGGCAACCTCTGTGCGCCAGGCCACTGCTGCGGCACCTGCAGGCAGGCGGGAGGGATCAGGCAGGGGCACAGCTGTTGGAGATGGGGTTGCGGGCATGGTTTGAGAAGCGGTACCACATGCCTGCTGCATCGTGCAGGCAGGGCGTCATTCCACACAGCAACTGCTGCGTACCAATGCAAACATGCAGAGCCATTGACATTGGATTCCACCCGGGCAGCCACCCAGGCTTCCCAATGCATGCCACTGAGCAATCATACAAACAGCCCAACCCTCGTGCTCTCACCAATGGGGTCCAGCAGCGGCGGCAGCGGCGCGATGGAGCAGAGGTCTGCTGGCGCGGCGTGCGTGCGCGGCGCCGGCACCGTCAAGCTGTGGAAAGTGAGGAAGTTGGCCTGCAGGTCGCGCGAAGCGGCTGGGTCGGGCACGCTGGGGATGCGGTAGATGGGCACCCAGGTGACCGCCAGCCAGCTGGTTGGGTGCAGGTCGCGCGTGTCAAGGGTGAGCAGCTCGGGGCAGCGCTCCGCCAGCTCGTGGATTTGGTCGTGCAGGGGCAGGCGCAGGTGCGGCCGCTCCCCCTCCATGTACTCAAAGAGGGGCACGCTGGGCTCGCCCAGCGCCTGCTGCTTCTGTAGCACGCTGCCGCGCGCTGAGGCCGCAGCGCCAGCGGTGGCCAGGCGGTGCAGCACCGCGGGCGCGCCGCCGCCGCCGCCCGCCAGCGGGCTGCCCTTGCAGCACGCCTCGTCGCCGTCCTCGCTGTCGCTGGTGGTGGAGGCTGTAGAGGCGGTGCTGCAGGTGTAGGCGCTGCTGCACGTGTCGCTGCGCGCGCTGCTGTCCGCCGCCGCCGCCTCGCCGCCCTCAGCACCCTCCTCCTCCTCACTGCAGTAGCCGCTGGCGGCCGCAGAGCTGGCGCCTGTGGGTATCCGCCTGCGGGGAGGGCAGAGTGGGGTGGAGTGGGAGGTAAGCGAGTGAGCAGGAAAAGCGCAAGTCGGGCCCGCGAGCAGCGGCATGACGAGCCGCGCAGCTGGCCGGCCTTGCCGGCCATGACAGGCTTGCAAAACGTACGAGCCAGGCAGACAGCTGCAAGAGCAGCATGGCACTGAAACAACGCACTGAGCCAGGCACGCGGCTGCAGGAAGCAGCAGGGCCGGCAGGCAGGGGCCAAAGAGCTTGCGAAACGGGTGGCTGGGTGCACGCACCGGGTGTGGTCTGCGCCGTACCGAGGGTCAGCGGCAAACAGCTGGACACCTGCCAGGTGGGGCGTGTAGCACTGGATGACCTGCAGGTGGTTAGTGCAGAGCAGTGGTGGGGCGTGAGGCGCAATAGAGTCCGGAAGGCGGCATGGAACGGCTGGCTGGCCGCGGCGCACAGGCGGCCGCTTTGGCGGCAGGCAAGCGCTGCGATTGACGCTCCGCACCTCCTGCCACACGCCGTCCACGTTGATGCGCAGCGGCACCTCGCAGCCGTAGGCGCTCCATGCCTCGTAGCTTTGCCTGCGGGGAGGGGGCGGACGAGCATGGCGCGCATCTGAGCCAACTGCTCCGGGCCAGGTATGGCGGCCGGCGGCGGCGGCGGCACTGGCTGCTGCCGGGGGCCTTGGCGGCGAGGCCCGTAATTGGCAAGACGTTGGGGCAGGTGTTGGGACGCACCAGAGGTCGGCCAGCGTGAAGCTCGCGCTGCTCGAGGACGGGCTGTCCGGGTCGGCGTACAGGGGCAGCGTGGGCGCGGTGTGCAGCAGCAGGCTCTGCGGGGAGGCGGATGGGGAGGCGTCGAGGGCTGCGCAGGCACGGGGCCGGCGGCGGCGAAGGGGCGCGGCCCCCAGGCGGCCCGCAGCGCACCTGCAGGTTGCTCAGCACGCTGGGAGGCTGCACGGCGGGTCGATGGGGCCCGCGACGGCCCGGTCGCGGCCTCTGCTGCCCGCTCGGCGCCATGGCCGCAGCTGGAGGCGGGGCTGCCGGGCTGCGTGAATCCGATCGCTCAGGGTGTGGGCAGCGAATGTAGCACCGGGGCAGGGGGCCCAGCAGCAGCAGTGGATTTGCTTCCTGTGGGCTGCTAGGTGTGCTGGCGGCACCTGCGGCTAGAGGGCAAACTGCAGCTGGCCGGGCCTCTAGTGCAGTTGCAAGCCCTCCCAGCAGCGGTAAGCGCACCAAAGCTGCTGCGCAGCACACACAGCACCGGCATGGAACCTGCTGGCCCTTGCAACCCCCCGGCCCCTGATCGGCTGCTGATCGCGCCTGGCCACTTCATCGGAATTGGCAGGGGGCAGCATGGCGTCCTCCAAACTCCTGCTCGTGGCCGCCCTGTGCCTCTGCGGCCTGGCGCTGGCCAAGAAGGAGCCCAAGATTACCAGCAAGGTGCGATGACCCCCCTGATCGGGGCGCCCCGCTCTGCCAGGCACCAGGCTCGGCAGGCGGTGCCGCCGACTGCCCGCCGCCGCCTGTTCTGGAGGAGCCGTGTCGCTTCAGTCCGCGATCCTTGCTGTTTCAAGCAAGCCGTTGCGGCACCCACGCATTGCTGTGCCGAAAGGCTTCCACTTGCACTGCCGCCAGCAAGCCAGCCGCCTCGTCGTCACGTCGCTCCCGCCGCCCGTACATGCAGCTTGCCTTGCCATGCCCGCTGGGCCTGCACCGATCTCACTGCCCCGCCCCCTCTTCGCCGCTCAGGTCTACTTTGACATTACCATCGATGACAAGCCCGCTGGCCGCATCGTGATGGGCCTGGTGAGCTGCCTCAGCTGTTCGCCTGCCCGGCCACATCCTCTGGCCCCACAGCCCCGCCCAGGGAGGCAACGCATGGGATGGGCGGACGCATTTGTGCTTTACCAGCCACCCCGCCCTGGCATGTGCAATCTGACGCACATTGCCGCCCCGCTGGTGCACTCGTCCAACCTCAACCGCTCCACAATCGCACGTGCAGTATGGCGCCACCGTGCCCAAGACTGTGGAGAACTTCGTGAGTTGGGCCGGGGATGAAAATTGCATTTCAGAATTGATGAAGTGCACTGCTTGCATGAACCCAGTAGCACAAACACAGGGGGGCTGCGGTGCCTGCCTGTTGCAGCCGCGCTGCAGCAAGCCCCGCCAAGTGCTGCCGTGCTGCTGCCAACCCCACCCTGTGACATGCATGAAACTGTGTGCTACTGTGTATTTTCCGCCCTGCAGCGCGCGCTGTGCACCGGCGAGAAGGGCACCGGCAAGTCCGGCAAGCCGCTGCACTTCAAGGCAAGCTGGGTTTTGAAGCTGTGCTATGAAGCTGTGCTTTGAGAAGCTGCACTTCTGCAAAGGTCATGTGTTCCCGCACCTGCTGTAGCAAGCCTGCCTGCAGCACCTGTCGGCGGCTCTGCAGGCAACCTGCCACCTCCCCCAAGCGCAGCTGCGTGTGCATTGGTGCGGAGAGCGTGTGGCAAAATGGCAGCCTGGTTGGTTTCCCCGGCTGCACATCGAGCGGCCGCACCTTGCCCGCTCCATCTTGTTCCTGCGCAGGGCTCCATCTTCCACCGCATCATCCCTCAGGTGAGCCTTACTCGGCCATGCATTAGCCCTGAGCATCACCCTTCTTTGCACCACAGCTGTTTGTGGTCAGCCTTCCCGGCGCGCACGCCCACACACTGCGGAACACTGCTCCGCACAGCTGCTGCGACGCCTCCCTGCCTTGCCAATATGCTGTGCAACTCTTGCCTCCCAACACACTTTATGATTTCAAGGCAGACATTTCATACTTTTGACAGGTAGCCCGCACTTGCGCCCGCACTCTTGCACACAACTGTCATGCCTGCACTCTCGCACCAGCTTTCTCGACTGTCTCCTCCGTCACTCAACAGTTCATGATCCAGGGCGGCGACTTCACGCACGACGGCGGCACCTGGCCTTCATCCCTGCCTCATTACACGTGCCCAGCTGCCATGTTTTCCCTCCCCTTCCCAAGCACAGTTCATGATCCAGGGCGGCGACTTCACGCGCGGCGACGGCACCGGCGGCGAGTCGATCTATGGCGAGAAGTTCGCTGACGAGAACTTCAAGGTGGGTCTGCGTTGTGTTCCTAGGAACTTCAGCAGTATAAAATGGTGTCTCGATCCATGGCAAGGATGCGCGGAACAAAACTTGAAGGCAAGGTGCTTGCAAATGTCAGCACATGAACCCACCCACCATCATGCCACACATGAATGCACCCGAGCCCCGCTTCAGCGCGTCCCTGCCTCCCTCAACCTTGCAGCTGCGCCACAAGGGCCCCGGCATCCTGTCCATGGCCAACGCCGGTAAGTGAGGCCAGCCCGTGCAGTTTTTCGAGATTGTGGGCCTTCAGCGCGTGTGGGGTGCAAGACTGTTTGGCTGCCCATGGCCAGAGCCGGTGCGAAGCGCCAGCCTGTGCATAGTTCTTTATCTGCACTGTCGACCCATCCTGCAAAATGTTCTTAAAACATCGTTTCGAACCAACCCCGCAGGCAAGGACACCAACGGCTCCCAGTTCTTCATCTGCACCGTCAAGACGCCCTGGCTGGTGCGCCCATTTTTTTGTCGTGATAAGAGCAGCTGCGCCCGCTGCCGCTGCAACTGGGCACGCCGCCGATGCAGCCGCTGCTGCCGCCACTGCCGCAGCCGTTCCTGCCGGTCTTTGGCTGCGCGCTGGAAGGCATGGCTGGCACAATCTCGATCGTGCCACCCGTGCCTTTGTTTGCCCTGCAGGATGGCCGCCACGTGGTGTTTGGGCGCGTGCTGGAGGGCATGAATGACAGTGATGCAGTGCAATATTTTGACCATTGCTGCACGTTAATTTTAACCTGCAGGACGGCCGCCACGTGGTGTTTGGGCGCGTGCTGGAGGGCATGGACATTGTTTACAAGGTGGAGGCGGAGGGCTCGCAGTCGGGCAAGCCCAAGAGCAAGGTGGGATGCACAGCTTGCTGCCGTTTGCTGTATGCAGCATGCAGCCGTGTCCGTTGATGTGCGCTGTGCAACACAGACCCAGGTGGAGCCGGAGGGTTTGCAGTGGAGCAGCCCACCAGCAGCCAGGCGTCGAGCGATGCGGTGTGCCGCCAGCCAGCCAGCTGCAGCGCACCGCTGTGTGGTGCCGCAGCTGCACCAAAATTCATAGCCCTGGCCTGCGCGTTCCATATGCCCTGCCGTGCCTTACAGGGTATGGTTGCAGATTTTGTCAATGTTCCTGTTTACGCCATCTGCCATTCATACCACAGGTCATGATCGCCGACTCAGGCGAGCTGCCGCCCGACAGCGAGCCCGCCGCTGCCGAGGACCTCTGAGCCACCTTGACTGCCTAAGCCAGGCTGGATTAGCCAGCTCGACTGGCTGAGGCAGAGTGCAGGCTATGCAACGTCAGCAGCAGCACTTGCGTAGCTGGCAGCAGCAGTCCTCTGCAGGCGGCAACCGCCTGGAGCACTCGGCAGCTGTTGTTCCTAGGGAGCACAGACGGTCAGGAGGCCTGGCCTGCCTTGTCATGCTGCCTGCTGCCTGCTATGCTGCGCCTGCAGGCCCTGCCTGCGCGGCTGCCGAATCTTGATGTCGTGAGCGCATTTGCAATGAAATTGGAGGAATGAGAGACAAAAAGTGGCAGGCAGGCACACGTGCAGCACAAGGTGGGGTGGGGTGTCAAGGTGGGGATACGATGGGCTGGCTTTGCCAGCACAAAATGGCCGAATGGTGGCGTGCACCACCCAGCATGCATCGGCCGTCGCAGCATGAAACCGCCAGTTCATCAAGCGCCGGCAAAAATGTCTGACACGTGCACAGGCATGCCGTCGATCGGCTTCTCAGCCCACTCCTCCACCTGCAGGCAGGGCAGGCACAGAGTCAAAGCTGACCAGCTGTGAAGAGCTTGCTTGCTGTGCCATTGAGCATTGGGCCTTACTAACGGGCTTCTCAGCCCACTCCTCGACCTGCAGGCAGGGCAGGCACAGACATGTGTAGCTGACGAGCGGTTCGACATGCAGTTGGTTGCTTTGCCGACGGGCAGCAATTCCGCCGCACATTTGACTTCACAGCCAATCCCTGCACCTGCAAACCAGACAAGAGCTGCAGCTGACTATCTGGCAAAAGAGGCGGACAACTTGCCTGCCTAAACTCCTCCAACTGCCCTGCCACCGCAAAGTTGACGGCGATGCGGCGGCAGCCGCGGGCGGCCGAGGCCCGGGATCCCAGGACAGACTGGATGCGCCGCAGGTAGAGGTCCTGCAGTGGAGGTGTGGAGCAGTCAAACAAAGAGTTGATTGCAGGGACTGGGGAAGTGAAGTCCAGACCCATTTCAGCACCACAACTGACGGCACTGACCAGCAGGCAATATTGAGGCCTCCAAACGCACCCACCTTGCGCGTTGGCAGGTCGTAGCCAATTGACAGCATGGGGCTGAGCGGCAGCATGGCATGCCAATGCACATAAAGTCTAAGCTCAGCAACGCAAATAAAGTCCAAGCCCACCTTGCGCGTGGGCAGGTCGTAGCTGATGAGCAGCGTGGGGCTGAGCGGCAGCGTGGCATGCTAGTGCACAAAACTCAGCAATGCAAATCAAGGCCAAGCCCACCTTGCGAGTCGGCAGGTCGTAGCTGATCAGCAGCGTGGGGCTGAGCGGCAGCAGGTCTTTGGGCACCGCCCGCAGCCCCGCATCAGTGGTGGCCAGCACCTGCGGAGGCAATTTTGAAGGGCAGCAAACGGTGTGAATGCACGAGGATATGAAATGCTTGCAGACCTGCATCTGTGGCAGCCAGCACTCGTGCAGGGATGGAGGGGCAGCGAACAATGCTAGTGCAGTTGTGCCTGATGCTGCTGCCAGGATGCCGGAACCCACTGCACAACCGTGCAACACATTCACCTGCATCGATTCATGACAACACCTCTCGACTCACCGCAACGAATGGTGGCTCAATCGCCGTCGCCTCCCCTTGCCGCGGCGATGCGTCCCCTGCCCCTCGCCGCCGCCGCCCGCCCGCCTCTCCTGCCTGCCCCGCTGGCTCGCCGCCTGCCTGCTGCTGCTGCTGCTGCTGCTCCGCCTGCTGCTGCT
>VFQQ010000966.1_pt1 | contig 46018 bp, 84 predicted proteins | sample 3512341 | NCBI WGS metagenome assembly VFQQ01 (sample SAMN10412373, study PRJNA504923) | tailings metagenome | isolation source: Relicate 2 Philex TSF1 revegetated site | place: Philippines: Tuba, Benguet | collected 2017-08-29 | reverse complement strand
AGCAGCAGCAGCAGCAGCAGCAGCAGCAGCAGCAGCAGCAGCAGCAGCAGCAGCAAGGAGCAGGAGCAGGAGCAGGGGCAGGAGCAGGAGCAGGAGCAGCGGAAGCCATGTGCACGAAGCGGCAGCAAGAGCCAGCGCACCTGCGCCGCCGCGGTCTGCTGCTTGGGCACCTTGCGCTTGTACATCTTGTTGCGCGCCACGCGCCCGGTCACCACCTGCGCAAGTGATGAACACAAGAGTGTGCATCAGCACAAAGCACATGCCAACCACAGCTAGAGCAGCGAGGCGTCTTGTTGCGCGCCACGCGCCCCGTCACCACCTGCGCAAAAGTTACAGCGGATAACATGCCTTGTGTGCAAAAACTCGGAACACGTGCCAACTACAGTCTTATGACACCCAACGCCCCACTGGACAGCATTGACCAGTCTTCAGAAGCACCCCAGCCACTCCAACGCACCTCGTACACCGTGGGGTGCTGGTTGAGGAGCGAGAACAGCTCGGCGCGGCCGTCGGCGTCAAAGCGGGCGGCGTAGAAGAAGGCGAGGGAGTAGAGCCAGGCGTCGCTGTGCACAGCGCACAGCGCGAGCCAGTCCTTGCGGTCCATGCCTGCGGTTGCAGGGGCAGCGGTTGAACGTAGGTTAAGTGTCAGAGCAAGGCAGGAGCAGGAGCAGGGGTGGAGACACGGTAGGGTGGCGTCCACTACTTGGAGGGCATGTGACGCCCTCAGCACAGCTGCGGTCTGAATGAGCAGCAAGCTGTGCACGGACCCAGCAGACACAGAGCCTCCTTCATTCCAGCCCAAAAGCAGCTGAACAGCCACCCACCATCCCGAGCAAAGTTGATGCCCAGCACCGGCTCCACCAGCGCACAACACCACAGACAAGTGGACAAGTTCAAATTTCCAAGTTTCCAAATACTATCACTCACCGTCGCGCGCAAAGTTGATGCCCAGCACCGGCTCCGGCAGCTCGGGCGGCACCTCCTCCACAGGCAGGTCCACGCTGCAGAGAGCAGAGGGACGTGCCAGCAGCAAGCGTGACCGGACTGCGAGGTCTACTAATAAGTGTCCAGGCGGCCCAGGTGCTGTCCAGCTCTGTGCACCATGTGCCGCGCTCATGCGACAACTGTGGCACTGCGATTCGGAGCTGTGCACTCATCTCCAGCAGCAACAGTTCGGCTGCCAAGCTGCACACACTGCACGCTGGTTGAGCGCCTGCTGAGCTTGCGTGCATTCGCCATGCCAGCGCACCTCCAGTTGCCGTCTGGGTGGCCGTACAAGCACATGTTCTCGCGCTTGGGATCGCAGGCGTCATAGAACTCCCGTGCATCTGTTCCAGCGCAGGAGGGCAGCAGCAACTGTCGGCCGGGTGCAGCACACGGAGGGCACATGCGAGCGGCCAGCGAGCCGGACGAGCAAGCAGCACATGTGTGGAAGGCGGCGGCGGCAGGTGGCCGCACCGTCAATCAGCGCCAGCAGCAGGCCCGACCGCCGCATCTTGTAGTCATCGTAGATGTCCTGCGCATGGCAGGTACACAGCGGCGGCTCCGATGGGCTTGAGCAGGGAGCCAAACAGCATACAGAACGGTGGCGGCGGCAGCGGCGGGGCGGCGGCCCGCACGGGAGGGCAGCCTGCCCGCGCCGCACGCTCCGGCCTCTGCCTCCTCTGTGGAGTGCCCTGGGGGCGTCGGCGTGCCTAGCCCGCCGCAGAGCTGTCATGGGCCCCACTCGGCGCTGGTCGGCTGGCTGCGGCGCTCCCATCGGCCCCACAGGCTCACATCGATGCTCTTGGGCGTCGGCATCGTGCCCTGCTGCCCCTGTGCTGCGCGCTCGCCGGCCAAGTGACGCTCACAGCCTCCCTGCGAGGGTACCGCGCGGTGCAATGGGCTGCAGGTTTGAATGCGCACGCACAGAGCCGGTTGCAGGCAAGACATGGACCGTGCTGCGCGGCACGCCACGACCGGCGGCACAGAAACCCTGGGCCCTCTCCCAGCCCTCTTTTGCTACCTGGGTGGTTCCGTCGTGTGCGTCGAAGTTTCCAAGGGGAACAGGAGCACCATCGCACTGCACTTGCAGCGGCCCATGGTGGCCAAGCGCCTCTCTGGCCTGCAGGCAAGCCTGGAGGGAGTCAGTCGCTACTGCGTGCGATCATGGCCGTTCCCGCGCTTGGGTTTGCTGCACCGACCAGCAGGCGTGGCGCCGCCGCTCGCAATCGCTGGGCAAGCTCAATTTTGATGCCGCTTCTGTCTTCCTCTTTTCTCACGCTGCAGCGCCAGGTGCTGAGCCTGTACCGCAGCGCGCTGCGGGCGGCTCGTGCCAAAGCCGACGCTGGCGGCGACTCGATGGCAGCACTGGCTCGTAGCGAGTTTGAAAAGTAAGCATTTGGTGGCAGACGTTGCAATGCATGCTGTGCCACCAGGCCTTGGATGTGCTTGCGCACAACTGGATCGCAGGGATGAGCTGTCGGTCGTAGTTTTGCGGCATGCTGGCCAGTGCTGTGGAAGCGGCTTGCACACTACTCACAGCTGGCAGGCTGCTGGCCTGTGCCATCCTCTGCCCACTGTCTCTACAGCACCGCTTCCGCCCTCCTCTGCCCACTGTCCACAGCCCTGCCCCTCCCTCCCGCTCCTCCTTCCAGGCACCGCAACATTGACCGCAAAGACATCCTGCTAATAGAGCACCTCATTCGGAAGGGCCGACGACAGCTGGAGCTGCTCAGCTCAGCCAACGTGACCGGAGTGATGCACTTGCAGCCGCAGGCAGGCAGCAGCAGTGGGAGCAAAGCCAGCAGCAGCGGCGGCACTAGTGGCAGCATCGGCAGCAGTAGTAGCAGCGGCGTCGGCGGCAGCAGCAGTAGCAGTGGCGTCGGCGGCAGTGGGGTGCCGCCAAAAGCGTGAGGCAGCCGCTGCCGGTTGTGTCATACCCGCCTAGCATTTTATTCACGTCTGTGCTCACAGCTTGCCTTGGTTACGATATGTGTGCTCTTCTGCCACTGTGTATGCCTTGCTAGATTCTGCATTGCTTGCTGCCGCTTGACCCAGCTCCTGTCTTGCACAAATCTTCTGACTCAGCTTGTGCTTTGTAGCAGCCAAATGAATCCCCACGCTGTAAATGTGCAGCAGCCATTGTTTCAAGGGAGTATTTACAGGTCATGGGCGGATGCGGCAAGCCGATGCAACATGCATACAGGGCACAACCATGCAGGAAGCACAGGCTCGGAGAGCATATGTGCATGTACAAGCTCGCAGCAGGCGAGGTGATAGCAGGAGGGTGGCAGCATGGGCAGCATCCAAGTGCATTGGCAGAGATGGACGCGTTGCTTTGATTGGGTGATCCGTTTGGTAAAATAGCAGGAGTAACCTTGGGGCGGGCAGCTCACATCAATTTAAGCGGACGAGGGTCTGCGGCTTTCATAGTAGTAGGATGGAGGGAACAGTAGAAAGAGAGCGGAAGGGAGCATTGTGATGTGCATGGGTAAACAATCAAGAATCAGCAATAATCAGGTGCGCATGCCAGGCTGCCCGCGATGCGCCTTCAGATTGCGACTCATCCAGGCTGTTCACAGCCTTTGTTTCGCATGGGGTATCCAGGTATCACTTATGCGCCAAGGCGTCACTCAAACACCCTGGTCACGAAGCTCTCGATCGCCTCCTTGCACAGCGGGCAGCTGCGCCGCTCGCGGGCGCCCATCAGCACGGCGCGCGTGCAGCGCTTGCAGGTGCAGCGGTGCCCGCAGGGCGCCAGGATGACGGCCTTGGGGCGCTCCAGGCAAATGATGCAGGCCTCGTCGGCGGGAACCTCTGCTCATGAGGGCACAGGGGCACATGAGGTGGAACAGCGGGACGTTGATTCGCAGCCAGCAAGGGCGGCACAGTACACAAGCCTGATATCAGCTGCAAGGCAACTGCACATGCACCCGTGCATAATCAGCTCAGCTGCACGGCACAGCCGCCGCACCAGCTCCCTCTCCCCCGTCCCTGCCTGACACCCGGCGAGTGCTCACCATCCACCGCCGATGAGCTGCGGGAGCTCAGGCTGTGGTTCAGGCGGCGGCCAGATGTGGAGGACATCAAGCGCTTGAGCTGCTGGCGCTGCCTGAGCAGGCTGGCAACCTCCTCCAGCCCCAAGGCCTCTGCCAGCTCGCCGGGCGTGTCGTTGTTGTGGTTGCGCACCCCCGGATCGGCGCCGCTGCGGCGAGAGCAAGCGGGAGGGGAAGGGGGTAAGGGCCAGGTTGACGGACAGGGGTGCACTGGATCATGATTTGCCGGCCGGCCACAGCGGTGGCGCTGACACATGTATACTACGTAGTTCCCCCAAAACTCTCAACGCTCGAACCAGCGACTCACTGCTCCAGCAGCAGCTCGACAGCGTCAAAGTCCTCCCGCTCGACAGCGGTGTGGAGGGGCGTCATCCCTTCTGCCCCGCCCTTGGCATTCACGTCCACCCCGTGCTCCAACAGATCCTGCATGGGGCGGTGCGCACCAATGGGGCCGATGGGTAAGTGTGCATTAGTCATTTGTGGGGCCTAATGGGTAGGTGTGCCACCAGAGGGCGCGGCTGAGGCGCCCGACATGCTCACCGACTCCTGCTGCACAGGCATCCCTGCCCTGCACTGCACGAGCAACGGCACGAGCAACACAGCTGCACGAGCTGCCGCCGCTCACCATGACGATGTCGATGTCTCCGATGGCGATTGCCAGGTGCAGCGCAGCCTCCCCATCCCGGTTGAACAGGTTGGGCTCCAGGTCTTGAGCCTTACACAGCAGCACCTGCGCTCGGGAGATTGAAAGGCTGTGATGGACTGGGACTGCAATCATGCGGCCTGGAAGGAATTTTCCATGTGGGCGGGCCACACGATTTGATCTAACAGGACTCCTGAAGTACAGCTCAACACTGGCACAGCGTGCGCACGCAGGCGGCGGGCTGCCTAGTGCATAGGACGCAACACTGGCTGGCGGCAAGCATCAGTCAAGGGTGCACTGCAAGGGTGTCCGCACCTGCAGCCTCCAAGGCTCCCGCTGCTGGGCAGCAGCCAGCACCGCCACGTGCAGCGGCGTTTCGCCGTTCTCATCCTGAATCTTGCTGGAGGCGCCAGCACGCAGCAGCACCTGCGTGCAGGAGCAGAACAAACAATACAAGCCTCAGCGTTGGCCACTGGGCTTGCAGCTGGGCTGGCACAGATGCTGGCAGCAGCACGTGCAGGGGTGCAGCATGGCGATTCACCAGCCCAAGCCCTGTCTGCGCTCGTCGTAGCCGCCTTACCACCCCTGCTCCCTGACCTCTCGCCACGTAGACACCAGCCCGCTGCACTCCGGCCCGCTGCACTCCAGCCTGCCGCAGAACCAGCCGCTGTCACTTGCCTTGATAGTGTCCTCGCTGCCGGTGCATACGGCATAGTGCAGCGCCGTCCGACCCATCTCGCCGTCGGCCGCAATCAGAAAGTTGAGGAGCCCGTCCTTGCCGCCGCGCCGCTCAGCCTCCTCCAGCAGCACCTGTGCAGGACATGGAAACAGAGGTGGCTTTGTTTGTTGGTGGCAAAGGGCGTGAGCTACTGCGATGCTGCGCATAGTTGCAGGGGAGCTGTTCCCAGCCCGGGAGAGGCAAGGGTGCCAGCGGGCATGGCGGGTACAGGAGAGCTGCGGGCACAGGCATCATCCGCTCGCTCCCAACGCCCCACTCACCGGGATGCAGGCAATGATTGAGTTGGCTGCCGCCAGGTGCAGGGGTGTGCCGGTGACCGCCCGCCTGCGGCCAGCAAGCAGTGACTCCATCCAGTGCAGCGCGCCGCCCGCCTCCTGGCCGTTGACAGCCGAGCCGTGCTCAGAGCCAGAGGCAGATCCCTCTGGCTCCTCCTCTCCGCCCTCCTCCTCAACAGTCTGCAGGTCGTGCACAGATGCCGTCTCCCAATCGGACTCGTCCTCAGTGGCATCTGCCTCCCCGCCAAGCCGCCCATTCGCCTCCTCCCCCGGCGCTGCTTCATCTCGCTCTCAGTCCAGGTTGGCGCCGGCCATCTCCTGCAGCAGGCGCCGCAGGACCTCGGCCAGCCGTGCAGCGTCACCTGAGGCGGGATGCAGGCAAGTGAGAGGGGAAGAGGTATCGGCAGGGAGTGAGGTGCAAAGCGCGGGCAGGGGAAGCGAGGCAATGCAGCGGACTGGGTGCCGAGAGCAGCTGGCCAGCTTGAACTCACCGAGCGCCACCAGAGACAGCGGGCTGGCCTCCTCCAGGGCTGCGGCAGGGCGGTGGGGTGGGAAGGGGCGCTTGAGCAGGGTGCAGCACGAGAGTAGCGGCGTGCAGCGGCGAGTAGCGAGACGGCAGCGCGCACCGCCGACCAAACACTGCAGATACCGGCACCCCCGCTTGCCTTCCTTCTTTTGGCCTCCAGGGCGATGAACTCATCCTTGAAAGCAGCCTCGCAGGCAGGCCGGGGAGCAAGTCCCGTCACTCGGCGGGACTCCCGGTCCCGGCCGAGCAGATGGGCCAGCACGGCGAGCTCCTTGGTGTAGCGTTTGCCCGAGTCAAGCAGCGCCATGCACCGGCTGGCTGCCTCGGCGGCGGTCGCCTGGCGGTGCAGGCGCAGGGCGTCCAGCGCCAGGGACACTGTCCCAATCGACATGTCTCCCGCATAGTCGCAAACTCGCAGCAGAGTGTCCTGTCTGAAGGCCGGGTCGTCAGGGCCCGCGTACTGGCAGGCCAGCCGGGGGTCTCCCAGCGAAATCGGCGCCATTTTTGGGTATCGGCGACCTAAAGAACACGGTCAGATGCCCTAAAGCGGTAGGGTTGAGGCAGTTCACACCGCGCGTGTGCTGTGCGCTGTGCCAACGTGTGCTGTGCTGCTCTTCACATCGAAACCAACGTTCTTGCACCGCAATGTTTAACCTCTTTCTTTCTCTGCACCTGACTGGGTTTTCCAAGCTTACACAAGCCGAGCGGCGACAAGGCTTGCTGCCCTGCCCCCCGCGCGCAGCGGGGCAGCGAGGGCCGGGTGGGGACCAACGCAGCGCTCCGCCCTGACGGCCGGCGGAGCGACAAAGGTGGGGACTCCTTCCTCCAAATCTCCTGCTTCCATCACCCAGCGCTGGGGCTGGACGCAGCCTTGAGAGGCCACATCAGTTCCCAGCGCTCGACTTCGACATCACATCTTCAAGGCGCGCTGCAAGCCGCCGTCAGCCGAACAAGCCGCTGGCGGCAGCCGGGTCAGCTGGCGGCAGCCGTGCGCAGCGCCCTCGGGCCCTCAGCCCGCTCAGTAGCCGGCGGCGGGGTACTCGGGGGCGGCAGCCGGGGCGAAGGCCTCGGGGGCGGCGGCGGGCGCAGCAGCAGCCTCAAAGCCGGTGGCGGCGTCGAAGCCGGCGGCGGTCTCAAAGCCGCCGGCGGCGTTGTAGCTGCGGGGTGGGCAGTGGGGGAGTGGGAGGCGCGGGGTCAGCACTTGCAATGCGCGCCAGCAGCAACACAGCCGCCCTATCAGCACCCTGCCGGCAGGAAGCAGTTGCATCCAACCGTCGGTGCCGACACACACACACAACAAACTGAGAGCAGCAGGCTTGATTGCTAGTGACAAACACTGCTGCAGCAACCACTCAGGCGCTCACCCATAGGCGTCGAAGCCGGCGGCCTCCTCGCCGCTGGGCAGCGGCGCGCCGGCAAAGCCGGCGGCGGCGTCGTACTCGGGGGCGGCCTCGGCCTCACCCTCCTCCTTGGCCTCCTCTGCGGGGTAGGAAAAGGAGAGGTGGCAGATCAGCTTGGATGCCAGCTTTGCAGCGATGGACAGACAGCACAGCATGCTCCCTTCTGCTGGCTGCATCTGCTGATGCACGCAATCGGTGCGCTGGCGCTCAAGACAGCCCACCAGCCTGCCAAACCCTGCCAGTGTGGCAGCAAGAACGCGCACACATCACATCACATTCTATGGACGCACCGGGCTCGCGGTCGAAGAACATGTCCAACCAGATATGAAGCATCCCAACTAAAATATCAGTTGTGTAGAGAATCAGCAAAGCTCACCGGGCTCGCGGTAGAAGAACACGTCCACCATCAGGTGAAGCACCACTTGCCTTTCAATAGTCTCAGAATACAATCCATTCCAATAAACAGCTATAAACTACCCACCGGGCTCGCGGTAGAAGAACATGTCCACCATCACGTCCCAAGGGTTGGCGGCCGACACGGTGCCGCGCATCTGTGGTCGAGTGAGCGAGCGGGGCAGCGCAGGGGCCGGTGAGCAGCGAGGCGGGAGTGCATGGGGAGCAGCGAGGCGGGAGTGCATGGGGAGGCAGGCGGCAGCAAGGCAAGAGCCACGGAGCACGGGTGTGCACGCTGAGACAGCCAGACAGCAGGAGCGAGCGAGTGCTGCAGCAGCGCAGCACACTGCAGCAGGCAATGCCCAACAATGCAGGGGCTGCCGCGCACCTGCAGCACCATGCGGGTGAGCAGGTAGTACAGCACGCCGATGGAGTGCTTGCCCTTGTTGTTGGCGGGGATGGCCACATCCACACCCTGCGCAGGGGGACAGGTGTGCAGGTGCAAGGTCAGGCACTGCACGCAGAGTGGAGTTGCAGCCGTGCTGTGCGTGTTGGGTTGCCCGCTGCGCTGCAGCTCCGCCAGGTGCGCTATGCTCTGAGCTGATTCCACGGCTTGCATGCTGCAGCTCTGCTGCATGCCTGGGTTGCCGGAACTGCCCCCGAAGCTGCCTTGCCACTTCTGCTGAGGCCAAACTGGTGTGCCTCCTAAGCTGCCACATAGCCGCTTGCGCACTCATGCTGTCCACTCCCTTTGCTGCTGCAGCTCCAGGCCATGTGTGCAGCCTGCCGCCGAGCCTACCCCTGCCACATGCTGCCCATGCTGTGCTCCAGCCGCCAGCTGCCGTTGCCGCCCCACCGGCTGCCGGCCATGGCACACCAGGCGCGCCAATCACCAATGCACTGCTGCCAACTGATGCAGCCACAGCTGGCGCCACATTCCACGGCCCCCAAGCAGGCAATGCAGCCAACTTGCAATCTGCAGCTAGGCAAACGCAACGACAATGCACAGCACCGAGCGCACCGGCAGGTCGGAGTCGGTGTCGCAGAAGGCGATCACTGGGATGTTCATGTACGCGGCCTCCTTGATCGACTGCAGGGCACGCACGTGTGGGGAGGACACAGAAGGGGTCAGGTTGCGCATCGCAGATTGGGAGGGCAGCTCAGGTCAGCCAGGCAAGCGCGCCAACGATGTCCTTGCCAATACCGCAATGGCAAGGCAGCCGCCGACTGGCCCGACAGCAGGCGCACACCGGGGCCCCATCCCAAGGGAAGGGTGCAGTGCATAGCGCAGCATAGCTCAGGGCAGCGCGGCTCAGCGCAGCGCAGCGCACCTGGTGGTCGGTGCGGGGGTCGGTCACGATCAGCAGGCGCGGCTCCTCAAAGCCCTTCTGGATCTGGTTGGTGAACGCGCCTGCAGGCAAGAAAAAACAGAGGAGCAGGGGCAGGTCAGCAGGCGGCAGCGGCGGTGAGGCGCTGGCGCGAAATGTGCCGCTGGCATGTGCCAGGCAGCGTGCCGGCAGCAACGCCGGGTCCACCAGGGCTGGCTGAGCTGCAGGGCCAGCTGTGCATCCCAGGCGCCGCATGTGCTGCCCTGCTAATGCTCAACGCCAGCGCGGCTGCTTGGTGTGCAGCTCGGCCCCGCTTGCCCAGCCACCACAGCTGCTGCGTTAGCGCCAGCATGTGATGAACAGGCTGCCCCAAACCGCTGGCTGGCCATCCGCTGCTCCACATCTGTGCCGGCTCCATCGAGCATGGCTGGCGGCTCCCGCCTTGGCTGCCGAGCGCCGCTCCCAGCTGGGGCCAATGACGCCACTGCGCTGCCAAGATGCTGCCGCTGCCACCGCTGCTCAGCGGCCTCACTGCCTCTTCGCACCGCAAATGGACGCAAGCAGCTAACAATACCCCCAGCAGCACAGCAGCGCAGCCCCGCCAAGGCACAGCATGCCATGCGCAGCATCTCACCGGGGGTGTGGCGGCCCACGGTGCTCTTGGCGCCGGTGTAGTTGGCGAACTTGAGCACAGCGCGCTGGCCGTAGGGGCGGGCGGAGATCGCAATGATGTCCTGCGGCAGCGGCAGTGGCGGCAGGGAGCGTCCAGTGAGCTGGCCTGGCGTGTAGTCACACATGGCAGCTTCACAGCGCTGCCGGTGCAGTGGCTGCTGCACATGGCCAGCCTGTGCCGCCAGGTCGGCTGCACGCTGGTGGCAGCGCTGCACAGCCCCAGGCCACGAGGTGCAGGTTTCCAAAGGGCCCCGCGGCTCGCCTGCGGGTTCTCAATCGCCACGATGATGCGGGCAGCCAGCTGCAGCTTCTCGTAGCTGCAGGCACACAACAACAGGGGGGAGGCTGGCCCAGGTCAGCGATAGCATCGAAAGAGGCAGCGTGAGCGAGTCGCTACACCTGCTGCTGCATTCGTCCTCCATGTCTACAATCGCCGCCATTCCTCGCTGTGAGAGGCCGTCCCTGCCTCTGCCATGCCGCACCCACGCTGCTTCGCTCCCCCACCAAAGTCGCTGCCCCCGGTCCCCGCATGCTGCCGCCATTGCTGCTGCTGCCGCTGCGCATCTCCAGCTGCTCCCAGCAACGTTGCTAGCCAAAACTGGCTAGTCCAGCCTGGCCTGGCGGCAGCTATGCCACACGACATGCATCACCACATGCAGCAGCCGGCGGCCCCCGCCACATGAACACAGCTGCAGCCAGCACCCCCCGAGCAAAACCCCCCACAAGCGCAGCAGCAGCGCACGTCTTCTGCAGGTTGAACACGAAGATGCCGTCGTTGCGGCGACGGTACACGTAGCGCTCCATGGCGCTGGTGCAGTTCTTGGTGCCCAGGTGCGCCTGGCTGGCCAGCAGCATCTGCACATCAGACTCGGCCTGCGGCAGAGGCGGCAGTGGCGAAGGCGGCAGCGGCAGCGTGTTGGCGACAGCGGGTGGGATGGCGGCGCAGCGGTGGCAAAATACAGCACTCCAGGGCCGGTTGGTAGGAGCTGGTTGATTGCTCGGCTGGCAAAAGGTCCCTGGACTGCGGAGGAGGCGACGGCCCGCGGTGCCTCTGCTTGCCGCCGCCGGGGCGACGGCTGCTGCCCCGGCGTGCTGGGAGCGCCTGCGGCCGGCGCCATCGCCCCCCGTGCGTCTGCCAGCCCACGCTGGCGCGGCGAGGGAGGCTGCAGCGTCCTGGCGGCCCGGCATGAGGCGCACATGCCGCCCCTGCGCCCCTGCACCCGCCCTGCCGCTCCAGCTGATGCTGCAGTGCCTGGACATGCGGCAGCAGGGCGCCGCGGCCAGGGCGGCGCGAGCGGCGGCCCACCTGGGAGAGCGCCATGGTGAATTGCTCCACTAGGCGCTTGGGGGTCTCCCGCGCGGCAACAGAAAGGACAGGGCGCGGCGCGGGCCCACGCTTCGCCCCGCCGCTCGCATGCTGTGTGCTGCGTTCTCCCGGGTGGCGGAGGAGGGCCTCTGCGCCCCTCTCAGCTAGTTCAATGTTAGCCCGACCAGCTGCACATCATTTGGGAGGCGCCAGCGGCCGTCCCCAGTCGCTTGGGCTCGCTCGGCCCCTTCCAGCGAGCGCCCCTTCCAGGGCGGCTGGTGTTCGCAGCAGGGCGCTGCCAGCAGTGGCCGATCTGCCGATCCAGCTGCCCGCCATGCCCTTCCTTTCCTCGGAAGAGGCCTGGGCACTCGCCCTCACCACCTTTGCGGGCCTGTCCACCTGCATAGGCGCCGGGTTCGCGGTGAGGAGCGTGCACGCAGTGTGGGTGCTGGCAGCTGCCCTGCAGACAGCGCCAGGACAGTGGCGGCGCCCGTCGGTGACGCCGCTGCCGCCGCCTGTGGCTGCCGGCTTCCCCGCCAGGCCCATGCTTCAAAATGGCTGCATGCAGGCGCTGTACAGAACACAGAATGGTTGTCACTGGCACGCGGTGTGCTGACAGCCAACCCACCTTCTGCTCCTGCTCACCAACGGCTTGCCTCTGCGCCGCCGTACCACCCCCCGTCTGGCGCAGGTCCTGCGCCAGCCGGATGATGCGCTGCTCGCGCTGCTGCTGGGCAACGCAATGGGCGTCATGCTGCTGCTGTCCGTGTGGGAAATGTGAGTTGGGGCGCAGGGCCGCTTGACGCAGCGCTGTCCATTGCAGCTCGCTGTGGCGTGCTGCGGCGTGCGGGTGCTGCCTGCTGGTCCCGCGCTCCCATACCTAGCGCCCCCTCGCCCTTGGCTCTGCCTGCAGGTGGCTGCACAATGCAATGGAGCACGGCTGGCCGGAAATCACCATCGCGTTTGGACTAGGGGCGCTGCTCTATCAGCTAATCCAGGTGGGTTGCATTTTGGCACTGGCTGATGCCCCCAGATGCTCATGTGCGGCGCTGCCGGTTGTAGTCGGCAGCAGCCCGCTTCTGATCCAGCTGTGGTTGTGAGGCTTTGTTTGATTGGGCCTTGAGAATATTGAGAGGTTGCACACGTGTTCCTCACCCCCTGTGCGATCCCTCAACCCCTCCACAAGCAGCCGTTCATCCCGGAGTTTGGCACCCACCACCTCAACGAGCCGGGGCACGCCCACAACTCTGAGCTTGACAAGGTGAGCCGCGCTGCAAATGATGTTTCAAAACCACCAACCAATCTGTGTGCTCCTCGCATGGCCTGCGTGGCGGCGTGAGAGTCGCACATCGCATGAGCTCCCTGCGCTCGCTGCCTCACCTTGGTGCAAGCCTGCCAGCCCGCAGATCAGTCCGCGCATGTGCCTCTGGCTGCTCCTCCCGCCTCACTCCTATGCACATTGCACACTCCATCCCCTGCAGCTGTGGTGCGAGGATGCGCACAAGCCGCACGCGCTGCCAGGGGTGTCGAGCCCCAGCAGGTCGGACCGAGTGGAGCGCCAAGACAGCGGCAGCAGCAGCCAGGCCGAGCGGCGGCCACGCAGCAGCGAGCGCCTGGGCTCAGGAGGCCTGGCGACAGCAGAGCTGCTGGCAGATGCCAGCTCAAGCGGCAAGCGGGAGCTGCAGTTTGGCTCCAACGGCGCCGCGAACGGCAACGGCAGCAGCAAAGCGGCGGCGGCGGCGCGCATGCGCCCGCGCCAGCTGCTGCGGCTAGGGTGAGCAGGCTGGGTTGAATAGTGCTGCAGCTGCTTGGGCTGGCTATCAGCAGTGCGGCTTGCAGTGCAGCCAGCTGCCGAGCATCTGTCTCATCATTCCGCACCTGTGCAATCACTCATGCTCACCAGTTCCGTGCATTCCCATCCACCCTTTCCTGCTGCAGGCTGCTCATGGCAGTGACCATGACGCTGCACAACCTGCCAGAGGGCTTTGCCGTCGCGTTTGCGGCCTTTACGGACTTTGGGCCAGTCATGGCTCTGGCAATCGCGATCCACAACATCCCCGAGGTGCGGCGTGGGGCTGAGGCTGAGCTGGGGCTGGGAGGATGCACCCGCTCTGCTCCCAGGTTGTTGGCACAGTCTGTCGCACCGCCGTAAGCAATGTCCGCTGGCTGTCACCACTGGCTGTCGCCACTGGTAGCCAGTGGTCCCGCCCTGCCGTCCTGCTGCCTGGCTCTCACTGGCACCCTCCCATCCCACCACACCGCAGGGCGTCATCGTGGCGGCGCCGATGTATGCGGCAACCGGCAGCCGGTGGAAGGCCATGGGCCTGGCCACGGCCAGCGGGCTCAGCGAGCCTCTGGGCGCGCTGCTGGCGCTGCTGCTGGTCAAGCCCTTCCTCACCGAGACGCGGCTGCACTACATCCTGGGCTTTGTGGGCGGCCTGATGGCGGCGGTCAGCTTGCTGGAGCTGTGGCCCGAAGCCAAGCGCTGCCGCAACGACCAGCGCATGTGGACCGGCATCATCCTGGGGGCGCTGGTCATGGGCGCCACCCTGCTGTACGTGTGAGCCTGCCAAACTAAAACTAATGCCGTGGCTTGCCGCCGGCCGGCAGGGAACCTTGCAAGGCCCGCCGCCCGTCAAACGCCGTTTCCGCCGCCGTGCGCAGCCAGCACACTGTCCCCCTATCTGTACCCGATGCATAATTCCCTTCGTATGTACCATGCCTATACTGTCACCTTCCCTTTTCAGCCCTTTTCAGCCCACTTGCTCCTCTGGTTCCTTCTGATGCACTTGCTTCGTGGGCCCGGCCCCGCCGCCCCGCCGCCGCGCTCGCGGCGCAGAACAGGCGCCTCTTGTGCCCTTGTAACCCCACAAATGACCTTTCACGCCCGAACAACCGCTGGGAGGCACTGTAGGGGCTCCAGGCCGACGATCGAAGTCAGGTTGCCGCCGTGGCAAGGCCAGAGAGAAGGATGAGGCCTTGCGCGCGCCCTGCGCCGCGCATTCCCGATCCGACAGCTCCAGGCCCATCTTGTAAGGGCTGTGGACGCTTTTAGGTCAAGCAGAGAGGCACCAGCAGAAGGGTAAGCTGGGCGGGCAGCGGCATATGCAGCCGGCGGGGCCATCGCCGTATGGACGTGGCCAGCTTGCCGATGCACCTGATGTAGCTCAAGCGAGCGCTGCCCCTGCGGCACCGCGCTCGCTTGGACGGCCCGGCGCGCTGGCAGCCGTTTGTGGGAGCCCAGCAGTGCCAATCGTGCGCATGCCGCTGCGCGGAGGCCCCGACGGCGCCCCAGGGCTGGCGCCGCTCCGCCAAGGCGCTGCCGCTGACCGCCGCTGCTTCCGTGCCGCCCGTGCGCCTGCCTGCAGCACGATGAGCGAGGGCCAGGGCCGCCTCAGCGTGGGCGTGGACGCCATCCTGTCCAACACCACCATGCCGCTCAACAAGACCAAGGTCAGCAGCAGCAGACGCAGCCGCTCAGCGGGCGGTACGAGCCCCAGATGCTCGTGCCGCGCTGCGCGCAATAGCCGCCGGGACGACAGCAGCAGTGCAGGGGCTGTGTCAGCACGGCAGCCAACTGCGCAGGCTGCAGCTGGGTGCCGCGCAGGTGCCGTTTGAAAGGCGGCAGAGGTGCCGCTGGCCAGCAAGGGAGCAGGGCAGGCCTAAGTATGGCGGTGAGGGTATCGAGGGTTGCATTGCCAGGGCCTGTGCTGTTGCCTCACTGTGGATGCCTTTGCATGCATCCCTTGCACGCAGATCATCTGCACCCTGGGCCCCGCTTGCCGCGAGTGAGTCGGCCTGCTGCTGCTGCGCCTGCTGCTGGCTAGCTATGGTCGGCGGAGCCTATGCTGATGTGGATGCTGACGAGGCACTGCTGCCCTTGGGCCGTGCTTGCATGTTGCCACAACAGCTTACGCCTCGAGAACTGTTGTTCAGGCCGTTTGCAGCCCTTCCGCGCCTGCAATTCTTGTATACAACCCGTTCACTAGGCCCCCCTGCTTTGGTCTTCCCCCCGCAGCGTGCCCACTCTGTGCGAGATGCTCCGCAGCGGCATGAACGTGGCTCGCTTCAACTTCTCGCACGGCAGCCACGAGTACCATGGGGTGAGTTAATTTCTTGCCTGGTTTGCTGCTGAATCTGCCATTCACTGTTTTGCTGCTGCTGTTGCAACGGCTGCTGTCGCACGGCAGCCACGAGTACCAGGGGTGAGTGCAGCCGGTCTTCCTTATTTTCTGTTCAACCTTATGCTGCTGCTGATTCTGCTGCTGCTGTCGCGCGGCAGCCACGAGTACCAGGGGGTGAGTGGGCAGTCAATGCTCTGCCTGCTTTGTTTTTGAATCTGCCATTCACTGTTTTGCTGCTGCTGTTGCAACGGCTGCTGTTACACGGCAGCCACGAGTACCACAGGGTGACCTGCTGCCCCTCCTGCCGCTCCCGCTGGCACTTCAGGGGTCCTTTCTGATGCTGCCCGCCACCTGTGGTGCTTGCTGCGACCGCTGGTGCTGCTGCTGCCAGCCTGGGCTTCTTCACACCGACATCGCCGCTGGCAACCTGTTCACTGCGGTCTCACTCTGTGTCTCATTTGTTTGCGTGCATTCCCTGCCACGCCTGCCCTGCAGGAGACGCTGGCCAACCTGCGCCTGGCGATGCGTGAGACCAAGATCATGTGCGCTGTCATGCTGGACACCAAGGTGCGCACGCTGTGGTCACGCTGTGGTCACGCTGTGGATACGCTGCGAGGTCATGGGCTGGCTGTGCATGCACCTGGTGTTGTGGACTGACTTCCATGCAATGCCGCAGTCCACGTGCGGCAGGAACATGCCTGCAATGGTCAACTTGTTGTTGGGTTCACGCAACAGCGGCAGTGCCAGCGAGCGCCTGTGCACTCGTGCATGCTTGCACTGCCTTCCTCACGCTGCTGTGGTCTCCCACTCTTTTCCGCAGGGCCCAGAGATCCGCACCGGCTTCCTGGAGAACGAACACCGGTGCTATGCACACCCAAACTACCTTCTTTGCGCTTTTATCACAAACTGTGTACATTGCTGTTCTTCTCCTGCAGGGCCCTGAGATCCGTACCGGCTTCCTGGAGAACGAGCAGCCGGTGCTGCTGGAGGCGGGCCACGAGCTGACGGTCACCACTGACTACAGCATCAAGGTGGGGCGTGTGTTTCAGTGTAGTTGGTCTGTGGTTTGTGGTACAATTCTGGGCGGTAGGCAGCACGACCGATCATCACCACTGATTACGGCATCAAGGTGGGCGCTTGGTATGCACTTTGGCACATGTGCTGCGGTTTGCCAGCTTAGTACTGCTTCTGCCGCCGCCACGGCAAGGACCTCAGCCCATACGAGTTGCATGCCACCGGTCCCCAGTGGCACTGACCTGACTTCCCCTCTCCTGCACTGGTCTCTGCCCCGCGGGGCCACAAGGACCTTATTCTGTGTGAAATGCATGCCGGCACAATGCCTTCGCTCAAACGAATAGCTTGCTTTGCTGCTCTCCTTGCAATGCAGGGCAACAAGGACCTCATCTCCATGTCCTACGCCAAGCTGGCCCAGGTATGCGCATGCCTTGTGCTCACACAATGGCTGTGGTTCCTCTGCATGCATCTGTTGGGCAAGGAGGCAAGTGCTCGTGCTGGTGCAGCAGCACAGCCGTGCCCCGTGCTGCCGCCACCCCACCATTGGCCCAGCCTTCCAGGCACAAGTCCACCTACTCATCCCATCCTGTCCCCTCCCCTTCCTCTTGTCATCAGGACGTGTCCAAGGGCTCCACCATTCTGTGCGCCGACGGCTCCATCTCCCTGGAAGTGCTGGAGACCAACCCAAAGGAGGGCACCGTGCGCGTGCGCTGCCTCAACACCGCCACCCTGGGGTGAGCGCGCTGCGAGGCATGCCTTTGCGTGGGTCGCCATGCCATGGCGACACAGCATTTTTTCTCCTTAACCAAGTCTACAGCCCCGCGCTGTACCGCCATGCAGTGGGCGCAAGAGCCTCAGCCCGCCCGGCTCCGCCCCCCTGCCCCACATGGTCCGACTCCTTCTTGCGACTGATTGCAATTTTACTTGTTCTCATTGCAGCGAGCGCAAGAACGTCAACCTGCCGGGCGTGAACGTGGACCTGCCCACCCTGACCGACAAGGACATTGACGACCTGGTCAACTGGGTGCGTGAGGAGCGGGGGTTATGGAAGGGCATTTTGATATGGAAAGGAGTTTGAGAAGGGCTTGGAAGGGCTGACCGACAAGGACGTTGAGGGCCTGGTCAACTGGGTGAGGAGCGGCGAGGTTGGGAGAGAAGGAGCGGGTGCTGAACAGATGGGAAGGAGAGGGCAGGATGGCAGGCGTGCTTCTGTGCCACAGTTTGGGTGAGCTTCTGTGGATTCTGGATTCTCCGAGCAGCTGGAACACAAAGAATTCACACACCTCCCATGCTGAGTGTTCATCCATCAACCAATCAGGCACCTAACCTGCTTCTTCTTATTACCCCAAACACAGGGCGTGCCCAACGAGATCGACCTCATCCTGCAGCTTGGGGTGCCTGTTCAGTCGATTCAATTTAACCTGATCTCTTTGCTTGACTTGGCTGCACTGCAGGGCGTGCCCAACGAGATCGACCTCATCGCCGCCTCGTTTGTGCGCAAGGGCTCCGACCTCGACTACATCCGCTCGGTGGGCTGGCTGAGGGCCGAGGGCTGGGGGCTGAGGGGAGCTTTGTTTTTGAGGCGTGGCCTGCTCAATGGGCCTCAACTACTTTATCAAGCACACCTTCCTGCCTGCATCTACCCAGTTTTGCAGCGCTTTAGTCGTATACTCAAACCCTCACTCCTTTGCGGGTGCTGGGCCCCGAGGGCCAGTACATCAAGATTGTTTTGCATCCGTCCAACCCACAGTGCTGATTGCTGTGCTTTGCCCATGCCCTCACTCCTGCGCAGGTGCTGGGCCCCAAGGGCCAGTACATCAAGATCATTTCCAAGGTGGAGAACCACGAGGGCGTGTCCAACTTTGACGAAATCCTGGCCAAGTCGGGTGCGTGGCATTCTACTCCTCCTGTTGACTTATTTTACAGAGAGTCTGTGCCAGTGGTGTGTTCTGCGTGTCCAACTTCGATGAAGTCCTGGCCAAGTCAGGTGCGCTTCCTTTTGTATGCTGATCTGCCCCAATGTGTATTCCAGAGTAGTTGGTTGGGCAAGGGCGTGCCCAACTTCTGGCCAAGTTGGGTGCGCATTTTCTGCTGCTGTATTGTAGACCAGTCTATTCCGCACTGTCCACCCTGGTGTGTAGGGCATGTGCTGCTCTCCCTTTTGGCCGCTGTGACACTCACGTTGCGCCCGCCATTTCCCTATCAACTTATCCAGATGCCATCATGGTTGCCCGCGGTGACCTGGGCATGGAGATCCCCACCGAGAAGATCTTCCTGGCGCAGGCAAGACCTGATCAGTGGCTGTGTACTGTGCATGTAGATGTTGTGCATGGATGGTGGAGCTTCAACAGCAGCCCTGCTTTCGACAGGGCAGCGGCAAGGGGGCTGTGGGTCCAGTGCGCCAGGGCTGCAGCCAGCCTGGCTGCACCCGCGCATCGTGCTGCTCCAGCTCACCGGCTGAATGCGCCTTCCGCCTGGCTCTCCTTTCTGGTCCCAGAAACGCCAGCTCACTTGTTGCACTCCCCTTTGCCTGCCCGCCCTTTCCTCTCCTGTTCGCAGAAGCTGATGATCCAGAAGTGCAACCTGGCGGGCAAGCCCGTGGTCACTGCCACGCAGGCAAGCCGCTGCTGCTGTTGCACGGCCTGGGCAAAGTGGACGGCAGTTGTGCTGGGCTATCGTCGTGGATGCTGGCCAGGGCATTGTGCCTGTTGCCTGGGGATTTCTTAACCGGACCCAACATGCTTGCCCTCCAATCGTCCGTCTCTTGCAGATGCTGGATTCGATGACCAAGCACCCCCCAACCTTTCATGCTGAGGCCATGTGGCCTATGGCTACTGCCTCATCCTAACAAGGCCTCTCCATCTCCTATTGATCGCAGATGCTGGAGTCGATGACCAAGCACCCCCCAACCACTCATGCCGAGGCCACCGATGTGGCCTATGGCTACTGCCTCATCCTAACAAGGCCTCTCCATCTCCTATTGATCGCAGATGCTGGAGTCGATGACCAAGAACCCCCGGCCCACCCGCGCCGAGGCCACCGATGTGGCCAACGCCGTGCTGGACGGCACCGACTGCGTCATGCTTTCCGGCGAGACGGCGGCGGGCGCCTACCCCATCCAGGCTGTGCAGGTGGGCTATAGGGGGTTTGCAGGGCGCTGCTTGTATGTTTTGGGTGCCGCAAGTCGGGCGAGACGGCGGCGGGCTCCTGACCCACTTGGGCCGTGCAGGTGAGGGCTGGGAGCTGGTTAAACTGAGGCAGTGGGGGCAGCAGAGGACTGGACACATTTTTGGGCAGCAGTGCTTGGTCCCTTTTGAACGAGCTGAGAACCAGCCTGTGCCTGTGCCAAGCTGTGCCTGTCATTCAGTCGCGTGTCTGACCACCCGCTCTCCATCAACAATCCCAACCACTTGCCCACCTGCAGGTGATGGCCAAGATTTGCCGTGAGGCCGAGGCCTCCATCGACTACTACTCGCTGTTCAAGGCCATCATGAAGCGCACGCCGCTGCCCATGACGCCCCTCGAGTCCCTGGCATCCTCCGCGGTGAGCCTTAGAGCAGCCATATTTTTGACCTAGTTGCAAGCGGTTACTGCTGTTGCCCATGACGCCCCTGGAGTCCCTGGCCTCGTCCGCAGTGAGGCTACGGTAGCAGCTGCATTAGTTCGCTCTCTGCCTGCTTTCGTGCGCTTGCCCGCCGCCGCCACCCACGCCACCACCCACACCTGCTGCACACCTCGCACCCACACCCATACCCTATCTGCTCCTCAACCGCTCCCCTCCCTCACCCCTCTCCCCACCCACCCGCAGGTGCGCACCGCGCACAAGGTGCAGGCGAGCCTGGTGGTGGTGCTGACGCGCGGCGGCGCCACCGCCCGCCTCGTGGCCAAGTACCGCCCCACGGGTGAGGGTGGGGGCAGGGGCTTGACATGCTGCTGCTGTGGCTGCTGGCGTGCAGGGGTAATGCGCCGTGTGCTTCACGTGCTAGCACCCTCGCGCCTGCTCTCAGCACCTACTTGCAGCAAGCTGTGATCACAGCACCTTTTTTCCATCGCACTGCACATCATCTGCGCACCCCTGCGCTGCCCATCCTGACCGTGGTGGTGCCCTCGCTGCTCTGGCATCCATGCATTTCCTTGACGGCTGGCCTGCCTCCCTCCCTATGATCCTGCAGTGCCCATCCTGACTGTGGTGGTGCCCGTGCTGACCACCGACAACCTGACGTGGCAGTGCTCCTCCGAGGCGCCCGCCCGCCAGTGCCTCTGCTCCCGCGGCCTGGTGCCCATTCTGGCAGAGGGCTCTGCTCGGTGAGGATTAAGTGCTTCACTGTGGAACGTATGCCGTTGGGGTTTTGAATGGCTTCTGCAAGCGCACATAAGTGGGAAGCCTCTGCTCCCGGGCTCTCTTGGCCTGGTGACCATCCTGGCAGAAAGCTCTGCCCGTTTGTTCTGCACCAGGATGTTTGCAAGCATGGAGGTCTGTGCGGCTGCCCCTTGAGGAGCACTTGTAGCCTGCACAGTGAGCATGTGCCGCACTACCTTTCACCTGTTGTCATCCCCGCACCTTCCGTGCCTGCAGCGCCTCGGACAGCGACACGACCGACGAGATCCTGCACGTGAGCTTGATCGTGAAGGCCTTTAATTGTGGAGTGGCCGTTTGATTGTGAAGTGGCCGACTGGCTTTTGGCCATTCAGGCTGGCCGCACAGCGCAGCGTTTGGAAGGCTGCCGGGCTCTGTAGCAAAGAGCGTGCCTGCCTGCTGCACCTTGCATGCGCTGCAGCCTGGGCATGAATAGCGGTACTGACCATTGTTGCAATCATTGCATTCAGTTGAGAGCAAGGCATCCGCATGTCCATTTTGGTATGCAGGCCGCGCTGGAGGCCGCCAAGGACATGCGCCTGTGCCGCCCCGGCGACTGCGTCGTTGCGCTGCACCGCATCGGCAACGCCAGCGGTGAGGCGCCGTGCTGCCGCAGCCTGCCGCTCGTTCGCTGGACGCTGGCTGCACGCAGGGCAGCGCTGGCATGCTGAGCTGGCTGGGCATTGCGTGGAGTGGTTTGGGTGGCAGGAGGGATAGATTGAGCCACGTTGAGGTGCCGCTCGGCACTCGCCATGGCGGTGCCACTTCTTGACCGCCCCGCTTCTTTCGTTCCTGCTCCTTGCAGTCATCAAGCTTGTGGATATTGCCGGCAACAAGTAAACAGGCTCATTCATGGAGCCGCCGCCGCAGCAGCTGTCGGCGCCACCCAGCCAGCTTGAAGCGGCAGGGCAGCGCCACGGCAGCTGCCTGTTCTGAGGGCCGCTGCAGCAGCTGACTTCCTGCTGCGTTGCAGCACCCCCCATGGCCTGTTCACTCGTGCCTGAGAGCGTGTCATTTTATTGCAGCACCGCACCCGTTCATTTGCCGTCTGTGTGTACCTGTTCCGTGCCCCGCTGTGCCCCCCTGCCTTCCATGCAAATTCCTGCTCGCTTTCCCCGCTCGGCGCCCCCTCCCGCCCCTCTGCGTGGTCCCATTCCCCTCTGCTATGCCTCCCGCCCTGTGTCGCACACTGCATATGCGCCCCTGCCTGGCCAGCTCAGCAACACGTCCTGTAACTGCCTTTTTGCCTGACGATTTGTGCATGCACCAGTTACAGCGAGCGGGTGCGAAGCATGGGGCGTGACTGCTGGCAGCCACCAGGGCGGCTGCTTGCGGCTGCCGCGTCTGCATGCAGGCCCATGCAGCACGCAGTTTCGGTCAAAGAGCCGCGGGGATGAAGGTCGGTTGGGTCAATGGTGGCAGGGAACCCACAGTTGAGCGCAAGCAGCGGGCAGCAGGGGGAAACGGAAGCAGAAGGAATGCGAGGGAGGACTGACTGCTCAGGTTATACTGGCGGCACGTGAGCTGGCATGACGACGGGCAGGTCTGCCTGCGCCATTTATCTGGGCGGGCTGCTGACTGCGGTACCGCACTCGTCATCCGCGGCGCAGCTGCGAGATCAGCTCGTTCAGCTCGCCGCGAAGGCCGTCCTGCCGCTTGGCCAGCGCCTCCCTGCAAACGACAAGTCAGAGTGAGTGCAGGGCACTGGATCGGTAGAGTGATGAGCTCAGGGGAGGGCAACACAAAAAATTGGGCTCTGACACTGGCGCGCATGGCCAGGGAAGACGGGCACTCGTGCGCGCGAGTGAGAGCATGCGGTGGTTGAACGGAGGGGCCGCTGCCGCACCTGCTGCTGTTGAGCTTCTTCAGCTCGCTGTCGCTGCCCTTGACCGCCTCCTCCAGGTGCGACATGACGGCCGCCTTGGGCTGCAGGAAGTAGCTGCATCAAGACGTGGAAGGGCCGGGAAACATGGCGCATTATACAGCCGGAGTGCTAGTCAGGACGAATTTGCCTCCGAAGGAAGGTGCGACATGACCGCCGACATGGGCTGCAGGAAGTAGCTGCAAGGAGTGGGCATGGTGGCGCGGAGGCAAGGCAGGGTGGCTGTAAAGCTGGAGCGCTGGCCAGGTGAGGAAGGCACAGCCGACCGCGCATCGGTGAGCAATCGCTCTACAAGCAAGCGACTGCACAACATTGCAGCAGGCTCACGCTTTGCCGACCGAGCGGTACGTGGCCACGTCCTGCGGCATCTCGTCCAGCTGTGCTGCCGTGAAGGCCGCCCGCCGCAGCGTGCTCTCCACCATCCGCTTCTGCGACTCCAGCTGCAGAGTGTGGTGCAGGGCGGAGGGGCGCAAGGGTGAGCGTCTGAAACGGCGGGTTGGTGGGGGCGGTGCATTAGCATGATCTGCCTGGGCTGCCGCCACTGTAGATGGGTGCATGAGGAGAGTTGCTCTCCTCATAAAGAGCATGCAAGCGTGGAGGCACAACCGTCGCCTTGGCAGCCGACAGCAGCAGCAGTGGCAGCAGCGGCGGCGGCAATGGCGGTGCGGCTGCATTGCCAGGCAGCCCCCAAACCAATCCCTGGCCTTCCAGGTCTTGCCTGGCGCAGCTTGGAGGCGTTCTCATCGTATTCCCGCTTCAGAGTGCGAACCACATGGTGCTTCTCTTCGTCTGCCATTGCTGCCGCTGCTTTCTATTGATGTGGAGGTGTGCCAAAGCCCAATTTGCTGCGCTCAGGCGCGACCGGGGGCCACCGAGCAAGTTGACGGGCAGGGAGCGGCGACCGCTGGTTGGGCTGCTTCCAAGAAGGATGACGTGGAGATCAAGCACACATCAATGCTCCTGAAAGGGTCCCGTGAACACAAACGAGCGACTTGGCACGCATGAGACTCATGCAGCCCAGCTGTCCTCTGTAGCGCCGATCGGTGCCCCTGCTGCCGTTCGAGGGCGCTGCAGAATCGTCCCAAGCCGCGCCGGATCCCAGCAAGGCCCGCGAGCGTGAGAGCCGTCGGCGACAGAGCAGAGCGGCGCACGGGGCGAGGCGGGGACCACTTCATCGCAGCCTGACAGCCGCCATGCAGTCTCTGGCCCGCGTGGCGAGCCGGGTTGGCACCCTGCTGCGCAGCCAGGAGGGCAGCCTCGCTCGGACGGCGCAGCAGACGCGCGGCTTTGCGGCAGGTGGGTGTGCAGGGCACGCAGTGTCGATTGAACCGCCTTGCAGCCTACAGGAGACTTGACGGCACCTGCGGCGGCAGCGGCCCTGCCTGCGTTGGGCTGCGGCTCGGCCGTCCGTGCAGCCTTTCCAGCGCTGCCAGCCCTGTATCGCACAGCATGATGCCCGGCTGCACACACTGTATGCTTCTATGCAACTGGCCTGCCCGCTGCGCCCCACAGGCGGCCACGGCCACCACGACAGCGTGACGCATGCGGGGCTGACCATCCACAAGGCCGCCAAGTGGCACAAGTACACCGGCCAGGCGTTTGCGGGCCTCATGTGGTGCGTTGGCGTGTGGATGCTGGGCAAAGCCGCAAGTGGGGTTGCTGCCTGTTGCCCTGGCAGGTGTGTTGCGATGACAACCGTGTAGGTTGCACAGCAGAGTGCCGTTCCCACTGTGTTGGGAGCTGCGGCAGCTGCATCACCGGTTGCTCCTTCTGGCCCGTACTATTTGCAGGTTCTGGGTGTTCTACCGCTTCTACAACGACTTTGACACGTTTGTGGTGAGCACAGCGGGGGCAGCAGGACGCAGCTTGGGATCCCAACCGCTGGTGCGGCAGGCAGTGACTGTGCAGTCAGTTGCAGCTGGGGGTTGTTGGGGCTTGCAACGCGTTTAGAAGCGCGTCTTTCACTGTGTGATGATTTCAGCACAGCCAGCTCGCATGCCGCTTCCTTGCACCGCTTGCGCTGAGCCTCACCTAGCCCTTAACCTGCCTTTCCTGCCTGCCTTGTACGCAGTATGGGCATGCGGCGCACCTGGACCATGAGCTGCATGAGGAGGAGCACGGCAGCCATGATGACAAGCACTGAGCCAGGCTGGTGCACGCTGCTGCTGTGAACATGGCAGCAGTGCTAGCCTTGGCGCATGCCGAGCACTTAGCCCCTGGCCGCAGCCGTCCCCTTTCCTGCTTTGTCCCTGCAATGTTTCCCGCTCCCGCTCCCTGCTCCCCCTGTTCCAATCTGCTGCTGCACTGCTCCGTTCCATGCTGCCATAACCAATCGGGGCCTGAGGCAGGGCCTGAGGCCCGCTGGCTCCGAAGCAGCCTGAGCAGCTTCCCTGTACACTGGAGGCACTGCTCCTACTGCCTCATGTAACCTCACAAACCACATGCATGCGGGCTGGCGCCGGTGTCAGCTGCAAGTGGGCTGCAAAATGGCGTGCAAAATGGCGTGACTGACAAGCGGGTTTGCACTGCAGCGCCTACACTGGATGGAGATATCGGCAGAGATGCATCCTGCCTGGACTGGGCTGGTGCCCACACACAGCAAGGAATGCAGGAATCCTGCATGCATGCATGCTGCTCGCTTGCGTACAGCTCCAGCAAGCAGGGAGGCGGCTGCAATGCAGTGTCCTGCATAAGCATGCCCACCAGATTGGCACGTGGAAAGCAGCTCGGCAATCTGCGGGCTCAGCATATGCACGCAGCGAGCCGGAGCCCGGCGTTCAGACCATGCTTGCTGGTGTCTGGTACTCAGCTGCCCCACCTGCATGGTGTCTCGTTGTAGCCCAACAAGCCGCTTTGTGGGGCGGCAGGCCCCTGGGGAGTTGCGCGCACGCCGGGCTTTGGTCGGCACGTGTGAGAAGGGGGCGGCGCCGGCGGTGGTGGCGGGGTGGCAGCGCGAGGTGAGCAGGTGCTGCAAACACGCAGACCGCGTGATCACCCGTGTCTAGCGCTGCAGACACACTGTGCGCCGTGGCCCGGGTCGTCGACTCTCTCTGTGCATGGGCTAGCGGCGCTGCCCCACCGCAAGAGGCAGCCCTGGCTCGCGCACGGTCCTTTTCCCGGTTGCCAGAGCCGTATTATAGGCCTGGCGGGACTTCCGCGCGTACCCCACTAGCTCCCGGCACAGCCAGTGCTCCCTTCCCACCACACCGGGCCGTGCCGCCAACTGTGCAGTGTTTGTGTTCGCTCTCTTGCTACCTTAGGCGCTGTCAGCGCGCCATGGCGGCCTTCGCGGCACTCGCGGTGGGCGCGCCCCTGCCCACGCTCAGCGTGCGGCCCCGCGGCAGCAGCATCATGGCCGGAGCAGCAGCGCGGCTGGGCCCCGGCGAGCCGGCCAGCCCCCGCCGCGCGCTGCCCGCAGCAGCTCTGCCGCCCACCGTGGCGGCGGTAGCCGCGACCGGCGCAGCGCCGCCGAGCTACCAGGGGCCGCGTAGCATTGAGGAGCAGCTGCGCCTGGAGCGCCTGGAGCGGTCGTGGCAGCAGCAGGCGCAGCAGCCACCGGCGGAGTCGGCAGAGGCAGCGGCAGCAGTCGCAGCGCCAGCTGATGCACCGGACCTTGACAAGCTGATGGGCATGCTGAATGACCTTACCAAGTTCACTGCGGAGGTGGACATGACGGCAGACGAGGCGGAGGAGCTGACCAACCTGTCGGTGAGGGCCAGAGGGGGTGCTGGCAGGGTGGCGGCCTGGCATGCGGCGCGACTGGTGCGCACGACTCCCTGCTCCTGGTGCTGCTCCCATGCCTCCCCAGCCATCCCATGCCCGCCGTCAACCTCTCGCCCCGGGCCACGCCTGCCGGGGACCTCTCTCACGCTGCCCCATGCCCGCCCATGCCCGCCCATGCCCGCAGGCGGAGGAGGCGGAGCGGCTAGCGGAGGAGGCGCGCAAGGAGGCCGACAAGCGGCGCGCAGCGGCGGCCAAGGCGCGCCAGAAGCGCATCAAAGCGAAGGGCACCACCAGCTCAACCCGCGGCACTCGAGTTGTGGCGGCGGCGGCAGCAGCAGCAGCGGCGGCTGTCGCACCTGCACCTGCGGCCGAGCCGGAGCCCATCAGCAGCGGGCGCGCCGCCTCGGGCGCCGCCGCCAGCACCAGCGGCAGCAGCAGCGCCTTCTCGGGCGCGAGTCTGCGGTCGGCGGCGCGCACGGGGCGCCTGCGCCAGTGGGGCCGCGCCGCGCCGGTGGGCAAGGCCGGCAGCGGCGCCAAGACGAAGCGGGAGCGGCAGCTGGCCAGCCTTGAGGCCGACCCCCTGACCTTCATGCGGGTGGGTGCTCTTGGCGCCGGCGTGTTGAGGCAGGCTTTGGCGGTGGTTTCTAGGGGCATGGCATTGCATGTGGGCATGGCATGGCCTGTGGTGGGTCATGGCATGACTTGGGGTGGCATGGCATGGCCCGAACATGTCATGCACGGCGCGGCATATGCCATGGTCTGCGGCATGGCATGCAAACAACCCCTAGCACCACTGCAAACCCTCGCTCACCCTCCCTCCCGCCCTCCCACCCCCCCGTGCCGCAGGACATTAGCAAGAACGCGCTGCTGACCGCCGAGCAGGAGAAGCGGCTGGCGGGCTTTGTGCAGGAACGGCAGGCGCTGATTGAGGCGGCGCAGGCCTTCAAGGCCGCGCACCGCCGCCTGCCCAGCGAGGGCGAGTGGGCCGAGGCGGCGGGCCTGGGCGGCGAGGTGCACGCCGCGGCAAAGCTGCGCGAGAAGCTGGCCCTGGGGCTGCAGGTGCGTGGTTGGAACGTGTTTGTGCGCTGGACGAGTGTTTTGCTTGCTAATGAGTGCATTATTCACGCATCGCACAAGCTGCCTGAGCTGTGTTCAGTGCTTGCACTGCAGCCTCATGCTCGGGGCATGCATGCCCTCACCCCCAACAAGCCTCTCAGCTTGCCGCCCTGCTGCCCCTCCTCCCCACAACAGGCGCGGGAGCACATGGTCAACTGCAACATGCGGCTGGTGGTGTCCATCGCCAAGAAGTACCATGGCCGCGGCCTCTCCCTCCAGGTCAGCACGCTGGGGCAAAGTGCAGCTGTGAGGGCCCAGCCTCCGATGCTGCTCATTCAAGTGGTGCCCTGCAGTCTGCCATGTGCCATCTGCATCTGCCTGCTGGCATGCTCTGCATCCGCCTGCTGGCATGCTGCATGCTGACATGCTGCCCTTTTTGCCTGGCAGCTGCCTGTTGCCCAGCCTGCTGAGCTTTCAACCTGCTGCCCTGCCTGCTGACATGCCGCCCTGTTGCCTGCCCGCCCTGCTCCTGCAGGACCTGGTGGCTGAGGGCATGGTGGGCCTGCAGCGCGGCGTGGACAAGTTTGACCCCGCCAAGGGCTTCAAGTTCTCCACGTGAGATCACCTTTTTAAGGGGCTTGCTGGGTGTTGCAGGGCGCTGGGGCGCTGCTGGTAGTGGGCTGCGTTGACTGCAGGCGTTGTGCGGCACACACCGCTGTGCGTTAAAAGGCTCACCCTAGTAGGCTCCAGCTAATGCAAGCGCGCCCTGTTTGCTTCCCGCCCCCTACATGCAGCTACGCGCACTGGTGGATCCGGCAGGCGGTCACCCGCGCCATTTCCGACCAGGCCCGCGTCGTGCGCCTGCCCGTGCACCTGCATGAGGCCATGGCCAAGGTGAGCAGGATGGTGATTTAGGTGGCTTTCGGTTGGGTTCGGGGAGATGGCCTGCCGATGGCTCCTGCCAGCAGTGCGCCTGCTGCGCGAGGCCATGGCCAAGGTGAGCAGGTCGGTCTATAGAGTTGGGTTCGGGGAGCTGGGCTACTGCCGCCGCCCATCCATGCCACAGCCCTGCCACTGCACAAACGCCAGCTGGTCTCCACTCCCCACCCGCCTGACCCCATACTGCCCCGCCCCACTCTGCCACTTGCGTGCCCGCAGGTGCGTCGCACGGAGCAGGCTCTGTTTGAGGAGCTGGGGGCCACGCCCAGCCCGCACGCCGTGGCGCAGCGCTCCGGCATCCCCTACCCCAAGCTCATGGCGCTGTACAAGGTGGGTTAATTGTAGCTGGCGGGCTGCGTTTTGTGTGTACATGCCTTACCTGGGCGACCTGTCATCCCAAGGTTATCCCAGGTCCCCCGCTGTACAAGGTGGGCTTGAACTGCAGATTGCCTGGGCACCAGCCCTGCTGGGCCTTGGTCTGCGAATGCCTTGCTTGGGCTCCTTCAGGGCATCCTGCTGCCCGCCTGCACTGCAACATCCACAGCCTTTCTCACCCCCGGTCTCACCCCTGACCCTCCCACCCGCCCTTACCCACCCACCTGCCGCAGTCCTTCCGCGCGCCCACCAGCCGCGATGTGGGCTCCCAGCTGGGCGAGGAGGAGAAGAGCCCCGGGGAGCAGTGGATTGAGGAGGACATTGAGGAGGAGGACCCCGCGGAGCTGGCGCACCACCGCATGATGAAGGAGGACCTCAACCACGTGCTGCTCACCCTCAGCGAGGTGCGGATGGGGAGGGCCACGTCCTTGCTGCTCGGTGGTGGTGGTGGTGTGCTCTGCCGTGCCGGTTGTGCAGCGGCAAATTGTTCATGCTCAGCGAGATGCAGATACCAGTGGGCTGCTTGCTAGGATGCTGCGTTGTGGGCTGACCCACCAGCGGCCGCCATGCCAGCTGCTCACTGCGCCTGCTGTCGCGCCCCCTCTTGCTCACTGAACGCCCTGCTGCCCCACCCCATCTTCCCGCTCCGCAGCGTGAGTGCGGCATCATCAAGATGCGCTACGGCCTGGACGACGGCGAGGAGAAGACGCTGGAGGAGGTCGGCAAGGCCTTCAACGTGAGCGCTGCCGAGTTTGACCTATTGTTGGGCTGCTTGGACCCGCAGGGGTTTATAGGAGTGGGGGCGGGTGTGATGCGTGCAAGAATGCCTGCTTTTCTTTGCGTTCCCTCGAGTGTTGCGCTGTGCACCTCGCACTGCGTTCTAGCCTGCGCACCTCTCTTCCTGGCGGGATAAACACAGAATGTTGGGCCCTCTCCCTGGTCAGCAGTCTAGTCGGACCCCGCCCACAGCAAACCCCAGGGCTGCTGTTTGAGTCGCACCTCACGGGCCCCCCACCCCGGCGCGACATGTACTCAGCCCACACGCCTCCCTTCCACCCCTTTGCTCCCTCTGCCTCTCTGGCCTCCTCTACCTCCAACCTCCACTCTCTTTCGCGTGACATTTTAATAACAGCTCGCTAAACTGGCCTTAAGCTCATTGTTCCCACCGCATCCAGTGCTGACTTGCACACCCCATGCCTCCTTGCCTGCCCACAGGTCACGCGCGAGCGCATCCGCCAGATTGAGGCCAAGGCCATCCGCAAGCTGCGCTCCCCCTCCCGCATCGGCCAGATGCTGTACAGCAGCTGAGCTGGCGCAGCACAGCACAGCGTGCAGCATGGCCCAGCGCGGCGTGGCTCAGCACAGCGCATCGCCGCCCGCCCAGCGCGGCACCCCCAGTTGGCTTTGCCAGCCCCCCGATTCAGCCACTTCTTTGAATTTTAGCCTGAGCGCCAGGACAGCCCTTCTCCCCCGCGGCGCCGCCATTGCGCCGCCCGCCCGCAGAAGCTTGGCCCGTTCGATTCCACAGTTCTCAACAAAAACTTCACCCGTCCCACCGCCCTGGGGGTGTGCCCCTGGGGCGGCTGTGCGCTGCTGGGCGCTGCTGGGCGGGCCGGCAGGCATCCCGCCACCGTGCCCGCCCTGCATGCACCCACGGCCGCCCATTTTCTTGTCCCCCTCTATTCTGTCAGCGCTCCCACCCCTCTGCTCCTACCTCCGCTTTAGCTAGTTTTGCACTCGCCCATATTTCATTGCGCGCCGCACCCACCCCCGCGGCCGCTGCTGCGCTCGAATCACCAGTTTTCCGCGCCTCTCCAACGTTTGGGCAGCACTGCGTTGCTTGCACCCCGTCAGTGGCCCGCCTGTGCGCCGTCCCTCCCCCTGGTGCCGCCTGCCCGAGCCTCAGCCCAAGTGCAGGCTATGTACCATCAATAACCTTCCTAGCGTCTGCCCTTGCCAGTGTCGGTTCCTCGAGTGAGCATCCGCCGCTGCATGGACGGCGACACGGCAACACCTGTAACGCAGCAGGTGCATTGTGAGAGAGCTGGTACACAGCCCACAGAGCTGCCTGGGTCAGCAACCATGGTCAGGAGGGCCACAAGCAGCCCCGAGTTGAGGGCAGCGAGCGCAAGGCGGCGCGAGGCGGCGGCGCGCCACGCGCAGCGGCCGCTAGAGGATGTGGTTGGCCCACCCTGACTCCGCGCCCCCCTGCCTTCTGCCGCTGGTTGCTGGGTGCGCACAAATGGCTTCCGGCGAGGCGATGAGCGTGCCCAAGCAGAAACCCACGTTTAGTGGCGTGGAGGCGCTGCGCCCGGACACCAGCGGCTGGAACCTTGTGGTCAAGGTGGGCGGTCGGGGAGCGGCCGGGCAGCGGGAACGGCGCAGGGTGGGCGCAAACCCGCGGTCGCGGCCTCTACAAGCGCGCCCCCGAGGCTGTGCGCGCCCCGATCTATGGGATCTTATCGACGGAAGCGCTGGAAGTGGGCGGGCCGACGGGGCGGGCCTCCCACACTGCCGCGGCGTGTGCCGCCGCCTGCGCGATCGACCGGTGCGCCCCCGCTCCCGCCTCAACCTCACACTGCTCCCTGCCCCGCCCCGCCCCGCCAGGTCGTGGATGTCAAGGTGGTGGTGGACAAGCCGGCGCGCGGGCCGCTGAAGCCGCAGAAGGTGGCCGAGTGCACCGTGGGCGATGCGTCGGGCGTCGTGCTGCTCACCGCCCGCAACGAGCAGGGTGCGTTGTGGGGTGGGCTGCCCGATGCTTGGTGCTGCTTTGACTGCTGCTGGTTTCAAGCAAGTAAGCCACAGCAGCTGTGCTGCTGGATGGCATGCTGCGGATAGGCATGGGTGTTACCGGTGTCCCAGCCCGCCCTGAGCACTGGAAGCCGGAACAGCCTGACTTGGGTGTCGGCCTTGAGATGCAAACTGCTCTCCAACTGCCTGCTGCTGGTACTTCCAGTGCTGCTGTTATTGTTGCTGTCATCCCGCCGTTCCACCGCAGTGGCTGCCTCTCAGCTTGTGCTGATGTAGCGCGCATCTGCCCCTTGCGTTGCCCTGCACCAGCCGGAGACATCAGACTGCACAAACCCTCCAACTGCTGTTAAACTAGGTTACCTTTCTTGCTCCCTCCCTGCAGTGGAGCTGGTGAAGCCGGGGAGCTACATCACGCTGCGCAACGCCAAGGTGGACATGTTCCGCGGCAGCATGCGCCTGGCGGTCAACCAGGTGGGTGCAGCTGGGATGTGGGTGCTGCAACGCACAGGGAGTCCTGAAGCGTGGGTGCTGCAACGCATAAGGAGTCCTGAAGTTTCCGCGGCAGCATGCGCTGTGCGGTCAACCGGGTGGGTGCATCACCGTGGGCAAGAGTGCCGGCTGCGTGCTGCAGATGGGGGCAGGAAAATGGACCTGCTGGCAGCATGGCGCCTGCGGTCAGCTCGGCCAGCCCAGCTGCGCTGCGGGTGCTGCCAGCTGCGCGTGCCTGGCATGCTGCCACATCGCTCGTCACCCTGATGATTGCCCCGCCCTGCCCTTGCCCACCCTCTTGCCTGCAGTGGGGCAAGATTGAGCCGGCCACTGGCCACAGCTTTGAGCCCAAGCTGGACAACAACCTCAGCCTGGTTGAGTTTGAGCTGATCCCGGTGCCCCAAGCCGAGAAGCCCGCCGTGGCGGCCGAGGCGCCGGCCGCCGCCGCCGCCGAGTTTGAGGCTGCACCCGCTCCGGATGCGGCCGCCGAGGAGGCGGCGGCCGAGCCGGCGGCGGCGGCCGAGGAGGCACCCGCTTCCAGCTGAGCGCTGCTGCTGCGGCGGCGGCAGAGCAGCTGGCGGCGGTCGCCGCTGCGCCCCACCCCAGCAGCAGCAGGAGCGAGCAGCACAGGGCAGCCTTTCTGGGCGCAGCAACTCAGTACAGCAGAATGCCGCGCGGCCGCTCCCCACGCCCCCGCACCACCCCACCTCCCCCTCTCCTCCCGCTAAGCACTGTCAGCACCGGCTCTTCCCCTCTCACTCATTCGCTTTGCCCCCATTCGCTTGGCCCCCTGCTTGCATTGATACATACGCATGCAAACAAACCAACCAACCGCTATCACTGCTTTTCTTGCGCCACCGTGACTTTTTTCCAAGCCCCGAGTGAGCTGACTTGGTACTAACCTAGGCCCCCCGTTGTTGCCCCGCTGCTCGGACGCGCCCGCAGCGCTTGATGCGCCCCCGTCCTGTAATGGCGGCCGGCCAGACCCAGTCTCCCTGAGGCAGCTTGACGCAGTTTACGCTCAGTGCACAGAAACAGTGTGCAGCTTTCACAGCTCAACGTGTGGCCGGCCAGCATGGGCGCCCTCTTGCTGCTGCTGCTGCTGCTGCTGCTGCTGCTGCTGCTGCTGCTGCTGCAGCTGGCGCGCATACTCAGCAGTGATGTTGAGGTACAGCCACTCGTCCTGCCCCGGCTGCTCGCGGTAGCTCTGGTACTGCTCTTGGCTGCCGTGCACACTGCTGCTGCCATCTGCCCCGGTGCTGCCACTGCTGCTGCTGCCTGCGTCTGCATGCTTGCTATCTGTGCTGCTGCCGCCGCCAGCAGGGAACACTATGGCGGGCTCGATCTGCGTGCCCTCTCCTGTAGTTCAGTGGAGGCGCGTCAAACGTCACACAAACCACCAAGCGGAACCAGCCTTTGAGCTTGAGCACTACACCTTGTAGCACTACACTTGTTGAGCTGATGAAATCATCGGGCAGCTAACACAAGGGCTCACCCCACTCGTTGTAGCTGGTGATGCTGACCGCCGCCGGCTGCACCGCCAGCGCCGCCTGCCACCAGCGGCGGTAGCGGGCGCCGCCCTCTCGGGGCCGCGTCGCTGCCGCGTTCCAGGGCCTGGTCAGTCGGAGGTGGAGAGAGAGATTCAGAGAGATTCAGGAGGCAATGACAAGATACCGGTGCACAAAAGGAAGTGGGGTCCTGCCTGGCACTCATCTGCCTCGCAAGCAAGCTGAGGTCACCTGCTGCAGCTGCCACACTTTGCGGGCAATGGTGGCCAAGCCCACCAAGCAATCCCCCCTCCCTCCCTGATGGCTGCAGCACTCCTTGTCTCATGGCTTAGCACGCTCCGCACCTGATGCGGCTGTCATCGTATCCCGGCCCCACGCTTGGGATGAAAAGGCGGCTGTGCCGCCGCGCCCAAGCCGCCAGCTCCGGCCAATTGGCAGGGTTGGCTCCAAAGGACACAGCCTCAGATGCAAAGTAAGTGTAGAACCCTGCAGGCAGACAAAATAGGCGCAGATGGGGGTGCGGTGCGGCTTGCTTGCTAGCGAATGTGCCGGTGGGCAGGGGACAGGTGATGGGACGGTGCTGTGCATGCATGCAGCTGGCAGCTTCCTGTGGCAGTGCCGTTATGCAACTTCGTTCATCCACGCAGCCTGCACCTGTGCCACCAACCCCGCCTGCTCGCACCGTCAAAGCCGCCAGGCAGCAGCTGTGTGTCGCCGTCTCCTGCATTCAGCCAGAGCCCGATGAACACACCTGCGGCAAGGAGTGGAGGGCACTGTTGGAACTGCTGGGTTGAAAGCAAGGTAGGCTGTGCAGGGGCCATTGGAAAGGTGGACGGGCTCCCCGATGGGTGTGGTGTTTAACCTGTGCAGGCAAGCGGGTAGGGCTTGCTGCCCGCCCGCCTCACCATCGCCATCGCCGCCTCGCAGGCTGCTGCTGCCGCCAGGCGTCAGCAGCGCCGCCCAGTCAGCGGGGCTGATGTGGTAGCTGTCGTAAACAAAGTAAAGGGGCAGCCGCCAGGGGCCCAGCCGCAGGACGGCAGGGGAGGCAGCGACCTCTGGTCGGCGCATGAGATACTGCAGGTCCTCTCGAACTGTGGCTGCCGTACGGCCAGGGTACGGCTCCAAATGGAAGGCAACCGACATGCCTGCCTGCTCCGCTGCTGCTAGGAGCGTGCGCAAGCGCTCGTCGGTTGACACGCCCTGGGCAGGTGGTGGGATGGCAGGCGTGGCAGATGGTCAGAGTTACCTTGCTGATCGGGTGCATCACAAGCATTCGGTTGGCCACCCCCATTACCACCACCCCACAAGTAATGTACTGAGCAGCAAGCAAACCAGCTCTCCTAGGATTCCAGCCACCTGCGTGTCATGAGTTCCGTTGCGCCAGACGGGGCCCCACCAACTGACCACTGCCACCCCAATCCCTGCACGGAAGGGGCGCACTGGCTGTGAGGTTCAGACACCCTAAAGAGACTACAGAAGGGTTCACTGACTCCCACCTGCATGGTGGAGCCCCAGTATGTTGCAGCCTGCTGCTTCACACAACATCACCCACGAGGCATCTAATCATACATGCCAAGTTGTTGACCGTCAGCAAGCAACCATGGCTGTGCTGCACACACATGCCTGTGCCGACAACATTTCCGATCCTCACCGGCCGCCTTCATTTCTCGAAACTGGTCCTCCAGCACCTCTGGGTCGGCGCTGCTGTAGGGGCCGCGCAGCGGATAGTACGGAGAGTGAAGCTGCTGTGGCGGCTGGAAGCGGCGGCCGATCTGGGGGTACTGGCGCGACACGTGCTCCTGCCAGTGCGGCAGCACCTGCGCCGAGCGGAGAAGGGGGCAGGGCAGGGCAGCCCAGGTGCTGATTGTAGCTCCATTGTAGCAGGGCCAAAAGCTACGCCGATCCGTGGCTGTAGGCTGGGACCGCCCAGCTGCCCTAGACCGCCTCTAGGTGGGGAGTCGAACCCCCTTTTGCCCGCATTCGTTACTGTAGCGCTCCGCTACACTGATCAAATCAACTGGTGGTGCGCAAGGGCATCCTGGCTGCTCAGCAGGCTGGCGCATGGCTGGTCCAGCCACCGCGCCTCAGCTTGCCTCATGGTTCCAGTGCTTATACTCTCCATCGTGCTCTGGGTTGCCATACCTGCTCAGGTAGGTAGCTTGAAGCACAGGGGTCAGCACCAGAGGCGGATGCAAGCGGCACACGCAAACCGGCGGCATGCAGTGGCATCCCGCCCAGCGGCGCACGCACCAACAGTACACGAATGCCATCGTGCGGTGCTCTCGCTCGATCAGTGGAGGCAACTGTAGGCCCGCTGGTGCTGCAGCCAGGCAAGCTGTGCAGGCCAGGCAAAGTGCTGCGGCCAGCAGGCCCCTGCCGGGCACCATCGGGCTGCCGGCAATTTCAACCAATCACAGAGGTGTGTGACATCGCGCACCGATGAACTGATCGACCACAGACGTTGCAGGGGCGGACAAACTAATCAAGGGGCCACAGCGGCGCCAGCGCGTGGCGGCAGGCTCCAAACGGTGCCCTCGCTCGCTGCTGGCGGTTCAACGATGTGCGGCATCCTGATTGTTGCGTCTGGAATTGCGGTAGCCGATGACCGGCCCACCAATTGGCCGGCCGCTTCCCGGCCTTGCCCAGCGGACTTTGCAGCAGGGCTGCGATGCCGGGGACCCGATGCTCAGGGCCACGCGGAGGTAAGGCAGGCCAGTGGGCGCACACATGTGCCCAGCCTTGGCAGCGGGACGGCCGCCGCCACCGCTCATCTGCACCACTGCTCCGTCCTCCAGGCAGGGGTGCACCCCCTGCACTCATCCCTGCACCTCTTACTGCTCCCATGCAGGTGCGCTGCGGCCCAGCAGTCCTCAGCTTTCACGGCTCGCTACTGCAGCTGCGCGGCACCCGACCAGGCAGCACACCACTGCAGGATGCCCGCGGCAACGTGCTGCTGTTCAATGGCCAAATATTCAGCGGCGGCGTGGAGGTGCCACCTGGCACGAACGATGCTGCTGCACTGCTGCAAGCCCTGGGTCAGCCAGGCGCAGACGTGCCGGCGGTGCTGACCAGCTTGCGGGGGCCGTGGGCGCTTGCTTTCTGGCAGGCCGCGTCGCGCACGCTGTGGTTTGGGCGTGACCCCATTGGTAAGCAAAATGTGCTGCTCTACGCAGGGCTCTGCAATAAACTGTGCATGCATTGTGTGCCAACATGTGCCTTGAAACCCGCTTGGCATGCCTGCCCAAGCGCTGACGTGCCTCTGTGCTGCTGCACGTGTGCCTGCTTGCAGGGCGGCGCAGCCTGCTGCTGCACCTGCCCCGCCAGGGTGATGGCCGCTTCATGCTCAGCTCCTCAGCGCCGCTGGACCCATGTGCACCCTTTGAAGGGTTCACCGAGCTGCCACCTGGCATGTACAGCTTGCAGCTAGAACAGCCATGCAACGGTGTCTGTAGCAGCAGCGCTGGCGGCAGTAGCGGGCGCAGCAGGATGGCGGCAGGCACAGCGGCGATGGACGGTACAGCGGCAGTAGATAGCAGCAGCGGCGTCGGCAGCAGCGTGGCTGGCAGCCACGGACTTGGCACACAGCCTGCGAGCTACCAGAGAGTTGAGTGGGCAGAGGCAAATGTGCGGCAGCTAGCAGCCTTCAGCCGGGCACCCGAACTGGTGGAACCACCGGGGGATGAAGCAGCTGAGGAAATTGATGCTGATTTTCAAGCGACGGCCGATGCCGTCCTTGCTGCCCTGCGACAAGCAGTAGCCACCCGCTGCCGCTGCATCGATGAGCGGCAGCCGCAGCCACAGGATGCAGCAGCAGCAGCAGCAGCGCACACCCTTGACCAGCCTGTTGACGTGAGCGACCAGCTGCATCAGCTAGACAGCCTCACCTTGCGAAGCAGCAGCAGCAGCAGCAGCAGTGGCAACTGCACAGATGGCAGCAGCGCTGCAGCACGCCCGGCAGCGCCGCTGCTGCCGCCCGCCCCGGTGCTCATCCTGTTCAGCGGTGGGGTGGACTCAACCCTGCTTGCCGCTCTGGCGCACGAAGCCCTGCCGCCCGGCGTCCCAATCGACCTGGCATCCGTGTGCTTTGACAATGGCGGCTCTCCTGACCGGCAGTCAGCGCTGGATGCTCTGGAGGAGCTGCGGGCCTTTGCGCCTGGCCGGCAGTGGCGGCTCGTCCAGGTGATGAGGATTGCATGGGCAAGGGGCAGAAGATGCTTGGATGTAGCAAGGGCATGCATGCATCAGCTTGAACCAGGCGGCTGTGTGTTGCAAGGCACCCCTCGTTGCAGCTGCACCCAGCAAGGCGGCCCCTGGTTCAGCGACGGCCGCCACTTGCTGTGATGGCACATCTGCAGCTCAGGACCGTCCTGCACCTGCCCTTCCAACACTGTCCTGCATCTGCCCTTCCACCACCGTCCTGCACCTGCCCTTTCCCCACCCCTGCACCGTCCGCAGGTGGACAGCAGCATGGCGGAGGTGGCGGCAGTGCGGCCCCGCCTGCTGCGCCTGCTGGCCCCTGCTGACACAGTGATGGACTTGAACATCGGGGCCGCCCTCTGGCTAGCAGCCCGCGGCGAGGGCGCGCTGCACGTGATGGCACCACAGCAGGGGCCAGCTGCTGAGGCGGCGGCTGAGGCAGCAGCTGGTGCACCTGCATCACCGGCAGACGGTCGGTTTGCAGCAGCAGCAGCAGAGCAGGGCGACGGCGAGCGGCCGCAGGACGGCGTGCAGCCGCCAGCAGCGGCGCAGCAGTACAGATGCAGCAGCAGCAGCAGCAGCAGCAGCTGCAGCGGAGAGGGCAGTGGAGCAGCTGACGGCGCTCCCAAGCGCTGCCGCTCGGCCGCCCGAGTGGTGCTGCTGGGCCATGGAGCGGACGAGCTGTGCGGCGGCTATGGCAGGCACCGCACCGCCTTTCGCAACCGGAGCTGGCCAGGGCTGGCTGAGGAGCTTCAGTTGGACATGAGCCGGCTGTGGCTGAGAAACTTGGGGCGGGACGACCGGCTTGTGGCCGACCATGGCAGGTGCGGCACAGCAACAGGGCGTGTGGATGCGGTTACGGGGGTGTGGTTGTCTGCAGCGCCAGCTGGTTGATCGCAGTGTTTGTGCCCTGGGTGACCAGGGAGGCAAGGACGGTTGGCCGAAGCTGGAGAGGAGCTACACAGCTGCTGCCGGCACCGTGACTGGCCCGCCCAGTTGCCTGCCCAGTTCCTTGCCAGGCACCACCCACTGCTTCACCCGCCGCCCTGCTCCCTCGGCCCAACCTGCAGGGAGGCGCGGCACCCCTTCCTGGATGAGGTCCTGGTGGCCGCCACCCTGGCTGCCCCGCTGTGGCACCTGGCCGACCTTCGCCAGCCGCCCGGCCAAGGCGACAAGCGGGTGCTACGTGCCTGCCTGGCGCGGCTGGGCCTGCCGCGTGCGGCGAGGCGGGCCAAGCGTGCAATCCAGTTTGGCAGCCGGCTGGCGGCCAAATCTAACAAGGAGATGTTTGGAGGGACCCACCGTGCCGGCTTGGCCAACGCCGGCTCGGTGCGGCTGTCGGCGGTGCCGCTGCCGCAGCCGGAGTGAGGTGGGGCAGCATGGCAAGCTGTTGGCTTTAGGACGCTTGCAAGGTGTGTAATTGGAGCTCTGTACAACGGATGTAGTGTAGCAGGGCGTGCAGTGCGAGCGGGCGTGCTGCAGCTCGGCGCTGCGCAGCACGCTGGGGCGCCATGACGAGCCTGCTCTGCCGGAGTGGTTGCTGGGCTGGATCTGCTGCCGGCAGACCTTCATTGCGCTTCCCACACCCCTCGTAATCGATCTGAAGCAGCTTGAGAGTGTCTGCGAGCGGGACGGAGAGCAGGGCAACTGCTCCGGTCGCGGTGCCGCCACTGGGCGACCAGCCGGCTCGATTGGACCGCAAAAAGAGATCTAGGTGCCTGGGGTGTGCTGCAACGTCGCGCGGCGGCCGCTGGGCTTGTGGGTCGGGGCCTGCTGTGCCACTGCTGCGCGCCTCCTGCTGTTTGCGCGCCGCTGAGACCGGCCTCGCCCTCTTTGCGCCACTGCGTCCCCGCAGCTGGTCGCTGGCAGGCGGGTCGTGGGGAGCACAAGCAGGGAGCATGGCGGCGCTTGCACCGCTGCCTGGGGTGCCCCAGCCCGAGGACGGAGCGATCCAGGCGGTCTTCAAGGTGAGCCCAGTTGCTGGTCGGCTCGGCAAGGCGCCATGCGAGGCGGCGGCGGGGGTGATAGCCCAGTTGCGCCCAGTCCCGCGAGCAGTCGCTGGCGCGCGCTGATCGTTGCATGCACCCTGTCCATGCCGCAGAGCAAGGGCCTGACCGAGCTGGCGGACGCCCTGGCGACCGACCCACAGCTGTGAGCGCTGCCGGTGTGACATGCGCGCCTGCACGCTCCGCCGGATCTCTTGATTGGCGTCCCTGAGGCCCAATTGAGCGCCGGAACCAGCAGTGGCTGCTGGGATATCTGCTGCCTCCCACTGGGCGCCGACGCCGCCTGGGGCGCCGACGCCCGTGCCGCCGCCTCACGATCCCGTTACCCCTCTCCCCTGCTGCAGCGGCGGCTCCCAGCCCTCCTCCATGGACTCCTTCTCTGCCCAGCTGCCCGCCGGCCTGGGCTCGCCCGCCAAGCCGCCGCTGCCGCCGCCCACAGCCACCTCCTCTCAACGCTCTGCCGGCACCGTGAGCGGCGGCGAGGTGGCGCAGCCGCACGCCGCCAACGCCCTGGCCCCAGCCGGCTCCCTCAAGCGCTCGCTGTCGTCCTGCGCGGAGGCGGGCGCTGAAGACAGCGACACCAGCAGCCAGGGCTGCTCCAAGAGCCAGCGGGGCAGCGTGGCGGCCACGCCGGCGCGGCGCCCGGCGGCACAGGCCGCTCGCTCCGCCTGGGGCGGAGGCGATTCTGGGGATGAGGCAGCAGACAGCGCTGCGGGGTCGGGCGACGATGGCCTTGAGTTTCTGCTGCGGGCCTGCGAGATGCTGGACCCGCACCTGGAGGTGGCCAGGTGGGTGCTGCTGGGTGGGCTTGTTGGGTGATGCTAGGTGGTTAGGCGGGCTGGTCTCGGGGTGGCTGGCTGCCCGCTGATGTGCCTGATGTTGTGGCCTTGCTTACGAGGTACCAACCTTGGCAGCATACGCACACACACTGTCTGCATTTCGCTCCACGGGGGATGCGATGCCGCTGTGGTCTGCTGGCTCTGAGCATCCCTGCACCGCCATCCTTGCTCTGCTTCCCGCAGGCACACCCGCGCCGCCTCGGTGCCCAACCTGCAGCAATTTGGCGGCACCGCCTCAGCGCATGGCACCCCCAAGATCACTCGCCAGTCGCGCCACGGCGCCGCCAGCCTGGAGGCCTCCCCTGCCGGCCCCGCCCGCCGCCCCGTCAGCCGCCGCCTGCTGGCGCGCGGCGCGCAGTCCGATGCAGACTGGGAGGCAGGCAGCGACTACGACACAGCAGACGCTGATGCAGACTACCTGCCGAGCGGCGGCGTGAGCCGGCCGGCGCGCGCTGCGGCGCGCGCCGCCCGCGCCTCTGCGCGCTCGTCGGCCGCAGCAGCAGCGGCGCCAGCGGTCAGCGAGCCGGCGGCGCCGCCGCCCGCGCCGCGGGGCGGCCGCTGGGGCGACCAGCCCAAGCAGCTGATCATGGGGCCGTGCATGAACCCAGGTGCGGAGGCGGTTGGCAGGTGCTGTTGTTGAGGCTGTTTTTCTGGCCTTGGTCTCCTGGACCTTTGCTGCTGCGGGCTTGGCAGGCTCTTCAACTGCGTCCTGGAGACACGAAACACTGCTGGCACCAAGGTATCTCTGCTGCTCACACATCCTTGCTGCCCCGCCTTGCTCTGCCGCAGAGTGCGAGCACCCGCTTGAGAGCCCACAGTGGCGCAAGGGCCCGCCGCAGTACCCCATCCTGTGCAACGCCTGCGGCACGCGCTGGCTGCGCAATGGCACGCTCAAGCCGCTGGTGCCCCGCCGCGGCCTGCGTTACAAGAACAAGCCCAAGCCCCTGAAGGGCAAGGCGGCGCAGGCGGCAGCAGCAGCACAGCAGGCGGCGGCTCAGGCGGCGGCGGCGGCAGCGGCGGCGGCCATCCTGGCGTCACAACCGATGGCAGTGGCGCTGCCGCCGCCCTGCCCCTCGCCCATGCACCACAAGCAGCTGTCCATGGGGGCACAACCGGCGCTCAGCAGCGAGGGCTCCCAGGGCGGTCCGGCCTTGGAAGCCGATGCAGCAGCAGGCTTGATGCGGCAGCAGGCGGTGGCGGCGCAGCTGCCCATAGCGCCGTCCCTCCAGGTGTGTGTGCTGCCGGATGCTGTCTGCTGGGTGCTGTGCTCATGCAGGTCAGGAGTTGGCACACCCTGCTTGCTGCTAGGGTAGCAATGTGTGCTTGCTTGCTTCATCCAATCAAACTAAAGCACGCCTTGCTGCACATTGCTCCTCGTGTGATCTGAGTACCCTGTGTGCCCTCCTGTTGACTTGCCTGTGCAGGCGGCGGTGCCCTTCATGCCAGCCCTGGCCTTCAACCCGGCAGCCGTGTTTGGCATGGACCCAGCAGCAGCGGCAGCAGCAGCGGCAGAAGCGCTAAAAAACGCGCCGCAGATGTTTGCTGGCGGTCAGCCGGCGGCAGCGGCAGCACCGCTCCTCATGCAGCCTTGGGGCTTCTTCCCACCCGCCCAGGCAGCAGCACCCGCTCTGTTTCAGTCGCCATTTGTTGCAGCAGCCGAGCAGCCGGGAGAGTTGAAGCAGGAGGCAGCAGCCGAGGCAGCACCGGCGCAGCAGCAGCTGCAAGCTGATGCAACCATGGCGGAGGCCGCACCGCTGTCGGCTGCTCCGGCCGTTGAGGCGGCATGAGCCCAGCCGCTGCCAGCAAGCAGCCAACCCACTCCCCACAAACAGCCGACCCCACCCAGCACGCGACGCAGAGAAACTAGAAGACTGACGGACGATGCTCTGTTGACACCACGGCTGCCGAAACTCGCCTCATCAGCGCCACGGTCCGGGGGGCAGACCTCGGCTGCCGCCATTGCGGCAGCCCGCCCGCATCTGGGCAAACTTCAAACCCAAGCCCCTCGGCCCCCCTTGTTCTTTTCTCTCTCTCCTCAGGGAAAGACTTGCTTATTGTTGTTGTTTGTTCCATCCATCCATGCCTGTGCTGCCCCCATGACACCTCTGCCCCATCCGGCCCCGGAGCCCCAAACAACTTGTCATCCGGCGGCCGGCCGGCGCATGTGCCTGCTCGCCTTCTGCTCCGCTCCCTCCTCTTTCATTTGTAGATTTGCCCCACCCTGTTGATGCTTCCCGCGTACCTTACCACATCATTTTTCGAGCAGCGCCGCACTACCCCCCGCCAGCATACCGTTGCAGCTCCCACCCCCGCCCTGTAGCTTTTGACTGTTCATGAAAATGACTACTCCATCCTCTCCCCTTTCAGCCAGCCACGATGTCGCCATTCTCTGTCATCGCCTGCTCAGTGGGCCCGCCATTGGCTGTAATGCCGCCCCATTGCAACAGTGCTGTCCTGACGTCAGGGGAAATCATGGCTGGAGGCAGGGCATTGGCATGAGCGCAGGATGCAGAGCTGAACCCAGCTTCCCATGCCCTGCTGCGGTGCATGCCGATGCGCAATGAAGCACACCTGCTGCTGCTCTTCTCTTTCTTGATGCCTACCAATATAACAAAATAATGTGTGAGTTGCGGGCCCGCCCGCTGGCGGCCGCCCATGCTGCATGCCGGCCAAGCGGCGGCTTTCAGCTGTTTCGGTCCTTTCCATTACAGCCAATACCTCTAGCCATGTCGCTGGTCTGTGCGGACGAGCTGTCTGCGAGCCTGCTGCGAGTTCTGAGCTGCCTACGAGGGCTGGGCAGCCCTGCCAGCCCTCAGCAATGCAATGGGGCTCAGCTTCTGGCCCGGCAGGTGGCAGACTGCGTGCAGGCAGCAGGGGGCCGCATTTGGGGCGACCTGACGACGTTGCGCAGGTGCGTGTGAGCTCTCGACCTGCCGAGTGCCTCAAGCTCCCTGCAATTCACCTTGGACACATGTTGCTGCCTGCAGGGCGCTGGCAGCACCGGGGCTGGAGGAGCTGAGCGGGCCGCTGGTGTCTGAGCTTCATGACGCCCCAGACGTGGCGCACATTGTCCCTCGTCTCGCCCTGATTCTCAATGCCAGCCACCTCTTCGATGCCAGCTGGCAACTGGCTGCACACATCCGGCTGCCCCGCAAGCAGCTGCAGCAGCTGGGGCGCGGCTTGCGCCTGGTGACGCGGGCTGGGCCGACGTTGGTGGCAGTATTGGCACTGCTGCCGTGGTCGCCGGCGCAGGCTGCGGTGCCCCGCCAAGCTGCTGCCAGTCTGCTGACAACATTCGAGAGCGCCACGGCCGCAGCGGCTAGTGCAGCTCGCGCACCCACATTCCCTTCACAGAAATTCCGGTGGATGAGGCGGTTGACTTTGTGGACAGCTTGAGCTACCTCCTCAATATTGGTGAGTGCGCACTGCCGCTTCGCCTCAGCCTGGCTTCAGGGCCATGCCACCTGCGTTGGCTACTCGGTGCAGGCAAGCTGCCTTTCAAATTGAGTGGGCAATGCCTTACATGCCACCATGCCACATGTGCCTCGCATGCCTTGCATGCCTCGCTTGTCGTCAAGCTGCGCTCTCATCTGTTTCGGTCTTTCCTGGCCCTTCTTGGTGCAGAGCCTGGCGCACCCTCTGCTTGGGAGTGGGTGCACGCACACAACCGCTGCTGCCGTGCCATTGCCAGCTCTGCGTGCTACCAAGAGGCACTCTGCAGCGATCCAGACCTGCAAGGGCCTCTGCTGGATGCCATGACGCGCCACCTGCAGATTCTGGCCAATGGGATGCCGCATTTTGGCAGGCAGTTTCCATTCATGCTGCCAGCCCTGTGGAATGAGCTGTCCAGCACAGCCGCAGTGCTGCTGGAAGCCAGCTGGGTGCCAGCAGCTGTGCAGCACGCCTGCTGGCAGGGCGGTGATGCGGCGGGCCTGCTAGAAGCACTGCTACAGACGTGCCTTGTGCCCGTGCCAACCGCTGGGGCCTCGGCTGCTATGCGGGCTGCAGTCACAGCGGCAGAGTGCAAGGCTCGCCAACAGTCGCGCCGCGCGGCAGTTATGGTGGCAGAGGCAGCTCTGGCTGCAGGCACCAGCTACAGCTCGGAGCTTACTAGCAGCCCCACCAGCAGCGGCAGCCCCGTCAGCAGTGGCAGCCGTTCCAGAAGCAGCAGCACAGCCAGTGTTGACAGCCCTGTCAGCAGCAGCAGCGCTGACATCAGCCTATGCGGCAGCAGCTCTGCTGATGAGGAGTGCGGCAGCACTCGCTATGCCAGCAAGATGCAGCAGCTTGCACTGGTCTCAGTTCGTCACCTCCCCCAGGCCGTGGCTGCCACCCAGCAGCTGCTGGCTGCGCAGCTGCCCAATGCTGACCCATCCGCATCCCAGGCTGCAGGAGCACCACCCACAGCTGAGATCTCAGGTGCCTCGCAGCCGCCCCCAGCAGCGGCGTCAGCCGGCCAGGCCGCCAATGAGGCAGCCATGGCGGGCCCTGTCGACATTCAGAGTCAGGCCAGCCTGATGCGGAGCCTCCTGAACCTGGCTGCTGGTGCTCCAGCGCCGGACTGGGACCAGCTGCACATCTTTGCAGAGGCGGCGCTGGCGGCCCTGCAGCTGCTGCCTCTGGTGCCACGGCTGCAGCAGGACATGAAGGATGCTGCTGCTGATGTTGCCACAGCCCTGGTGATGAAGTTGCAGTACTGCACAACATCCGCCAGCTTGCAGTCAGTCAGCCCAGCAGTATCAGAGCAGCTGTGGCACGTGCACCAGTGGGCGGCTCGTCTGGTGCACGCCAGCTGCGATGCAGCACAGCCCAGCGGGCCTCCAGATGTCCAACGCCCGCTGCTGTTACTGATAGTGTGCTACAGCACAGCCAGCGATGCCCTTGACAGCACGGCTTGCAGCCCACAAGGCAGCGCTGCATGGATTGGGAGGGACAGGTAGGCGGGAAGTGCCGAGTGGCAGAGAAGAGCCATCTCTCCAGAGCATGCGCGGTCACCGACAGAGCCTAATCAGGCCATACTGACCTGGCTTGCGCAGAATGTTAATTGCAGCTGACAAACCCATTGACGCCGCTGCGTGACCTGCAGGCGTTTGGGTGCCCTTGCGGCGGCTCATGTGGAGGCTCTGGTGGCGCTGGGCGCCCGCATGTCGCCCCGTGCTCTTGTGGATGCGGCAGGGCGCTGCACTGGACACTTGTGCGGCGGCCTGGCGCAGCTGCTTGGCTCGAACCCATGCGTGCGTGCTTGGGTGCCGCAAATCACACGGTTGGCTGCAGCCATCTGCAACCAGGTGGTGCAGGTGAGGTGCCACTAGGGCATATGATGCCAACGTAACACACCATTGTTAGAATCGTTGGGGTGTCCATCCCCCCATGCATACACGTGCGCGTACTGGTCCTCCTGCGTGTGCAGGGGGAACAGCCATCAGTCCACCATGTCGC
>VFQQ010000965.1_pt1 | contig 46042 bp, 41 predicted proteins | sample 3512341 | NCBI WGS metagenome assembly VFQQ01 (sample SAMN10412373, study PRJNA504923) | tailings metagenome | isolation source: Relicate 2 Philex TSF1 revegetated site | place: Philippines: Tuba, Benguet | collected 2017-08-29 | reverse complement strand
ACTGCGTCGTGCCGGCGGCGATGAAATCGGCCTTGAACTTGTCGTAGCCGCCGAGGTCGCTGTCTACCGCCTTCTGCAGCGCGCCGGGCAGCTTGTTACCGCCGCCGCCCTTCTTCATCCACTTCCAGAAATGGACGTGGTTATAGTGCTGGGCCGCGTTGTTGAAGAGGCCGGCATTCTTGCCGAACGACTGCTTCACGACTTCCTCGACCGACAGGTTTTCCATGCCGGCTTCGGCGGCAAGCTTGTTGCCGTTGTCGACATAGGCCTTGTGGTGCTTGTCGTGGTGATATTCCAGCGTCTCCTTGGACATGAAGGGCTGGAGAGCCTCGTAGTCGTAGGGCAATGCGGGCAATTCAAAAGCCATGGTCGTACTCCTTCGTTGGCAATTTCCGGCAGTCTCTTGCTGGACAGACATATGGTGGAATTGTTTTCGAACAACCCCTGAACTGGTGTGCGGTTCCTTCTAGATCATCGCGATTGAAAGTGGCAGTCCGTTTTCTGCGAGAGACCCGGTTCTGCCGGAAAAAATATGCTCAACTCGCGGGTGTCGAGTGCGCCCAGGCCCAGTAAAGCTCGCGCGCCTTCTTCGCCACCGGTCCGGGCTGCAGGTCGCGATCCTCGATCCGGGTGACGGGCACGACCTTGGAATGGTTGCCGGTGGAAAATATCTCATCGGCCTGGAGGAAATCGCGCACCGACAATGCCTTTTCGGTGGTGCGGAAGCCATATTCGGCCAGCAGTGATATCGTGCGTGCGCGCGTGATGCCGGACAGGAACGTCCCGTTCGGCGCCGGCGTAAATACATGCCCGTCCTTGACCATGAAGACGTTCGACGAACCGGTCTCTGCGACATTGCCCAGCATGTCGAGCACGAGCGCGTTGTCGAAGCCGCGCATCTTGGCTTCCAGGATCGCGCGGCCGTTGTTGGGATAGAGGCAGCCCGCCTTCGCGTTCGTCGGCATGGTCTCGATCGTCGGCCGGCGGAACGGCGATACGGTGAGCGAAAACCCTTCCGGCGGGATCATCGGCGATTCGTAAAGGCACAGGCAGAACCGGGTCGAAGCGGGATCGGCCGGCACGCCCATATAGCCGCCATGCTCGGCCCAATACATAGGGCGTATATAGACGGCAGTCTTGCCGTCGAATTTTTTCAAGCCTTCCAGCGTCAAGCCCACGATCTCGTCCTGGCTCTTCGACGGCTTCAGCCCCAGCGAGATCGCGGAAGAATTGACCCTTTGCGAATGCAGGTCGAGATCGGGCGAAACGCCTTCAAACCAGCGCCCGCCGTCGAAAACACTGCTTCCAAGCCACATCGCATGGCTGCGAGGCCCAAGAATTGCGACGTTGCCCTCATGCCAGTCGCCATCGACATAGGTCCAGGTTTTGCTCTGCGCGGCCGCTGAAAGTGACATTGGTTCCTCGCCTTCCTTATTTTCGGCGGCATGGAAGACGCTTTGCCTCTTTTCGTCAACCGCCGCGCAACGGGAAACGTTGATGCCAGCGGCTCTGGCCCAAACGGTAATTTATTGCTTTTTCATCGATATTTGCCATCGTGAGAACTGATGCGCCACCATGCTTATGTCTTCGATGCCTATGGCACACTTTTCGACGTTCACGCGGCGGTCCGTCGTCATGCCGACAGGATCGGCCCGGACGGACAGCAACTGTCGGAGATATGGCGCGCCAAGCAGTTGGAATATTCCTGGACCCGCACCCTCATGGGGGCATACGTCGATTTCTGGCAACTGACCGAACAGTCGCTCGATTTCGCCTTTCTCAAGGTGCCGTCTGCAGACAAGAAGCTCAGGCAGGACCTTCTCGACGCCTATTGGCGGCTTGATTGTTATCCGGAGGTGCCGGCGGTGCTAAAGGCTTTGAAAGCCGACGGTGCGCGGCTTGCCATCCTGTCCAACGGTTCACCGGCGATGCTGGAAGCAGCCGTGAAATCGGCAGCGCTGGATCAGGTGCTGGACGACATCTTCTCCGTCGATATCGTTCGCCGGTTCAAGACCGACCCTTCGGTCTATGATCTCGTCACCACCGGCTGGCGTCTTTATCCGGATGCCGTTTCCTTCCAGTCGTCAAACCGTTGGGATATCGCGGGTGCGGCCAAATTCGGTTTTCGCACAGTATGGATCAACCGAACCAATCAGCCCGACGAATATCGCGACCTTGCCCCGGCCCTTATCCTGCCGTCGCTCAAAGGGCTGTTGACCGGAGACTGACGGCCCCGGCGTGGCCGATATGCCACACGGCATTGCCTGTCACATCTTCGCCCTTATTTCTTCACCGTCAGGCCAGAATCGAAATCATTTATCGCGCTTGAACTTTGGGGGATGGAAAGCGTTCCGCTCGCGGAGCGTTCACGGAATTTTGCGACGCTGTTAACTATCCTTTTCAGCGCCGGGATTTAAAAGGGCATCATGACTGACAAACTCTCCTCCATTCGCTTAAATCGTCGCGGCTTTCTTGGGGCAGCGGCTGTAAGTGCCGCCTCATTGGCCGTATCTGCCTGCAGCACCGTCTCTCGCGGCGCCTATGTCGACGGCCCCCCGCCGGAGGCTCCGCAGCTTAGCGTCGATTCGTCTTTCGGCGACTACGCAATGATGTACGGACCCGTCACTGACGAAGGTTTCGAAATACCCGCCATCCCCTTGAAAAAGATGAACAAGCGCTTCCTTCGTCAGGTCGTGCAGGACCCGACCGGCGAGCGCCCCGGCACGATCGTCGTCGATACGTCGAATCACTTCCTCTATCTGGTGCGCGAAGGTGGCGAAGCCATGCGCTATGGTGTCGGCCTTGGCCGCGCCGGTTTCGAATGGTCCGGCCGCGCTGTCATCCAGTGGAAGCGCAAGTGGCCGACATGGACGCCGCCGGACGAGATGATCGGACGGCAGCCGGAACTCGCCAAGTATAGTGCTGCCAATGGCGGCATGCAGCCCGGCCTGATGAACCCGCTCGGCGCCCGCGCGCTCTATATCTTCCAGAACAATCAGGACACGCTCTATCGCCTGCACGGCTCGCCGGAATGGAGCTCGATCGGCAAGTCGGTTTCGTCCGGCTGCGTGCGCCTGATGAACCAGGACATCATCGATCTCTACGATCGCGTGCCTAACAAGACCCCGATCCTGGTTACCGGCGGTCTCGGCGGCGTCGCCTGACAGCTCTGAACCGAGCACTTACTTCAATGGACCGGCCTTGGCCGGTCCATTGTTTTTAGATCACCGCTTCAGGCTTCCGAGAATGCCGCGCACCAGCGCACGGCCTAGCGAAGACCCGACCGACCGCACCACCGATTTGATCGCCGCTTCCGCGACCGTCTGCCGGCCGGAGGCCCGCGGCTGCGCCGTGCGGCGTCCGGTGGTTTGCTGTGATCCGCCGCCGCCGAAATCCGGCAATGTCCAGCCACCACCGCTCGCCTGCGTTTCGCCCTGGGGCTCAGTCTGTGCCTGCCTGGCCCGCGCCTGCAGCATTTCGAAGGCCGATTCGCGATCGATCATTTCGTCGTACTGGCCTGCCACAGGGCTGGTATTGATGACCTTGCGGCGTTCTTCCGGCGTCAGCGGCCCGATGCGCGAAGACGGCGGGCGTATCAACGTCCGCTGGACCATCGAAGGCACGCCCTTATCCTCCAGCGTCGAAACCAGCGCCTCGCCGGTGCTGAGATTTGTTATGGCTTCGAATGTCTTGAAATCCGGGTTGGGCCGGAAGGTGTCGGCCGCGACCTTCACCGCGTTCGTTTCGCGCGGCGTATAGGCGCGCAGCGCGTGCTGAAGGCGGTTGCCGAGCTGGGCAAGTACCGTTTCCGGCACGTCCAGCGGGTTCTGCGTGACGAAATATACGCCCACGCCCTTCGAACGGATAAGCCGAACGACCTGCTCGACGCGGTCGAGCAACGCCTTGGGCGCCTCGTTGAAAAGCAGATGCGCCTCATCGAAGAAGAACACGAGGCGCGGCTTTTCCGGGTCGCCGACTTCCGGCAGTTCCTCGAACAGTTCGGAAAGCAGCCAGAGCAGGAAGGTGGAGTAAAGCCGCGGGTTCGTCATCAGCTTGTCGGCTGCGAGCACATTCACCGCACCACGCCCATCGGCTGTCGTGCGCATGATGTCGGGGATCCTCAACGCCGGCTCGCCGAAGAAATTCTTGCCGCCCTGCTGTTCGAGAACGAGCAGCGAGCGCTGGATCGCGCCGACCGAAGTCTTGTTGACGTTGCCGTAGCGCGCCGACAGCTCTTCCGAACGTGTGGCCATGTTGGCCAGCATCGACTGCAGGTCCTTCATGTCGAGGAGCAGCAGCCCCTCCTCGTCGGCGATCTTGAAGGCGATGTTGAGAACGCCTTCCTGCGCATTGGTAAGGTTCATCAGCCGCGACAGCAGCAGCGGGCCCATTTCCGTGACGGTCGCCCGGATCGGATGGCCCTGTTCGCCGAACAGATCCCAGAAGATAACCGGCGTTTCGCGAAACTCGTAAGGGTCGAGCTTGATCGCTTCGGCGCGCTTGAGCAGAAAATCCTTTGGCTCGCCGACCGCTGCAATGCCCGACAGATCACCCTTGATATCGGCGCAGAAGACAGGAACGCCGGCGTTGGAAAAGCCTTCGGCAAGAATCTGTAATGTGACCGTCTTGCCTGTGCCCGTAGCGCCGGTGATAAGGCCGTGCCGGTTTCCGTATTTCAGGAGCAGACTTTCGGGCCTTTGATAGCTGTCATCAGGCTTGCGGCTGGCCCCGATGAAAATGCTGTCTTGCTGCGCCATATTTTCCAGCTCTCCAAAAACCAAGTCGACCGCCCGGCGCGAAAACGCCGGGAACTCCCACAAAGGTATAGTGGCGCGGTTGCAGCGCCACAATGCCAATCGAGCAAATCGGCTTATTGAGGGTTGCAGTCGGCGTGATGGTTTGGCAATCGGAAAAGCCAATGTGCGTGTGTTTGCATTGCGACACAACGCCGGTGGCCATAATGTTCGGGCTCTGCTCGGATAAGGTCGGGAGAACAGGGAACACGCATGGACGCCCGAGCTATTTTCAGCGATGTCGAATTCCAACCGGCGGACCGCGAGCGTTGGACAGCGCTGGCGCAAAAAGCGCTTTCCGGCGCTTCGTTCGAAGAAACGCTGGTTTCGCACACCGACGACGGCATCCGCATCGAGCCCCTCTACGAGCGCGCGCAAAGCGCTGAGTTCCTGTCGCGCCAGAATGCGGAAGCGCCGTGGATCATCACGCAACGCATCGATGATCCGGACCCGGTTCGCGCCAACAGACAGGCGCTGGAAGAGATAAACCAGGGCGCGACGGGACTTTCGCTCGTATTCGACGGCGCGCCGAACGCATTCGGCTACGGCCTGCCGGGAACCGCTGAGGCGCTCGACGCGGTTCTGGAAGGCGTGGTGCTGAACCGCACCTATCTGCGGATCGACGTGCATCCTTCCAGCCGGGCCATGGCCGACTGGCTGGTTGCGATCCTTACCAAGCGCCGCGCCGATCCGGCAAAGCTCAATCTCTCCTTCGGCATCGATCCCGCTGCGATCTTTGCCGGCACCGGGCGGCTGCGCATGTCGATCGAGGCGCTACAGGCATCGATGCCGCAATCGCTGGCGCATTTCTTCGCGCTTGGCGTGCCGGGTGTGCTTCTGGAGGCAGATGGCCGCGTGCTGCACAATGCGGGCGCCACGGAAGCGCAGGAACTCGGTGTCATGCTGGCTTCCGCTGTCGCCCATCTTCGGCTGTTCGAAGAAGCGCGCCAGGCTCTGCTCTACGCGGCCCCGCATATCGGCTTCTCGCTCAGCGTCGATCAGGATCAGTTCCTGTCGATGGCCAAGATCAGGGCGCTGCGAAAACTCTGGGCACGGGTCCAGCAGGCCTGCTCGATCACGCCTTCGCCGGCAGCCGTTCACGCCGAAACGTCCTATCGGATGATGACGGTGAAAGACCCGGAAGCCAACATCCTGCGCACGACATTGGCCAGCTTTGCGGCCGTTGCCGGTGGCGCGGATTCGATCGCCATCCTGCCCCACACCATCACCCACGGCTTGCCGGAAGGTTTTGCGCGGCGCATCGCACGCAACACTCAACTCATCATGGCGGGCGAAAGCCATATCGGTTTCGTCGGCGACCCGGCATCCGGTTCCGGTGGCGTGGAGGCACTGACTGCGGCCTTGTGCGTGGCCGCCTGGCAGGAGTTCCAGACTATCGAGGCCGAAGGCGGCATACTCAGGAGCCTCGCCAACGGGCTTGTCCAGAAGCGGGTCGTCGAGACGCGCAACAAGCGGATTGCCGAATACAGAGACGGAAAACGGGCAATCGTCGGCACCACCGTCTTCCCCTTGAAGTCCGAGCGTCCCGTCGAAACCATCAACGCAGAACGCCACCCGGCGCCGACGGATGGCACCGTCTTCTGTGAGGCACTTCCCCCAGCAAGGCTCGACGAATTGATCGGAGCCGCATCATGATACCCGATTTCTCGAAGCTCGACTGGTCCGAGCCGACCTCCGGCAGCTCTGGCGCGGACGCTAAAATCTGGCAGACGCCGGAAGGCATTCCGATCAAGCGCCGCTACGGTCCCGAAGATCTCGCCGGATTGCCTCATCTCGACGGCTATCCCGGCAGTGCGCCCTACATTCGTGGCCCCTACCCGACCATGTATGTCCAGCAGCCATGGACGATCCGGCAATATGCCGGCTTCTCCACGGCGGAAGAATCCAACGCCTTCTACCGCCGCAATCTGGCCGCCGGCCAGAAGGGCCTTTCGGTCGCTTTCGACCTCGCCACCCATCGCGGCTATGACAGCGACCATCCGCGCGTTGCCGGTGATGTCGGCATGGCGGGCGTCGCGATCGATTCCATTCTCGACATGCGCCAGCTTTTCGACGGCATCCCGCTCGACCAGATGACCGTGTCGATGACCATGAATGGCGCGGTCCTGCCGATCATGGCGCTCTATATCGTGGCCGCCGAAGAACAGGGCGTTGCGCAGAAGGATCTGGCCGGAACCATTCAGAACGACATTCTGAAAGAGTTCATGGTGCGCAACACCTACATATATCCGCCAAAGCCCTCGATGCGGATCATTTCCGACATCTTTTCCTATACTTCGCACCATATGCCGAAGTTCAACTCGATCTCGATTTCCGGCTATCATATGCAGGAAGCGGGAGCGACGGCCGACCTCGAGCTCGCCTATACGATTGCCGACGGCATCGAATATGCCCGCGCCGGCGTGGCAGCCGGGCTCGACATCGACAAGTTCGCCCCGCGCCTGTCGTTCTTCTGGGCCATCGGCATGAACTTCTTCATGGAAGTCGCCAAGATGCGTGCCGCCCGCCTGCTATGGGCCGGCCTGATGCAGAAGAATTTTTCGCCGAAGGACCAGCGCTCGCTGTCGCTGCGCACCCATTGCCAGACATCCGGCTGGTCGCTGACGGCGCAGGACCCCTACAACAACATCATGCGCACCATGATCGAGGCGATGGCGGCGACGCAGGGACACACCCAGTCCCTGCACACCAACTCCTTCGACGAAGCGCTGGCGCTGCCGACGGACCATTCGGCGCGCATCGCCCGCAACACGCAGCTCATCCTGCAGAAGGAATCCGGCACCACCCGCATCATCGACCCGTGGGGCGGCTCCGCCTATGTCGAGCGGCTGACGCATGATCTGGCGGCCCGCGCCCTTTCGCATATCGAGGAGGTAGAAGCGCTTGGCGGCATGGCGGCCGCGACAGAAAAAGGCATTCCCAAGCTGCGCATCGAGGAAGCCGCCGCACGCACGCAAGCCCGGATCGATTCCGGCCAGCAGGTGCTCGTCGGCGTCAATGCGTTCCAACCCGAGAAGGACATCCAGGTCGACGTCCTGAAGATCGACAACGCGGAAGTGCGCGCGCGCCAGCTCTCCAAGCTTCAACAGCTGAAGGGCACGCGCGATGTCGCCGCCGTCGAAAGCGCGCTCGACGCGCTGACCAAGGCAGCAACCGGCAACGAAAATCTGCTTGAATTCGCGATTCGCGCCGCGCGCGCCAGAGCTACCGTCGGCGAGATTTCATTAGCCCTCGAAAAAGCCTTCGGCCGCCATGTCGCAACCGTGCAGACAATCTCGGGCGTCTATCGCTCCGAAATCGGCGAAAACCCCACCGTCGACCGTGTTCAGGAAAAGGTAGCCGCTTTCGAGAAGAAGACCGGTTCGAGGCCACGCATTCTCGTCGCCAAAATGGGACAAGACGGCCACGACCGCGGCCAGAAAGTGATCGCCACCGCCTTCGCCGATCTCGGTTTCGACGTGACTGTTGGCGCCATGTTTCAGACGCCCGAGGAGATCGCCAAGCTCGCCGTTGATCACGATGTCCACATCGTCGGCGCCTCCTCGCTCGCCGCCGGCCATCTGACGCTGGTTCCGGAACTGCGCGACGCGCTGAAGAGACTGGGACGCGAAAACATCCTGATCGTCGCTGGCGGCGTCATCCCGCCGCAGGATTACGACGCGGTGCTGAAAGCGGGTGCGACCGAAATCTTCCCGCCCGGAACGGTGATACCGGAGGCGGCGGAGAGACTGCTGGATGATTTGCTTTCATAAAACGCTCGCGTGTGGTAAGGCATATGTCACCATGTGTAGTTGCAACCATGCCCAAGCCGGACGAAAATGACGAACAGGTGCTCGCGGTCGCACGCCAGCATATGGCTCGTTATCACATCACTTTGTCGGTATTGGCCCAGGGGGAGAACTCCCCATGCATGACCGAGGAATTCAAGCGGGAACTCGTAGAGGCGAAAAAGAAGCTGGAGCCATACACGATATCCGGGCGTGCGACGAAGGCGGATTAGCTGCGAAAATCGAATCGATCGAGCAGGCTAAGGCTACGCTTCAGCCTCCGTTGCTCAGTTTTACGATTTCCCATTCCTTGCCGTTGACCGTGGCAGCGTCGCCGACCGATTTCCCGAACAACGCAATCGCCATCGGCGACACATGCGAGATCGTGCCCTTTGCCGGGTTCGCTTCGTCTTCGCCAACGATCTTCCAGTGCACTTTCTTGCCGTCGTCGCCTTCCAGCGTCACGCCCATGCCGAAGCGCACCACGTCGCTGTCGGGTTCCGGCACGGAAAGCTCGGCACTCTCGCGTCTCGCCGTCCAGTAACGCAGGTCGCGCGAAACCAGCGCGAGCCGTTCGCGGTCGGCTTGACGCTCCGCCTTGCCGAGTTCCTCGCGCAATTCGGCGAGTTCGCCCTCGATGATGGCAAGGCCGTGCTCGGTCACGAGATTGCGATGAGAACTGATCGGCCGCTCGCCGATGTCGGCGATGGCTTCGTTGTCGTCCTCGCGGGTGAAAGCTCTGCTCATAACGGAAACTTAGGCGCTGGCGTGTAATCCTACAAGCGATCCAATAGCGTTAGACTCGCCGCCGGCACGCTTCCTGCTAGATCGGTGAGGTAAACTGGAAACCGTGCCAATGTTGAACAGACGCCGCTTTCTTGCCGGCACGGCAGGCTTTGCCGTCGGCGGACTGTCCTTGCCGCTCAGCGCAACAGCCGCAAGCGGCATGGAACTCGCATCGATGCATGGCTCCATCGATGCAACGGAGCTTGGCGTTCGGCCCGGCGCCCTAGACGATCAGAGCAAGGCGTTCTCGCAAATGCTGCAAAGCGCGGCAGACCGCGACATGCCGGTCTTCCTGCCGCCGGGCAGCTATGTCGTTTCCAACATCACATTGCCGAGACGTGTCCGCCTCACTGGCGTGCCGGGTGCCACGCGCATCATCTATGGCGGCGAAGGTCATTTTCTCGCCGCCGAAAGTGCCGAGATCGTCGATCTGTCAGGCCTCTTGCTGGACGGCACCGGCAAATTGCTTGGCGACCAGGTGCAAGGCCTCGTCGACTTTCGCCGCGTGAGCCGGCTTTCCATCGACAATTGCGAGATCGTCGGCAGCGGCAAGAACGGCATCGCGCTCGAAGCCGCCACCGGCCGCATCGAGCGCACGACGATCTCGGGTGCAGCGGACGCCGGAATCTATTCCGTCGAAGCCGGACGCATGCAGATCACCGGCAACACCGTGACCGACTGCGGCAATGGCGGCATTCTCGTCCATCGCTGGCAAGCGGCAGAAGACGGCACGATCGTCACCGGCAATCGCGTCGAGCGCATCGCCGCGCGCAATGGCGGCACCGGCCAGTATGGCAACGGCATCAACGCCTACCGCGCCGGCAATGTCATGATCGCCAACAACGTGGTTTCGGATTGCGCCTTTTCGGCCATCCGCGCCAATAGCGCCAACAACGTCCAGATCGCCGGCAACACCTGTTCGCGTCTTGGCGAAACGGCGATCTATTCGGAATTCTCCTTCGAGGGCGCGGTCATCACAGGCAACATCGTCGATACCGCTGTCAACGGCATTTCCATCGTCAATTTCAACGAAGGCGGCCGCCTCGGCGTCTGTTCCAATAACATCGTCCGCAACATGTCGAAACAAGGCCCCTATCCGCCCGATTCAGCCGGCTTCGGTATCGGCATCGGCATCGAGGCCGACACGGCCGTCACCGGCAATGTGGTGGAAAACGCGCCCTCCTTCGGCATCAATATCGGCTGGGGGCCTTATCTGCGAAACGTCACCGCCACCGGCAATGTCGTCCGCAACGCCGGCACCGGGATAGCGGTAACCGTGGTGGAGGGTGCCGGCTCGGCGGTCATTACCGACAACATCATCGACGGTGCCAGGAACGGCGCAATCGTCGGTCACCGTTGGCTGGAAGCAGTCACTGGCGACCTTGCCTCAGGTGGAAACGGCGGCTTCGCGCATCTCACCATCGAGCGCAACCGCGCAAGCTGAACGGCTAGGCCAGAACGACCGCAGGCCGCAGACTGCCGACGGTAATGCCGTTCCAGTTGACGAGTGTCGGATTGGCAAGCGCGGTAAGCTTTTGCGCCAGCGCCTCGTCCTTTGCCAGAAGCTTCGCCAGAACCGCCGCAACCATCACTTCGGCCGCGCGCCCGGCGCCGTCATAGCATTTCAGCGCGATGCCGAGGCCAAGTTCAGGCACCGCAGCGCAAAAGACGCCTTCCGCTCCGATCTTGACGAAGATGCGTCCCGGCGCTGTTTCCATGAGTTTCGTATCCGACCGCTCGGAACCGGCGACATAGAAGGGCTCGGCCATGCAAGCAGCAAACAGGCGCTTGGCCGCCTTGGCTCGCTCCGGCGCAAGCCCTGCTCCCGAAGCCATCCTTGCAAAGCCACGCGCAAAATTCTTCAGCGGGATGGCATAGGTCGGGATCGAGCAGCCGTCGGTCCCGCGATTATCGGCATTGTGCGCCGCGCCGGTGACACCTTCCATCGCCTCGCGCACCATCTCCTGATAGGCGTGTCCGGCCTTCACATAGCCATGATGGTCGATGCCGGCATGGCAGCAGGCACAGATGAAGCCGGCGTGCTTTCCCGAGCAGTTGTTATGCAAAGCGCTCGGAGAGCCGCCGGCTCTTGCCAGCGTGGTCGTGGCATTCTGGTAGGACGGCCAATGCGCACCGCATTCCAGCGCGCCCTCGTCCAGGCCGGCCTTCGCCAGCATGGCGCGCGCCAGTTCGACATGTGCGGCCTCGCCATTGTGCGAGGCGCAGGCCAGCGCCAGTTCCTTGTCGCCAAAGCCGTAAGCGTCCGCTGCTCCCGTCTCGATGAGCGGCAGCGCCTGGATCGCCTTGACCGCCGAACGTGGAAAGACCGCCTGCGACGTATCGCCGATCTCAAGCACGGCCTTGCCGTCGGCATCGAAAATCGCGACCGTGCCGCGATGCACGCTTTCGACGATGTCGCCGCGCAGGACTTCGACGAGAACCGGATCCGTCATGATTTCACCGAAATTGAACTGGTCTTGTTTGCACGCACCTATTCGCTTCATCGCTCCAACGCAAAGGTTTTCGATAGATGAGGTTTGTCATCCGGCTGGTCATCTTCATCGGGGTCGTCTTCATCCTGCCGACGCTGGCGACGGTTGCCTGGTGGAGCCTGCAGGACCGGCCCGTCACATGGCGCGAGGCGCAGTGGGGCAGCGCCGACGTGCTCGAACCGGCAGGCGCAAACAGGGAGGCGGCGGTCTACGTAATGGCTGCGCGCACCGGCGGCATGAAGGGCGCTTTCTCCCTCCATTGCTGGATCGTCCTTAAACGACCGGGCGCCTCCGAATATGAGCGCTATGACAAGGTCGGCTGGGGCAGTCCCATCCGGAAGAACGGCTACCCGGCGGACGCCTACTGGTACTCCAACACGCCGGAGATCGTGCACCAGCTTCACGGCGCCGAGGCGGAAGCGGTTCTTGACGACATCGACGCCGCGATTGCGGATTATCCTTTTTCGAAAGCCGGCGACTACCACATTTGGCCCGGACCGAATTCCAACAGCTTCGTTGCCCATGTCGTTCGTTCGGTGCCGCAGATGGGAGCCCGCATGCCTTCCAACGCGGTTGGCCGCGATTACGCGCCTGGCGCGGCCTCCTTCGACTGGGACCCGCAACGCCACGATTTCAAGGCCACGCTCGGCGGCCTGCTGGGCGTTGCCGCCGGAGCCGGCAGCGGCATCGAACTCCAGTTTCTCGGTCTGGTCGCCGGAATGGATTTTGCACGGCCGGCCCTTCTGATCCCCGCCTATGGCCGGCTCGACCTCTGGAGTTCGGAAACCCGGATCGCCAGCGGAGTGCCCACCGTACTAATGGAATAGGCTCAAGGCTGAGATTCCGAATCGGAATCCCGCTCCAACCACTTGTTTTCACGTGCATATGGTCAAGTGAATAGCGCCTCATCCCGCTACCGCGACCTTCTCTCCGCCTGCGGCGGGGCGATCGCATATGAGCAAGCGTATCCTGCTCCGCGCCGTCATCCTCGGGCTTGTCCCGAGGATCTACCTTCGCTCATGGATTCCGATCGCTCGGATTCGCTACTCGCATCCGTATGCAGATCCTCGGGACAAGCCCGAGGAAGACGGCGCGGGAACAGACGTAGCGCTATCTGGCAGAGCCATATACGAAAGTCCTCTGCCTGAGGAGGAAGGGTGAAGGGTGCTCCCGCCAAACCTGAGCCGATCTAGCTTTCGCCGTGAACGCCCGCCGAGAGAAACCCTCCATCCACAGCCAGCGTATGGCCATTGACGAAGCTGGCTTCGGGCGAAAGCAGGAAGGCGACGGCAGCGGCGATCTCTTCCGGCTCGCCGTAGCGGGCCTGCGGCACATGGCCGATCCACAGCCGCCGTTCCTCGACAGAATGCCTGCCTGAAACCACCGCCGCCTCCATTGGCCCCGGCGCGACACAATTGACACGCACGCCGCGATTGCCGAATTCCAGCGCCAGCACCTCGGACATCATTTTCAGGCCGGCTTTCGAGGCACCATAGGCGAGATGCCCGCGATTGGCGCGCATGCCGGAAACCGAGGCGATGTTGACGATGGACAGCCCAGCCCCCATGCGCTCCAAAGATGCTTTCGCCGCGATGAAAGCGCCGACGAGATTGACGTCGAGCAGTTCGCGCAGCAACTCGGCGCTGGTGTCCTCAGCCGAAACATCGCGGGAAATGCCGGCCGAATTGACAAGGCCGCCGATCAACCCCAGCCGATCGACCACCTCGTCGAACGCATTTGCGATTTCCTCCTCGTCGGTGATGTCGGCCTGCAGGAAGATGGCATTCTCGTCAATGAACAGGTCTTCCGCCGTCAGCAGCGCCTGCTCGTCGGCGTCGATGATTGCAACCGGCCAGCCATCGTCCAGAAGACGACGGGCGATCGCTGTGCCGATGCCCGAGGCGCCTCCGGTGACGACGGCCGAATGCTTCATCTGATGCGGTCCAGGATGGAGACGTAGTTCGCCACCGCAGCACCGCCCATGTTGAAGATACCGCCCAGCTTGGCGTTCGGAATCTGGATGCCGCCCGCCTCGCCGGTTAGCTGCATCGAGGTCAGGACGTGCATCGATACCCCGGTCGCACCGATCGGATGGCCCTTGGCCTTCAAGCCGCCCGACGGATTGACCGGCAGCCGGCCATCCTTCTGCGTCTGGCCTTCGAGCGCGATCTTGCCACCCTCGCCGCGCTTGGCAAGGCCCATCGCCTCATATTCGATAAGTTCGGCGATGGTGAAGCAGTCATGCGTCTCGACAAAAGACAGATCGTCGAGCGTCACGCCTGCCTTCTTCAGCGCGCGCGCCCAAGCTTCCTCACAGCCTTCGAAAAGCAGAATGTCGCGCTTCGACATCGGCAGGAAATCCTGCACATGCTCATTGGCGCGGAAAGCGACGGCGCGGCGCATCGAAAGCGCCGTCGTTGCGTCGGTCAGCACGATCGCGGCAGCGCCGTCCGAAACGAGCGAGCAGTCTGTGCGCTTCAGCGGGCCGGCCACGAAGGGATTCTTCTCGCTCTCAGTGCGGCAGAACTCGAAGCCGAAATCCTTGCGCATGTGCGCATAGGGATTGTCGACGCCGTTCCGGTGGTTCTTCGCGGCGATGTAGGCCAGCGCATCCGACTGGTCGCCGTGACGCTGGAAGTAGCCAGCCGCGATCTTGCCGAACTGGCCGGCGAAGCCCGCCGGGATGTCGGCCTCCTCCTTCATGTAGGAGGCGCGGATCAGGTTCTGCTGCACCTGCGGTCCAGGCGTGGCGGTCATCTGCTCGACGCCCACGACGAGCACGACGCGGGCAGCCTTGGCCTCCAGCGCCCGGATGCCCTGGCGCACTGCCGCCGAGCCGGTCGCGCAGGCGTTCTCGACGCGTGTCGCCGGCTTGAAGCGCAGCCGATCGTCAGCCTGCAGCACGAGGCTGGCGGTGAAATCCTGTGGCGAGAAGCCGGCATTGAAATGTCCGAGAACGATCTCGTCGACATCATCCGGCCCGATGCCGGCATGGTCGAGTGCGTCATTCGTTACCTTGACGATCAGGCTCTCGACCGTCTCGTCCGCAAGCTTGCCGAATTGCGAGTGAGCCCAGCCCACGATGCATGCAGTCATAAATTCCTCCATCAGCAGGTCGCATGTTGCGACATTTGCGGTTTGAATCCAACGGTGGATTTCTGTTCAAATATGAACTTATTTTGCACTGCGGTAAAGTGTTGTCGCGTGGTCGATCATCTCGGCGAATTTTATATTGATTGATCAGTCAATAAAAAATAATGTCCCGCCAGGAGTGTCTCAAGTGCCCAAACTCGGAATGGAACCGGTGCGCCGCAAGGCGCTGATCGACGCGACGATCTCGGCGATCGGCGAGCGCGGTTCGCTCGACGTCACAATGTCGGAGATCGCCGGTCGCGCTGGCGTATCGTCTGCGCTTGCTCATCATTATTTCGGCGCCAAGGACGAGCTCTTGCAGGCGACGATGCGGCATATCCTGTCCGAACTGAACGCCGATGCGCGCATTGCCTTGCAGCAAGCCCGCGGCGCGAAGGAACGCGTCCTGGCGATCATCGCCGTCAACTTTTCCGACAAGCAGTTCCAGCCTGAAATCATCGCGGCGTGGCTCGCCTTCTATGTCGAGGCACAAAAGGCACCGCCGCTCCGCCGCCTGCTGCGCATCTACGCGCGGCGGCTGCATTCCAACCTGATGAGCGGCCTGTCCGGGCTGATGGCGCGAAATGAAGCGGCGCACGTCGCGGAATCCATCGCAGCGCTCATTGACGGCCTCTACATTCGCCGTGCGCTCAAGGACGGTACGCCCAATGCGGCGAGCGCCGTCGCCCTCGTCGAAGACTATCTCGAAACAAAGCTCCTCCAGCACAAGACGCGCTCATGACCGGCCGGCCCAACATCCTCATCATCATGGTCGACCAGTTGAACGGAACACTGTTTCCGGATGGTCCGGCCGACTTTCTCCACGCGCCGCACCTGAAGGCGCTAGCCGCCCGCTCCGCCCGCTTCCGCAACAATTACACCGCCTCGCCGCTCTGCGCGCCGGGTCGGGCGTCGTTCATGAGCGGGCAACTCCCCTCGCGCACCGAGGTCTACGACAACGCCGCCGAGTTCGCCTCCTCGATCCCGACCTATGCCCACCATCTGCGCGCCGCCGGCTATCACACCTGCCTGTCTGGCAAGATGCATTTCGTCGGGCCGGACCAGATGCACGGCTTCGAGGAACGCCTTACGACCGACATCTATCCCGCTGATTTCGGCTGGACACCGGATTACCGCAAGCCCGGCGAGCGCATCGACTGGTGGTATCACAATCTCGGCTCCGTCACCGGCGCAGGTGTGGCCGAGATAACCAACCAGATGGAGTATGACGACGAGGTCGCCTTCCATGCGACCCAGAAGCTCTATGAGCATGCGCGCGCATCCGACGACGCCAATCGCCGCCCATGGTGCCTGACTGTCTCCTTCACGCATCCGCACGATCCCTATGTCGCGAGGCGAAAGTATTGGGACCTTTACGAAGATTGCCCCGCACTGGAGCCTGAAGTCGGCTTCATCATGAAGGACGCGCAAGACCCGCATTCGCAGCGGCTTTATGCGGCGAGCGATTACGACAGCTTCGACATAACGCACGAGCAGATACGCCGCTCCCGCCGGGGCTATTTCGCCAACATTTCATATCTGGACGACAAGGTCGGCGAACTCCTCTCCGTGCTTGAGCGCACGCGCATGCTGAACGACACCGTCATCCTGTTCTGTTCCGACCATGGCGACATGCTCGGCGAACGGGGCCTGTGGTTCAAGATGTGCTTTTTCGAGGGCTCGGCCCGCGTGCCGCTGATGATCGCCGGCAAGGGCATCGAGGCCGGGCGCATCGACACGCCGGTGTCCAATCTCGATATCTGCCCGACGCTTTGCGACCTCGTCGGCATCGACATGAGCGCGATCATGCCGTGGACCGACGGGCAATCGCTACTGCCACTGACCAAGGGTGAGGCACGCACCGCGCCGGTGCTGATGGAATACGCCGCCGAAGGCTCCTATGCACCACTCGTGGCCATCCGCGAGGGGCGTTACAAATTCATCCATTGCGAGATCGATCCGCCGCAACTGTTTGATCTTGAATCGGACACCCTCGAGCGGACCAACCTCGCCGCCGATCCCGCCCATGCCGGGCTTGTCGCGGCCTTCATGGAAAAAATCCGCGCGCGCTGGGACATGACTGCCTTCGACGCCGCCGTGCGCCAGAGCCAGGCCCGCCGCTGGGTCGTCTACCCGGCGCTGCGCAACGGCTCCTACTATCCGTGGGAATTCCAGCCGCTGCAGAAGGCGTCCGAGCGCTACATGCGCAACCACATGAATCTGGACATTCTGGAAGACCAGAAGCGTTTCCCGAGAGGCGAATGATGACGAAGGTATTTGTTCCGACGCTAGACCATTTGAGGCGGGCATATGCCGTCACCTCGCAGGCGACGCAGATCACGCCGCTTCTCGAATCGCCGGCACTCGCCGCTCTCACGGGTGCGGCGCATGTCTTCGTAAAACCGGAGTCGCTGCAATGGGCAGGCTCGTTCAAGGTGCGCGGCGCTTACTGGAGGCTGAAGCAGCTTTCGCCCGAAGAAGCCAGGCGCGGCGTGGTTGCCTATTCCTCCGGCAATTTCGCCCAGGGGCTGGCCGCTGCCGGTCAGGCGCTCGGCATTCCGGTGACCATCGTCATGCCGATCGACGCACCCGCCGCAAAACGCGATGCGACCGCCGGCTATGGCGCCAAGGTGGTGCTGACCGACCATGGCGACCGCGCCCGTGAGGAAGTCGCCGCCGAACGCGCCCGGCAGATCGCCGGGGAAGAAAATCTCACCCTGCTTCATCCTTTCGACGATCCCGAAATCGTCGCGGGACAGGCCGGCACCGGCCTTGAAGCGCTGGAGCAGCTTGCGGCCAAGAGCGCGAGCGCCGATCTGCTATTCTGCTCGATCGGCGGCGGCGGGCTCATCGGCGGCGTGGCGCTTGCCTTCCACTATTTGTCGCCCAAGACCGCGATCTACGGTGTCGAGCCGGAAGGTTTTAACGGCATGGGCACGTCGATCGACCACGGCGCGATCGAGACCATGCCGCTCGGCGGAAAATCCATCTGCGACGGGCTGATGGCGCGCAAGCCGGGTGAGGCCCCGTTCGCCGCCATGAGCCAGGCCGGCATGCGCGGCGTCACCGTCAACGACGCCTCGGTTCGCCGCGCCATGAAGACCGCCTTCGAGCGGCTGAAGCTGGTGCTTGAACCATCGGGTGCGGCTTCGCTCGCCGCCTTGCTCGAAGGCAAGATTGATGTCGCCGGCAAGACCGTGCTGGTGGTCGCCACCGGCGGCAATGTTTCCTTCAACGATTTCATGAAGCACACAGAAAATGCTTGAAGCTGATTTCGTCATTGTCGGCTCGGGCTCGGCAGGCTCGGCCATGGCCTACCGCCTGTCCGAAGACGGCAAGCATTCGGTCATCGTCATCGAATATGGCGGCACCGATTTCGGGCCGTTCATCCAGATGCCGTCGGCATTGTCGATCCCGATGAATATGAGCCGCTACGACTGGGGCTTTTCCAGCGAGCCGGAACCGCATCTTAATGGGCGTATTCTGGCGACACCGCGCGGCAAGGTCATGGGCGGCTCGTCGTCCATCAACGGCATGGTCTATGTGCGCGGCCACGCGCATGATTTCGACCATTGGGCCGAGGAAGGTGCTGCCGGCTGGGGCTATGCCGACGTGCTGCCCTACTTCAAGCGCATGGAAACTTCCGACGGCGGCGAGGATGGATGGCGCGGCACCAGCGGGCCTCTCAATGTCCAGCGCGGGCCGCGCAAGAACCCGCTCTATTCAGCCTTCGTCGAAGCCGGGCATCAGGCCGGTTTCGAACTCACCGACGACTATAACGGCTCCAAGCAGGAAGGCTTTGGAGCCATGGAGCAGACCATCTTCGGCGGCCGCCGATGGTCGGCGGCGAATGCCTATCTGCGCCCTGCGCTCAAGCGCAAAAACGTCAAATTGGTCAACGGCTTCGCGCGAAAAATCGTCATAGAGAATCAACGCGCCGTCGGCGTCGAGATCGAAGCTCGCAAAAAGATTCAGGTCGTTAAAGCACGACGCGAAGTGATCGTTGCCGCATCCTCGATCAACTCGCCCAAACTCCTGATGCTGTCGGGCATCGGGCCGGCCGCGCATCTGCGCCAGCATGGCATCGAAGTGGTGGCCGATCGCCCCGGCGTCGGCCAGAACCTGCAGGACCATATGGAGCTTTATATCCAGCAGGAATCGACCCAGCCGATTACGCTCTATTCGGTGCTCAATCCTTTCTCGAAAGCGATTATCGGCGCGGAATGGCTGTTCTTCAAAACCGGCCTCGGCGCCACCAACCACTTCGAGGCCGCCGCCTTCGTGCGCTCGAGAGCGGGCGTCGACTATCCCGACATCCAGTATCATTTCCTGCCCGCCGCCATTCGCTATGACGGCAAGGCGGCGGCGAAGTCGCATGGCTTCCAGGCGCATGTCGGGCCGATGCGCTCGAAGTCTCGCGGCGCGGTGACACTGCGCTCCAGCGAGCCGTGGGCCAAGCCGGAAATCCATTTCAACTACATGTCGCATCCCGACGACTGGGAAGACTTCCGCCACTGCATCCGCCTGACACGCGAAATCTTCGGCCAGGCCGCCTTCGACCCCTATCGCGGCGAGGAGATTTCACCCGGCAGCCACGTCCAGACAGACGAGCAGCTTGACGATTTCATCCGCGAACATGCCGAAAGCGCCTACCACCCCTGCGGAACCTGCCGCATCGGCCGCGCCGATGATCCGCGCAGCGTCGTCGATCCGGAATGCCGCGTCATCGGCGTCGAGGGCCTGCGCGTCGCGGACTCCTCGATCTTCCCGCGCGTCACAAACGGCAACCTCAACGGCCCCTCAATCATGACCGGCGAGAAGGCTGCCGATCATATTCTCGGCCGCACCTCGCTTGCTCCATCCAATCAGGAGCCATGGATCAACCCGCGCTGGCAGGTCTCGGACCGCTGAGCCATAGATTGCATGATGTGGCTTGACCGGCCATGCTTACAGAAAATCCGGAGACGACAATGCGCGCCCAACCCAAAGCCTCGCACTACATCAATGGCCGTTTCGTCGACGACGAGCGCGGCGCGGCGCTGCCGGTCATCTACCCCGCCACCGGCGAGACCATTGCAACGCTGCATTCCGCGACGCCCAATATCGTCGAACTGGCCGTGGAAGCAGCTCGCGCGGCACAACCGGCCTGGGCGCGGCTGAAGCCGGTCGAACGCGGTCGCATCCTGCGCCGCGCCGCCGACATATTGCGCGCGCGCAACGAGGAACTGGCCAAGCTCGAAACGCTCGACACCGGCAAGGCAATCCAGGAAACGCTGGTTGCCGACGCGCCATCGGCCGCCGATTGTCTCGAATATTTCGCCGGAGCGATCGGTGCCTATAATGGCGAGTTCATCGATCTCGGCGGCCCGTTTGCCTATACCCGCCGCGAGGCGCTTGGCGTATGCGTCGGCATCGGCGCGTGGAACTACCCGATCCAGATCGCCGGTTGGAAGTCGGCACCGGCGCTCGCCATGGGCAACGCCATGGTGTTCAAGCCGTCGGAGAACACGCCGCTTTCGGCGCTGGCCTTGGCCGAAATCTACACAGAAGCCGGCCTGCCGGACGGGCTGTTCAACGTGGTCCAGGGTTACGGCGATGTCGGCGCTGCCCTTGTCGAGCACGATGTCGTCGCCAAGGTTTCCGTCACCGGCTCCGTCCCGACCGGCCGCAAGGTGCTATCGCTTGCCGGCTCGAAGATGAAGCACGCGACCATGGAGCTGGGCGGCAAGTCGCCTCTCATCGTTTTCGACGACGCCGACCTCGAAAACGCCATCGGCGGCGCCATGCTCGGCAATTTCTACTCGACAGGCCAGATTTGCTCCAACGGCACCCGCGTCTTCGTCCAGAGCGGCCTGCACGACCAGTTCGTGGAACGGCTTGTCGAGCGCACAAAGAAAATCCGCATCGGCGATCCGCTCGACCCGGAAACCCAGATGGGGCCGCTGGTCAACAAAGCGCAGCACGAGAAGGTGCTGGGCTATATCGAGATTGGCAGGCAGGATGGCGCGACATTGGCCTGCGGCGGCGGCGCGCCGTCACTGCAAGGCTTCGAAGGTGGCTGCTTTGTCGAACCGACCGTCTTCACCGGCGTGACCGACGATATGCGCATCGCCCGCGAGGAAATCTTCGGGCCGGTGATGAGCGTGCTTTCCTTCGACAGCGAGGAGGAAGCGATCGAGCGCGCCAACGCCACCGAATTCGGGCTCGCCGCCGGCGTCTTCACCCGTGACCTGCAACGCGGGCATCGCGTCATCGGCGAGTTGCAGGCCGGCACCTGCTGGATCAATGCCTACAATCTGACGCCGGTGGAAATGCCCTTCGGCGGCGTCAAGCAATCCGGCATCGGGCGCGAGAATGCACTTGCAGCACTCGGCCACTACTCGCAACTCAAGTCGGTCTATGTCGAGACCGGCAACGTCGAAAGCCCTTACTGAGACCCAACTCCCTCGTCGTCATCCCGGGCGGAGTATTCGCGAAGCGAATGCGCAGACCCGGGACCCATGCCGGAACGTAGAAAACACTGCGACGCGGCAAGCCGGCCAGATCACGGAATGGGTCCCGGATACGCTCGCTCCGCTGCGTTCCGGGATGACGAACACACCAGTTCTCGAAAGCCACGAGCGCCTAGTCTAATCCTCCGCCGTGCTGTCCAGATACTGCATCAGCGCACAGGTAAGATGATAAAAGATACTGGCCGGCACATCGGTCGCCAGCGAGCGGCCGCGCTCGTCGATGCGGTCGATCCACAAGCCGAGCGGTGCCGGATCGATGTGCCAGCGGAAAAGCCGTCCGACACGCGCCTCCACCTCAGGCTTGAGGTCAGGGCCGCCGCTGCCGTCGAGCGCGATTGCGGCCTTGATCGCTTCCGCCTGCGGCCAGCTTCGCGACACCTGATCGAGCGGCAGGCCCTGCCTCGATACTGCGCCATAAGCCAGCCCGGTCGAGCGATTGAGACCGTTGGCGATCGCGGAGGCATAAAGCTTTCTGGCATAGGCGGTCAGGTCGTTGCGCCCGCTCTTGGCGGCATAGTCGACCAGCAGCGAGGCCCATTCGAAATGGTGCCCCGGCTCGGTCCATGTGCCTTGCTCGCCCGCGACAGGCCGCCACTCGTCATCGAAATATTCGCCCAGCGTCCAGCTATCGGCGTCGAAGAAGTGGCCGCGGAAAAGATCGATGATCCGCGCCGCACGCCTGAGATAGGCGCGGTCGCCCGTCGCTGTATGCCAGGCAAGGAAGGCCTCCAGAAGATGCATATGCGGGTTGGAACGACGCATACCCTCGCCTTCCGCCGTCTCCAGAAACCCGGTCAGCCTGTGGTCCTCCAGATGCTCGTCGATGAACGCAAAGGTTTCTTCGCCGAGCCGGAGAGCGTCCGGGTTGCCACACATATGCGCATGCGCCAGCGCCAGGAGCACGCAGGAATGGTCATAGGCATCTTCGGTCGCATCGGCGACGCTGCCGTCGACATTCATGGTGCGCACCCAGCCACCGCGATCGGTACGTCCTTTGCCGGTCATGAAATCCAGGCCATGGGCGATCAGCGCATCCGCCTGCCCATCCCACCCGCGCGCCTTGGCAACGGCGAAAGCATAAACCTGACGCGCCATGGTGCGCATGCGCTTCGGCTTCATCAGCGGGGTGGCGTTGAAGGCCAGGGCCTCGTGAAAACCGCCATGCAGCTCATCGACGCCAACCGTCGACCATAGCGGCAATGTTTCCTGGAACAGCCAGTGGTGCACGCGCCGCCGCCATGCGCCGCTCACCACGACGCGATCGGCCGACGGGGTGAATTTGGTCTCGAGCCGGCCGCTCTTTTCCAGTTGTTCGACGATCTTCTTGACGTTCTGGCTGCGGCTGACAGGCGCCACGAATGTCGCGTCGGCGGTCGCCACGATGGCGACATCCTTCAGCCCGATCGCAGACAGCAGCCGCCCTTCGCTGCGGATGTAGGAGTTCTGGCAATCAATGGCGACGACATCGCCTACAATGACATTGCCGTCCATGTCCGAAGGGCTGACATCGAGCAGCGATTGCCAGGAGCCGAGATCGTTCCAGCGGAAGCTGGCAGGCACCATGGCGATATCCGTCGCATGTTCCATGATCGCATAGTCGATGGAGATCGACGGAACCTTCTCGTAGAGTTCAAGCGGCAGATAAAGGCCGGAAAGGTCGTTCGCGGCCGCAAGGAATGCCTCCTCGGCAGCCTCCCAAATCTGCGGCTGGAATTTCCTGAACGCATCACGCATGGCGCTGGCGCGGAACAGGAAGATGCCGGTATTCCAGAAGAAATTTCCGGCAGCCAGATAGCTTTTGGCCGTCTCCAGATCGGGCTTTTCGACAAAGCGGGAGACATCGACAACGCCACTGCCCTTGCCCGAAACCTCGATGTAACCATAGCCGGTTTCCGGTTGGGTCGACCGAACGCCGAACACGACCAACCGCCCATCCTTGGCGGCGGGAACACCGCGCTCGATGGTGTCCCAGAATTGCCCCTCGGTAGAAATCTCGTGGTCGGAGGGAACAACCAGGACGATTCCATCGCCGAAAGCGGCAATAGTTTTCAGTGATGCAATTGCGACGGCGGCCGCGGTGTTGCGCCCGGTCGGCTCGAAGATGGCGGTCCCACCGCCGAGCCCGATCGTAGCGGCATCCGCATGCACGCGCGCGGCATGGCGTTCGGACGCAATCAGAAAGACTGGCGCTTCCCCTTCAGGCCGCGCTCGCAGACGACGCAAGGTCTTGACCAGCATGGAGCCGTCGCCTGACAGGTCATGGAACTGCTTTGGATTGTCTTCGCGCGACAGCGGCCATAGGCGCGAACCGACACCACCGCTCATCACGAAACTGACGATCCGTTCTGTCATGCCTGTCTCGTGATTCTGTTCATCATCCCTCGCCCGCGTCAGGATCGCGAGGCCACGCCTTGATTGTCACAGACACCCTCTCTTATGCAACTGTTCTGTTTTTGCGCCGTGGCAAAGGTTACCTACAGCTTGGTCAGTGCCAAATGCGGCTTTCAACCGACGCAATCTGTGAGGTCGAACATTTGCAACGATCTTGCTTCTGCCGCATTGAACAGTCAGGGCAAGGGTGGGGCTTTCGACGGAGAGGTGAATTATGGAACTTCGTAAAATTACTGTGGTTGCAGCAGCGCTTGCCGCAATGACGCTTGCGGGCTGCGCCACCAGCGAACAGCAGCAGCGCGCCGGGACGGGCGCACTGATCGGCGGTGCCGGCGGCGCGCTGGTCGGTCAGGCCATAGGCGGCAACACGCGCAGCACGGTCGCGGGCGCGGCTGGCGGTGCGCTGCTCGGTGCAGCGGTCGGCACCCTGACCACGCCGTCCTCATCCGCGCCGCAGCGTCGCGGCCAGGATATGTGCCGCTACCGCGCCGGTGACGGCAGCGTCTATACCGCACCTTGCGACGACCGCTATTACAACGGTAACTACTGATACCGATCACGCTCGGCGAGGGTTTCGCCTCGCCGGGCCTTCGATCCCGAAAAATCCTGGCGGTGAATTTTGCGCCGCGTTGTCTTCGTGATCGTTGGTCGACTTTTTTCTTTGCATCGCCTGGATTTGGCCCTTGCGCTGCCAGAGCGAAAACAATAGAGAAACCAGCGAACTGGGGACGGAGTGTAGCGCAGCCTGGTAGCGCACCTGCTTCGGGAGCACCGGTTCCAATCAAAAATTCTCACATTTTCCCAATATTTTAGCGCATTCAACCAAAGACGCTGTGGGAGAGTCCGTGGGACTTTCAGCATTCTTGCCGTGCAAGCAGCTGCGCGAGGCGCAATTGTCGTGCGGAAGCTTCAAAAAACGTTTGGCGGCTTCGCAGGTAATTCTCATATGATCGGGCCGAAGCTGGCAACCGACGAGGCCATCGCTGAATGTCGATAGGACAAACCCGGCGGAAGCGCGGCGACTTAAGCTGCCTCGGAGATTGTCTCCGATCATCGATCGCATTTCCTTCGGACAGGCCAACCGATCTGAAGAATTCCGCCGCCGACATCTTGGCGCCGCCGGAGGCTTTACCGGCTCGCTCGGCCATGAGCTCGGTGCGTTCGATGTGCGCGTTAAGCTGGTAGAACCGGGCTATGAACAGACGACGCGTTTTGCAGAGAACACCGATATTGCCGTCACGGACCTCATTCCCGAAGCCTATGCGGATTTCGCGCGGCCCATCTTTGCAGAATTTGCCAATCCGGCGCTGACGACCAGGGAAGCGACGTTGCCGAAGCGATGTTGCTGACCGCGAATGACACCTCGAACCAGCTACACTATCCGGCAGTGCTGACGCCGTTGCCCTCGCTCCGGTCGCGTAATTGCACTCCACAGCTCTTCTCGTCCCCGAGCAATGCGCCTAACAAGCTCGATTCACCGACCTTCCGCGCCACAACCCATCGTCGTGACTCTCCCTCAACCTTCCATTGCCGTAGCCGTACCAAATGGTGGGCCGACCTACGGCCCGGCTCATTGTTACGAGGAAGGACTACCTTGGTATCAAAATTACAGCACTTACTTATCGACGGACTACAAGAAGTTGAAAATATTGCGAATTGTTATTTGATGTTATGGTCACCAATGAGCAGAAGTCGGAAGGCCACCGAGTACGAAATGGAAAGGCCCGGCGTTACCGGGCCCTGCCAGATTAGCGGTCGTGATGCTCGGGCATGTCTTTCAGCTGGTCCTTTGTCCAATTGGTAACAGCGTGAACATCTCCGTCCTCGTCGCGCATAAAATCCAAATCACCGGCGGGCACGGAGACGGATTTGGCGCCAATGCCTAAAAAGCCGCCGACTTCGACAATAACTTCGGTGCTGATACCAGCGCCATGTACATGCGAAACAGAGCCAATATTCTCGTCACCCGGTCCGTAGATGGTCGCGCCTTCAAGGACTTTCGGCGTCAATTCTTCGGCCGTGAGACGTACATGATTGGTGTGGTCCATTGGTTATCTCCTTTGTTGGGTTGGAACAGCCCCAACCCTCGAAACAAGCATCTGTTCCGAAGTATGTGTCAGACGATGTCATAGTCTTCGTTCTCAATGCCGTGGATGGCTTCATCCCGATGGGTCCTTGTCATCGGCGGGCGCAATGAGTTGTTTCGGAACGATCCCAAGCCTGAAGCATTCCGATTGTCTCGACAAAACGTTTGAGGGAACCTGAACCATGAGAATTGCGCATGTCGCGCCACTCTATGAATCGGTCCCGCCAAAGCTCTACGGTGGTACTGAACGCATCATCTCCTATCTGACGGAAGCGCTGGTTGCTTTTGGTCACGACTTGACCATCTTTGCCAGCGGTGACACCACCACGTCGGCCAAGCTCGTGCCGTGTCGGGAGCGCGCGCTTCGTCTCGATCCTCGTCCGCTGAAGTCGGAAATTGCTGCACATCTGTCCATGCTGTCAGAGGTCAGGCAGCGGGCTAACCAGTTTGACATCATCCATTTCCATCTCAGCCACTTCCTGCATTTCCCGTTCTTCGAGCATACGCCCGAGCGAACGGTGACGACGCCGCATGGCAGGCTGGATTATGTCGATCTAGGACCGGCCTACGAGCGTTTCCCGCGCTTCCCGATGATTTCGATTTCGCACAGCCAGCGTCTGGGGCTCGCAGAAGCCAATTGGCTCGCGACAATCCATCACGGGATTCCGATTGACCTTTACAAACCCGCCTTTGAAACGGGCCGCGACGGGGCCTATCTTGCATTTCTGGGCCGGATGTCGCGGGACAAGCGGCCGGATCGTGCCATCGAGATCGCGCAACGCACCGGGCTCAAGCTCAAGCTGGCCGCCAAGATAGGCGATGACGACCGCGCCTTTTTCCATGAGGTCATTGAACCGATGATCGATGGCGATCAGATCGACTATGTCGGTGAGATACCCGAAGACCGCAAAGCCGCCTTCCTCGGCAATGCAGCCGGGCTGCTTTTCCCGATCGATTGGCCTGAGCCGTTTGGTCTTGCGGTCATCGAGGCGATGGCTTGCGGAACGCCGGTGATCGCCTGGAATTGCGGAGCGATGCCTGAAATCGTCGACAACGGCGTCACAGGCTTTATCGTCGATTCGATCGAAGAGGCCGTCGCATTTATGCCGCAGCTTCTTCAACTCGACCGGCACGAAGTGCGTCGAACCTTCGAGCGGCGCTTTTCCGCTGAACGAATGGCAAAGGACTATGTCAGCGCCTATGCGCGGTTGCTCGGCGGTGCAGCCGAAGCGAAAGCATCCTGAGGCGACGGGCCTTTTCGAATACTTTGAATAACAACCGCAGAGTTTCATGACCGATGGCACAACTTGACGAGCGCAAGCTCGACCCAGCCCTTGCCCTTGCATCGCTGGACGATACAGCACCGCGGGAGCCGCATCGGCAATTCGCCTTGAAGCATGGCGATTGTTTCGCCGTGGCCGACGCATATGGCGACATACGTGGTGCCGGCGACGGCTTTTTCCGTGACGACACGCGTGTGCTGTCAGAGTTTCGCCTGACTGTCGGAGGGCGCCCGACCTCGCTACTCGGCGCGTCGCTGAGCCAGGACAACGTCCTGTTCACCACCAATCTGACCAATTTGCCGATCGAAAGCCTCGAAGGCCGCAAGGTGCCGCAGGGAGCGGTTCATATCGAGCGCATCAGGCTGCTGTGGGAGAACCGTCTCTATGAGCGCGTAACCATCTCGAACTATAGCCAGCAGGCTTCCACCATCGCGCTCTCCCTGCACTTCGCCGCTGATTTCCGCGACATGTTCGAGGTGCGCGGATCGACCCGGGCCCAGCGTGGAACGGTGCACGAAGCCGAGACGAGCACGGGGTCCGTCGTGCTTCGCTATGAGGGGCTGGATAAGCTCGTTCGCGTCTCGGTGATCTCGTTTTCTCATGCAGCCGATCATTTGTCGGCAGGCAGGGCCGATTTTCGCCTCGCCGTGCCAAAGCGTGGCCGGCAGATTTTTTATATGGAAGCCGGACCGGAAGTGGCCGACCAACCAAGCCGCCAACGCTTTCGCGCAGCCGCCGCCCGAGCGCGTTTCGGCATGCGGGCAAAGCGCCGTCATGGCGCGACAATCCACAGTTCGGGCCGTGTCTTCAATGATTGGGTCGGACGTGCGCGCGCGGATGTCGCGCTGCTCACCACCGAGCTTGAAACGGGGCCTTACCCCTATGCCGGAATTCCCTGGTTCTCGACGGCGTTCGGCCGCGACGGCGTCATTTCCGCCTTGCAGATGCTGTGGCTCAATCCGGGCCTGGCGCGCGGCGTTCTTGCCTTCCTGGCCCAGCATCAGGCAACCGAAACGTCACCTTTCAGCGATTCCCAGCCCGGCAAAATCATGCACGAGACGCGCAAGGGTGAGATGGCGGCGCTGCGTGAACTGCCCTTCGGGCGCTATTATGGCGGCGTCGATACAACGCCTCTCTACATTCATCTCGCCTGCGCCTACGCAAATCGCACCGGCGACATGGCCTTCATGGATGCCTTGTGGCCGTCTCTCTGCGCGGCAGCCGACTGGATAGAGGAGGCCAGCCGCCTCACCGGTTTCCTCACATATCAGCGCGCAGCCGACACTGGTCTCGCCAACCAAGGCTGGAAGGACAGTTTCGATTCCGTCTTCCATGCCGACGGCCGCATCCCGAAAGGCCCGATCGCGCTGGTGGAGGTGCAAGGTTACGTCTTTGCCGCATTCAAGGGGTTGGCCGAACTGGCGGAGCGGCGAGGCGACAGCGAAAAGGCGGAGCATTGGGCAGAACGCGCCGAAGCGATGCGTGCTGCCGTCGAGAGGCATTTCTGGGTCGAAGATTTGGGCTTCTACGCGCTGGCGCTTGATGGCGATGGCACCCCTTGCGCCGTCCGCACCACGAATGCCGGGCACCTTCTCTATGTCGGGCTGCCGGAACCCGGTCGTGCGGAGCGGGTGGCAGACCAACTTCTGGCGGCATCCTTCCACTCAGGTTGGGGCGTACGGACGCTCGCCGACGACGCCATCTTCTTCAATCCGATGTCCTATCACAATGGTTCGATCTGGCCGCACGACACGGCTATATGCGGCGCAGGCCTCGCGCGTTACGGGGTGCGGGACGATCTGGTGCGGCTGATGAGCGGAACGTTTGAGTCTGCTGTCCATTTCAACATGCGGCTGCCCGAACTGTTCTGTGGCTTCACCCGGGCACCCGGTGAGGCGCCGATCGCCTATCCGGTCGCCTGTCTGCCGCAGGCCTGGTCCGCGGGTTCCGTCTTCATGCTCATGCAGGCTTGCCTCGGTCTCGAGATCGACGGCTGGAACGGCGAAATCCATGTCGATCACCCAAGATTGCCGATCGGTATCGACAACCTCACGATCAGGCATCTCGGCGTTGGTGCGAAATCGGTTAATTTGAACTTTCAGCGTGTCGAAGACCGGGTAGCGGCCTTCCTGGCCGGACGCGACGAAGGCAAGCTTCCGCTCATCGTGCGAACCTGATTTCGGAACCGATGCCGCGTCGAGGCGTTACAGCCTCGTACCGCCATGCGGTAACAGTTCGCATGCCCGTGGCGGCGAGACATTTTCTGACACAGACCCGACAGACGGCCGTTCCTGCGGCCGAGGATGATTTTGGCACCACCATGACAAGCGACAGCTTGGATATTCTGCATTCCCTCCCCACCCTTTGGTTTTTGATTGCGGCAAGCATTGCGCTCTCAATCTTCGCCTTGTTATTTTCCCTGCGACAACAGCGTCGTACCCACCGACCAAGCCCGCACGGTGCCGGGGATGAAATGGTTTCCGACGCGTCCAGCAAGCTGCGCGAATACGAGAAAAACGGGCATTCTGCCGACGCAACATTGATCAACTGGTCGCCGGAAACCCTGCGCAAGATATTGGCTAGCGAACTGCCAGGCGCTCAGGTCATCGTGGTGTCCAACCGCGAGCCTTACATCCATAACCTGAAGGACGATGGCGATGTCGAGCTTGTCGTGCCTGCCAGCGGCCTCGTCTCGGCGCTGGAGCCGATCACGCGTGCCTGCGCCGGCACCTGGATCGCCTCTGGCGGCGGCTCAGCCGACAGGCAGACCGTCGATCAGAACGATCGAGTGGAAGTTCCGCCGGATCGCCCTTCCTACACGCTGCGCCGCGTCTGGCTGAGCGAGGAAGAGCAGCAGGGCTATTATCTCGGCTTTGCCAATGAAGGCCTCTGGCCGCTATGCCATATCGCTTTTACGCGACCCGTCTTCCGTGCGTCCGACTGGAAGACCTATGAGGCGGTGAACAGGAAGTTTGCCGACACCGTGGTAGCCGAAGCGCGCAATGAGCGTCCTATCGTGCTGGTGCAGGATTATCATTTTGCGCTACTGCCGCGCATGATCCGCGAGAGGTTGCCGGAAGCCATCGTCATCACCTTCTGGCATATTCCATGGCCCAATTCCGAAGTCTTCAGCATCTGCCCGTGGCGCGAGCAGATACTGGACGGACTTCTTGGTAGCTCGATCATCGGTTTCCATACCCAGTTTCATTGCAACAACTTCACCGAAAGCGTCGACCGCTTTCTCGAAAGCCGCATCGAGCGCGAGGACGCCGCCATCTCCTATGGCGGCCAGACGAGCCTGGTGCATGCATATCCGATTTCCATCGAATGGCCGCCGGCTCAGTTGGAAAACCTCCCGTCCGTCGTCGAATGCCGGGATCACATACGCGCCAGGTTCGGCCTGGATGAGGATGTAAAACTTTGCGTCGGCGTCGAACGTCTCGACTACACCAAGGGTATCCTTGATCGCTTCGAAGCGCTCGAGGAATTGTTCACGCGCCATCCGGAATGGATCGGCAAAGTGGTCGTCCTGCAGATTGCTGCACCCAGCCGCGGCACCTTGCCGGCCTACCAGCAGCTCTACGAAGATTGCCTGCAGCGGGCTGAGGATCTGAACCGCCGCTTTGGCAGCGAGGGCTACAAACCTGTGCTGATGGTGGCGGAGCATCACAGCCAGGAGCAGGTCTACGAGATCTACCGGGCGGCCGATGTCTGCCTGTTGACCAGCCTGCATGATGGCATGAACCTGGTCGCCAAGGAATTTGTTGCTGCGCGCGACGACGAACAGGGCGTTCTCCTGCTCAGCACCTTCGCCGGTGCCGCGCGCGAACTTCTGGAAGCGCTGATCGTCAATCCTTACGACGCGACGATGATGAGCGACATGTTGCTTCAGGCGATAACCATGACGCCTGACGAACAGCGCCGGCGCATGGCAAGCCTGCGCGAAATCGTCCGTGACAACAATGTCTACAGATGGGCCGGCAGCATGCTGCTGGACGCCGCCCGGCTGCGCAAACGCGGCGCGATCGACCGCGCGACGGCAAATGTTGATCATCATCCATCGCCTGAAAGCGGCAACATCGTCTCGATACTCGATCGCAAGAGGGCGTCATGACGGAAATACAGGAAAGACCGCGCGTGCCGGATCTGGCCCAAGGCAAATGGTCCTTGTTCCTCGACATCGACGGCACCTTGCTGGAACACGCCGCACATCCAGATGCTGTCATTGTCAGCGAGGAGCTACTTACTCTCCTGATCGATCTGGAGCATCAGTTGGATGGGGCCGTGGCCTTCATCACCGGTCGTTCGATCGCGCAGGCGGATAGGCTTTTTCAGCCGCTCAAGCTGCGCGCCGCCGGTCTATACGGACTGGAGCATCGGCTGGAGCCGAATGGGTCCGTCGAAGCAGCCGGCGAACCTGACGATATCGCCGCTCTTGCCGCCGAGATCGAGGCGGAATTTGCCGGCAGCGACATCTACATCGAACGCAAGGGCCCGATCCTGGCCGTCCACACGCGAGCAGCACCCCATCTGCTGGCCCGCGCCACGGAATTGGTCGATCAGGCCTTAGACAGGCTGCCCGAGGGCTATAGAACAATTCCCGGCAATGCCGGCGTGGAATTGATGCCACTCGAAGCGGCCAAGGGCGCGGCCATAAGACGTTTCCTGAAAATCGCGCCATTCACGGGCAGTAAGCCCATATTCCTGGGTGACGACACTTCCGACGAGAATGGCTTCGAAGCTATCAATGAAGCGAAAGGCATTTCAATACGCGTCAAGCCGCAAGGCCCTACTCAGGCGACTTACAGTATCGACAGCGTCGCGGATACGCTTGCTTGGTTGCAACGGCAGTTGCGCGCGACATATTAGTCGCATCTCCGCCAGCGCCGAAGATGGAAGCTATGACTCCGCTACGGCTTCCCGGGCCCACAAACGCAGATGGCGACAGGACGTAATGAATTCGCCGATCGCCTGTTTCCCATCAAGCGGTATCAGCCCTTCGTCAGCATCCATTTCGACACCTGCTTTCACGAACAAAGGCGCAGCCGTCGGTGTGAAAGCGATGAACTTGCAGTGAGCAAACGCGTCCGCCACGAAGTCTCGTGCCGCCGCTTCACTGGAGAGGCTGTTCGCCCCCTCTTCGGATAGGAGCAGCACCACCGCGTCGAATAGCACGGACGGCCCACCGGCCAGCATGTGCTTTGCTGGGATGAGTGTTCCGTCGTCGGCCTCCACGCCGCCCACCTTCAACGACACGACTTCCATCGTCGCGCCCTCCTTCTCGATCGCGCTTAGCAACGCCTTGAACAGAACCACGTCGGCGCCATTGCTCACCAGCACGCCGACCTTACGCCCGGCAAAGCTTTCCGGACCGTTCTCGATGATGGATAGCGCCGGTGAAGGCTCAAGATTATCGCGCGGTTCCACGGCCGCATCGGCAGCCGCAGGTAGCTTCACCAATCCCAACTTGTCGGCAACTGTAGTCGCAAGATTCCCATCAATATTCAGGAGGTGCGCGACCATACGTTCGCGTATAGGCAACGTCTCTACCTTGCTAAGTTCAAACACCAGCGCATCGGCGATATGGCGCTGCTCAGAAGCGGTCTGGCTGTTGAAGAACTGCCGCGCCTGGCTGTAATGGTCAGCAAAACTCTCGGCCCTGAGCCGGACCTTCTGGCCTTCCTCCACGTCGGCGAAAGATCGGAAGCCACGCTGCGCGGATTCTCGTGGACCCTCCCCCCAGGAATTCGGCTGGTAATTGGCGCGTCCCACGGGATTGCGCATCGTCATATGACCATCCTGCTGGAAATGCGCGAATGGGCATTTCGGTGCGTTGATCGGCAGTTGGGTGAAGTTTGGGCCGCCCAGCCGTTTCAGCTGTGTGTCGAGATAAGAGAAGTTGCGGCCCTGCAGCAGGGGATCGTTGGAAAAATCAATGCCAGGCGGCACGTTCTGCGTCATGAAGGCAACTTGTTCTGTTTCTGCGAAGAAATTCTCCGGCATCCGGTCGAGTACAAGGCGTCCGACCGGAACCGGCGGCAATTCTTCCTCCGGAATGATTTTCGTCGGATCGAGAACGTCAAAGTCGAAGCTGTCGGCAAATTTCTGATCGAAAAGCTGGACGTTCAACACCCACTCAGGAAAATCACCTGCCTGAATGGCGTTCCACAGGTCGCGGCGATGAAAGTCCGGGTCGGCGCCGTTGATCTTCACCGCCTCGTTCCACACGACCGATTGCATGCCGAGCTTCGGTTTCCAGATGAATTTGACGAAGGTGGATTCGTCATTGGCATTGATTAACCGGAACGTGTGGACTCCAAAACCCTGCATGAAGCGGAACGAGCGCGGGATCGCGCGGTCTGACATGATCCACATGATCATGTGCATCGATTCAGGCGTCAGGGAGATGAAATCCCAGAAGTTGTCATGTGCCGACTGGGCTTGCGGAAAGCCGCGGTCAGGTTCTGGCTTGACCGCATGGACCATATCGGGAAACCGGATCGCGTCCTGGATGAAGAAGACCGGCATGTTGTTGCCGACCAGATCCCAGTTGCCTTCCTTGGTGTAGAATTTGACGGCAAAGCCACGCACGTCGCGGGCGAGGTCGAACGAGCCTTTGCTTCCTGCCACCGTTGAGAAGCGAACAAAAACCGGCGTCTTTTCGCCGGCGCGCTGGAAGATGTCGGCACGTGTGTGTTTCGCCAGCGAATTGTATGTCTCGAAGAATCCGTGCGCCCCGTAGCCTCGTGCATGTACGACCCGCTCGGGTATCCGTTCGTGGTCGAAATGGAATATCTTTTCACGGAAATGGAAATCCTCGATCAGTGTCGGACCATGTTCGCCGATCTTCAGAGCGTTGTAGTCGTCGGATATCGGGATGCCCTGAGCAGTCGTCAGAACCTCACCATACTTGGCTGAGGTCTGGTGCAGTTCTCCCCCGCTGCCGCGAAGCAGCTTCTGGTCATTAATCTTAGCCGCGGATGGCGTCGGGACTTTGCTGGTCATCGGGGGTTCCTAGCTGCTACCGGGATGAGAAGACGACCGAACCGAATTGATCGCAAAATGTTCCATTGGAACCGCCCTCCCTCCAGCCCGACCGCCGCGACACCCGCGAGGGCGTCGCCCCGCGGAACTCAAACTTCCTGCTAGCCAGCGGCGACACCTCAATCCTTGCAAGCGTCGTCAGCTTTTGCTGCAACAGTTTTGTCGCCTTTCTGCTGCGCTTCGATGTCTTGCTGAGAAGTGGCAAGGTTCTTGTTTCCACCGCCCTCCGCCAGGGCGAGAGGCATCGTATTGCCATCCTTCTTCGTGGGATTCGGATTGGCTTCCGGTGTGGTTGCGCTCTGCGTATCGGTCTGCAGCGGAGCACGTGTGCCGTCCTTTGCGATGCCGGTGTGCTCGCTGTTGGAAACCGAACCCGTTGTATCAGGACAGGCGGCAAATGCTGCGCCAGAAGTAAGAGTTGAGATAGACAGCGCCGCTATCGTTGCAATAAGCATCTTCATCTCGGTCCTCCTTTCGAGGTTCACGAGAAGCTACCTTTCAGCGCACCGGTTGTTCCGTTGCAAGACAAGCGGCAGGGTTGCTAAATCCAGCCCAAAGTATCTTCGCTGGGATTATTTTTCGTCCTCGTCGAACTGAGCCGCTGTATCGACCGGTTCGAGCCACGGCTCCCGCCGCTTGGTCCAAATCTCGTAGCTTGGCCGGAGTTCGTTAGGAGCGTTGTCTAAACTTCCGAGCATTATCTCGGCTTCGTCCGGCCTAAGCGAGAAGATCCTTGAGCCACAGTTTGGACAAAACGAACGTCCGGCAAACGTGCTTATCTCGCCAGTGCTGAGCAAATTCCGCCGCGGCCAAACGCCAAATGCCACGAAATTTGACCCACTAAGCTTACGGCAGTCTGCGCAATGGCATAGACCAGCACGGATCGGATCGCCGGATATGGTGTAGCGGACGAGGCCGCATAGACAGCCACCTTTTCGCATTGTGCGACTCCTTCAACGTTTGCTATTCTACCCGCCGGTTAAATGCTTGTGGACGCTCCGCGACGCCCGGGAGGAGGACCGTTCCTGAAAGCATTGAGCACGACGTTCCGCCGAACAGAGCGCAACAGTGTCTATATGGAGCCAGCTCAAGCCACGCCCGGATAGTTTTCGCCTTTCAGCGCACGCGCCAGATGAACGGCATTCGACGCCGCCATCTTCAAGGTCTCGACGACCTTCTCGGGCGTACCGGGTAGATCGACATAATCTACCGACCCCATCGCCTCCCCCACCCAGTAGAGCCCGCCATTGGCCGGTATTGTGAAACCGACATCGTTTAGCGCCTGGAAGCAGGCTGCATGACAATGATGCGCCCCATCTTCATTGCCGACGATCGCCACCAAGGCGACCTTGCCCGCAGCCGGCATGCGCCCGCGTTCGTCGGTTTCGGAGAGAAAAGCATCCATTCGTTCAAGCACGCGCTTGGCGATGCTCGACGGCTGTCCCATCCAGATTGGAAGGCCAAGGAGAAATATGTCGGCTGCCAGGATTTTCCGGCGCAGCGCTGGCCAGTCGTCCCCTTCGCCCATATCAGAGAGAACTCCCGGTTTGATAGCATGGTCGGCGACCCGCACAGGTTTTCCCGCCGTTACGCCATGCGGCGCCAGAGCGGCAACCAGATCGGAAAGCAATCGGTCAGTCGACGATCGCTCCTTCGCATCCGATTGTTTCAGGGAACAATTGACGGCAAAGGCTGTCAGCGGCACGGACATGGCGAATCCTTTCACGTGATGTGGAGGTAAACGCCTCATATCGCAGGAAGTTTCGCGCGGGCGTTTTCCCCGCTGCTGGTCGCGGTCGAAATCGCTGCCAACAAAATCGGAACGATCCCGGCTGCCATCCATTTCGCCCCCAGTGTTGGCGTGGGGCGCAACTCAGGGAGAAAACCGATGCGCATAAGCGAATGCATGACCAAAGACGTCCGTGTGGCCGATCCGGAACAGACCATCCAGGCGGCTGCGAGAATGATGGCGCAGCTTGATGCCGGAGTTCTACCGGTGGGCGACGATGATCGGCTCGTCGGAATGATCACTGATCGCGATATAGCGGTTCGTGGGATTGCCGAAGGCAAGGGTCCCGACGCAAAGGTGCGGGATGTTATGAGCAGCGAGGTCAAATATTGCTTCGAGGACGAAAAGGTTGACGATGTCCTTCGGAATATGGGCGATATCCAGCTTCGCCGTCTGCCCGTCCTCAATCGTGAAAAGCGGTTGGTTGGTATTGTGTCAATCGGTGACCTCGCCACAAATGGCGAAAAAGCTCGAGCAGGTGAAGCACTGGGCGGCATCTCCCAGCCCGGCGGAGAGCATTCCCAGACCGCCCATTGATCCAAGTCGGACGTTTCAACCACCGCTGCCCGGGCAATGGCGGCGGTCGGAACCAACAATTGATCTCCGGCGAATGGCCAACTCACGAGGCACCCCGGCACTCCCGCGAAAATGTAGGAATTTTCATAGCGGAGGCGCTAGTGCGCGTGCGCCGCATTTCGCTTGCGTGTCGCGGCGGCCTTTTTGGCCGACGCCGAGCGGCTGGCTGCCGAACGTGAAGCGGAAGCCTCGCCGCCTTTCTCACCGCCCTTGTGCGCAGCGGGATTTCCAGTGTGCTTTCCCCTGCCAGATCCGCCCTCCTTCTTGCCGCCGCCGTCATCCTTGTTGACGGTCGCCCAAGCACGCCTTTCGGCTTCCTTGTCCGTAACACCACGCTTTTCATAGCCTTCTGCTATGTGGTCCGCCTTGCGTTCCTGCTTGTCGGTGTATTTCGATTTCTCGCCGCGAGGCATGGTAGCCTCCTCTTCTCAGTTGATTATGGTGAACGGGTTGCATCATGGACTGTTCCGGAAAAACAGGAACTTCACAGGCCTATGTGAGGCTGATGCTCTCTGTCCCGAGCTGGGATTGCGTCGATGGTAGCAGCGCTTTCATCGAATGCACCATGCCTTGCAATACCGATCGCCTCCGGATTTGGCGTCTCATACGCCCACATAAAATCCTCGGCCGCTTCGCCCACCGCACTCACGCTCCAGTAGCTTGCCGAACCTTTGACGGGACATTTCGACATCGAGTTCGTCTTTCGAAGAAAGTCGAAATAGATGTCTTCGAATGGGATGTAGAACACCGGTTCACTCCCGGGCTCCTGCACCAGCTTGGCATTGTCGGTGGAAGCGACGATGGCATCGGAGAACAAGACATTCACGACACCGTCAAACGGCATTATTGACAACCGGTCAGACATTTCAGCATCTCCTCTGTTGCTCGGGTCGGCGAACCTTCAGCCAATCAGCTTTCCCGTCCAAAAGCCTTGCGTAACTCCTCTTTTGCTTCTTCCAGTATATGTTTTCTCCGGGCCGGAAGGTTCTTTCCGGCACGATTGATATAGAAGGTCAGCATCGACATCGCGGAGTGGTAAGGCTCGGATTTGCGCTTGTGGCTCTCTTCGGCGGAGTGCTTCAGGGACCTAGCTATGGCCTTCGGATCGTCGGATTCGAATATGTTTTTCTCAAGCGCCAGTGCGTCGCTGTGTTCCGTGACCTCTGCAGACCATTTTTTCCTGGCAGGCATGATGGGCCTCCTGTGCGGTCTTAAAAGTGCGTCGCGATCTTTCAGATTCGCGTCTAGCGCTTAGGCCTTTGATTTCCGCATGTCGTTATCGCAAAACCGCTTCACACTTTTGCGCGACATGCTCTAACTCTCACCGCCGCTCAGTGTTCCCTCACCCGGAGATATTGGCCAAAACCTCCGTCTGCGCACGGGCACTATCGTGACTGCCGACTTGAGAAAAACGACGCCAGCGCCTCGATGTCCTTGTCCGTCAGGTTTTTCGCGGCATCGAGCATGAGATGACTATACGCGGTCCCGCTTCGTTTGCCTGCCCTGAACAATCGAAGCTGCCCCTCGATATAGTCTGCCCGCTGCCCCCATAATTTTGGATAAGCGGGATTTTGCACGATACCGCCATGGCACCCAAGGCAGGCCGGCACGCGCTTATCTGATATTCCATACTCGGCAATTTCTCGGCCGACGGATGCAGTCTGACTTGGCTGTGAAAGGTCCGGGGTGGGCGGCGGCCGTTCCGCGAAGTACCGCGCCAGTCTCTCCAGATCGAACGGATCCACACTGGCCGCAGCCTGACTCATGATTCCGCTGGCGCGTCTGCTTTCGGCATAGGCACGAAGGCTTTCCAACAGATAGGCCTGGCTTTGCCCGGCAATGATCGGCGTAAGGGCGCTGCTGCCCATGCCGTCGGCTTGATGACAACGGGCGCAATCGGCAAGCGCGTGCTCGAAACTCTGTTGCCCAACTGATGGAAGCCCATTCGAGCCATAAGCCAGTTCGCGATATTTGCGAGGTTCAAGTGCCGGCAGTTCCCTCAGGAAGGCGACCATCGTCCAGATTTCATCATCTCGACCCTGAGTGGGCCAGGCGGGCATGCCGGTGAAACGCACGCCATGTTTGACGATCCGGAAAAGTTCGGCGTCGGACCATTTATCGACAACCGTGGCCAGATCCGGCGGCTGGGGCAGCATACGCTTCACTACAGGCGAGCGTGGCTCGCCGGGCGCTCCATGGCAGATGGCGCAGCCCGTCGCGAAATGTGCGGCAGCCGGCTGAACGCCTTCGCGCGGAAGTTTGTCCGGGACTTCGATTGGAAGCGCATATGTGCGGACTGCCGACTGCATGGCAAAATGCAGAAACCAGTCGGTGATCTTCCAGTGGCCCGTGCTGGCGCCGACATTGAAAAAGCCTATCCACGCGGCAAGGATCACCACCAGAGGTGCTACCACGAGAGCAACCACGATATGCCACACGCGGACGAACATCAGGGGTCCCTCGGCCGGTGCATTTCAGATGCTGGTTCAGATAGAATACGCCCGAGCAGGGCCAGACCGCCAATCAGATAAACGGCTGCGCCAATGGTAAGCATGATCACCCCACCCGCCTGCTGATCGCCTTGCGCGCTCAAGGTGACGCCGAAACATGTAATCTCGCCCTCCCCGTAGAGCGGCCGCGGGGCAAGGGCGAGCAGCACGCCGAGCAGTGTCATGTGGACAGAGGTAAGAAGCAGTCCGAGCGCGCCTGCGCCACTGCGTGCCGCGGAATCCGACGCTTGATGGCCAATGCACAAAAGCCAGAGGAAAAGACCGGCAGCGAGGAAACTGCCCTGCTCGGCCACCGTGATGAGAACCGAACTCTCCGCCAGAATCCGCATTGTCGGCGCATGCCAGAACCAGACGACGAAAAGTTCGATCACCGACGCTATGATCGGCATGGCGACTGATGAACGCGCGGAGAAATCAAAGCGCGAGCCGCTTACTCCGATCGCCAGCAGCGGTGCGACGATCGCCACCACGCCCATATGTGCGAGCATGTGTGCGGCAAAGGAAGTGCGGTACGAATCCAGCAATGGTCCGCCCCAGATAATCGCAAGGATTGCCAATCCGAGCAGGAAGGACATTCGTTTCATCGCACGCATTCCGTGATGAACAGCAGTGGCATTGCGACGTAGATGACCGCTATGCAACTGAGGCCTGAAAGCAGCAGAGTTGCAAAACCTTGGAAGAGCTTGCGATCGTGACGGGTCGGATCGTTATGCGGCGGATCGTATATACCGAAGCCCCATTGTCGCCACGCGAGGAATCCCGACAATGCGATAAGAGCCAGCGCGGCAATCGTCACAATGACCAACCCTATCCGAACGGCATCGAAGCTAAGCGAAATCTGGCTGCTTTTTGCGCAATAGACGGCAGCGCCGACATAACAGATCAGAAAATGCAAAGCCCACACGACAGGCGCGGTGAACAGCGTCCAGAGCGATTCCACTTCCTTGGGAAGAACGCGCACGGCAGCCTCACAATGCCCGCGGAAAGAGGCCGATGACGGCAAAGGTGGTCAGTGAGGTCACGAAAAGAAAGTGCCAGTACAAAACCACATTTTGGAGATCGACATCGTGCTGCGCGGTTAGGTAGCCCGCCAGACTGCGGGCAAGGCAATAAACCTGCATGACAAGTCCGAGCGCAGCATGCACCACCGCCCACAGCACGAGCACCCAGACAATCGCCGGATAGACATGGGATTTCGGGTCCATTCCATGGGTCAGCGGGCCCGCCATGGCCGCGAGGCCGCCACCAATCGTCAGCAGTGGGGCAAGCACCAGGCAGATGCGCATTGCCGGTATCCGGCCGCGCCGGTTCGCCTTGCGTGCGTAGATCATCACAATCCAGGCAGCGCTGAAAAGTGCGAGTGCCGTCATTGGCCATTGCATTCCCGGACCGTTTGATCCGGCTGTAAAATCCTCGTGGATCGTCCAGTAGAAGAAGTAACCGAAGAGGAGGCTGGCGAAGGCCGTACCGTCACCGACCATGGTGATGAACATCGCCCACCAGCCGGTGGAGTTCGGGCCGGAGACGTAAAGTGGCAAGGTGACACCGAGGCCGATGTCCTTCTGCGGTTTCTCGGGAAGTTCGGCGGTGCCCGTCCATAGCCAAAAAATTATGGCGGCAAATGCCCCGACTGCAGAAACGGCGGTGGTGATCCACCAGTGAAAAGTCAGCGCAACGAATGCGCCGCCAAGGAATAAGGCGGAAATGATCGGGACATAGGCCGTTCCGGCAACACGGAGCACCTGGATCGGTTTGGCATCCAGTACGGATGTTACCAGACCTTCGCGCCGCCCCTCCTCCGCATCCGGCAGGTAAAATCGGCCTTTGTTGATATCTCTCATCAGGTTCGGCTGATCCCAGAGGGGATAACGACTTTCGATGATGGGAATGGACCGAACGCCCCAGGTTTCCTTTGGCTCGCTAATCCATTCCAGCGTTCCAGCATTCCAGGGATTGATCTCGCCTTCCGGTTCCCGATGCTTCGGCCGCAGAACGTCGATCACGATCACCAGAATGCCCGATGCAAGAACGAAGGCCCCGATGGTCGAGATCAGGTTCAACCAGTCCCAGCCCACCTCCGGTGGATAGGTGAAGACGCGGCGTGGCATGCCTCGCAGCCCGGAGAGATGCATGGGAAAGAAAGCCACGTTGAAGCCGATGAACATCAGCCAGAAGGCAAGCTTGCCTGCCCGGTCGTTGAGCTTTCGCGCATTGATAAGGGGATAGTAGTAATAGAGGCCCGCAATGACCGGGAACAGCATGCCGCCGATCAGGACATAATGCAGGTGCGCGACGACAAAATACGTGTCATGCGCCTGCCAATCGAATGGAGCCAGAGCCACCATGACGCCGGTAAGGCCGCCCATCACGAAAATCGCGAGCCCCCCTGCCCCGAAGAGCATCGGAACCGAGAAGATGACGCGACCGGCGAGCATCGTTGCGATGAACACGAATATCTGCACGCCGGTCGGAATGGCTACCGCCTCCGAAGCCGCCGAAAAGAATGCCAGAGAAATCTGCGGCAACCCCGTCGTGAACATATGGTGTACCCAGAGTCCGAAGCTCAGGAAACCGGTGCCGACGGCAGCGAGCACGATCCACGAATAACCGACGATCGGGCGTTGCGAGAAGGTCGGAACAATCATGGCCATCAGGGCGATGGCCGGCAGGAAGATGATGTAGACTTCGGGGTGGCCGAATATCCAGAACAGATGCTGCCACAGGATGGGATCGCCGCCCCGTTCCGGGTTGAAGAACGGCCAGTCGAACATGCGCTCCAGTTCGAACAGGATATCGCCGGCGATTAGCGGCGGAAACGCAAACAGGATCATCCCGGCGACGACCAGCAGGTACCAGGCAAAGAGCGGCACCATGTTGATGCGCATCCCCGGCGCCCTGCATTTCAGGATTCCGACGATCAGTTCGACTGCCGCAGCGATCGAGGCGATCTCGATGAACGACAGCCCGAGCAGCCAGATGTCAGCGCCAATGCCGGAGAATTCCTTGTCGGTCGCAAGTGGCGGATACATGAACCACCCCGATGACGGCGCAGCGTTGAAGAAGATCGAGCCGCAGACGAAGATGCCGCCCAGGAGGAAACTCCAGAAGCCGAACGCCGACAGGCGTGGGAATGGCAGTTCACGCGCACCGAGCATTGACGGCAGCAGAAAGATCGCCACCGCCTCGAAATTTGGAACGGCAAAGAGGAACATCATCACCGTGCCGTGAAGCGTGAAGGCTTGATTGAACAAATCCGCCGACAGGAAATCGTTGCCCGGCACGGCCAGTTGGACCCGCACCATAAGCGCCAGCACGCCAGCGAAAAGCATGAAGGCAAAGGCTGTTGCGGCGTACCAGAGACCGATCTCGTTGTTGTTGACTGATGTCCAGTAGCGCCAGCCGGAAGGATTGGCCCACACCTTGCGCAGGCGCTCCTCCTGGGCCTTGGCCTCCTTGGGCCTAATCCGAGCAGCGCCCTGGGTCATTTCAGCCCCTTCAGGTAAGAGGCGATTGCCTGTAGGTCGGCTTCCGGCAACATCCGGAAGGGCGGCATTTTGGAATCCGGCTTTATGACGTCCGGCTCCGCAATGAATCGCCGGATTGCTTCCTCAGTATTAGGAAGGATGCCCGCACCCAGCGTGTCCCGCGATCCGAGATGCGTGAGATCTGGACCGAGCGTCCCCATTGCCTCGGTGCCGCGAACCGTATGGCAAGCGCCACAGCCGTTCGAAATGAACCGAAGAGCGCCGTCGCTCGCAAGCTCTTCGGCCGGCTGCGACTGTGTCTCAAGCCACGCATTGAAGTCGGCAGGCTTCACGACCACGGCGGAAAATGCCATAAGCGCGTGCGAAGTGCCGCAGAACTCCGTACAAGGTCCCCTGAACACCCCAGCTTTTGTGGCGAATAACGAAAGATGGTTGGTCCGGCCGGGGATCATGTCCATCTTTCCGCCAAGCGACGGAATCCAGAACGAGTGGATCACATCACTGCTTTTGAGAATGAATTCGACGCGCTGCCCGAGCGGCAGCCGGATTTCATTGGCGGAACGGACCGGCTCTTCATGATTGCCTGACATATAGGATACGCGCCACCAGAACTGCTCACCGGTGACCTCGATCCGCAGCGACCCCGCCTGCTCCTTCGATATCTGCGGTCGCAACGTCGGCATTAGCCACAACGCGTAACCGAGCAGGGCTGTCAGAACTACGGCGGGAAAAACGGCACCGCCCCAAACGATCAGTCGGCTGGCGGATCGATCGGAATAGGGTTTGCTCTTCCAACGTGCGGCATAGAGCAATGCTCCAAGCACTGCCAGCCAGATCATCGCGCCGCCGATGACCATTACCCAGAACAGCGTGGCGATCTGTCTTGCTTCGACGCCAGTCGGTTCAAGAGCCGACTGGACACCTCCGCAACCGGACAGGAAAATGAAGGCTGACGAAAAGCCGTAGTGCAAAATCGATCGCCGATATGGCGTCCTCGCGATCGCACCTCCGCATTCGACGTGCGAAAACCTCAACAAATTCTGCTCTCTCCCGACGCGTTTCCGCAATCGCCGTGACTCCTTCGAGGTTGAACCATCTCATACCGGGATTGTTCCCGGACTGTGCAGCAAAGGCGGCTCGGGCGTAGTAACTGTCCCTACATCCGAGGTTGCTGTTACTGCCCGGTCTGACCGGAGGGAACGACACGCCAGATCTTGTTGCCGACGTCGTCCGCAACGAGCAGAGCGCCCTTCTTGTCGACAGCTACGCCGACGGGGCGTCCAAGGGCGTCGCCGTTTTCACTGAGAAATCCCGTCAGAATGTCACGCGGCGGACCGGAGGGTTTGCCCTTCGAAAACGGCACGAAGATCACCTTGTATCCGCTTCTGGGCTCACGGTTCCACGATCCGTGCTGACCGACAAAGGCTCCCCCCGAGAATTCGGGGCCAAACAAAGTTCCCTCATAAAACGTAAGGCCGAGCGAGGCAGTGTGTGCGCCAAGAGCGTAGTCGGGAACTATTGCTTTCGCGACAAGCTCAGGACGCTGTGGCTTCACGCGCACATCGACATGCTGGCCGTAGTAGCTGTAGGGCCAGCCGTAAAAGCCGCCGTCCCGAACTGAAGTCATATAGTCGGGAACCAGATCACTGCCGATCTCGTCGCGCTCGTTCACCGCAACCCACAACTCGCCACTATCTGGCTGCCATGACAAGCCGTTCGGATTGCGCAGGCCCGATGCGAATAGGCGGGATTTCTTACTTGCCAGATCGATCTCCAAAACGGCTGCGCGGTTCTCTTCCGCTTCCATGCCGTTTTCACCGACATTGCTGTTGGATCCCGCGGTGGCATAAAGCTTGGTGCCATCGCGGCTTGCGATCACATCCTTGGTCCAGTGATGGTTGATATAGCCGGCGGGTAGATCGACAATCTTCTCGGCAGGCGCTGTGATCTTGGTGGCGCCGTCCTCGTATGGGAAAGCGACAATCGCGTCGGTATTGGCGACGTAGAGCCTACCGTTGAGCAGCGCCATGCCGAAGGGCGAGTTCAAACCTTCGAGAAACACCGACCGCGTCTCGGCAATGCCGTCACCGTCGGCGTCGCGCAACAATGTGATGCGGTTGGCGCTCGGTACCTCGGCTCCAGCCCGGCCCATGAATACGCCCATGATCCACTCGCGGAAGTCAAAGCCCTTGTCAGGTTTCGGCGGCTTGTTGGTTTCAGCCACGAGAACGTCGCCGTTAGGCAGGACATGCAGCCAGCGCGGGTGGTCGAAACCTTCGGCAAAGGCATTGACGGACATTCCTTGCGCTGCGAGGGGCTGCTTCCCGGCAGGCCAGGGGTTTGCGGGAGCGACGTTGACGGTGGGGATCGGCTTTGGATTGGGATTGGGGAGTGACGGGTTTGGCCCATATCCCTCCTCGACCGCGACGGTCGCGCTTTCCTTCGAGAGAAAGAACACCGCCCCAGCGCCAAGGGCGATCACGAAGATAATCGCGCCTAGTGCAACGATGACTTTGGTCATTGGCCAGCGGCCTCCTTTTACTTCTGGCCTGAATATCGGGGGTTCTAATCGATATCGGGCTGATCGTTAGCTGCCCAACTGCGCGCATCGGGAAACGTTCCGGGATTTCGGCCAAGCTATCCGGCCGACGGAGCGTTCATCCATCTCTGTTTGAAGATCGTTCAGGCATGTCCGAGTGCCTTGGATGCAAATCGTTCTGGCGTGTTATCCAATGCGGGACGAGTTCTGCGAGCAGGCTGCGAACCAAATCGGCCATGGCGTTTCCTTCATATGCCACATCAGCTTTCCGCCTTGAAGTTCCGCGCCCGCTTGTCGATCTCCTTCTTGTCGTCGCCATACTTGCGGATCAGGGCTTTGGCCTGATTGGGCGACACGTCGGTTTTTTCGGCAATATCAATCGCGCGTTTTTCGATATCACGCGGGTTTTTCTTCGGCTTCATGGTCGTCTCCTTTCACATGCTCAATGGGCGTCTCGGCGATGTGTTCCATCGATGCTCGTTCGTCTGGAAAGTAAAAAGGATCGGTTGGAAAACTTTATTGCGCACCGTGCGTTCACCCTCGACTGTTCAATTCATGGAGGCTGACATGCGCGACGCGACAAAAGCGAAAGCAAAGACCGAGGCAAAATCGGCAGCGGCCAAACAAAGGCGAATTCAGGCTGGGATCGGCAAATCCGACGCCCGGTCAAAGCCGCGCAACAAGACCGCAGCCGTTCAGGCTGGTTTCCGCCGTTACCCTGCCCCTCCTTTTCCCAAGCAGCATCAGCCCAAGCCTGGCTCGGAAGCGATCCTCGACCCCAAACCTATGTATGACGCCCCGTTCTACATCGGATCCAAGAAGCTCGAGGGCAAGGT
>VFQQ010000964.1_pt1 | contig 46057 bp, 46 predicted proteins | sample 3512341 | NCBI WGS metagenome assembly VFQQ01 (sample SAMN10412373, study PRJNA504923) | tailings metagenome | isolation source: Relicate 2 Philex TSF1 revegetated site | place: Philippines: Tuba, Benguet | collected 2017-08-29 | reverse complement strand
AACAACGCCGGCCAGTTTCGCACGACCGTTCGTTTTATGGCTGTCCGGGCTGCGACAAGCCCAGCTGCTCTTGCAGATTCTGCAGCTGGTCCTGCAGCGCGGCCACGGTGTTTTCCAGCGTGGCCAACCGGCGGGTGAGGGCAATCAGCTCGTCTTCGGTGGCTGCGCTGCCCTGGGCGGATGGTGCTGCCGCGACGGCGGAGGCGTCTACCGGGCCGCAGAGCAGGTGCGCCCAGCGCTGCTCGCGGGCGCCGGGTGCGCGCGGCAGTTTCACCACCAGCGGCCCACCCTTGTCGGCGCTGCGGTCCTGCATTTCCTCCAGGAAGCCGTCGACCGAGGCAATGTCGAGGAATCTGTACCAGCGCTCGGTGTTCAGGCGCAGTTCCCCCGCGGTCTGCGGGCCACGCAGCATCAGCATGCCCAGCAGCACGGCAGACTGTTCGGGCACGCCCACGGCGCGCGCAAAATTGTGTTCATAGCGCGTGACACGGCTGCCACTGCCTTCAAGCACCATGTGCAGGCTGCGCAGGCCATCCAGCGCTTCCAGCACCAGCGCGTCCGGCAGGTTCATCACCGGGTCGCGGCTGGATTTCTGGTTGCAGCCCGTCACCAGTCCGTTGAGCGTCATGGGATAGCTGTCGGGCACGGTGCGTGCCTTTTCCATGAGCGTGCCGAGCACGCGGGCCTCGGCGGGCGAGAGCGGGCGCTGTTGAAAATCGTGGCCGCGCGGGCGGCCGGTTGGAGAGGCTTGCAGGTCTGAGGTCATTACACTTCCCGGCCATGTCTGGCGTGAACAAAAACATCGTGATTCTCATCTCCGGCAGCGGCTCCAACATGGTTGCCATTGCGGAGACCGCCCGGACGCAACGCTGGCAGGCCCGGTTCGGCGCGCGCGTGGTGGCCGTCATCAGCAACAAGGCCGCGGCGCAGGGCCTGGCGTGGGCGAAAGAGCAGGGCATTGCCACCGCCACACTGGATCACACCGGCTACGACAGCCGCGAGGCTTTCGATGCGGCCCTGATGGTGGAGATCGACCGCCATGCCCCCACGCTGGTGGTGCTGGCGGGCTTCATGCGCATCCTCACACCGGGCTTCGTGCGCCACTACGAAGGCCGGCTGGTCAACATCCACCCCAGCCTGCTGCCGGCGTTCACCGGGTTGAAGACGCACCAGCGCGCGATCGAGATGGGCTGCCGATTCGCTGGCGCCACGGTGCACCGCGTGACATCCGAACTGGATCACGGGGAGATCCTGGAGCAGGCGGTGGTGCCGGTGCTGCCGGGTGACACGCCGGAGGCGCTCGCCGCACGGGTGCTCGCGCAGGAGCACGTCATCTACCCGCGCGCGGTGGAGCGGCTGCTCGCAAAGGCCTGATCAGACGCCCTTGGCGAACACCAGCCCCGCGTGCTCGCGCATCGCGTGGAATTTGATCTTTGGCCAGTTGGCTTCCACGGCGCGCAGCGTCGCGGAATGGTCCACGAGCAGAGTGGGTGCGTCCACGGCGTCCAGTGCCACGCGGTGGCTGTTGGCGTCGATGAAGCGCTTGAGCTCGTTCTCGCCACCGTCCTCAGGGGCGCAGGTCACCCAGCGCGCCACCTGGTAGGGGCTGTTCATGATGCGTGCCTTCACGCCGTATTCGTGTTCGAGCCGGTGCGCCACCACCTCGAACTGCAGCTGGCCAACCGCGCCGAGCAACAGCACGGAGCCGGCGACGGGGCGGAACACCTGGATCGCACCTTCTTCGCCCAGCTGGGTCAGGCCGGCGCGCAGCTGCTTGCTGCGCAAGGGATCGGCCACTTCCACGCTGCGGATGATTTCCGGCGCAAAGAAGGGCAGGCCGGTGAACTGCAGGCTTTCGCCTTCGGTCAGCGTGTCGCCGAGCTGCAGCACGCCGTGGTTCGGAATGCCGATGATGTCGCCGGCAAAGGCCTCGTCGAGCAGTTCGCGCCGTTGTGAGAGAAAGCTCACCACGGTGTTGGGCCGCAGGTCCTTGCCGGAGCGCACCACCTTGAGTTTCATGCCGCGCTCGAAATGGCCGCTGGCCACGCGCACGAAAGCAATCCGGTCGCGGTGAGCCGGGTCCATGTTGGCCTGGATCTTGAAGACCACGCCGCTGAATTTCTTTTCCTCGGGCATGACGGTGCGCTGGATCGCGGGCCGCTCTCCGGGCGGCGGCGCCAGGTCGACCAGCGCGTCGAGCACCTCGCGCACGCCGAAGTTGTTCACTGCCGAGCCGAACAGCATGGGCGTCTGCCGGCCAGCGAGGAATTGCTGTTCGTCGAACGCGGGCGACGCACCGGCCACCAGTTCCAGTTCGTCGCGCGCCTGTTCGAATTCCGCACCGAAGCGCTTGACGCTCTCGGCGTTGTCCAGCCCGCTGAGCACCTCCTCGTCGCCGCCCCGGCGGTCCTCGCCAGCAGCGAACACGCGCATCTGGTCGGTGCGACGGTCGAACACGCCGCGGAAGGTCTTGCCCATGCCGACCGGCCAGGTGAAGGGCACCACCGTCATGCCCAGCTCGCGCTCGATCTCGTCCATCAGGTCCAGCGGGGCCTGCACCTCTCGGTCCATCTTGTTGACGAAGGTGAGGATGGGCGTGTTGCGCGCGCGGCAGACCTGCAACAGGCGGCGGGTCTGCGGCTCCACGCCGTTGCCGGCATCGATCACCATCAGGGCCGCGTCGACGGCCGTGAGCACGCGGTAGGTGTCTTCCGAGAAGTCCTGGTGGCCCGGGGTGTCGAGCAGGTTGATCACGCAGTCGCGGTACTCCATCTGCATCACGGAAGAAGCCACCGAGATGCCACGCTGCTTTTCGATCTCCATCCAGTCGCTGGTGGCATGGCGCGCGGCCTTGCGCGCCTTCACGCTGCCCGCGATGTTGATGGCGCCGGAGAACAGCAGCAGCTTCTCGGTCAGCGTGGTCTTGCCCGCGTCGGGGTGGGAAATGATGGCAAAGGTTCGCCGACGGCGCACCTGTTCGGAGATTTCGGACATAGCCCATGATTATCCCCGGTGGACAATACGCCTCATGCATCCCAAAGCCCTTCTGGACGAAAGCGCCAGCCTGATCGAGCAGGTCTTCAAGTTCGAACACCCTGCGGACGCCGTCGTGGCGCGCCATTTTCGCGAGAACCGCTCGCTCGGCCCGCGCGAGCGCGCCACCCTGTCCGACGGCGTCTACGCCATCCTGCGGGAGCGCCTGAAGTTCGAGTGGCTGGCCCGTTCCGGCAGCGGCTCGAAGTGGCGCCGCCTGGCCATCCTCGGCTTTCCGGGCGACCGCGACTTTCTCAAGAGCGCGCTCACCGAGCCCGAAAAAGCCTGGCTCGACCATTGTGACGCCGTCACCGACGCCGATCTGATGGCGCCACACCGCCACAACCTTCCCGAATGGCTGGCCACCGCCTTGCGCGACCAGGTGGGCGACGAGTTCGACGCGCTCGTCGCCAGCCTGAACCAGCCCGCGCCGCTGGACCTGCGGGTCAATGTGCTCAAGGCCAAGCGCGACGCGGCGCTCACGGCCTTGCAGAAAGCCGGCCTGACCGGTGCAGCCACGCCTTACTCACCGCTGGGCATCCGGCTGCAAGGCAAGCCCTCGCTGGCCAAGGTGCCGGCTTTCGTGCAGGGAGAGGTTGAGGTGCAGGACGAAGGCTCGCAGTTGCTGGCCCTGCTGCTGGACGCCAAGCGTGGCGAAATGGTGGTCGATTTCTGCGCCGGCGCGGGTGGCAAGACGCTGGCCATCGGCGCGGCCATGCGCAACAGCGGCCGGCTCTATGCCTTTGACACCTCGGGCCACCGCCTCGATGCGCTGAAACCCAGGCTGGCGCGCAGCGGTCTGTCCAACGTGCACCCCGTGGCCATCGCCCACGAGCGAGACGACCGCATCAAGCGCCTGGCGGGCAAGATCGACCGCGTTCTGGTCGATGCACCCTGTTCCGGCCTGGGCACGCTGCGGCGCAGCCCGGACCTGAAGTGGCGCCAGACGCCACAAACCGTGGCGGCCCAGGCGGAACTGCAACAAGCCATCCTCGGCAGCGCGGCACGCCTGCTCAAGCCCGGAGGCCGCCTTGTGTACGCGACCTGTAGCCTGCTGCGGGACGAAAACGAGGCGGTGTGCGCGGCTTTTGAAACGGGGCACAGCGACTTCGAACCGGTTCCCGTGGCAGAACTTCTGGCGGGTGCGCACGTGTCTGACGCGCTTTCACTCTGCTCCGGGGAAGACGGCCGCTGGTTGCGCCTGTGGCCTCATCGGCATGCAACCGACGGCTTTTTTGCTGCCGTTTGGCGGAAAAGGCCTTGAATTGCCGCCAATCTGCCCGAATTGAAGGCGGAAGTTTGCATCCCTGGGCACCCATGGGTTGGTGATTTCCACCCCGGGCCTTAAAATTCGAGCTTCGCCGGCCCACTCCGCCCACGGGTCTGGCGCTCCTCTTTCGTGACCACGGGCGGTCTTTTAGGAACTCCATGTTTTCTTCCGATTCCGGAATCTTGTCCCAGTTCTGGGATGGCCTGATCCAGTTTCTGGCGCAAGGCCTGACCGGCGCTGCCTGGTGGCAGGTTCTTCTCGTGGCCCTGGTGTTCACGCACATCACGATCGCCAGCGTCACTATCTACCTGCACCGCCACTCTGCGCACCGGTCGCTGGACCTGCATCCCATCGCCTCGCACTTCTTCCGTTTCTGGCTGTGGATGTCCACGGGCATGGTCACCAAGGAATGGACGGCCATCCACCGCAAGCACCACGCCAAGTGCGAGCACGAAGGTGATCCGCACAGCCCGCACATCTTCGGCATCAAGAAGGTGTTCTACGAAGGTGCCGAGCTCTATCGCGCCGAGGCCAAGAACGCCGAGACCCTGGAGCGTTACGGCCACAACACACCGAACGACTGGATCGAGAAGCACCTCTACACCGGCCATTCGCGCCTGGGCGTGAGCCTCATGCTGATCATCAACGTGGCGCTGTTCGGCGTGCTCGGGCTCTCCGTGTGGGCACTGCAGATGGCCTGGATTCCGATCACCGCCGCCGGCATCATCAACGGCATCGGCCACTGGTGGGGCTACCGCAACTTCGAGGCCGCCGACGGCAGCACCAACGTGTCGCCCTGGGGCATCCTCATCGGTGGCGAAGAGCTGCACAACAACCACCACACCTACCCGACCTCGGCCAAGCTGTCGGTCAAGCCCTACGAATTCGACATCGGCTGGATGTACATCACCATGATGAAGTCCGTGGGTCTGGCGTCCGTGAAGAAGGTGCCACCGAAGATGGCTTACGGCGCTGTGCGCCCCGTGGCCGACGAGAAGACGCTGGAGGCGATCATCGCCAACCGCTACGAAGTGATGGCAGGTTATGCGCGTGAAATGCGCGCCGCCTGCAAGCACGAGCTCGAGGCCCTCAAGCAGCGCCGTGGCGACGCCACCGTGCTGCAGGCCGCTCGCCGCTGGCTGCACCGCGACGACGACAAGGTACCTGCCAATGTGAAGCCCCAGCTGGCCCAGGTGCGTGCAGAACACCCTGTGCTCGACAAGATGGTGACCATGCGCGAGGAGCTGCGTGCCCTGTGGTCCAGCACGAACTCGACCCGCGAGCAGCTGGCCGCAGATCTGCAGGCCTGGTGCCGCCGTGCCGAAGAGAGCGGTATCGCTGCCCTGCGCGACTTCTCCATCCGCCTGCGCTCGGCCCACGCCTGATCGCCGCGGTCTGTTCCGGACGCCGCTGACGCGGTGTCCGGGCAACAAAAAACCCGCTGTTTTCACAGCGGGTTTTTTGTTGGGAATCGGCTCGATTACTTGAGCTTGATTTCCTTGTAGTCCACGTGCTTGCGAGCCTTCGGATCAAATTTCTTGATCAGCATCTTCTCGGGCGTGGTCTTCTTGTTCTTGGTGGTGGTGTAGAAGTGGCCGGTTCCAGCGGTGGATTCCAGCTTGATCTTCTCGCGTGCGCCTTTGGTTGCCATGTTCGGTTCTCCTTAAGCCTGACCGCGTGCGCGCAGGTCGGCGAGCACGGCGTCAATGCCGTTTTTGTCGATCAGGCGCAGGGCGGCACCGGAGACGCGCAGACGCACCCAGCGGTTTTCGCTCTCGACCCAGAAACGGCGGTATTGCAGGTTCGGCAGGAACCGGCGCTTGGTTTTGTTGTTGGCGTGGGAAACGTTGTTCCCGACCATGGGCTTCTTGCCCGTGACGTCGCAGACGCGTGCCATGAGGACACTCCGATCATTCAAACAGCTGTGGACCGCGAACCGGGGGAATCCCCGTGTGGCCCATCAGCCTCACCTCGCCAGGAAAGGGTGGCGGTAACCCGAAAATCTGCTTCGTACCCGGGCAAGCCGGTAAATCGCAGCAAAGCCTGCAATTATAGCCAACTGGAGGCCGGCCGTACAAGGCCAGCCGTCAGGCCGCGTTCTGCTCCAGGAAGCGCTGGGCGTCGAGCGCGGCCATGCAGCCGGTGCCCGCGCTGGTGATGGCCTGGCGATACACGTGGTCCTGCACGTCGCCGGCGGCGAAGACGCCCGGCACGCTGGTCATGGTGGCCATGCCCTGCAGGCCCGAGCGGGTGGTGATGTAGCCGTCCTTCATCTCCAGCTGGCCCTTGAAGATGTCGGTGTTGGGCTGGTGACCGATGGCGATGAAGCAGCCCTTCACATCCAGGTCTTCGGTGGCGCCGGTCTTCACGCTCTTCAGGCGCACGCCGGTCACGCCGGTCTGGTCGCCCAGCACCTCGTCCAGCGTGCTGTGCAGCTTGAGCTCGATCTTGCCGGCGGCGACTTTTTCCATGAGCTTGTCGATCAGGATGGCTTCAGCCTTGAACGTGTCGCGGCGGTGGACCAGGGTGACCTTGCTGGCGATGTTCGAGAGGTACAGCGCCTCTTCAACGGCGGTGTTGCCGCCGCCGACCACGCTGACCTCCTGCCCCCGATAGAAGAAACCGTCGCAGGTGGCGCAACCCGACACGCCCTTGCCCATGAAGCTTTCTTCTGAGGGCAGGCCCAGGTACTTGGCCGAAGCGCCGGTCGCGATGATGAGGGCGTCGCAGCTGTATTCGCCACTGTCTCCCTTGAGCACGAAGGGGCGCTTGCTGAAGTCCACCGCGTTGATGTGATCGAAGATGATCTCGGTCTTGAAGCGCTCGGCGTGTGCGAGAAAGCGCTGCATCAGATCAGGCCCCTGCACGCCCTCTGCGTCAGCGGGCCAGTTGTCCACATCGGTCGTGGTCATGAGCTGGCCGCCCTGGGCGATGCCGGTGATGAGCACGGGGTTGAGGTTGGCGCGCGCGGCGTAGACGGCGGCGGTATAGCCGGCAGGGCCCGAACCCAGGATGAGGACTTTCGCGTGTTTCATGGTGAGCGCCCCATCGAATTTGGGGCCAAGTGGTTTAGAGTAGCTGGATATATGGGCGCTTACTGCGGCTAATCCAGTGCCGAGCGGCGCCCAATGTGTGCGAATCATTGTATGAAAGAGCGCTGCGCGCGCTGTCCCAACCAAGGAATACACGCATGTCTCTCCTGTCCAATCTTGATCTGATCCGCCGGGTTCCGCTGTTTTCCACCCTGACCCAGGCCCAGGCCGAATCGGTGGCGGATTCGGTGGTCAAACGGCGTTTCAAGCGAGGAGAGTGCATCGTCGAGCAGGGCAAGAAGTCCAACTGCCTGGCCATCGTGCTCACGGGGCGGGCCCGCGTGGTGACGACCGATACCCGGGGGCGCGAGGTGATCCTGGCCACGATGAACCCGGGCGACTACGTGGGAGAGATGAGCCTGATCGACAACCAGCCGCACTCTGCCACCGTGCGTGCCGAGGTGCAGACCGATGTGCTGATCCTGGGTCGGACCGAGTTCGCACGTTGCCTGCCGGAGAACACCTCGATGGCGTATGCGGTCATGCGCGGCCTGGTGCAGCGCCTGCGCCACGCCGACCGCAAGATCGAATCGCTGGCGCTGATGGATGTGTATGGCCGCGTGGCCCGCGCCCTGCTGGAGTTCGCCCAGCCCGACAAGGATGGTGTGCTGACCATCAAGGACCGCGTCTCGCGCCAGGATGTGGCCAAGATGATCGGGGCTTCCCGCGAAATGGTCAGCCGCGTCATGAAGGACCTTGAGGACCGAGGCTTCATCGAGGTCACCGAAGAGGGCAGCACCGTCATCAAGGAGCGCCTCAACTCGCTCGGTTGAGGGTGCCGCTGCGTCCGCGGGCGTCGCCCGTCGGTTGACAGTCATGGGGTAAGCTTGCCGCTGGATTTCAGCGAGGCCTATGACTTATTCACTCAACACCCTCAACGCCGACCGCAGCTCTGCGGCGCCGGCGGGTGTTTCCCGGTTTGCCCAGGAAATCGGCCTGGTGCTGGGCGCTGCGGCGCTCGCGTTCTGGTTGCTGGCCCTGCTCAGCCATTCCCTCGCCGACCCGGCATGGAGCACCACCGGAACCACATCCGATGTGGGCAACTGGGGTGGCCGGCTGGGGGCCATGCTGGCCGACTGGAGCTATTACCTGTTCGGTTTCTCGGTCTGGTGGCTGTTTCTGGTCGGCGTGCGGGCGTGGCTGTCCACGCTGGCGCGCTGGATCCGTGGCACGCAAGGTGCAGAGGGCGATGCCCCCGCCACCGGCGACCGCCTCTGGCATCGGCCATGGGCGCGGCGTGCCCTGTTCTGGCTGGCGCTGGCCACATTGATGGGCGCCAGCGCCGTGCTGGAATGGAGCCGCCTGTATCGCCTGGAGGCCTTGTTGCCCGATCACGCAGGCGGCGTGCTCGGCCATGCACTCGGCCCGGTGGCCATGCGGTGGCTGGGCTTCACCGGTTCGGCCCTGGCCATGCTGGCGCTGCTGCTGGTCTGCCTGCCGACCGTCTTCCGATTCTCCTGGGGCCACTGGGCCGAGGAGGTGGGACACACACTCGACGGCTGGTTCGAGGCCCGTCGCGAGAAGCGCGAAGCGGTGGAAGACCAGCGCATTGGCGAGAAGGCCGCACGCGAGCGCGAAGAGGTGGTCAAGGTCGAGCGTGTCGAGATCGAGGAGCACCACCCGACGCCGGTGGTGATCGAGCCCACGCTCGTCGACGTGCCCAAGAGCGAACGCGTGGCCAAGGAGCGGCAGAAGCCCCTCTTCAGCGAACTGCCCGACAGCAAGCTGCCTCAGGTCGATCTGCTCGACAGCGCGCCGGCGCACCAGGCGGGTGTGGACAGCCAGACGCTGGAGATGACCAGCCGGTTGATCGAGAAGAAGCTCAAGGACTTCGGTGTCGAGGTGCGTGTGGTGGCCGCCGCGCCCGGTCCGGTGATCACGCGCTACGAAATCGAGCCCGCCACGGGTGTCAAAGGGTCGCAGATCGTCAATCTCGGGCGCGACCTGGCCCGATCGTTGTCGCTGGTGTCGATCCGCGTGATCGAGACCATTCCCGGCAAGAACCTGATGGCGCTGGAACTGCCCAACGCCAAGCGCCAGACCATCAAGCTCAGCGAGATCCTCGGGTCTCAGGTCTACAACGACGCCAAGTCGATGCTGACCATGGGGCTGGGCAAGGACATTGGTGGCCAGCCGGTGGTGGCCGATCTCGCCAAGATGCCGCACTGCCTGGTGGCCGGTACCACGGGTTCGGGCAAATCGGTGGGCATCAACGCGATGATCCTGTCGTTGCTCTACAAGGCCGATGCGCGCGATGTGCGCCTGCTGCTGATCGACCCGAAGATGCTGGAAATGAGCGTCTACGAGGGCATCCCGCACCTGCTGGCGCCGGTGGTCACGGACATGAAGCACGCCGCCAACGGCCTGAACTGGTGCGTGGCCGAAATGGAAAAGCGCTACAAGCTCATGAGCAAGATGGGCGTGCGCAACCTCGCGGGTTTCAACACCAAGATCGACGAAGCCACCGCGCGTGGCGAGATCATCGGCAACCCGTTCAGCCTCACGCCGGAGCAGCCCGAACCGCTGGAACGCCTGCCCTATATCGTGGTGGTGATCGACGAACTCGCCGACCTGATGATGGTCGTGGGCAAGAAGATCGAGGAGCTGATTGCCCGTCTGGCGCAGAAGGCGCGTGCGGCCGGCATCCACCTGATCCTCGCCACGCAGCGCCCCAGCGTGGACGTGATCACCGGCCTGATCAAGGCGAACATTCCCACGCGCCTCTCTTTCCAGGTGAGCAGCAAGATCGACAGCCGCACCATCCTGGACCAGATGGGCGCCGAAAGCCTGCTCGGCATGGGCGACATGCTGTACATGCCTTCGGGCACCGGTTTCCCGATCCGCGTGCATGGTGCTTTTGTGAGCGACGACGAGGTGCACCGCGTGGTGGCCTACCTGAAAGAACAGGGTGGAGAACCGAACTACATCGACGGTGTTCTTGAAGGCGGCACGGGCGACGGTGAAGGCGGTGACCTGTTCGGCGAAGGCGGCGGCGAGAGCAATGGCGAGAAGGATGCGCTGTATGACCAGGCCGTGGAGATCGTGCTCAAGGACCGCAAGGCCAGCATCTCGTATGTGCAGCGCAAGCTGAAGATTGGTTACAACCGCGCCGCGCGCCTGCTGGAGGACATGGAAAACGCGGGGCTCGTCAGTGCCCTCACATCCAGCGGCCAGCGCGACATTCTGGTGCCCTCCCGCGGAGAGTGAACAAAGCCGGCTTGCAACCAAGTTGGCGCAACAGGGTCATACCGTCCATGATCAAGAAACTCCTCATGTCCTGCGCGCTGGCCTGCGGCGCCATCGCGGCGCACGCCGATGGTCTGCAAGACCTCGAAAAATTCCTGCGCGAAGTCAACAGCGGCAAGGCCGGCTTCACCCAGGTCGTGACCTCGCCCAAACGTGCGAACGAAACCGTGGCGCGCAGCAAGACCTCCAGTGGCACGTTCGAGTTCCTGCGGCCCGATCGCTTCCGTTTCGTGTACGCCAAACCTTTCGAGCAAACCATCGTGGCCGACGGGCAGACCCTGTGGTTGCACGATGTGGACCTGAACCAGGTCACCTCGCGCGCCCAGAAGGATGCGCTGGGCAGCACGCCTGCGGCGCTGATCGCGGCGGGTGCCGATCTCAAGGGCCTGTCGGATGCGTTCGAGCTCAAATCCGCTGCCGCGCGCGACGGCATGGAATGGGTCGATGCGCGCCCGACAGACCGCAATGGCCAGCTGCAGATGGTGCGTGTGGGCTTCCGGCAGGGCCAGCTCGCTGTGCTCGACATCGAGGACAGCCTGGGCCAGCGCTCGGTGCTCACCTTCAGCAACTGGCAGGCCAATGCCGCGTTGAAAGCGGCTGACTTCCGGTTCCAGCCACCACCGGGTGCTGCCGTCATCAAGCCCTGACAAGACAGCCGTGTCGATCGCCAGCAACCACGTGCCACTGGCCGAGCGCCTGCGTCCGCGCACGCTGGCCGAGGTGATCGGGCAGCAGCACATGCTGGGCGAAGGCATGGCCCTGCGCCTGGCCTTCGAATCGGGGCAGCCACACAGCTGCATCCTGTGGGGGCCACCAGGTGTGGGCAAAACCACCATCGCCCGCCTGATGGCCGACGCTTTCGACGCGCAATTCCTCACCATCAGCGCGGTGCTGGGTGGCGTGAAGGACATCCGCGAGGCCGTGGAGCGGGCCGAAGTGGCGCGCAGTGGCCTGTCGCCCCAGCGCACCATCCTGTTTGTCGATGAGGTGCACCGGTTCAACAAGAGCCAGCAGGACGCGTTCCTGCCGCACGTGGAAAGCGGTTTGTTCACCTTCATAGGGGCGACCACCGAAAACCCTTCGTTCGAGGTCAATTCGGCCTTGCTGTCGCGCGCGGCCGTCTACGTGCTGCAACCCCTGTCGGAAGATGATCTGCGACAGATCGTGGCCAAGGCCCAGGCGATCGACGCGGTGCCGGCCATCGAATCCGCCGCGATCGACCGACTCATCTCCTACGCCGACGGTGACGCCCGGCGCCTGCTCAACACGCTCGAGACCCTGGCGGTGGCCGCCGGGCGGGAGCAACTGGCCGAAGTGAGCGATGCCTGGCTGCTCAAGGTGCTCGGTGAGCGCATGCGGCGCTACGACAAGGGCGGTGAGCAGTTCTACGACACCATCAGTGCGTTGCACAAAAGCGTGCGCGGGTCCGATCCGGATGCCGCGCTCTACTGGTTCGTGCGCATGCTCGATGGCGGGGCAGACCCGCGCTACATGGCGCGGCGATTCGTCCGGATGGCCAGCGAGGACATCGGCCTGGCAGACCCACGTGCCCTGCGCCTGGCGCTGGACGCGGCCGAAGTCTACGAGCGCCTGGGCAGCCCCGAAGGCGAACTGGCGCTGGCCGAATGCGTGGTCTATCTCGCCGTGGCGCCGAAGTCCAACGCGGTCTACAAGGCCTTCAACGAGGCCAAGGCCTTCGTCAAGAAGGACGGCACGCGGCCCGTGCCCATGCACCTGCGCAATGCCCCCACCAAGCTGATGAAGTCGCTGGACTATGGGAAGGGCTACCGCTACGCCCACGATGAAGAGGGCGGTTTTGCCGCCGGGGAAAGTTACCTGCCCGATGGAATGGCCAATCCCGAGTTCTACCGGCCGGTGGAACGCGGGCTGGAGTTGCGCATCGCCGATAAGCTGCGCGAACTGAAAAAACTCAATAATCAAAAAAACTAATGTATCGGCAATCGCACTGATGCGGGAACCCGTTGGGGTACTTGGGTCAGGGTAAACCCGCGTCCGCTAAGGGCTTACACGCATTCGGGCCGCAAAACGCCTCATTACAATCCGTCCACCAACCCGCAGTCTGTCCTGTTCCAAGGTCATGTCTGGCGGGTTTTTTGCTAGGTTGAAACGGGCCAGCGCCACAAGCGCCTTCCGGCCTGTCACACACACGGAGAATCTTTCATGGAAGTTTTGCTACAGCAGATCATCAACGGTCTGGTGCTGGGCAGCATGTATGCGCTGGTGGCACTTGGATACACCATGGTGTACGGCATCATCGGCCTCATCAACTTTGCACACGGCGACGTGCTGATGGTGGGGGCCCTCACCAGTTGGACCGTCATCGGATGGATGACCAGCGCATCCACCGGGTTGCCCACCTGGATGGTCCTGTTCCTGGCCACGGTCATCGCCATGGTGGTCTGCGCCACACTCAACTTCTCGATCGAGAAACTCGCCTACCGGCCCCTGCGCAACTCCAATCGACTGGCCCCGCTGATCACCGCCATCGGCATGTCGCTGCTGCTGCAGACATTCGCCATGATCATCTGGGCCCCCAACCCCAAGTCCTATCCCTCGATGCTCTCGCGCTCCCCCATTGAAGTGGGCGGCGCGGTCATCTCGGTGACGCAGGTCGTCATCCTGGCCACCACGGCCGTCACGCTGGCCTTCCTCATGTGGCTGGTCAACCGCACCAATCTGGGTCGCGCCATGCGCGCCACCGCCGAGAACCCGCGCGTCGCAGCGCTCATGGGCATCAAGCCCGATACGGTCATCTCCGCCACCTTCATCATCGGCGCCATGCTCGCGGCCATTGCCGGCGTGATGTGGGCTTCCAACTACGGCACGGTGCAGCACGCCATGGGCTTCATGCCCGGCCTCAAGGCTTTCGTGGCCGCCGTCATGGGTGGCATCGGCAACCTCGCTGGTGCGGTGGTCGGGGGCATTGCCCTGGGCCTGATCGAATCACTGGGTGCCGGCTATCTCGGCAAGCTCACAGGAGGTGTGCTGGGCAGCCAGTACACCGACATCTTTGCCTTCATCGTGCTGGCCATCGTGCTCACTCTGCGTCCTTCGGGCTTGCTGGGTGAACGTGTTGCCGACCGTGCCTGACCGTCCGGGAGAAACCACATGATGAACACCAAGACCGGCAAGCTGATCGCTTTCCTGCTCGCGGCCGTGGCCCTGCTGCTGCTGCCCATCATCCTGCAATCCACCGGCAGCAATTCCTGGGTGCGCATTGTCGACATCGCCCTGCTGTACGTGCTGCTGGCCCTCGGCCTGAACATCGTCGTCGGCTACGCCGGCCTGCTCGATCTGGGCTACATCGCGTTCTTTGCGGTCGGCGCGTATGTGTTCGCCTTGCTGGGCTCGCCCCACCTGGCTGACACCTTCCCCGCCATCAAGGCGATGTTCCCCAATGGCCTGCACTACAGCATCTGGTGGGTGATGATTCTCGCGGCGGTGATCGCCGGCGTCGTCGGCATGATCCTGGGCGCGCCCACGCTCAAGTTGCGCGGCGACTACCTGGCCATCATCACGCTGGGCTTCGGCGAAATCATCCGCATCTTCCTGCTCAACATGGACCGGCCGTTGAACATCACCAACGGTCCCAAGGGCATCAGCCAGATCGACACCATCTCCGTCTTCGGGCTGGACCTGGGCAAGCGCCTGACCATCGGTGACTACACCTTCCAGCCGGTCACGCTGTACTACTACCTGTTCCTGTTCTTCGTCGTTCTGTCGATCATCCTGTCCTACCGTCTGCAGGACTCGCGCATCGGCCGCGCCTGGATGGCCATTCGCGAAGACGAAATTGCCGCCAAGGCCATGGGCCTGAACACCCGCAACCTCAAGCTGCTGGCCTTCGGCATGGGCGCTTCGTTCGGCGGCGTGTCCGGTGTGCTGTTCGCGTCGTTCCAGCGCTTCGTGTCACCAGAGTCGTTCTCACTGATGGAATCGGTGATGGTGGTGGCCATGGTCGTGCTAGGCGGCATCGGTCACATTCCCGGTGTGATCCTGGGTGCGCTGCTGCTGGCGGGCCTGCCCGAGGTACTGCGCCACGTGGCACACCCGCTGACCGAATTGACCGGTGGCCGCCTGGGCCCGGAGATCCTGCGCCAGTTGCTCATCGCACTGGCCATGGTGATCGTGATGCTGATCCGACCCAAAGGCTTGTGGCCCTCGCCCGAGCATGGCAAATCCTTGTCCAAGTGAGCGGAGACCCTTCATGAGCGACACGATTCTCAAAGTAGCCAATGTCTCCAAGCGCTTCGGCGGCCTCCAGGCCCTGAGCGACGTGGGCATGGAAATCAAGCGCGGCCAGGTGTATGGCCTGATCGGCCCCAACGGCGCCGGCAAGACGACCTTCTTCAACGTGCTGACCGGCTTGTACACGCCCGACAGCGGCTCTTTCGAGCTGGCGGGCAAGCCCTACACACCCAGTGCCGTGCACGAGGTGGCCAAGGCCGGCATCGCACGCACCTTCCAGAACATCCGGTTGTTCGCCGAGATGACCGCATTGGAAAACGTGATGGTGGGGCGCCACGTGCGCACCCACTCGGGCCTGATCGGTGCCGTGCTGCGCACGCCCCGTTTCAAGCGCGAAGAGGCCGAAATCACGGCCCGCGCGCGCGAGCTGCTGGCCTACGTCGGCATCGAGAAGTTTGCCGACTACAAGTCGCGCACGCTGAGCTACGGTGACCAGCGCCGCCTCGAAATTGCGCGCGCCCTGGCGACCGATCCGCAGCTGATCGCCCTCGACGAACCGGCGGCCGGCATGAACGCCACCGAGAAGGTGCAACTGCGAGAGCTGATCGACCGCATCCGCAAGGACGACCGCACGATCCTGCTGATCGAGCACGACGTGAAGCTGGTGATGGGCCTGTGCGACCGCGTGACCGTGCTCGACTACGGCAAGCAGCTCGCCTCCGGCACACCCGCCGACGTGCAGAAGAACCCCAAGGTGATCGAGGCTTACCTCGGCACCGGCGGCCACTGATCAAGGACCGACGCAAATGGCAAACACACTTCTCAAAGTCAGCGGTCTGAAGGTCGCGTACGGCGGCATCAAGGCCGTCAAGGGTATTGATCTTGAGGTTCGCGAAGGTGAGCTGATCTCGTTGATCGGCTCCAACGGTGCCGGCAAGACCACCACCATGAAAGCCGTCACGGGCTCGCTGGCCTATGAGGCTGGCGACGTCGAGTACCTCGGCCAGAGCATCAAGGGCAAGGGCGCCTGGGATCTGGTGAAGCAGGGCCTGGCCATGGTGCCGGAAGGCCGTGGCGTGTTCACCAGAATGACCATCACAGAGAACCTGCAGATGGGCGCCTACATCCGCAAGGACAAGGCCGGCATTGCACAGGACATCGAGAAGATGTTCGGTATCTTCCCGCGCCTGCGCGAGCGCAAGGACCAGCTGGCCGGCACCATGAGCGGTGGCGAACAGCAGATGCTGGCGATGGCACGCGCGCTGATGAGCCAGCCCAAGGTGCTGCTGCTCGACGAGCCTTCCATGGGCCTGTCGCCCATCATGGTGGACAAGATCTTCGAGGTGGTGCGCGACGTGTCCGCCCAGGGCGTGACGATCCTGCTGGTGGAGCAGAATGCGCGCCGCGCCCTGCAGATCGCCGACCGCGGCTACGTGATGGATTCGGGCGAAATCATCATGACCGGCGTTGGCCGCGACATGCTCGATGATCCGAAAGTGCGGGCCGCTTACCTGGGCGAATAACGCAGATCGGGCCTTGACTGGCCTGAAAACTACAATCATGGGTTGCGCACCTCGGTGCCCAACCCATTTTTCATTCATGACCCAAGCCCAGACCCCCCCCACCGCCGAGAGCGGCGCGCCTGTAGCGCACGACGAAAACCAGCTCATCGCCGAACGCCGCGAAAAGCTCAAGGCCCTGCGCGAGGCGCAGAAACAGGGGCAGGGCGTTGCATTCCCGAACGATTTCAAACCCGCCGACAAGGCCGCCGACCTGGTGGCCCGCCACGGCGAGAGCACCAAGGAGGCGCTTGAGGCCGAGCCGGTGCAAGCCAGCGTGGCCGGGCGCATGATGCTCAAGCGTGTGATGGGCAAGGCCAGCTTTGCCACCCTGCAGGACGCCTCGTTCGGCCCCACGGGCGGCCGCATCCAGGTCTATGTCAGCAAGGACGCCGTGGGCGAGGACGTGTATGCCGCGTTCAAGCACTGGGACCTGGGCGACATCATCGGCGTGGAAGGCACGCTCATGCGCACGCGCACGGGCGAGCTCACCATCCAGGCCAGCCAGATCCGTCTGCTCACCAAGAACCTGCGCCCGCTGCCCGACAAGTTCCACGGCATCGCAGACCAGGAGATCAAGTACCGGCAACGGTATGTGGACCTGATCACGGACGAATCTGCGCGCCAGCGTTTCGTTGCCCGCAGCAGGTCCCTGTCGGCCATCCGCGAATTCATGGTGAGCAACGGCTTCCTTGAAGTGGAAACGCCGATGCTGCACCCGATTCCGGGCGGGGCCAACGCCAAGCCGTTCAAGACGCACCACAACGCGCTCGACCAGGAAATGTTCCTGCGCATCGCGCCCGAGCTCTATCTGAAGCGCCTGCTGGTGGGTGGTTTCGATCGCGTGTTCGAAATCAACCGCAACTTCCGCAACGAAGGCATCAGCGTCCGCCACAACCCCGAGTTCACCATGATGGAGTTCTATGCGGCGTACTGGAACTACCAGGACCTGATGGACTTCAACGAACAGCTGATCCGCCACGTGGTGCGCCAGGTGCGTGGTGACGAGCCGCTGACCTACCAGGGCAAGCCGGTGGACGTGCTCTCGCCGTTCGAGCGCCTGACCATCCGCGACGCCATCGTGAAGTACACCGAAGCCGGCGACAGCGTGGACGACGCGGCCTGGCTGCAGGCCCAGCTGAAGAAGTGCGGTCTGAGTGAAGAGAAGCACCAGCTGTCCGGCCGCAGCCTGCCCAGCCTGCAGGTGCTGTACTTCGAAGAGAAGGTCGAGGACAAGCTCTGGAACCCGACCTTCATCATGGACCACCCGACCGAGATCTCGCCGCTGGCGCGCGCCAACGACGCCAACCCGGCGGTGACCGAGCGCTTCGAGCTGTACATCACCGGCCGCGAGTTCGGCAACGCGTTTTCCGAGCTGAACGACGCTGAAGACCAGGCCGCGCGTTTCCAGGCGCAGGTCTCGGCCAAGGACGGTGGCGACGAGGAAGCGATGTACTACGACGCCGACTACATCCGAGCGCTCGAGTACGGCATGCCGCCGGCCGGCGGTTGCGGCATCGGCATCGACCGCCTCATGATGCTGCTCACCGACAGCCCGAGCATTCGCGACGTGATCCTGTTCCCCGCGCTTCGCCGCGAGGGCTGAAGAGCAACACCCCCTGCGCCGCTGCGCGGCTTCCCCCTCTGTTGCGCACCTTCGGCGCTTCGAGGGGGACGGCATCTCGGGCCGGCGGAGCCGGACCCTCGGTGCCTCTGGTGGGTGTTGCCTCTTTCGACTAGAAATTCAACTTGAGGATCGCCTTGCGGGGGTCCTTGCGCAGAGCGTCGAGCGCCTTCCGCAGCCAGTCCACATGGGCCTGCGCGTCCTGCTGCAGCTCCTGCGATGCATCGGGCAGCAGCGCCACCACCACCTTGAACTTCAGCGTGGTGCCCACGGGCAGCTGCACCGCCGGGCGCAGGCCGCTGGCGACGATGCTGGTGGCCGAGGCCAGCGCCTGCGCCTCGCGCACCGGCCCTTCCATCAGCAGCGCCAGGGTGCTGTCGTCGATGCGGCTTGCGGTGTCGACGTCGCGCGCCACCGAGCGCAGCAGCGAACCGGTGATCACCAGTGCGCGGTCTGCCACCTCGCGGCCGTGTTGCTCCGCGAACCAGCTGTGGTTGTCCAGACCGATCAGCAGCAGTGCGCTGTGGTGCTCGTAGCGCTGCGCGCGCACCAGGCTGTCGTGCAGGCGCAGCATGAAGTTGTGGCGGTTGCTCAGGCCGGTAAGAGGCTCGTTGAGTGCCAGCGCGCGGGCACGCGCCTGCGCTTCGTGCTGGAGCGACGAGCGCTGCAGCAGGCCGTAGATCAGCAGCGGGGCTTCGATGGCGGCGGCGATGACCATGCTGTACTGCGACAGGAAGCCAGATGAGATCAGGCCGAAGTTGCGCATGACGGGCATGGCGCCTGCCAGCAGAACCGGCAGCATGCCCAGTGCGATCCAGCGCACCCAGCGGTCACCGGTTCGCCAAGCGGCCCAGAGCATGGCGTAGACCAGGGCCAGTGTGAGTGCCGCGAGAGCCGTCACGGTCTGAAGGGTCCACGTCGCCGGGTGAATGACATCCAGCGTGATGGCTCCCACCAGGAAACCGGCGAGCGTGAGTGCCGATCGGTCCAGCCATCGGCCGATGCGCCGCGGTTGCACGACCTGCCGCACGAACAGCAGGCCGACCACGGCGACCATCGGCATCAGCACGAATTCGGCCAGGCCGTTCCACCGCGCCGATGCGGGCCAGAAAAACTGGCCGGCGACGCCGAGCGATGCGGCCAGTGCCAGGCCCAGCACCGTGATGTAGACCGCATACGCCGCGAAACTCGTGTCGCGGAACACCAGGGCGTTGGCGATGGCCGTGGCCGTCAGCAGCAAGGTCATGCCGAAGTAGGCACCCAGCAGGAATTGCTGATGGATGCGCAATTCGCGCAAGGTGTTGTGATCGTGAATCTGCAGCAGACCAGAGAAGGGGACGCGGGCATGTTCAATGCGCACCCAGTAGGTCACCATCTCGTCGGTGCGCGGGTCCAGCGAGAACACGGGATAGCGGTCTGGGAAGGCCCAGTCGCGCACGGCAATGCGGTCACCGGCATGCTGCGCTTTCCAGTCGCCGTTGGCCAGGCGGTGGTACAGGCTGATGCTGTCGGTGCCGGACCGCGCAAGCTCCAGCTCCCAGCGCGAACGGTCGCTGCGCGCCTGCGCATCGAAGCGAACCCACAACGCGGCGCCGTCGGCCAGGGTCAGGCGGTGGTTGCCGTCTCGCACCGCGAAAGGCAGGCTGTGCTGCTGCGCCTCCACCTCCTGCACCGTGAGCTGCCCGGTCGGGTCGACCCAGAAGACGCTGCGCTGGGCCAGCGGCACGCTGGGTTGTGAGCCATCGAGCACCACCGGGGAAACGGTGGCGGCGGCAACGGAGAAATGAGGGAATACGGCGAGAAGGACCAGCGCTACCGCAATCGCCAGTCCGCGGGCGCGACGGAGTCCCGGCGTCACCAGCCAACACAAAACTTCAGACATCCCCCGATTGTGTCGTCTGCCGTGCGGGTTGCTGAGGGCTGTGCGCGATTGCGACGCGAGAAACGTGCAAAAAAAAGCCCCGGGTGCATTTGCACCGGGGCCGTGGTGGCAACAGGTCGGGCTCAGGCGTAGGCGGCCAGAACCTTGCGCATCTTTTTCATGGCCGCCACCTCGATCTGGCGAACGCGCTCGGCGCTCACGCCGTACTCGGCGGCCAGTTCGTGCAGCGTCATGCCGCCGGAGCCGTCATCGTTCACCTTGAGCCAGCGCTCGCTGACGATGCGGCGCGAACGCTCGTCGAGTTCGCTCATGGCACGCGCCACGCCTTCGGTGGCCAGCGCATCGCGCTGGGCCGATTCCAGCACCGCGGTGGGTTCGTGGGTGGCGTCGGCCAGGTAGGCGATCGGGCCGAAGCTGTCTTCGCCGTCGTCGCCGGGCGCGGGGTCCAGCACCACGTCACCGCCCGAGAGGCGCGTTTCCATTTCGCGCACTTCTTCCGGTTTCACGTTGAGTTCGCGCGCCATCACGCCCACTTCGTTGTCCGACAGCACCTCGCGGTGGGTGTCGCCGTCGAGCGCGTCGGCGCGGAACCCCTGCTTGCGCGATCGCAGGTTGAAGAACAGCTTGCGCTGGGCCTTGGTGGTGGCCAGTTTGACCATGCGCCAGTTCTTCAGGATGTATTCGTGGATCTCGGCCTTGATCCAGTGCATGGCGTAGCTCACCAGGCGCACGCCCTGGTCGGGGTCGAAGCGCTTGACGGCCTTCATCAGGCCCACGTTGCCTTCCTGGATCAGGTCGCCGTGCGGCAGGCCGTAGCCCAGGTACTGGCGCGAGATCGACACCACCAGGCGCAGGTGGGACATCACCAGCTGACCGGCAGCGTCCAGGTCGTTGTCGTCGCGCAGGCGGCGGGCGGCCTGCTGCTCCTGTTCCAGCGTGAGCAGGGGCAGGCGGTTGACGGCAGAAATGTAGGCGTCCAGGTTGCCCAGGGGCGGCACCAGCGCCCACGGGTTCGCCACGGCGATCGAGCCGTTGGTGGCGGTGGCAACAGGAGCAAGTGTGTGGGACATGTGAACCCTCCTCGGTAGGTCTGCGGAGAATATTAGCACTCTCTATGAGTGAGTGCTAAAGCCAGAGTTCCACGCCCTGCCGGGCATGCGGTTATCGGAGACACGGGCCTGTTTCGCCCTGGAACTCCGAAAAAATAACCGCTAAGACTTAATCCTGGCTGAATTGAACGGTGGAGACTGCAGGCGCGGTGCGGGGCAAGGACAATGCCTGATGGCCATTGCAATCAATTCCGACGAAGTGCTCACCCCGCCCGTGGCCGCTGCCACCGTGATGGTGGTGCGGGACGGGCCCGAGGGCCTGGAGGTGCTGCTGGTGCGCCGGCACGGCAATTCCGGGGTGCTGGGTGGGGTGCACGTGTTCCCGGGCGGCAAGCTGGACGCGGCCGACCGGCTGGTGGATCCGACGGCGTTGGACCGCGAACCCATGGCCTGCCGCGACGGCCTGTGCGAGCCGGCGCTGGACGCCGGCATGGCGCTGGGTCTGCACGTGGCCGCCTTGCGTGAGACCTTCGAGGAATGCGGCCTGCTGCTGGGCCAGGCGCAGGGTGCCGCCCACGTGCAGGCGGTGCGCGAGTTGGCGGCCACCGGCACGCCGTTCGCCGCCGCGCTGCAGGCCCGGGGCCTGCCGATCACCACGGCCTGCGTGCTGCCATGGTCGCGCTGGGTGACGCCTCGCGTGCCTTCCGTGACCAACAAGCGCTTCGACACCCGCTTCTTCGTGGCCGCCGCGCCCGATAACCAGACAGTGGAGCACTGCGCGCACGAGGCCACCGAAGCGGTCTGGCTGTCGCCCCGCGTCGGGCTGGAGCGCTACTGGGCAGGAGAGATCGACCTGGCGCCCCCCCAGATCATGAGCCTGAGCCAGCTCAGCCGGCTGGCCGACGTGGCGCAGGTGCTGGCCGCCGCCCGTGGCCGCCCGCCGGCCTTGATCGAACCCGAACCGTTCGACGAGGAAGGCCGCCGCGTGATCTGCTACCCCGGCGACCCCAGGCACAGCCTGGCGGCGCGTGTCTGGCCGGGCCCCACACGGCTCGTGCACCGGAACCACCGCTTCGAGCCCGAGGGCGGTCTGGCCGCCTTGCTGGGCTGAGCCTGGGTGTGCAAACGCGCAGACGGGAGAATCCCGTGCGCGGCACACTCGGGCTGTTCATGACAACCAGGAGCCGGCCATGCGTTTGTCTTTCTGGCACTGGATGGGTGCCGTTCTGTTGACCGGGTGCGCGGGATACGCGCCGCCCTCCCAGCTGGCCGGGCTGACCACCGAGCAGATCGTCGCCCGGATGGGGCCGCCGGAGACGCAGCGGCAGGTCCAGGGCGGTACCCGGCTGGAGTTCCCCCGGGGGCCCTATGGGCCACAGACCTGGTTCGTCTATTTCGATGCACAAGGGCGCGCGGTCCGTTCAGAGCAGGTGCTCAACGAGGCCAACTTCATCCAGATCCTGCCCGGCATGGACCAGAGCGAGGTGCGGGAGCGGCTGGGGCGCCCGGGTGAGGTCGAAGGGCTGGCGCGTGACCGCGGTGTGGTCTGGAGCTACCGCTACGACAACCCGTTCTGCCGCTGGTTCCAGGTGGAGATATCCAGGGAGCAGAAAGTGCGCTCGGCGGGCTATGGCGAACCGCCGGAATGCCGGCGGCCGGACCGCAACCGTTTCTTCTTCCCCTGAAGGCGCTCGTCGCGCTTAGACGGTGCCGAAGCGGTACACCGTCGTCGCCCGGTACGGCTGGCCGGGTGCCACGTTGTTCTGCGGCAGTGCGGGGCAGTTCGGCGCGTTGGGGAAGTGCTGAGGTTCCAGACAGATGGCCGAACGGGGCCGGTGCCGCACGCCCCACTTGCCCACATCGGGTTTCTCGGCCGCGCCCAGCTGCCCGGCGGTGTAGACCTGCAGCAGGGGCTCGGTGGTCCACACCTCCAGCGTGCGCCCGCTGGCGTCGCTGCGCAGTCGCGCGCACAACCGTGGGCCACTCTGGGTGTGGGGTTGCAGCACGTAGCTCAGGTCGATGTCGGGCAGCTCGCCCAGCGTGCGCGCCGAACGCAGGTCCTGCGGGTGGCCATCGAGTGACACGAGCCCTCCGGTCGCGATGCCGTCCGCACCCGTGGCCAGCACCTCGCGGGATTCAGGCACCTGCAGCACGTGGCCGTCGATGCGCTGACCCCGGTCCACGCCATCGAGGTTGAAATAGATGTGGCTGGTGAAGCTGGCCGGGCCGGGCTCGTCGAGCGCGGTGGCGGTGTGTTCCAGCACCAGCGCGTTGTCATCGTCGAGGCGGTAGGTCAGCTGCAGGTCGAGCGTGCCGGGGAATCCGTCCTCGGCGGTGAGGAAGCGGTGGTGCAGATGCAGCGTGGAGGCGTCGGGCTGCGTGGCGTCGAACACGCGGTGGCGCGAGCCGCGCGGGCCGCCGTGGATGCAATGAACCCCCGAGTTCGCCACCAGCGGGTGTTCGCGGCCATCAAGCGTGAAGCGCGCGCCGCCGATGCGGCCGGCGTATCGGCCGACGAACGCGCCCATGGACGGCGAGCCGGTGATCACGTCCGCCAGCTGGTCGTACCCCAGCGCCACGTCGTCCAGCGCGCCCGCGCGGTCGGGCACCAGTATCTGCAGCACCTTCGCGCCCAGGCTGGTGATGGCCACCTGCATGCCGCGCGCGTTGCGCAGGAAGAAGAGGCCGGCGGGGCGGCCATCCACCTCGCCCTGGAAGCGCGCGGGGTCGAGAAGGCGGGGAAATGGAGGTGTGCTCATCGCCCGTATTGTGGTCGGCCCGCGCGCCGGTTCAATCCAGCTTGATGTCGGCCTGCGCGACCACCGCGCCCCAGCGCTTGCGCTCGCGCTCGAAGAAGGCGTCCTGCTCGGCCGGTTGCATCGTCACCACCTCGGCGCCCTGGCCGGTGAGGCGCGCGCGCACTTCGGGGCTGCGGATGGCCTTGATCAGCTCGGCGTTCAGGCGCGAGACGATGGCCGCCGGCGTGCCGCGCGGCACGACCACGCCCTGCCAGGTGCCCGACTCGAAATCGGTCACACCCTGTTCGGCCAGCGTCGGCACCTCGCCCACCAGCGGCATGCGGGTGCGTTTGGAAATGCCCAGCACCTTGAGCCGGCCGTTCTGCACGTTGGGCAGCGTGGCCAGCATGCCGTTCATGATCACCTGCGTCTGGCCGGCCACGGTGTCGGCCACGGCCTGCGAGCCGCCCTTGTAGGGCACGTAGGTCCACTTGGCGCCGGTGGCGCGTTCCACGGCCACGCCGGCCACGTGGGGTGCGCTACCCACGGCGGTCACGGCGAAGTTCAGCTCGGTGGTCTTGGACAGGGCCACCAGTTCCCTGAGGTTGTTGGCCTTCACCGACGGGTGCACCGCCAGCATGTGCGGCGAGTACGCCAGCATCGTCACGCCGCGCAGGTCCTTGCTCGGGTCGAAGCTGAGCTTGGTGTAGACCGAGGGGCTGATGGCCAGGGCGCCCACGTCGCACAGCAGCAGAGTGTGGCCGTCGGGCGCGGACTTGGCGACCAGGTCGGCACCCAGGTTCCCGTTGGCGCCGGCGCGGTTCTCCACCACCACGGTCTGGCCCAGGCTGTCCGACAGCGGCTGGCTGATCGAGCGCGCGATGATGTCCGAGGAGCCGCCCGGTGGGTAGGGCACGATGATCTTCACCAGCTTGTTCGGGAAGGTCTGGGCGTACGCGGGCATGCCCACGGTGGCGATGGCGGCGGAAGACGCCAGGAGTTGTCGGCGGTTGATGGACATGAGGTCTCTCCTTGAGTGTTTATTTGACGAGGCTGGGCAGCCAGAGCGAGAACGCGGGAACGTAGGTGACCAGCATCAGGCAGATGCCCAGCGCGCCGTAGAACGGTGCGATGGTGCGCATCACCTGGCCGACCGAGATGCCACCGATGGCGCAGCCCACGAACTGGACCGATCCCACGGGCGGCGTGTTGAGACCCAGTGCGCAGTTGATCAGCATCACGATGCCGAACTGCGTCGGGTCCATGCCGAACTGCATCGCGATCGGCATGAAGATCGGTGTGCAGATCAGGATGGTGGCGGCCATGTCGAGGAAGGTGCCGAGGATGAACAGCAGCAGGTTGATCATGAGGAAGATCACCCACGGCTTTTCCGACACCGACTTCATCAGCTCGCCGGTGAGCTGCGGCACTTCATACAGCGCCATGAAGTAACCGAAGGCCGATGAGATGCCGATCAGCAGCAGCACCACGCCGGTGGTCTTGCAGGCCTTGGCGCAGGCCTTGAGGAAGTAGTGGAACGACAGCGTGCGGTACACCAGCACGGTGATCGCCAGTGCCCAGGCCACGGCGATGGACGCGGACTCGGTGGCGGTGAACGCGCCCGAGAGAATGCCGGCGAGGATGATCACGATCACCAGCAGGCCCGGCAGCGCCGCACCGAAGGAGCGCAACACCTCGCCCCAGCCGGGGAACTTGCCGTGCGTGGGATAGCCGCGCTTCACCGCCACGTAGTAGGCCGCGCCCAGGTTGCACAGCGTGAGGATCAGCGCCGGGATGAGGCCGGCCAGGATCAGGCTCAGGATGCTCACCGACGCGATGCCCGAGGTGGCCAGCGTGAAGATGATCATGTTGTGCGAGGTCGGCATGATTGCGCCGACCAGCGCGGCGTGGGTCGTGACGTTGACGGCGTAGTCCGCGTCGTACCCCTCCTTCTTCATCAGCGGGATCATCACGGAGCCGATGGCCGAGACGTCCGCCAGCGGCGAGCCCGCCACGCCGCCGAACAGCGTGCAGCCGACCACGTTGCTCATGCCCAGGCCGCCGCGCACGTGGCCCACCAGGCTGTTGGCGAAGCGCACGATGCGGTCTGCGATGCCGCCGTACAGCATCAGCTCGCCGGCGAACACGAAGAATGGAATGGCGAGGAAGCTGAACACCTGCATGCCGCCAACCATCTTCTGGAACACCACCGCCACCGGCAGTCCGGCGACGATGATCGTGGCGACCGACGACAGCCCGATGGCAAACGCCACCGGCACGCCGAGGATGAGCAGCAGCGTGAAGCTGAGACCGAGAACTGTCAGTTCCATGCTGGCTCCACAAGGGTGCCGCGGATCAGCGCGACGATGTGTTCGATCGAGAACAGGACGATGAGCACGCCGGCGATCACGATGGGCAGGTAGTCGATGCCGTCGGGCACCGGCAGCATCGGCTTCTTCTCACTCCACTTGGCGCTCATCCACATCCAGCCGCTCTGCGCCATCAGCGCGCCGAAGATCGCCACCAGCGTGTGGATCACATACTCGATGCGGCGCTGCCAGCGAATGGGCAGCAGGCTGACGAGAGACTCCAGGCCGATGTGGCCCGCATCGCGCACGCCCACGGCCAGGCCGAAGGCGGTGACGAACAGCACCAGCAGCATGGCCAGCGCTTCGGCCCAGGTGGGCGTGTCGTTGAAGACGTAGCGGCCGATCACCTGCCATTGCACGCACAGCACGACGGCAATCAACCCGATCACGGCCAGCATCAGGCACAGCCTGGAGAGGCCGGCACACAGTTTGGTGAACATGGGAAACCTTGCTGCCCTCCCCGCCGGGGCGGGCGAGGGCCGGGGTGGATGGGGCAGGGCTTACTTGGTGTCCTGGATCGTCTTGACGAGGCGCTTCATGTCGGGCGTGGTCATGAACTTGTCGTAGACCGGGCCCATGACGGCCTGGAACGACTTCTTGTCCACCTCGACGATCTCGGCGCCCGCGGCCTTCACGTTGGCGAGCGACTTGGCTTCCTGCTCGTCCCACTTCTGGCGTTCGAACGCGACCGATTCCTTGGCCGCCGCGCGGATCATGTCCTGCTCGGCCTTGGGCAGCTTGTCGTAGACCACCTTGGACATCACCAGGATCTCGGGTGCCATGGAGTGCTCGGTCTTCGAATAGATCTTCACGGCCTCCACGTGCTTGGCGGTGTCGAACGACGGGATGTTGTTTTCGGCGGCGTCGATCAGGCCGGTCTTCAGGCCCGTGTACACCTCGCCGTACGGCATGGGCGTGGCGTTGGCGCCCATCGCGCTCACCAGTGCGACCCACAGGTCGGACTGCTGCACGCGGATCTTCAGGCCCTTGGCGTCGGCCACGGTCTTGATCGGCTTCTTCGCGTAGATGGAGCGCGCGCCGCTGTCGTAGAACGCCAGGCCGATGAAGCCAGCCGACTCGCAGCTCTTGAGGATCTCGTCGCCCACCGGGCCGTCCAGCGACTTGCGCATGTGCGCGATGGAGCTGAACAGGAAGGGCATGGTCGGCACCTGCGTGAGCGGGCAGATGGCGTTCATCGGGCCCACGTTCACACGGGTGAAGTCCAGCGCGCCGATCTTCACCTGGTCGATGGTTTCCTTCTCGCTGCCCAGGGCCTGCTTGTTGAAGACCTTGATCTTGTGCTTGCCGCCGCTCTTCTTCTCCAGCAGTTCGCTCATGTACTTCACGGCGGCGACCGTGGGGTAGTCGTCGGCGTTGTGCGTGTCGGCCGAGCGGAACTCGGTGGCCTGCGCCGCGAAGGCGGCACAGGCGGCCACGATGGTCAGTAGGGGTTTGATGTGCATGTCGTCCTCAGCGCTTTCGGTTGGGTGGTTGAAAACAGGTGGGGGCTTGTGGCCTCTTGTCGGAATGCAGGAATCAGGTCAATGAACAGTGCGGTTCGGGCAGCCCGCGCACGCCCGGGCGCAGCGCGAACACGCCACCGGCCAGCGGCTGGTCGGCGAGGTCGCCGCCGGGGCGGATGGAGGTGACGAACAGGGTGTCGAGCCCGCTGCCGCCAAAGGCGCACATGGCGGGTTTCTTCACCGGCACGGCCAGCGAACGGTCCAGCCGGCCATCGGGCGTGAAGCGGTGCACCAGGCCGGCGTCGTTGCCGCAGATCCAGTAGCCGCCGTCGGCGTCCACCGCCGCGCCATCGGGCCGGCCGGGCAGGGGTTTCATGTCGACGAACACGCGGGGCTCGCCCGGCGTGCCGGTGTGGGTGTCGTAGTCGCAGGCCCAGATGGTCTGCACATCGGGGTGCGAATCCGAGAGGTACATGGTCTTGCCGTCAGGGCTGAAGGCCATGCCGTTGGGCGTGATGAAGCCGTTGCGCAGCGCGCGCAACGAGCCGCCGTCCAGCGCATACACGCTGCCGGCGGGGGCGGCGAGTGACATGTCCATCACCATGGTGCCGGCGCGCAGCCTGCCCTGGCGGTCGCAGCGGCCGTCGTTGAAGCGCATGCCGGGTTGCGGGTGCCGCACACCGGCCAGCGGTTCGTGGGTCAGCGTGCCGTCGTCGTGCGGCGTGAGCACCGCCACGCCGGTTTCCATGGCGGCCACCCAGCGGCCGTGCGGTGTGTTCTCGCTGCCCGCGGCCAGGGCCATGCATCCCGTCATTTCCGGCGTGGCCCAGAGGCGGGACCGGCCCGTGCCCGCGTTCCAGCACCAGAGTGCACGGCCGGGAATGTCGACCCAGAACAGGCACGCGCGCTGCGCGTCCCACACAGGGCTCTCGCCCACGCCATTGCGGGCGTCGAGCACCAGTTCGGCTGTGGCGGTCATGGTGGTGTGTGTGCCGTTCAGAACGGGCCGGCCTTGACGAAGGCCCCGCCCTGGTAGATGGCGGCGGGGTCGTTCAGGTCGGGTGCGCTGGTGCGCGCGAAGACGGCCTCGCGGAACACATCAGAGCTGTCGCGCGGCACGTAGCCGATGTGGCGCGCGCGGCTGTTGTCCCACCAGGTCACGGCGTTGTCGGACATGCCGAACACGATGCTGTGGCCCAGCACCGGCGTGCTCAGGCAGGCGCCGATGAGGCGGTGCAGGTCGTCGAAGCTCAGCCAGGTGGCGAGCATGCGGCGGTCCTTCGGCTCGGCGAACGACGAACCGATGCGCACGCACGCGGTCTCGATGCCGTGGCGGTCGAAATACAGGCGCGCCAGGTCTTCGCCGAAGGCCTTGCTCAGGCCATAGAAACCATCGGGCCGGGCCGGGTGGTCCGCATGAATGGTTTCGCTCTGCTTGTAGAAGCCGGTCACGTGGTTCGAACTGGCGAACACGATGCGCTTCACGCCGTGCCGGCGCGCGGCCTCGTACAGGTGGTACGCACCGAGGATGTTGGCCTGCAGGATCGCGCCGAACGGCGCTTCCACCGAGATGCCGCCCATGTGCACGATGGCGTCACAGCCCTGCACCATGGCGTCGACCTCGTCCGCATTCGACAGGTCGGCCTGCACGATCTCCTCGCCCGCGCGTGCCTCGCCCAGGTCGGCCGTGTCGGACAGGCGCAGCACCGTGCAGTTGCCCTTGAGGCGATCGCGCAAGGCCGTTCCCAGGCCGCCGGCAGCGCCGGTGAGCAGCAACCGGTGGTGCGTCTTGATCGGTGAATCCATGGTGTGCTTTTGTCTCGAAACGCTTGGACTTTCGCGAGCGGTTTGCTACAGTCCGGCCATCTTTTGTTGTCTGTTGTCGGTTGTCAGACAACTTGGGCGAATTGTGTGAACGCCACAATGGCGTGTCAAGGAAAAAACAATGCTCCCCGTGAAAACCCTAGGCGATGAGACAACGCCGCTTGCAGTGCCCCCGCTGCGCCCCCGCCGGCAGCGCGGCCTGGTCCCCGAAATCGTCGACACGCTCGCCGCGGACGTGCGCGAAGGCCGTCTGCAGACCGGCGACAAGCTGCCCACCGAATCCGAGTTGATGGCCCGTTTCGAGGTGAGCCGCACCGTGGTGCGCGAGGCTATCTCGCGCCTGCAGGCGTCAGGCCTAGTGGAAACGCGCCACGGTATCGGCACCTTCGTGATGGCACCGCCCGAACAGAGCAACTTCCGTGTGGCGCCCGAAGACTTCGCCACCGTGGCCGATGTGATCTCGCTGCTGGAGCTGCGCATCAGCCTGGAGAGCGAGGCCGCGAGCCTGGCCGCGCAGCGCCGCGACGACGGTCATCTGCAGAACATGGCCGCGGCGCTGGCCGCGTTCGAGGCCTCCATCGCCGAGTCATCCGACGCGGTGCCGTCCGACTTCCAGTTCCACATGGAAGTGGCGCGCGCCACCGGCAACCGCCACTTCGCGGACCTCATGACCTACCTGGGCACCATGATCATTCCGCGCACCCGGCTGAACACCGCGAGCAGCGAACCCGAAGGCCTGCTCGCCTACCTGCGGCGCGTGCACGGCGAACACCAGAACATCTACAACGCGATCCGCCTGCGCGACGCGGAGGCCGCGCGCAAGGCGATGCGCACGCACCTCTCGAACAGCCGCGAGCGCCTGCGCCGGGCGCAGCCCGACACGCTCGCCTGACACACCACACCGGCGCCGGCTCTGCAGCCGCGCGCCCATGCCCCGCGGCCGTGCGCGGCATACGGCCCATCACCATTGACCCGCGCCCCGGCAGCGCTACAGTGCCCTTTCGCCCGGACGCTTGCGGCAGCCAGCGCGGGAACCTGTGATGACCCAGCGCATCCATCGGGTTGCCGCCAACTTTTCCGCAATCACTTCCCATGAACATCACACCTTCATCCGCCACACCGCTGTATGCCCTGTTTGCGCTCTCGGGCACGTTGATTGCCACTGCCGTGCATGCGCAGTCACCCGCCGTCACCACCGAACTCGTCGCCAAGGGCCTGCACAACCCCTGGGCCGTGGCGTTCATCGGAGACAACCGCATGCTGGTGACCGAGCGGCCCGGGCGCATGCGGGTGGTGGGTGCCGATGGTCGCGTGGGCCAGCCCATCCGGAACGTGCCCGAGGTGGACGCCGTGGGGCAGGGCGGCCTGCTCGATCTGGTCACCGACCGCGACTTCGCCCGCAACCGCCTGGTGCATTTCTGCTACAGCGAACCCGGCGAAGGCGGCAACTCCACCGCCATGGCGTCGGCGCGCCTCTCGTCCAACGCCACCGCGCTGGAAAACGTGCGGGTCATCTTCAGCCAGAAACCCAAGGTCGCGAGCCGCCTGCACTTCGGTTGCCGCATTGCGCAGGCCGATGACGGCAGCCTGTTCCTCGCGCTGGGTGACCGTTTCCAGCGCATGGCCGACGCGCAGACGCTGGACAACCACCACGGCAAGGTGGTGCGCGTGCGGCCCGACGGCAGCGCGCACCCCGGCAACCCCTTCGTGGGCCGCGCCGGTGCGTTGCCCGAGATATGGAGCCTGGGCCACCGCAACGTTCAGGGCGCGACACTCGGCCCCGATGGGCGCCTCTGGACCATCGAGCACGGCCCGCAGGGCGGCGACGAACTCAACCGCACCGACGCCGGCAAGAACTACGGCTGGCCCGTCATCACCTACGGCGAGAACTACGGCGGTGGCAAGGTCGGCGATGGCATCACCAGCAAGGAAGGCCTGGAGCAGCCGCTGCTGTACTGGAAACCCTCCATCGCGCCGTCCGGCATGGCATTCATCAAGGGCGGGCCCTATGGCAACGACTGGCAGGGCAACCTGCTGGTGGGCTCGCTCAAGTTCCGCTACCTCGTGCGCCTCGTGATGGATGGCGAGCGCGTGGTGCGCGAAGACAAGGTGCTGCCTGACCTGGCCCAGCGCGTGCGCGACGTGCGCCAGGGGCCGGACGGCTTCATCTACCTCCTTACCGACGACAGCGACGGCCAGCTGTTGCGTCTCAAGCCCGGAAGCTGACACCATGACACCCACACCCCGCCCGGTTGCCCCACAGCGTTCAGACGACACACTGCACAACCGCGCGGGGCTCGCCCGCCACTACACGGCGGTGCGCGAGCGCAGCCGGGCACTGGCCGCACCGCTCTCGCCCGAGGACTGCCAGGCCCAGTCCATGCCCGACGCAAGCCCGGTGAAGTGGCACCTTGCGCACGTCACCTGGTTTTTCGAGACCTTCGTGCTCGAGCGCTTCGAACCCGGCTTCAAGCCCTTCGACCCTGCCTTCCGCGTGCTGTTCAACAGCTACTACCAGGGCGTGGGCGACCGCTTCTCGCGCCCGCAGCGCGGGCTGCTCACACGGCCCGATCTGGCCACCGTGTGGCAATGGCGCGAACAGGTGGACGCGCGCATCGCGGAACTGATCGAACACACCGGCAGCGCCGACGCGTTGCGCCTGATCGAGCTCGGCCTGCACCACGAACAGCAGCACCAGGAATTGCTGCTCACCGACGTGAAGCATCTGCTGTCCATCAACCCGCTGCGCCCGGCCTACCTGCGCCACTGGCCGCTGGTGCCGGTGACCACGGTGGCCCCGCGCTGGATCGAGCAGGCCGGCGGGCTGGTCGAGGTCGGGCACACCGGTGAGGGTTTCGCGTTCGACAACGAGCTGCCGCGCCACCGCCAGTGGCTCGAACCCCATGCGCTCATGAACCGGCTCGTCACCAACGGCGACTGGTGGGCCTTCGTGCAGGACGGCGGCTATGCCGAGCCACGCTGGTGGCTTGCCGCGGGCTGGGACTGGGTCTGCGCAAACCACCTGCGCGCGCCGCTGTACTGGACGCTGCCGGCAGAAGCCGGTGCGCGGCCCACCGTGTTCACGCTGCACGGCGAAGTGGGGCTGGACCCACACACGCCGGTGGCACACATCAGCCACTTCGAGGCCGACGCGTTTGCGCGCTGGGCGTCCACCACGCACACCGAATGGGCCGGTGCGCGGCTGCCCAACGAGGCCGAATGGGAAGCCGCCGCCGCCACGCTGCCGGTGCAGGGCAACCTGCAGGAAAGCCATGCGCTGCACCCGTTGCCCGCGCGCTCTGCCGGCGAGGGCCTGCTGCAGATGTATGGCGACGTGTGGGAATGGACCAGCAGCAGCTACGGCGCCTACCCCGGGTACCAGCCCGCCGAAGGCGCAGTGGGTGAGTACAACGGCAAATTCATGATCAACCAGTACGTGCTGCGCGGCGGCTCGTGCGCCACGCCCGCGTCGCACCTGCGCGCGAGCTACCGCAACTTCTTTCCAACCGACGCGCGCTGGCAGTTCAGCGGGCTGCGGCTCGCACGCTAGGAGACCCCATGCGCTACATCGACCAGGCACCGCATTTCGTCCAGCTGCACCGGCCTCGCACCGATGCCGTGCACCCCGAGCTGATCGCGGGCCTGCTCGCGACACCCGCGCGCATCGCGCCGAAGTTCTTCTACGACGCGCTCGGCTCGCGCCTGTTCGACGCCATCACCGAACTGCCCGAGTACTACCCCACGCGCACCGAAGCAGCCGTGTTCGCGCAGCACGGTGCCGAAATGGCGCGCCATGTGCCCGAAGGCGCGGTGCTGGTCGACCTGGGTGCGGGCAGCTGCGCCAAGGCCGCGCGCCTGTTCCCGGTGCTGCAACCGGCGGCCTACGTGCCGGTGGACATCTCGGTGGACTACCTGCGCGACACCCTGGCCGCCCTGCAGCAGCGCCACCCCGAACTGCCCATGCTCGGCCTGGGCATGGACTTCTCCACGTTGTTCGCGCTCGGTGCCGACACCACCACCTGGCTGAGCGAACGCGCGCTGGCGCAACAGCCGCGTGTGGTGTTCTACCCCGGCTCCAGCATCGGCAACTTCCTGCCCGACGAGGCGCTCGCGCTGCTGTGCCAGACGCACGCGGTGTGCGAATCGGGCGGTGCCGGTGGTGGCCTGTTGATCGGCGTGGACCGCGTCAAGCCCCGCACCATTCTCGAACCCGCGTACGACGACACGCTCGGCGTGACCGCCGCGTTCAACCGCAACCTGCTGCGGCACGTGAACCGCCTGATCGGTGCCGACTTCGCGCCCGCCGCGTGGCAGCACGTGGGGCTTTTCAATGACAGCGAGTCGCGCATCGAGATGCACCTGCAGGCCATGGGCGCGCAGACCGTGCGCTGGTCGGGCGGTGAACGCACCTTCGCCGACGGCGAACGCCTGCACACCGAGAATTCGTACAAGTGGCAGCCCGACGATTTCGCGACCCTGCTGCGCGAGGCCGGCTTCGGTGAGCCCCGGCACTGGACGGACGCCAACGGCTGGTTCAGCGTGTTCTGGGCGCCCGCGTAGACCCCGATGCCGCACCGTGCGTGAAGCACGCACAATGTCGGACACGCCACACACCGTCCGACACCCATGACCACTTCACCCCCAGCGCCCCGCACGGAACCCCGCCTCTCCAGCCTCTCGCACGGCGGTGGCTGCGGTTGCAAGATCGCGCCCGGCGTGCTCAGCGACATCCTCAAGGGCACGAGCGCCATGCCCATTCCGAAAGAGCTGCTGGTGGGCATCGAGACGGCCGATGACGCGGCGGTGTACCGGCTCAATGACCAGCAGGCGCTGATCGCCACCACCGATTTCTTCATGCCCATCGTCGACGACCCGTTCGACTTCGGCCGCATCGCCGCGACCAACGCCATCAGCGACGTGTACGCCATGGGCGGCACACCGATCATGGCGCTCGCGCTGGTGGGCATGCCGATCAACGTGCTCTCCACCGAGACCATCGGCAAGATCCTCGCTGGAGGCCAGGCCGTCTGCCAGGCCGCCGGCATCCCCATCGCGGGCGGCCACACCATCGACTCCGTCGAACCCATCTATGGCCTGGTGGCGCTTGGCCTGGTGCACCCGGACCGCGTGAAGCGCAATGCAGACGCCCGTGTGGGCGACCGCCTGGTGCTGGGCAAGCCGCTGGGCGTGGGCGTGCTGTCGGCCGCGCTCAAGAAGGACGCGTTGCCCGCCGTGGGCTACACGCAGATGATCGACAACACCACGAAACTGAACACGGCGGGCCCCGACCTCGCCGCGCTGAACAGCGTGCATGCGCTCACCGACGTGACCGGTTTCGGCCTGGCGGGCCATGCGCTGGAAATGGCGCGCGGCTCGAACACCACGGTGCGCATCGACATGGCCCGCGTGCCCCTGATCGACGGCGTGCGTGGCCTCGCCGCGGCCGGCATGGTCACCGGTGCCTCGGGCCGCAACTGGGCCGCGTATGGCCACGAGGTGCGCCTGGCCGACAGCCTGCAACCGGTGGACCAGGCTCTGCTGAGCGACCCGCAGACCAGCGGTGGACTTCTGGTGGCCTGCGCGCCCGAGGCCGTGGGGGATGTGCTGGCCGTGTTCCACCGCCATGGCTTCGGCGTGGCCGCCGAAGTGGGCGAAGTGCTGGCGGCGCGCAGCGACGGCATGCGACTGCTGGTGGATTGAGGAGACACCATGAACCGACAACACATCAGCTCCGGCTCGCCTTTCGAGGAACAGATCGGCTATTCGCGCGCGGTGGTCGCGGGCGACTGGGTGTTCGTCTCGGGCACCACCGGGTTCGACTACACCACCATGCAGATTTCCGACGACGTCGCGCAGCAGACCGAGCAGTGCCTGCTCAACATCCAGGCCGCGCTGCAGCAGGCCGGTGCCAGCCTGGACGATGTGGTGCGTGTGAACTACGTGCTGCCCGACGCTTCGCTGTTCGAGGCCTGCTGGCCCGCGCTGCGCAAGCACCTGGGCCGCGCGCGCCCGGCCGCCATGATGATTTCCGCTGGCCTGCTCGATCCGCGCATGAAGATCGAGATCGAGGTCACCGCCCTCAAGCCGCGCTGAGCACCGCCATGCCCACACCGTCCATCCTCGCTTTCGACGTGTTCGGCACCGTGGTCGACTGGCACGGCAGCATCGTGCGCGAGGTGCAGGCGCTGTACCCGCAGGTCGACGCGGACGCCTTCGCCACCGCGTGGCGCGCGGGTTACCAGCCGGCCATGCAGCGCGTGCGCTCGGGTGAACTCGGCTGGACGCTGATCGACGACCTGCACCGCCTGGTGCTGGACGGGCTGCTGCCGCGCTTCGGACTGTCGCAACTGGGCGAGGAAGAGCGCGAGCACCTCAACCGCGTCTGGCACCGGCTCGACCCCTGGCCCGACGCGGTGGCGGGGCTCAGCCGGCTGAAGACGCGCCACACCATCTGCACGCTGTCCAACGGCAACATCGGGCTGCTCACGAACATGGCCAAGCGCGCCGGCCTGCCCTGGGACTGCGTGCTGTCGGCCGAGGTGTTCCGCGCCTACAAGCCCGACCCGCGCACTTACCTCGGCGTGGCCGAGGTGTTCCGCGTGGAGCCTGCGCAGGTGATGCTGGTGGCCGCGCACCAGGACGACCTCGCCGCCGCCCGCGCCTGTGGCCTGGCCACGGCCTACGTGGAACGGCCGCTGGAGTTCGGCATCACGAGGCCGAAGGACGTGTCGCCCGATGCGGCCAACACCTGGCACGCGCGGGACTTCAATCACCTGGCCGATCAGCTCGGCTGCTGAGCTTGACGGGGTTTACTCCACGCGCACGCTCGCGTTTGCGGCGTCGGTGAGCAGCTTGCCGGGGGCGGTGTTGTCGAGCAACTCAAGCTTGAGGCTGTAGGTGCCGGTCGGTGGCGCGAGCCAGACCTCGGTCTGCCCTTCCACGAAATCCATGACGGCGGGCGCGCCGGAGGCGGGCGACACGGTCAGCCGGAAGTGGCCAGTGTCGGCCAGTTTTTGCGACAGGTGCGCCACGTTGAGTGCCGAGGCGTGGAACTGCACGCGGAACGGCCGCTTCACCACGGGCCCTTCGAGCTGGATGGCCAGGCCTTTCACCGGCAGTGTCTTGGGGTCGGTCGGATTCTTCTTCGTCACCGTGATGGTGGCGGGCTTGCTGTAGACGAAATGCGGCAGGTGGTTCTGGTCGGCCAGCAGCATGCGCAGCGTGTAGGTGCCGGGCTCCAGCGTGAGCACCGTCTCCATCTGTCCCTTGCCGAAGTGGATGTACTGGTCGTTGAACGGCAGCGCTTCCTTGAAGTTCAGCGGCAGGTCGCGGTTGACCAGCAGGTGGTGGTGCCCGCTCTTGGCGCGGCCGGGCTGGGCGATCGGTGCCAGGCCCCAGCCACCCGAAAGGCCGAATTTGAGCAGGTAGGGCGTCTCGATGCGATCGCCGTCCTTGAGGTTGGTGAAGTAGGCCTCTGCGGTGAGGCGGGGCGGGGCGGCCTGCCAGGGGTGTGATGCAGCGGGCGGCGGGGTCTGTGCGAGGGCGGGCACGGCCGCAAATGCGGTCAGCAGGAGAAGGGCCAGTCGGGCGGAGGCATGCATGGCGGACGACTCGTTGGAGGGTGGAAACGTTGGGTTGATCAGGCGATTCCGCCTCCGGAAAAGTCGCGCTGGGATGCCTGCGCGGAGTCTATCCAATACGTTCGATTTCCGGGTGGGTGTGGCAATTCAACACCCGGAACCCGTCGGGATCGTCATCCGCGTGTCGCGCGGTGCTGCTCCAGAAAACCGCGGTCGATGCGGTCCTTCCATCCCCAGGCCCAGCGGCCCCCCAGGCTCAGCGGCCCCCAGCTGGCAATGGCGTAACCGGTGCCGCAAGCCAGCAGTCCCATGCGCTGGCGTGACGCTGGCAGCGAGCGAAGGGGTGAGCCCTCGTGCGCGGCCAGCAGGTTGTACGCGAGCACGGTGCCGGCGTGCATGTCGCCGGGCACGCCGTCCAGGCGCGCGGCCACGCTGCCGGCAGCGAACACCTGCGCATGGGTGGTGCTCTGCAGCTGCGGCCCGACCAGCACCTGCCCGGCGTCGTTGAGTGCCAGGCCGCTGCCTTGCAACCAGGCGGGAGGGAGCATGCCCATCGTGAGCAGGGGAACGTCGCAGGCCAGCCGGGCGCCGTTGCCCAGCAGCACCTCTCCCTCGCTCAAGCCGACGCAGGCCTCGCGCAGCACCGTGATGCCGTGGTGCTTCAGCTGGGCCAGCACGCGCTGCCGCACGCCCGCCGGCAGGTCCGCGCCGACTTCGTCGCCACCGGTGATGAGCGTGAAGCGCGCGCCCGGCAGGCCGTGCTCGCGGATGCCCTGTGCGGCCGCGAACACGAGCTCGATGCCATCGGCCCCGGCGCCCACCACGGCCAGCGACACCGCCTGCTTCTGCGCCAGCGCCATCACCTGCGGCCACAGCGCAATGAAGGCTTCCACCGGATGCAGGTGCAGGGCGTGGTGCGTGGCGCCCGGCATGGTCGCGTCCAGCCAGGGGCGGTCGGGCTGGGCGCCGACGTCGATGGACAGCAGGTCGTAACCCAGCGTGGCGGGCACGCCCTGTGCGCCGCCGGTCGGCGTGATCTGTACCTGTCGCGCCGCAGCATCGAGCCCGGTGCACCGGCCTTGCAGCCAGCGTGCGCGCGCCGCGCGCACCAGGGGTTCGAGCGCGACACGCCCCTCATCCGCTGTGTGCTGGCCGGTGACGAAGCCCGGCAGGCAGCCGTGGCCGGTGTGGTGCGGGAACGGCGTGAGCAGGACCACGTCGAGGTTGCCCGGGTGGTGCCTGGCAAGGCGGGCCAGCACCTGCAGATGCGCCTGACCGGCGCCGAGCAGCAGGAGCTTCTTGATGCCGTGGTGCATGGTTCGTGTGCCTCAGACCACCAGCATGGCCGCGAACCACGCGCCGCCTGCGACCTTGATCGGCCGCGGCGCACCGGGCGTGCGCAACAGCGTGGCGAGCAGGAAGATGTTGTAGGGAAGGGGCGAAAAGTGCACCGCCAGGGCCCAGCCGATCGGCTGGTCCTGTGCCACCAGCATCAGGGCCGTCAGCCCGGTGCACAGGTTGATGACGCTGCCCACGGCCAGCATGTCGCGCCAGAACAGCACGCGCCACGCCACCTGTTTCCGCCAGCGCCCGCCCCAGAACCCGTGACTGACGGGAGCGGTGGTGGGCAATGGCGGAAAGGTTTTCAATGGGCGCTCAGGATGCCGGCGCCAAGCAGTCCGAAGACCAGCAGGCCGAGTGCGATGCGGTAGTACACGAAGGCCATGTAGCCGCGCGTGGACACCAGTTTGAGAAACACCACGATCACGCCGTAGCCCACGCCGAAGGCGATCAGCGTGGCCAGTGCCGTGGGGCCGGGCGCGATCGGGCTGCCGTGCTGCCAGCTGCGCAACAGCTGGTAGAAGCCCGAACCCATCACCGCCGGAATGGCCAGCAGGAAGGAATAGCGCGCGGCCGCTTCGCGCGTGTAGCCCATGAGCAGGCCGGCGGTGATCGTGCCCCCGGAGCGCGAGACACCCGGGATGAGCGCCATGGCCTGGGCCAGGCCGAACAGCAGGCCGTGGCCCCAGGTGAGCTTGTCCAGCGAGCGTTCGCGGCGGCCGTAGTGGTCGGCTGCCCCCAGGATGATCGCGAACACGATCAGCATGGTGGCCGTGATGTACAGGTTGCGCAGATAGCCCTCGATCGCGTCCTTGAACAGCAGCCCGAGCACCACGATGGGCACGGAGCCGAGGATGATCAGCCAGCCCATGCGCGCGTCCGGGTCCTGCCGCCGCGCGGGCTGCGTGAGCGAGGCCCACCAGGCCAGGAAGATGCGCACGATGTCGTGCCGGAAGTACAGCAGCACGGCGGCCTCGGTGCCGATCTGGGTGATGGCGGTGAAGGCCGCGCCCGGGTCGCCGCCCGAGGGCAGCAGCGGGCCGATGATGCGCAGGTGCGCGCTCGACGAGATGGGCAGGAATTCGGTGAGCCCCTGGATCAGGCCCAGGAAGGCGGCTTCGAGCCAGACGGTGGCGGAACTCATGGGGTGGGCGGTGCGGTGGTGGATGGGGAGTCGGTGGGCATCGAGGGGGGCCTCATGCGAGCAGCGCCTGGGCGAACTCGCGCGCGTCGAAGGTCTCGAGATCTTCCAGCTTTTCGCCCACGCCGATGAAATAGACGGGCACCGGCTTCTCGCGCGCGATGGCGCAGAGCACACCGCCCTTGGCCGTGCCGTCGAGCTTGGTGATGACCAGGCCGGTGAGCTGCAGCGCATCGTCGAATCCCCGCACCTGGTGGAGCGCGTTCTGGCCGGTGTTGCCGTCGATGACGAGCAGCACTTCGTGCGGTGCGCCGGCATCGGCCTTCTGCACCACACGCTTGATCTTGCGCAGCTCTTCCATCAGGTGCAGTTGCGTCGGCAGGCGGCCGGCGGTGTCGACCAGCACCACGTCGCGGCCGCGCGCCTTGCCCGCGGTGACGGCGTCGAAGCTCACGGCCGCGGGGTCGCCGCCTTGCTGGGTGATGATTTCCACCGTGTTGCGGTCGGCCCAGACGGCCAGCTGCTCGCGGGCCGCAGCGCGGAAGGTGTCGGCCGCGGCCAGCAGCACGGAGGCGCCGCTGTCGGCCAGGTGGCGCGTGAGCTTGCCGATGGACGTGGTCTTGCCCGCGCCGTTGACGCCCGCAACCATGATCACGGTGGGTTTGTGTTCGCCGATCACCAGCGGCTTCTGCAGGGGTGACAGCAGATCGGTGATGGCATCGGCCAGCAGGCCTTTCACGGCGGCGGGGTCCGTGGTCCGGCTTTCTTTCACGCGGCGCTTCAGGTCGGCCAGCAGGTGCGTGGTGGCCTTCACGCCGGTGTCGGCCATCAGCAGGGCCGACTCCAGCTCCTCGTACAGTGCGTCGTCAATCTGCGTTCCGGTGAACACCGTGGCAATGCCCGAACCGGTCTTGCGCAGACCGGATTTGAGCTTGTCGAACCAGCCCTGGCGGGGGGCTGGCGCCGGCACTTCGGCCACGGGCTCGGGCACCGCAGGGGCGGGGGCAACAACCTCGGGAAGGGCTGGCGGCGGTGGGGCAGGGGCTTTTTTGCGAAAGAACGAGAACATTTTTCCATCTCTAGAATCCATTGCATTCTATGAAACGCCCCATGCCGTCGATCGACAAGCGCTGTTGCGCCCTCTTCATGGCCCTGGCGATGCTGGGGTCCACCGCCCTGGCCCAGTCGCCCGCCCAGCCCGCGACTGCCGCCCCGTCCGTCGCTTCGAGCCAGCAGGTCGAGCAATTCACACTGGCCAACGGCATGACGGTGATCGTCCGGCCCGACCGCCGGGCGCCCACCGTGGTGCAGATGCTGTGGGTACGCGTCGGGTCGATGGACGAGGTCGATGGCACCACCGGTGTGGCCCACGCGCTGGAGCACATGATGTTCAAGGGCACACCCGACATCAAGCCGGGTGAGTTCTCGCGCCGCGTGGCCGCGATGGGGGGCGTCGACAACGCGTTCACCTCGCGCGATGCGACGGCGTACCACATGCAGATTCCGGCACGCCGGCTGGAGACCGCGATGCAGCTCGAGGCCGACCGCTTCGCGCGCAACCAGTGGGACGACGACGAGTTCCGCCGCGAGATCGAGGTGATCAAGGAAGAGCGGCGCCAGCGCACGGAAGAGTCGCCACGCGCGCGCATGTTCGAGGCGCTCAGCGCCATGATCTACCAGGCCAGTCCCTACCGCCGCCCCAACATCGGCTGGATGAGCGACCTCGAGGCCATGACGCCGGACGACGCACGCGCTTTCTACCGGCGCTGGTACGTGCCGGCCAACGCCGCGCTGGTGATCGCGGGCGATGTGGACGTGGCGCAGGTGCGCGCGCTGGCCGAGAAACACTTCAGCGCCATTCCCGCGGCTGCCGTGCCTTCGCGCAAGCCGCGTGAGGAGCCCGAGCAGGCCGGGCCGCGCCGCCTGGAGTACCGCGCTGTCGCCGACCAGGCCTTGGTGGCCCTGGCCTACAAGGTGCCGCAGTGGCGCGGCGCCGAGGTCGACAACGACACCGACCGAGATGCCCTGGCGCTCACCGTGCTCTCGGCCGTGCTCGACGGTTACGACGGCGCGCGGCTGGACCGTGCGCTCGTGCAGGGCGTGGGCACCGGTGGCAAGCGGCTCGCCGACAGCGCGGGCTCGTCCTATGGGCTCATGGGCCGCGGCCCGCAGCTGTTCATGCTCACGGCCGTGCCCGCTGGCGGCGTGACGCCCGAGATGGCGTCGGCCGCGCTCAAGGCCGAGGTGGCCCGGATCGCCCGCGAAGGCGTTCAGGAAGCCGAGCTGCAGCGGGTGAAGACGCAGTGGATGGCGGGCGAGATCTACAAGCTCGATTCCGTGGCCAACCAGGCGCGCGAACTCGGCGGCTACTGGATCAACGGCATGGCGCTGGACACCGGCGACCGGCTCATGGCCCGCCTGCGTGCGGTGACGGCTGCGCAGGTGCAGTCGGTCGCGCAACGCTATTTCTCCGACGAGCAGCTCACCACGGGCGTGCTGGTGCCCGACCCCTCGCGGCGCGATGCGGCCCCCGCAGCGCCTGCCGGCCCGCGCCCCGCGCTGACCCGCCACTGAAGCCGCTGGCACGAGACCCACGATGACCCTGCTGTTTCCCCTGCTCCGACGCACCCTGCTCGTATTGCCGCTGCTGGCCGCCATGGGCTCCGCCCAGGCCATCATCCCCATCGAACAGTGGACGCACGCCAGCGGCGCGCGCGTGCACCTCATTGCCAGCCCTTCCATTCCGATGCTGGACGTGCAGATCGATTTCGATGGCGGGCGCCGCCGCGATCCCGCAGCGCAGGCCGGCCTGGCCAGCGTGACCGCCGGGCTGCTGTCGGCAGGCGTTGCCGCGCGGCCCGGTCTGCCCGCGCTCGACGAGAACCAGCTCAGCGAGGCCTGGGCCGATCTGGGCGCCCAGTTCGGTGCCCAGGCCACGATGGACCGCTTCAGCCTCTCCCTGCGCACGCTGACCGAACCCGGCCTGCTCGACCGCGCGGTGGCACTGGCGGCCCGCCAGCTGGCCGCGCCTGCCTGGCCCGAACGCGTCTGGCAGCGCGACCGCGAGCGCCTGCTGGCGTCGATCAAGGAGGCCGAGAACCGCCCCGGCACCCAGGCCAGCCGCGCCTTCGGGCGCGCGGTGTACGGCAGCCATCCGTATGGCTTCCGTGCTGAAGCCGAGACCTACCGGGCCATCCAGATGGCCGACATGCGCGCTTTCTACCGCCGCCACGTGGCCAGTTGCCGCGCGCAGGTGTCGATGGTGGGCGCGGTCGACCGCGCCACCGCGGACCGCATCGTCGGGCAGCTGATGGCCGCGGTGCAACCGCACGGCTGCAGCCCGCTGCCCGAATTGCCGCCCGTGCAACCGCTGGCCCGGGCGGTGGACGAGCGCCTGCCTTTTGCCGCAGCGCAGGCGCAGGTGATCATGGGCCAGCCCGGCATCGCGCGCGCCGATCCCGACTTTTTCGCGCTCTTCGTGGGCAACTATGTGCTGGGCGGCGGCGGATTCGTCTCGCGCCTCATGACCGAGGTGCGCGAGAAGCGCGGGTTGACCTACGGCGTGTCCAGCTACTTCTTGACCGCGCGCCAGCCCGGCGCCTTCCAGATCGCGCTGACCACACGGCCCGACCAGGCCGCCCAGGCGGTGGACGTGGTGCGCGACGTGCTGCGCGAATTCGTGGCCAATGGCCCCACCGAAGCCGAGCTGCAGGCCGCCAAGGACTACCTCGTGAACGGGGAAGCCCTGCGGCTCGACAGCAACCGCAAGCTGCTCGACAACGTCGCCAACATCGCCTGGAACGACCTGCCACTGGACTACCTCGACACCTGGACCCGGGAAATCGAGCGCCTCAGCGTGGCCGATGTGCGGCGCGCCTTCGCCCGCGTGCTGCAGCCCGATCGCATGGTCACCGTCGTGGTGGGTGCGCGGCCCTGATTCGCTCCGGGCCTCTGCCGCGCGGTAAGCTCGCCGCCATGAAGAAGCCTGCTTCCAGCGCCGCGCGAGCGGCGGCGAACGCCCCGCACGAGGTCCGCATCATCGGCGGCCAGTGGAAACGCACCAGACTGCCCGTGGCCGACCGCCCGGGGCTGCGGCCCACGCCCTCGCGCGTGCGTGAAACCCTGTTCAACTGGCTTGGGCAGGACCTGAGCGGCTGGCGCTGCGTCGACGTTTTTGCCGGCACCGGTGCGCTGGGCCTGGAAGCCGCCTCGCGCGGTGCGGTGGAGGTCACGCTGGTGGAGCAGGACAGCGCCTTGCTCACCAACCTCGGCCGCATCGTCACGCAGCTCAAGGCCCAGGGTGTGCGCGTGGAGCGCGGCGACGGCGTGGCCGCGCTGCGCCAGCGGAGCGGCCAGGGGCTGGACGTGGTGTTTCTCGACCCACCGTTCGGCGATGGACAGAACGAGGCGCTGTACCTCGCCGCGCTGGCCGCGGCACGCCAGGCAGTGCGGGAGGACGGGGCCATCTACCTGGAGGCCCCCCGGGCCTGGAGTGAGGATGAACTGGCCCAGATCGGCCTGCAGATCCACCGCCAGGGCAAGGCCGGCGCGGTGGCCTTTCACCTGTTGCGGCCATTGCCGGCGCAGTGAAGCGGGGCGCGGGACCCCTCGCGCATAATCGTCGGCATGAGTTCAGCCCTTGCTTCAACCGGCGGCGCCGGCCGCGTGGCGGTCTACAGCGGCACCTTCGATCCCATCACGCTGGGCCATGAAGACGTGGCGCGCCGCGCTGCGCTGCTGTTCGATGAAGTGATTGTGGCCGTGGCCATTGCACATCACAAGAAGACGCGCTTCACCCTGCAGGAGCGGCTCGACATGGCTGCCGAGGCTGCGTCGCGCATGCCCGGGCGCGTGCGCGTGCTGCCCTTCGAAGGCCTGATCATGGACTTCTGCCGCCAGCATGGCGCCACCGCCGTGGTGCGCGGCATCCGCAACCTCACCGACTTTGATTACGAAGCCCAGATGGCGGCGATGAACCGCAAGCTGCACCCGGGCGTGGAAACGGTGTTCCTGCTGCCGCAGGCCGAATTGCAGTGCATTTCCAGCACGCTGGTGCGCGAAATCTCGCAACTGGGTGGTGATGTGTCGCAGATGGTGAGCGGGGCGGTCGCGGCGCGCCTGGTGCCCCGGCCCCTGCAGGCCTAGAGGAGCGCGTTGCCGTGGCCCTGCTGATCACCGACGAATGCATCAACTGCGATGTGTGCGAGCCGGAGTGCCCGAACCAGGCGATCTCCATGGGCGAGGATTTTTACCAGATCGACCCGGCGCGCTGCACCGAGTGCGTGGGCCATTTCGACGAGCCGCAATGCGTGCAGGTCTGCCCGGTGGAATGCATCCCGGTCGACCCGGACCACATCGAGTCGCAGGAAACGCTGTGGCAGAAGTACCAGCGGCTGCAGAAAGCCGGTCAGCCCTTGTCGTCGGCGGGTGACGCGCCTGCCGCACCGCCTCCTGCCTCCGCCTGAGGCACGGCTGGTGTGGCCGGCCGTGGCGGCTTGGGCCGCGGTGGCTTGCTGGTGTGGATCAACGCCGTGGCCTTGTCCATTTCACCCGCGATCAGTTGTGGCAAGGCCTTGAGCGAGCGGTCCAGTGCCTGCGCGATCGCGATGCGGTCGTCCGGTGACGGCTTCTTCAGCACCCAGTTCGCCACCTCGTTCTTGTTGCCCGGGTGCCCGATGCCCACGCGCAGCCGCCAGTAGTCGGCGCTGCCCAGCTGGGCGTGGATGTCGCGCAAGCCGTTGTGGCCGGCGTGCCCGCCGCCCTTCTTCAACTTGGCCTCACCGGGAGGCAGGTCCAGTTCGTCGTGCACCACCAGAACCTCTTCCGGCGCGATCTTGAAGAAGCGCGCCACGGAGCCGACCGATTTGCCCGACAGGTTCATGAAGGTCTGGGGTTCCACCAGCCAGACGCTCTGGCCGCCCACGTTCGCCCGCGCCACCAGACCAAAGTGCCCGCGCTCCATCTGCAGCGAAACCTTGAGCAGGCGCGCGGCCTCGTCCACCCACCAGAAACCGGCGTTGTGGCGCGTGTGTTCGTATTCCGGTCCCGGGTTGCCCAGTCCGGCGATGAGTTTGATCATGAGCGGGATTATCGGTGTGGCAGAAAACAGAACGGCCCGCCGAGGCGGGCCGTTTCAGGCATGAGAAGCGTCCGGGGACGGCTTACTTCTTGCCCTTGCCCTTCTTCTTGTCGTCCGCAGGAGCGGCAGCCACAGGAGCGGCGACCACTTCTTCCACCGGCTCGACCACGGTGGCCACGGTGATGTTCTTGCGGCCGTGCGTCACGAGCTTCACGCCCTTGGCCAGCTTGATGTCGCCGGTGTGCACGGTAGCGCCCTTGGTGACTTCACCCAGGTCGACTTCGATGAACTCGGGCAGCTGGGTAGCCAGGCACTCGATTTCGATGTCGTTCAGGACGTGACTGATCACACACTTGTCGGTCTTGACCGCAGGCGAGTTCTCGGCGTTCACGAAGTGCAGCGGCACCTTCTTGCGCAGGCGGGTCTTGGTGTCCACGCGCTGGAAGTCCACGTGCAGCACTTGCGGCTTGTACGGGTGGTATTGCACATCGCGCAGCAGCACTTTCTGCACCTTGCCGGCGAGTTCCATGTCGAGGATGGACGAGTGGAACGCTTCCT
>VFQQ010000963.1_pt1 | contig 46198 bp, 78 predicted proteins | sample 3512341 | NCBI WGS metagenome assembly VFQQ01 (sample SAMN10412373, study PRJNA504923) | tailings metagenome | isolation source: Relicate 2 Philex TSF1 revegetated site | place: Philippines: Tuba, Benguet | collected 2017-08-29 | reverse complement strand
AGGCCCATTGAGTCTCATCTAGTATGCTGGCAAGGCAGGGGCATGCAAGGCACCGGCCAGCACATGGCTGTTTCCAGCGGTGCAAGCCAACACGCCAATCCAGTTGCACACAGGCCTGCTGCCCTATCATCCCAGCGCCCTTACGGGTGGTGGCGGCGCAGCAGGCGGCTGAGGTGGCGGCGGCGGCGACGGGCGCAGGCTGTCGACCAGACGGAAGAACAGGGCAGTCTCTGTGGGATGGAAAAGCAACACTTCGTGAGATAGGTTTTGTCAACATGCGGCATGTTTGCATGGGGCCAAGCAGGGGCAGCCAGCAGCAGCATTGGTCCACACGGCAGAGTCCCGTGCAGGACGGCCCAGCCCATCTTGAGACGCACTGAGGGCCAGCGCTGCAACGGGGTGCTCTGCCGCGATTCCGCCCAGCTCAGGCGCTTTCATGACGTATTGGTGCTCGGATGCACGCCGCGCTCTGGCCCCTTGAGTCACAACCACGCCACCGGCGGCGGCGGGGTTGGCAGAAGCAGAGGAAGCGATGTGCAGTCCATTGGGGTTTGCAGGCGGTACAGCAGGAGGAGAGCCACCGGCTGCTGTGGCAGCCGTGGGTGCTCCCAGCTGCCCTGCGACCTCCGCAGCCCAGCCGGCGGGCAGGGCCTGTCAGGAAGGAAGGGAAGCAGATGGGTTGGAGTCAAAATATCTCAGGAAGTTGAACAGTCAGGGGTGCAGGCTGACTCCGGGACGCTCGCCGCGATGGTGGGCGGCGGCAGAGCGGGCGGCACCTGCAGGGAAAGCAGCTGACAAGTGCGGTAGCTGCTGTGCGGCCGCCCTGCACACCTGTGCCCTCGCCGTGTACAAACCAGCCGAGTTAACCAGCACCAACAGGACGCCGGTCAGCCGCCGCAAGCTGCGTGAGGGACCCATCGGGCTGCCAGCTCCCTGACGAGCTGGGCAGTGAGCGGAGGTGCAAAATGTGGAGCGAGCAGCAGGGCGGTTGACGGCAGCTGCGGATTTGTACACCATGACCCGTGCCACGCTGGCACCGCCGCTGCCCGCAAACACTTGTTCACCAACGCGATTTTGGCTAGAACGCGACCGCTGCCAGGTGAGCCGCCCACCAGTGTGCATGTTGCAATCAAAGCGAAAGCCAACCAAATACATACAGGGAAACAGGCCTGGAGGGCCCGAGTGGCAGCCGGCGGAATAGTGCCGGACAGCAAATCAATCGTGCTTGGGGGCGCTGATGGCGCGGGCCCAGCCACAGCTAAGAATGGCGACAGCAGCATGGAAAATGCAAGCAAGTTATGTGGGGAAAACAACTTGCCGTCGCTGGCAGCACTGCGAAAACTTAGCAAGACAACGAAGCCAGGTGGCAGGCAGGGCAGGCGGCGGCTATCCGCACGCCTCACCCCACATGCATACCAAAGCAGCCCGGCATGACACAGCACAGCACAGCACAGCACGCGACAGCGCAGCACAGCGCAGCACAGCGCGGGCGAGCTCCAGCTCAGCACCTTCACTTCTTGGCACTGGCCTTCTTGCGGCCGCGCTTCTTGGGCGCAGCGGCAGGCTCGCTGCTCGCCGCCGCCACCGCCACAACCACCGGCTGCTTGGCCTCTGCCGCCTCAGCGGCCTCCGCCGTGTGGCCGTTGCCGTTCTCAGCAACAGCCTCCTCAGCCGTCTCTGCTGCCGGGGCCGCCTCGGCCACAGCCGCGGCCTTCTTGGCAGGCTTGGCGGGCTCAGCAGCCTTGACAGGCTCAGCGGCGGCCTTGACAGGCGCAGCAGGCGCAGCAGCAGCCTTGGCGGGCTCAGCAGCCGGCTTAGCAGGCTCAGCAGCGGCCTTAGCGGGCTCAGCAGCTGCCTTTGCCGCCGCCACGGGCTTCTCCGCAGCAGGAGCAGCGGGCTTGGCGGCAGCGGGGGCAGCAGCAGCCTTCTTGGGGGCTGCCTTGGGCTTGGCTGCCTTGATCTGGTCAAGCTTGGCCTGCAGGAGGGAGACAGGCAGGATGCAATTGGGAAATTAGTATGTGGCAAGCAGGCGCTGAAGGCGGGGAATGCGCTCGTCACGCCAACGGCAACAGCTGAAGCCCTTGCAAAGGCTGCACGGCAAGACATAGGCGCGGCAAGGCGCATAGCCGTACTGCAAAGCGGCCTCCCTGCCGCAGAGCCAGCCTCCCGTTGAAGACCAGCCTGCCTCACCTTGGCCTCCTCAAACTCGCCCTGCAGGCGCCTTAACCAGCTGCACCACTTGAAACACACAAGCTACAAAGGCACTATGAGATGCACTCCTCCGCACCTTGGCCTCCTCAAACTCGCCCTGCAGCGCCTTGAGCGACTGTGCCGCCTGCTCACGTGCCACCTCCTCAGCCTGCAGCAGGGCAGTCCGCAACACAGTTCAGGGTACACAGCAGGTGCTGGACATACAGCTGCAGCTTAATGAGACAGCTACTGCTTAATGGCGCCTGGGGTGATCGGAGCGAGCTGGGAGTAGAAGCGGGAGGAGGCGCGCCGCAAAGCGTTCAAAACCGCCCACTGGCACCAGCAATGAAGACGCCGCTTGGACAACCATTCATAACCGGCAGCCATTCATTACCGCACCTGTGCGATCGCATCCAGCTGGCCGCGCAGCTTGAGATCCTGCCGCCCCACCCAGCCACCCAACTCACCGATGAAACCTGGCAAAAAGTCTGGTCTGATGAAATCCGCACCTGTGCAATGGCGTCCAGCTGGCCGCGCAGCTTGAGCACCTGCTGCTCCGCCGTCAGGCGCGCCGACCGCTCCTGGTTCAGCTCAGCGGTTGCCTGTTAAACAAGGGCAGTGCCACGCTCAGAGTGCTATTAGCATCGTGCAGCGCAGAGCTAGGGGCAGGCAGCGGTCGGGTGGGGCTGATGCTGCCCCGTCTAAATCATCTCAGCACACACGCTGCCCGTAGCAAGGTAGCGTCTTTATGCGATCTGATTCAATCAATCACTCACCAGGTTGGAGGCCTCCTGCGCCTGGATCATCTCGGCGCGCACGCCCTGGATCACGCCCTCCAGCTTGGCCACCTGCGGGCAGAAAATGGAAATAAGTTTGTGAAAGAGATGCAGAGATGGTCGGCACAGATATTGTGGGAACAAAGTGCCATACTGTGGTGTGCCGTGATCACGCCCTCCGGCTGGAACCGACAGCACCATGGGTTCGTCAGCTGGCATGGCACTGCAGCCACACACCAGCGCCCTTGCAGTGAGACACAAGGATACACAAGGAGAGCTGTGGCGGAGCTCACCGCGGCGGCGGCGTCCTGGCGAGCAGCACGCTCCGCCTCGGCCGCCTGCCGCGCCTTGCCCAGGTCAACCTGCATTGGGGTACAGGACAGGGAAGGAGAGAACCACATCAGTACAGAAAGATGCGGCATGTTAGTACACAATGATACTGCATGTTAGGTGCCGCCTGCCGCGCCTTGCCCAGATCGACCTGCGGCGCGAAGCAGAGGGCAGAACAGCATTCCCCGTGCATCAAGATGACGTAGGAAACGCAACAGGGCATGGTAACCCACCATCACTACAAAACACACCTCACCCGCGGTAACCGTTCACTTGAAGTCAGCTTCTCTCACAGCTGAGGATGCAAGTGCTGGGCACTTGCTGGGCACTCTACAACCAACCCTATTCAGTGCTCTAAAACGCACCTCGACAGCCGCCACCTTCTGCTTGAAGTCGGCCTCGCGCTGCTGCAGGTTGACCGCCAGCGTGCGGTTCTTGGTCTCCAGATCGCTCATCGCCTTGCGCAGCTCCCCGCTCTCCTTCCTGTTGGGTTGTTCGAAAAACAAACCCAGATCAACTTGCGCCGTCGCACGTTTCATGACCAAACAGGCGGCCAGCAAGGAGCCAGCAGTGGCTCCGGCTCACCGCACGGAGCATTGCTTCACATGAGCCAACAATCACCTGAGCTGCAGCACCAGGCCCTGCTCCTGCTCCAGCCGGTCGCCGACCTCGGTGTACTGCTTGCGCAGCGCCTCCACAGCCGCCTGCAGCTCCGCCTCTGCAAATTACAGTGAGAATTGCAGTGGGAGTGAAGTAACAACTTGCTGGTAAGACAGCCCAAGCAAGATGCCTCAGTGTACTGCTTGCGCAGCGCCTGCACCGCCGCCTGCAGCTCCGCCTCTGCAAATGAAAGCCAAAGGGTGCAGCAGCTGTGAGTCGGATGTTATGTGTTGCACGCATCCTTGGTCTGCTAACTTCCACTGCTCCCGCCGCCAGCTTGTTGCTCAGGTCCGACAGCAGCCCAGTTTGCAAAAGGCAAAAGCACTTGCACTCAGGTACAGTGGCAGCTCCGCAACAACCACCAACTCACTCTCGCTGCTCTCCGCCGCCAGCTTGTTGCTCAGACCCGACAGCTCGCTCTGCACAGAGGCCAGCTCGGAGCGCAGGGATACGCTCTCCGCCCGCGCCTCTGCACGGAGGGGAATAGAATCCAGGGCAGCACAGTCAGCTTGTGCGGCAGCTGGTTTTGGACGGGGGGAGTGGGTTGCAGCAGCTGGGCAGGCAGCAGGCACGGCTGCGGCTAACCATGTCTGCACAAGCAGCTGCTGCTCCTTTGCCCAGGCAGCCAGCTGCCTAGCCCCTACAAGCCTTTTGCCCTGCCACACCCACCGGTGGACGCCTGCTGCTCCGCCGCCAGCGCCGCCTCGGCGTCCGCCACCTGCTTGGCCAGCTCGTCCACGTCCTGCTTCAGCGACTCGACTGCAAAAAAAAAGGACAGGTAGGTGTGTTGGAAGCAGAGGCGCGGCCTGGCACGTTGGCCGCCATCCTGCTTGAGCGACTCGGCTGCAGGGCGGCAAGTAGTGTTGCACACAAGTGGCTGTTAGGCCAACTCTCGAACAACGCATCGTCGCTGCCTTCCTCCGGGGCTTGCCAGTGGCGTGGCGGAGCGCAGCTCTTCCTTGAGCCGCTCACCTCCCTCTCCCAGGGCCTCCACCTCAATCCCCAAACTTTATGCTGCCCACACTTTGCAGCTCACCGATGGCGTTGGCAGAGCGCAGCTCGCCCATGAGCCGCTCAATACCTCCTTCTGCCCCAATCCCCAGAACATTCTACCGCGTGCACATGAGGCTTACCGGTGGCGTTAGCAGAGCGCAGCTCGCCCTTGAGCCGCTCAACCTCCTGCGCGCTGCGGGCCAGCCGCGACTGCGTGTCGGTCAGCTCCGCCTGCAGATGAAAACAAGTGTGCAGGCAAAGAGAAGTGGTGAGCAGCGAGGTACGGTGTGTGGTGCGCAAGGTGAGAGCCAGTCGCAACTGTGTATTGGTCAGCTCCGCCTGCAGGTTGAGGGAGTAGATGCATGGGGCATGAAGGGACGGCTAGCCGCAAGATCATGTGCAATGATTTACCAGCCCAAATTCCTAAACAAGCGCACCTCCATAGACGCGATGCGCTGCCGCTCCGAAGCCAGCTCATCAGACAGCTCCTGGTAGCGCTCGTCGGCCGCAGCGCGCTCGGCAGCCGCCTCGTCGGCTTGCTTCTGCGCTCAGTAGAGTGGGTGCATGATGACTGGGTTGTTAGGCACGGCTTGGTCTATCAGCATCGCAGCCCGCCCGTGCAGTGCGCGCGGCAGGGCCTCATCCGACTGCCTGCACAAAGCATTCTTCTCAACAGCAACTTGCCTGCGCCTTGACCGCCATCTCGGCGCTGCGCTGCTTCATGACCCCACAGGTGCGGAACAGCCAAAACTAGGATCCTTTGAACGCTTCCATTTACCTGCGCCTTGACCGCCATTTCTGCGCTGCGCTGCTTCATGACAGTCAGCGCGTCCTTCAGGGTCATGCTCTCCTTGCCCAGCCGCTCGTAGGCAGCCTGCAGACGTGAAACGTACAAAAAATACAGGGTGGGTGTGGGTGGCAAGCAATGGTTGGAAACATCATCAACATGCAGCCATCTCTCCTTGCCCAGCCGCTCGTAGGCCGCCTGTGAGAAAAATAGGAGATAGATAGACATTGGCAACCGTCAGGCAAAGCAAAGACGACACAACCAGCTGGCACTGCTTGCCCAGCCGACAGAGCCAGCCACACAGCGCAAGCGCTCAGCCAAACTGCACAATTCGACACACGCTTGCAGCCACTATCGACTACTTGCCTTCTGCTTCTCGGCAGCCTCGGTGGCGTCCACCAGCTGTGCCTCGAGGTCGGCGGCGGCCGCCTCCAGCTCAGCCACGTGGTCCTGCTCGTCCTGCAGATGCAAACAGATAAGCAGGGGGAGGGGCAACAAGTCCGTCAGCGCAGCTCGTCTTGCAAACAGTGCAGCATCGGTATGAACACCTGAGTGCAAGCATGATCACAGAGCAACACACAAAGCCCGCACCCACACAGGGCCCAGTATGCAGTGCTTATTTCCGCAACCATCCGCACCTGCAGGTCTCCCTCCAGCTCAGCCTTGCGGTTGGCCAGCTCAGACGAGGCCTTGAGCGCGGCCTGCAAGAAGCACGTTTGAGCACAGATGCATGTGTGAGCAGAGCGCAATGTGCGTGTGCGTTTTGCACCCGCTGCCGCCAGCTGGTGAGTCTGTCCCACAACTTGTGGCTCTTCTAACCAGGAGCTGCTAGCTGAAATGCGCCGCCTGCTGGCGCAACTCCCACGTGTAGGAATGAGAGTGCAATCGGACAAACAAGGGGACACAAAACACACCTGCAGCTCCTCCCTGGCTGACGGGTGTGCCCATTGCACATGCATTGTGACCAACCAAACACGGCGACAGAAGCACACCTGCAGCTCCTCCTGGGTCTGCGCCGCCTGCTAACCTTGCCTACCACGTGTGCCCATTGGAAATACATTTTAACCAAACACGGCGACAAAAACACACCTGCAGCTCCTCCTGGGTCTGCGCCGCCTGCTAACCTTGCCTACCACGTGTGCCCATTGGAAATACATTTTAACCAAACACGGCGACAAAAACACACCTGCAGCTCCTCCTGGGTCTGCGCCGCCTGCTAACCTTGCCTACCACGTGTGCCCATTGGAAATACATTTTAACCAAACACGGCGACAAAAACACACCTGCAGCTCCTCCTGGGTCTGCGCCGCCTGCTAACCTTGCCTACCACGTGTGCCCATTGGAAATACATTTTAACCAAACACGGCGACAAAAACACACCTGCAGCTCCTCCTGGGTCTGTCCGCCTGCTGGCCCGCCTTCCGAATGTGGCAAACAAGAATGCGTTTCGACCAAAATAACAAAAACACACCTGCAGCTCCTCCTTGGTCTGCGCCGCCTGCTGGCCCAGCTTGCGCGCGAACGCCCGCTCGCTCTCCAGGCTCTTGTTGGTCTGCAATTGTAACCAACAAAGGATCTTGTGAGTACGGATGTAATCTCAACCCTTTCAGGCACATGCTGGTCTGCGGCTCGCTCTCCAGGCTCCTGTTGGTCTGCAGCGGTGAGCGCACAATAAGTGCCTGGTTGATGTGCAGCTGCAGGGAAGCAATACAAGAGCACGCCTGTAGGCGCACAGGCAACAGGCTTCATGATGCACCTCCCAGCCCTCGTCATTTGCGGCACGTCTTGTCAGCCCTCAAACTTGACAGCCACAACAACCAATCACAAGAGCGCACACAGGTAACAAGGCCGCACCTCCTCCAGCACGCGCTGCAGCTCCCGAGCCTCGGCATCGGCAGCAAACTTGGCGGCACGCTCCGCCTCAAGCGCCTCGGCAGTCGCAGCCGCCTCCTGCAACACACAGGTTGCGGCGTGGACGAGTGAGTTGGTGGCAGGTTGGAGCAGGTCAGCAGAAGTGGGTAGCAAGCTTTGCCGTGCGGCTTCGGTGACGATTGCGGACACAGAGCGAGCTGCACAATTCTCTTGTCCGACACAGTCACCTTGCACGTGGCCTCCGCCAGCTGCTGCTCCAAACCAGCAACAGTAAGGAGCAAGGGCACTACATCCCTATTCCAATACTGCATAAAAAAGGACTCGCCTTGCGCATGGCCTCGGCCAGCTGCTGCTCCGCCTCCAGGCTGCGCTCCACCAGCGACTTCTCGCGGGACACAGCCTCCTTGGCCTCCCGCTCCAGCTCAATCTGTAGCGAGGCAGGGCAGGCTGTTGATTAAAACGCAGCAATTACAAATGGCCAAGCGGTGGCTGCAAATGCATGAGACAGCCTCCTTGGCCTCCCACTCCAGCTCAATCTGCAATGAGCAGGGCAGGCATGATGCCACGGCTAATCGTAACTACCCATGTGGGACGTGCATGGCTGGAGGGGATGCTTGGACTGCCATCCTGCCCGATCAACCAGCCACTGCTCACAGCCCCGTTCAGCCACCCCAACTGCACTGCTATAGGCCGAATCACCTGGCGGGAAGCGGCAGCTGCAGCGCTCATGGCCTCCTTGCGGATCTTGTCGCTCAGCTCCTGCACATTGAGACAACAGTCCAGCATCAGCTCGGAGAGGGACGTGGCTGCAGCAAGCGCATCCTCGGTGCGACACTGTCGCCACAGCTGAATGCCAGGCACGCGCCACATTTGGTCACGACAGAACCAGAAAGATACAGGGCAGCTGTGAACACAGCATGAGCGCACCTGCTCCTCCTGCACCGCCTCCTCGATTCCTGGTTGCTAGAAAGCACGCCAGTGTGAACACAGACACGAGCCATGTGCAATAACACCAAAACCTGAGCGCACCTGCTCCTTCTGCACCGCCTCCTTCACGGCCCCCAGCTGCGTCTTCAGCTCCGACACGTTGCCGCGCTCTGCAAGCGGGTTGCACAGCATCGCAGGTATGCTCGAGCGCGTAGAGAGCGACTGTTGCGGCGTCCCAACAGCAGGAGCCCGCACCACACCGTATATCGTGCTGGCGCTGCATGGCAAGCAATAACAGAACCGTCTCCCGCTTGGCTTCATATGGGTAGCCGCTGCCTCCGCAGCCTGCTTCTCCTTAACACCCACTGTACCAGGACTATCTGCAAATGTGTGAACACACAAGCCACTCACCAGCCTCCAGCTTGGCCTGATAGGGCCTCCTCCTTGGCAGGCTGCTACTTTTAACCAAATAAGAGGCAGCTAAAGTGCGCACAGCGTGCTCACCAGCCTCCAGCTTGGCCTGATACGCGGCCTCCGCCTCTGCAGTCTGCTTCTTCTGGATCGTCTGGTAGCCGTACAAGCCACCCGCCGCCAGGATGCCCACCAGGTTCAGCGCCGCAAACGCGCTGCCGCCCTCCTCCTCCTCCTCCTCCTCCTTAGCAGCAGCAGCAGCAGCGGGCGCAGCGGCCGGCTCGGCAGGGGTCACAGGGGCCACCAGGGCGGGCGCCGCCTGCACAGCCGGGGCCTGGGACTTGAGCGCCTCCAGCTCCTGGCGCACGCGCTGCAGGCAGGTGGGGTTGGTGGCAGGAAAGGGCGGTGCGTAGGAGGCCTGCTTTACTTGCAGAGCGACTGCTTGGCAGCCAATGGCAGCACAGATAGATGCACACGTGTGTAAGATCTGCTGGCTTGCGGCAGTTGCTTGCCAAGCAGGCCTGCTGCGTGGTTCTCCCTGACTAACCTCTGCAGCATGCACTGTTCAACAAAGCTTCCCACCTGCAGCTCGCGGTTCTGGTTGCGCAGCGCGCCCAGCAGCTCCGACCCGCCGCGAGGCTCGTCGCCCTCCGTCCGCGCAGCCCGCTGCACAGGCATGGGGAGCAGGCAGGTAGTAAGGGGCACAGGCAGGGAGGCAGCAGATGAGCAGCAGTTTGCAGCCACCAGGCGGCCCGTCGCCCTTGAACCGGCGGCAGAGCGCTGCACAGGCGCGTTTGAGCATGTGCATCCGCCAAGTGGATCAGGAGCACACAGGGAGGCAGCATCAGGGTCCCGGCAGCTGCCTGTGGCGTCATGGCTGGCTGTCTCTCCCGCATTGCTCGGCATGCCTGCCGGCACACGAGCTGTCCCCCAAACAAAGTGCTGCCGCTGGGGAGGCCTCAAGCTCCGGCTGCTTGGCGCCACACATTTTGAACGCGCCGTTGCAGAAACAGCAGCTTTGCAGAAGCAGCAGGGTAACCAGCTCCTGCTCACGCTGCTGGGGGATGCCTTCAGTTCGGGCAGCTTGGCGCCACGCTCCTCCAGCAGCCGCTGCAGCTCCGCCTGCTGCTGCTTCACAAGAGAGCCCTGCACCGTGGGCACCGTCTCGCCGGCGGCGGCGGGGCCGGGCGCCAGGGCCTGCAATGGGGGAGAAAATTTGGAGGCGGGTGATGCGATGCACAGGCTGGATGGCAGCGGGTGTTGGCAAAAGAGTGGCCGGGCGGGACGGATGGCAGGCACGAGCGCTGGGCGGCGAGGGCGGCGGTAGTGGCGCGGCGGGGCAGCCTGGGGCCGCGCACGCCCCAAATTTGAATGGCATGCATTGTGGTGCCCGTCACAAGCGGCAATGCGCAGCCCCGGGGCCCTGCAGCGTTGCCCTCCCGAGTTCACGCACCAGGCTGGTGGCAGCAAGCGCGCCCAGCAGGGCCCCACGCCAGGGCACCGGCACGGAGGCATCATCCGCCTGAGCACGGGTCACCGGGGCCCGCGAACGAGCAGGCCGGCGCTGAGCCGAGCCTATCGCCTGGCCTGGCAGCAGCGCCGGGCGGGCGCTCAGCGACTGCATCTTGCAATTGCGCCTTCAGTGGTTCTGGGCAGCCCGCCTGCACGCGGAATGCGTGCCATTTCGAGGGGCAAGTGATCAAGCTGGCGTGGCGTCCCATGCAGGCCGGGAATTGTTCGCTCCCTGCGCCTCACGCCTGTTTGGAGCGACAGATCGATATCATCGCAGCTGCTCAGGGTAACGAAGCGCTGCCCAGTGCCGCCCGCCTGCCGACACTTCGTCCCACCGCCCCCTGCAGCCTCCAGCACCCTTGGCAGTCGTAGCGACATCGTCACTGGTGCGAACCGGCAGTGGTTCCGCCCGGGGCGCGGGTCAGCGCTCGCACCTCCCTTCCTAGCCCCCCACGCGCCTGCGCAGCCCTTGGATCTGCTTGGAATCGGGTTGGGGAGCTTGGATTCCGCTCCGCGCCGCGCGGGAGGGCCCCACTGGCCAGCGCCGCCGCTTGAGACCGCCGCCGCCCAGCGCTCAAAATCCGGTGGCCTTCCCCCGGCGTCATTACGCTCTGTCTCGATGCAGGGCTGCCGGCAGAGCTGCTGACGAGGGTGGCGCGGCGCCATGGACGGCGTAGCGCCCGGCGCGGGGCCCGCGGTGAGCTGCTGCCCTGGGTGCTGGGCCTTCCTGGCCCTGCTGGGTGGCAGCAGCAGCCAGCGCTCGTTGCGGAGCTCGCAAGCTGGGTGCTGCTCTGCATGCCCTGATGCCATGGGACTGCACGAGCCGGATCAGCATGGCCGCTCGCTGGTAGCTGTTGCAGGTGCAGCAGCGCTTGCTATGTGCTGGGTGCTGCCGCCTGATGTGCCATGCTCATGCCATGGCCATGCCGCTCACGTGCTCTTGCTTCTCTCCCACTTTGCCTTTTCAGCGCAAGAACCGTGTGGCGTACTTCTATGATCCAGACATCGGCCAATACTACTATGGTAAGCCCTCGTATGTGCCAGCAGCTGCATGCTCGCCGCTGCTGCTTGCCGTGCTGGCATGGCCAAATGCCGCTGGGCTGACTTGCCTGCAGGCCAGGACCCACTCCTCTGCTCGCCTGCCCGCTGCCGTCTGATGTGCTGCTTTGCGGCTGAGGTTGCTAATGCATATGTTTGCCTACTACTGCATATGTTTGCCTACTTGCCTGCAGGCCAGGGCCACCCCATGAAGCCGCACCGCGTGCGCATGGCCAACAGCCTGGTGCTGCACTACGGCCTGCACAGCAAGCTGGACGGGGTGGGTGGAGGGAAGAGGATGGCTGGCCGTGGCGGGGCGGGATATATATGTAGACTCCTCAGACTGATCCAGCCAGCCCTGCTGCTGCTGCTGCTGCTGTTGCTTCGTGCTCAATTCCCCATGCCCATGTCCAGAGCCACCTCCCTCCAACCACTGCCTCACGCTCTGGTGGCCTGGGCTGTCCTCCGCTCCCATACGCATCTGCAGTACTACACCCCCACACGGGCGGGCCCCGAGGACATGACTGCCTTCCATGCTGAGGATTATGTGGACTTTCTGCGAACAGTCACCCCAGACAACATGGTGGGCTTATTTCTGCAAACCCCACCCTGTGCTTGCCTCTCGGCTGGAAGCGCCTGCTGGTGCACCACATTCATTTGGCCCATATGCTTGCTATTTCCCACTGCAGAGCCAGTTCACGCGGGAGCTGCGCGAGTTCAACATGTACGAGGACTGCCCTGTGTTTGATGGCCTGTTCGAGTACTGCCAGGTGTGTGCCTGGAGCTATGCTCGGCCTGTTCCGAGCACAGTTTGTTGATGTGATGGCCTGCACTCGGGATGCCAGTTGCCTCCACACTTGCCCTGGGCATGCGCAGATCTCCGCCGGCGGCAGCATGGGCGCGGCGCTGAAGCTAACAATGCGCCCTCCCCACACACCTTCACATCCGCCCTGGCCATGCGCAGATCTCCGCCGGCGGCAGCATGGGCGCGGCGGTGAAGCTTAACTACCAGACCGCCGACATCGCCATCAACTGGGCGGGCGGCCTGCACCACGCCAAGAAGGCCGAGGCCTCGGGTGGGTTGTTGGAGCCGCCAGTGGTGGATGGGCCGCTGGTGGTGGGTCGCTAGAGCTTCTGCTGGTGGATGCTGTTTGTCGTGCCAGGGTCGCATGAACTGTGCCGGTGGTGGCTGCTCAAAGAGCGTAGTGAGTTGGGCGTGCAGAGTGCAGGTTTCAAGGTGTGTCCTATCTGATTGTTTCCGCCTCCCGCCCGCAGGCTTCTGCTACATCAACGACATCGTGCTGGCCATCCTGGAGCTGCTCAAGTACAACCAGCGGTGAGCAAGGCAACCAACTGTGCACGCCGGCGCTGCCGGCTGCTAACCAGCCTGCATCAGCGTCTTATCCACAATACAATCGTGTATCTGGTGTTTCCCACTGCACCATGCAGGACGTGGACATTGGTGTGCACATTTTCACACTCCCGTGCCCCTGACCTGCAAAACCGCCTCCCCTTCCACCCTCGCAGCGTGCTGTACGTGGACATTGACGTGCATCATGGCGATGGCGTGGAGGAGGCTTTCCTGACCACCGACCGCGTCATGACCGTCAGGTGAAGGGCGTGCTGACCGCTGGCGGCTTATCTAAGTACCATCGAACACTGGCTGCGTGTCTGGATGGATTGACAGCTGCCGAGGGCTTGTCCGGACGTGCATTGCTTCAGGCTGCCCTGCTGCAGCTGGTTTCTGCCCGGAGAGCTATGCCGCGGCTTGCCTCCCTCTGACCACATGCCATTTCCTGCCGCCTCACCTCACATGCAGCTTCCACAAGTTTGGCAGCGGCTACTTCCCAGGCACCGGCGACATCGGCAACATGGGGCACGGTGCGTGTTAGTGTGGCAGTTGATGTGGCAGGAGTAGGGAGGCCAGCTGTGGGCAGCGCAAGTGCACTGCACTGCACAAGTCGCTGGCCTGTGCACTAGCTGAGGCTGCCTTTGCATATGGCATTACCATTGTGCAGAACGCGCAGTGCTCGGCCATGAATACGCCGATATGCTCAACTGCCTTGCTCAATGTACGTGCAGGCAAGGGCAAGGGCTATGCGCTCAACGTGCCGCTGCGCGACGGCGTCACAGGCAAGCCTTGTTTATCCCGGCAAGCGGGCTTGCATACCGCCCACCAGCCTGGCACACCAGCTGATTCGTCCTGCTGCGCTCCTTGCAAGTGGCAACAGTGGATGGCCTCTGCGCATGTTTCATGGCGGTACAAGCAGAGCGTGTAGTGGCAGCAGGCAGCCCCTCCACGATGCACTGACCCCTGCACCCACCCTAGGTCTTCCGTTCATATCAACCTGCAGACGAGGCCTACCACTCGCTGTTCAAGCCCGTCATGGCCAAAATCATGGAGGTGTACCAGCCCGAGGCCGTGGTGCTGCAGTGCGGTGGGTGTTAGTTCTGATAAGCAATAATTCGGATCATTGATTGCTGATTGAGGGGAAGGGTTGACGACCCAAGCACGTCATGCTGCAGTGCAACGGGTTGCATGAGGGCTGTGTTTCAAGGAAGTCATGCTTCACTGCACACTGCGCATGTTCAACCCGGTTTTTATGCCATACCAAGCATGCATGTCATTGTCCTTCTCTTTGCAGGCACCGACTCGCTGGCGGGCGACCGGCTGGGCGTGTTCAACCCATCAGCACCTACCCTCACCAGCAGCACAACTGCCTCTCCATTCCTGACCGCAGGCACCGACTCGCTGGCAGGCGACCGGCTGGGCGTGTTCAACCTGTCCAGCGACGGCCATGCGGCCTGCGTGTCCCACATGATGTCCTATGGCGTGCCCCTGATGCTGCTGGGCGGCGGAGGTGGGTGGCTGCCAGCTGTGTCACAATACCGTGGCTGCCCATGGCTGCATGAGCGCAGCAGCGGTGCTTGTGCCTTCGAGCTGCACGCTTTTCCAACTGAATTTTGTGCCATTCCGTGCCCCTGCTGCAGGCTACAAGATCATCAATGTGGCGCGCTGCTGGGCCCGCGAGACAGGTGCGCCGCTGTGCGGGCCGGCACTGTTTTAGACCGGCATGCTCGCATATTTGAGCGGCTGGGTGACACGAATTTGCAGGGCAGTCACCGGGCTGTGGGGGCGCTGGCTGCTCTGCTTCACTTGCCTCGACTCCCTGCCATTTCAGTTTGCACACACGCATTTTCAGCATTCTTCCATTGGCCACCGCAGGCCTGGCTGTGGGCGCCGACATGGAGGAGCAGCCGACGCTCAATCACACCCCCTTTCTGGTCTCCAAGTTCTCCTCCTCTGAATGCAGCACCTGTTGATCTGCTGCCGCAGGCCTGGCTGTGGGCGCCGACATGGAGGAGCAGCTGCCGCCCAACGAGTATTACGACTACTATGCCACAGGCAAGGCTGTGGGGCTTAGATATTTTGCTTGGGTACTGATCTCCATTGTAGTGGGCTACGAGCTGCGCTTGCCGCCGCGCCCCTCTGTGTGCCCTTCTCACTTGCTCCGCTGCTCGCCCCTTTTCTCTGTCCTGCTGTCAAAGTAGTTGGGTTGCTTGCGCCTTGGTAAAGTTTGAGCTGCACGCGGCGGCTGGCCACTGTAAAAATCGCTCCGCTTTCTGCCCATCTCACTGCCCCTCACATTTCCCTGTGCAGTCGGCCACAAGCTGCGCGTGCAGCCGCGCCCCGACTTTGACAACTTCAACTCCCAGGAGTACCTAGAGGGCCTGCGGTGCGCGTAAATGCTCTGTATCAAGTTATATTGCTGCGTTTGTATTGGTGTTTGGCACTGATTGAAGGACTGTGTGGATCACTGTTGCACCCACCCGCTGTTGCCCATCTGCCCGCCCTTGCAGGCGCACCATCCTGCAGCGCCTGTCTGATCTGTCCAAGCCCAGTGTGGCATTCCATGAGCGTGCACCGGACGGGCTAGCAGACGAGGACATGCAGGCGAGACGGGGGATGACTGTGTTTGTGGCTGGTCGGAGCTTGGAAAGCTGGCTGCAAGGCAAGTTCACCTGGCATGCCTAGTGAAGCTGGTGGGCACTTGGGGTGGCGTCCTGCTGGCATGTCACCAGCTAACCTCTCCGCTCCTCTGCCTGCTCATAAACAGGACATCAACCTAGCAAACCCTGACGAATCTCCAAGGCGAATGTCCGACTGTCAACTTCCGCTGTTCTCGAACTCCACTCTGTTAGCCGCTCATATTCCACGTGCAGGACATCAACCTAGCCAACCCCGATGAGTCACCAAGGCGCATGTGGGACGGCGAGCTGGAGCCTGAGGACGAAGCGGAGCGTGCGGCTGGGGGGCGGCCCTCGCGGCGGCGGCAGGACACCAGCTTTAGGTGCGATGGAGGGCCGGGCCGGGCTGCAATTGTGGCTGGTGTTGCTTGGGTTACTGAGCTTAAACGCTACGTGTTGCCGCTGGCCACTTGCATCCAATTACTTAGCTTAGCTGCTGCCGCCTCACCTTTTCACTTCCTGACACAGGGACAACAAGCCGCTGTCGCCCAGCATGCTGCGCCCGCCCTCCGCCTCCCGCCTGTCGGACGGCGGCGAGGATGGCGAGCGAGGGTGGGGCGGCGGACGTGCCGCATCGGCCCCCGCTCAGAGCACGCAGCAGCAGCAGCAGCAGCGCGGCGGTCCGGCGCGCAGCGGCAGCCAGCCGCGCAGCACGCCACGCAGCGGCCCCACTACCAGCCAGGGCACGGTGGGCACAGCGGGCACAACGGGCGGCAGCCAGGTGTCGGGCGGCGGCGTCAAGTGCTGCGCCAACTGCGGCACAACGCGCACCAGCAGCTGGCGGCGGGACCCAGAGACGCAGGCCACGCTGTGCAGCGCGTGCGGGCAGTACAAGAAGATGAATGGGCGGAACCGGCCGGTGAGGGGACGGGAATGGTGGGGCCTGGACATGGTTGCTTGCCTGACAGCATTGTACTGGGCTGGATGTGGAATGGGCGGGACTGGCTGCTTTTGGGGGGCTGCGGAGAGCGTGGTGGTGCTTACCACAGCCGAAAAGTGGGGTGGCATGTTGCTGCGCTGGCTGCCGCCTGCGTTGTGCTCCTTTCACTGGCCGCATCACGCTCTTACCGCTCAAACCCCCTCAAGTTGTTGTCGGCCCCCCTACTCAACCCTGCTGCGCCAGGTGCGGCTGCGCAACCGGGCCTATGTTGCTGCCCTTTACAACGACCCTTCCCCACTTCCCCTTGACCCTGCCTGCGCCAGGTGCGGCTGCGCAACCGGGCGGGCGCGGACGAGGTGCGGCAGTGCTCGCACTGCGCCGCCACCGACACCTCCAACTGGCGGCGCCACCCGCTGACGCGCGAGTATCTCTGCAACGCCTGCGGTGCGCTGGCTGCTTGTTTGGTCGCTGTGAGCATGGATGCCAGTCATTGGGGTGGCTGCACAAGCAGCATTTGCATGTGGGTTCCTCGTGGCGAGCTGGCTCTGCACTGCGTGCATGTGCTTGCACGGCTGCTGCTGTTGAAGTGCTTGTGTGCTCACCCTGCCTACCTGCTGCCCCACCTGCTCGTTGCAGGCAACTACCTCAAGCTGCATGGCGCGATGCGGCCGCTGGACGGCAGCGCACCCTCTCGCAGCACGGCGCCAGGCGGCGGCGGCGATGGCGGCACTCCCTCAATGCAGTCGTAGCGCGGCCTGCGGCCTTTGCCATGCTAATAGATGTGTACACTGATTGTTCGCCCGCCTTGCTGCGCTGCTGCCCTGCTCTCTTGGGCCCACGGCCCGAGCCCTTGTTTGCCTGGCTGCCCGCTGGCCTGCCCGTCCAGCCACTGTAACCCAGTGCGATCAGAGAGCGATCGTCGAGCGGATGGGCGCGATCACATGCCGGTGGCCCTTGCCCCAGCCCGCATTGGCAATGCAAGGCCTGGTGGCGGGCTAAGGGAGCGAGGGGAGCGCCCAGGCCCTCAATCGTGCTCGTTACAGCGCGCCTGGACCCCGCGGGAGGGTTGATCAGCTCCATTCCAACCCGAGCACTTCGCAGCGGAGGTCGGGCGGGCAGCCAGGTGCGGTGAACAGCTGCACACTAGCGGCCGGAGCCTTCCTGCAGCGCCGGAGCTCGCTGCCGCTCTTGCTGCGCCAGCATTGGCGCCGCTGCCGCCCTGGGCCCCCGCGCTCGCTGCGCCTCGCTGTGCAGGTGCACCGGGTTGTGCAGCAGCCTGCACCGCGGTCGGCAGCGCCGCTCGCAAGCCGACCGGCCACCAAAGGCGGCCCCGCCCCTCCCTGCTGCCGGCTCGCCCTGCAGGATCGCCATGCCACTGGTGCGCAGCGCGACCGGCCGCAAGGAGGTCGCCATCGTCACATGGTGAGCGCTGCGAGCGTGATGGAGCTCTGCAGCCCTGCAGCCTCGGTCAGCCCGGCTGCCAGAGCTGCACAGTCGTGGGATCAACCAGCAGGGACAGCTGCAGGCGCCCCAGACGCTCAGAGCCCGCTGTGCTTGCCGCCGCCGCCGCTGCCACCGCCGCCGACCGCCCGCTTCCTCGCTGCTCCGTCTGCACTTGCAGGAGCGGCGACTGGCGCTGCAGCTGCGGCAGCACGCTCAAGTTGTGGGACAACTGCGCGTGCGGCCAGCCCAGCCCATGCCGGTGCGTGCTGGCTCTGCAGGGCAGGGTGCTCGTGCCTGCTGTGCCGGCGCCGCCGGCCGCTCTTCCGCGCTTGCGCCGCACATGCTGCCTGCTCCAGCTCGCACTTGACAGGCTGCTCACACCCGCCTGACCCAATTGCTGCAGGGAGTGGGTCCGCGGCAACTGCCTGCTGCCCAAGTGCCGGTAAGGCGGGGTTAGGGTGTTGCCGCCTGCCGCTGCGCTTGGCTGGCTGCCGCCGGCGTTGCAATTGTCACACTCTTGTGCGCCTCCTCTCACACTGGAATTGTTGCCACCCTGTGCTGCAGCTTCCCGCACCCGCCCTTCAAGATTCCTGACCACCTGCCCAAGCCGGCGGACCCGATTGCCAACCCGCCGGCGGCCGCAGCCAAGCAGAAGGCGGCGGCGCAGGCGGCGGCAGCAGCGCTGGCAGCGGAGCAGGCGGGGCCCAAGGAAATGGCCATTGTCACGTGGCTGGGCCACTGGCAGTGCGACTGCGGCAAGGTGCACAAGCTGTGGGACAGCTGCAAGTGCGGCCAGGCGCCGCCCTGCAGGTGCGACTGGGTGGGGTGCAGCCGGGCGGGGAGCTTGGGAGGGAGGCAGCAGATGGTGGGACGAGGCATAGCAAGCATGGCGCTTGTGGGACTAGTGGTGGCAGCCGGCAGTGCTGCTGATGCTGGCTGGCGGCTCGCAAGCTGCCCACAGTCAAAACTCATGCGCACATGTAGGCGCAGTGCCCACTTCATGATCGTGGGCAGGCTAGCTATGCCTGCAAACAGAGTGGACACACACCCGGCGCCCCTCATCCGTCTCCCTTGCAGGGAGTGGGTGCGCGGGCAGTGCAACATCTCCAAGTGCCGCTTCCCGCACCCGCCGTTTGCCATCCCCACCAACCTGCCCAAGCCGGATGACCCCATTGCCAACCCCACGAGCGAGCAGCTGGTGTGGAGCAAGGAGCACCTGGCAGCCAGCAGCGGCAATCCGGCGGCCAACGGCAAGGCGCCGGGCAGCGGAGAGTCAACGCCTGCAGTCAGCGCAGCCGCCAGCGTGGGCAGCGAGGCGGGTGCTGCCAATGGGGTGGTTGACAAGCCGGCTGCCGCCGCTCCGCCGCCGCCGCCCTCTGCCATCATGCAGCCCGGCGTCAGCTTCCGGCAGGCGCTGCTGAAGAGCCAGCAGCAGCAGCAGGAGGCGGCCGCTGCCGCCGCCGCGGGCGCGTCGTCGCCGACCGCCGCCGCCGCTGCCGCCAGCAGCGAGGACGCGGCCGCGCCGCCGCCGCCGGCAGCCCCCGTGGTGCCGCCCCCGCCGCCGCCACCGCCAGTGGCGGTGCCGGAGCAGCCGCCCCCGCCGCCCCCGCCCATCACGCTGTCCCCGCGCTCTCAGGCCCTCAGCCTGGCGGAGCAGCAGGCGGTGCTGTCGCCGCGCTCCCACCCCGCCGCCGCCGCTGCGCTGGCCGCGTCAGTGGCCCCCGCGCCCGCGCCCCAGCAGCAGCCGATGCAGCAGCAGCAGCAGAACGGCCTGTCGGCGGCCGACCCAGTGACGGCGGCGCCGCTGAGCGCACGCGGCGACCCGCAGGTCACCGCCGCGCTGGGCGGGGGCTGGAACCCGCTGGGCGGCCAGGGCGGCAGCCTGCTGTCTGTGGCGCCCGCCGCGCCGCTGCCGGCAGCCGCGCCGCCCGCACCCGCCCCCGCGCCGCAGCCGCCCGCCCCCGCGCCGGTGGCCGCCCCCGCGCCCAGCGTGGCGCAGCAGCAGGCGGCGCTGGCGGCGCAGCTGGGTGCTCCCGGCTCGGGCGCCCCGGGGACCGCGCAGCAGCACCTGATGGCGAGCCTGGCGTCTCCCACCGCGGCCGCAGCACAGCAGATGCAGGCGGGCGCAGGGTCTGCGCAGTACACGCTGCAGCAGGCGCTGCAGCAGATGGCGCTGCAGCAGGCGCAGGCGCAGGCGCAGGCGCAGGCGCAGGCGCAGGCGCAGGCACAGGCCAAGGTGGGTGTGGCTGGGGGTCCTGGTGCTGGCGGGGGTCCAGTTAGTTTGGAACAAGGCGCCCAATTGGCTGAGCAAGCTGTATGCTCGTCTACGATGGGTGTGCAAAGACCGAGCGGTTCAACCGACATGCATGGAAATACACAACAAAGTCGCTGCACGTGCGCCAAGCTGCATGAAGCAACCCCAGTCTGCTCCCTCTCAACCTGCAGGCACAGCAGCAGGCGCAGGCCGCGGCGCAGCAGCAGCAGGCGGCGGCGGCAGCGGCGGCGCAGAAGCCGCTGCGTGCCATTGCGCACACGCTGCTGGAGGGCGGGCTGATGGACCCCGCTTTCTATCACGCGCTGGGCCAGGTGGGTGCAGAAATTCTCACATCTTGAGGCGTCACCTTGCAGTTTGGTTATCTGCGAGCCAGGCAGCAGCCTGTTGTTGACGTGCACCTAAGGCTGGCAGGCTAGCACGCCACAGGACGGTGCAACAGCAACAGCTGCTGTGTTGCCGCCCTGCCGGCCTGCAGGTGGGCATCCTGGCCGACATAAGCAGGACAGCATCACTCTGCAGCCTCGGACGTATCCTTCCTGACGGTCGTTCTGCTTGGCAATGCCCGCAGGTGGATTTCCTGCCCGACGGCCACTACCAGCAGGACAGCATCACTCTGGAGGACCAGCAGCGGCGCATGGAGCTGTTCAACGCGGCGGTCGACTCGTACATTGCTGGTAAGGGAGGTGTTGAATGTGTGGTGGGTGGGCATGCTGCTGCTTAGAGCGGGGTTGGTCCGTGCTGGAGGCAGCAGCTGTGACATCATGCAGCCCTGCCAAGCTACCATGCCGCCTGACCAACCCGCCCGTCCCTCTTTGCTCTCCCTTGCCACCCGCAGCGGGCGTGGACCGGCGCAGCATGCTGGAGATTGAGTGCGCGGCCAAGATTGGGCTGAGCGGCGGCCCGCTCTACTACCGGTGCGCGTGTGTTTCCAGCTTGCGGTTGTTGCAGTAGTGACATGCAGCTGCTGGCACAGCTGGCCATTCTCCTGCAGCTGGCTTGGCTGGGTGGGTTGAGTAATCGCTAGCCGCCCAAGCCTCCCGAGCTCCAACGCAACCCTCCCTCTCCACCCCCTGCTCCGCCCCGCAGCTGCGCCACGTGCGGCAGCCCCATGAGCGAGCGCATGCGCCCCAGCTGGTGCCTGGGCTGCAAGGCCACGCCCTTCTGCTCGCAGGTGGGGGGGTGGCGCTCCTTGCACATTGCAGTGCTGCTGGCCGGCGTGTGCAAGGGCTAGCAGCTGCCTGTGGGCCTGCCAGGCCCTCCTTGCCTTGCCTGTCTGCAGTTCCTGCATGTGTAACACGGCTGTGGGCGTTCGTGCTGCGTGGTGGGTCTCACCAAACTGTCTGCTGTCTTGCTGCCAACCCCCGCAGGAGTGCCACCGCGTGCTATACGCGCAGCACCGCGCCGTCTGCAGCTCCATGCTCACCAAGCCGCTGCTGCCCAGCCAGGTGCGTGCCTCAGTGTATTGCGCCTTGCGGCTGCTCCGCTCTGGTGCATCTAGCTGCAGGCATGCGCGACTCCAGCGTCTCATTTGGGATTGCGAAGGGCTCGCCACGCATGCCACCCAGCCCTCACACGCCACCCTGCCATTTTTTTTCCCACCAAGCCCGCACTTCATCTCCAATGCTCCCTTCCTGTCCTCCCCGCAGATCGCGCTGCGCATGGCGGTGGAGGCGCACACGGTGCACGGCGCCACGGGCGCGGCACTGCAGCAGGCGGTGCTGCGCCAGATGGGGGCAGTGCAGCGCAGCTACCAGGCGGCGGCCGCCGCGGCGGCGGCAGCGGGCGTGGTGGACGAGTGAGGCGGCTCTTCTGGGGGACGGTGAGGGCCTGGTTGGCTGGCCCAGCAACACCGGAAACGAACTGCCGGGCCAAGCTCGGCAGCCTGCGGGCAGTGGCCGAGCCGCCCTCCCTCCCCCAGCCACCCTTCAGCCGCCCGCATTGGCGGCAGCAGCAGCGACGGGGATGGGGCGCGGCCGCAGCAGCCGCGCCCCGCCCCACCATCCCCTGATTGACATTCCCAGTACGCGCGCTCGGATTCTGCGTCAGCAACAGCACACAGCAGCCTCCAGCAGCCCTGATCCCTGAAGGGTTGTGATCCATTTTGCCTGTGTTTGTGCGGCCCGCTCGCATCCCATCTCACCTCTTTTTTTCCAGCAGCAGCAGCGCAGCAGCCCCCTCCGTAATGCACTCAACAGGACATCCCACTCCACCTGCATGTGCCACCTACCGCCCGCCTCTAACACTTGGGCAGGGTGGGGCGGTGGGGGCCGCCGCCGGGCTGGCGGGCCGGCGACAGGCATCCCACCGCTCGCCCCCGTGTAATGCAACCAATGCCAGAGCGCAGCAGCGCACGGAATGCGCTAAATAGTTGCTGAGAGCCGAGCACAGGGGCTTGGTGAGGAAGCGGGAAGGTAAGGGCACCGGCGGCGGCGGCGGTGACTAGGCGGAGCGGCGCTGGCAGCAGCTGCCCCTGTGCTGCTGATCTCTTGATCATTTCGCTACCTCTGGCGAGCTGCTGTCATTGTCTAGCTGTCCGAGGCACCAGGGAAGGCAGTGTGAGGGCGGACCTTCCAAGGGCGCCTGCAGCAAGCACGCTTCCTGCCTCGGCCGAGGTGATCGCTGTGCAGCATGCAGCCTGGAATCGTTGTAGCATGGTGGCAAGCCCCGCAGGCGCAACCGCTGCCCAGCTGCCGCCGCCGCCACCGCTCGCCGCCGCCCCCTCACCGACCGCCGCGGCACACTCTGCCTGCTCTCCCTCCCAGGCGTGCCAACGTTTATTCAGCTATACCCAGCAGCATGGCCGTCCGCGCTCCCTCTGCCGCGTTCGCCTGGCTGTCATGGCTGATGGTGGTCATCGGCTGGATCCTCATGCTCTCCGGCCTGTCGGCGCTGCAGCGGGTGAGATGGCCCCTTGGCAGGCGTGCGAACGGCCGGGCATCGGATGGATAGCTAGCGAATGTGTGCAGCTATCGCACCGTTGCCGCAAACCACTGACATAGGACAAGCAGTATTCTGCCGGCCACAGGCCCTGCATCCTTCCAGTCAGTACTGTTCAACTGGCTTGCAAGCTGAAGTCGATTGCAAGCTGATGTCGCTCCCTCGGTATCCTCCTGCAGAACTGCGGCAGCTCGGCGTTCTCTGCATTCGGCACCGCAGGGTTCCTGGTGAGACGGGCTTGTGAACCAGCAGCCATAGAACAACGGCAGCAGCAATAGAACAACGGTGGGATTGTCGCATGCACGGTGCACTTCTCATGCGCTCCATGCTCTTCCAATGGCCCCTGCAGTCGCCCTCTGGATGTGAATGGTTCTACAACTACAGCTGGTGGCACCTGTGGTGTGAGTGCGGCTCTGCGGGCGTTCGAGTGCGTGATTCACGGGCTGGCTGCCGTGCGACATGCGTTGCAACGCTTCACCGCGCGCTGTAGCGTGATTGGCCGGTGAGGGCCAGGTGCAAATGCACTGCACGCCGCCCCAAAGCATCACTATTATTCCTGCCCCTCTACCTGCTTGCAGACCTGTTTGCCATGCTGATCATCATCCCCGTCTTCCTGGCCATGGGTTGGGTGCACAAGTGGCGCATGGGGTGAGCTGATGTGGGGCGGCTCCATAAAGGGGGCGCTTGGGGTGTGCTGCCATGTCTGCCGCTGGTCGCGGCCGCCTGGTTGATTGCCGCATGCCGCACATGCCAGCTGCCGCTGGCCTGCAGATTTTATCAGCTAGGTGGCGCACGCCTCACCTGCTGACTGACCCCTTTCAGGCGATTGCTGCATGCCATGATCGCCCCTGCCGCCCTCCCAGCGCTGCTGGAAACCGCTGCACCCCGCTTGGCCCCTGCCCCGCAGGCTGATTGGCCTGCTCATCCCAATCATCGTGCTGCTGCAGTACACCTGGTAAGGTTCAGACTGTGGTGTGGGGCAATGGCGTGCATAACCTATGACTGCACCTTGTTAGCATTTGCTGCACCTTTCAACGTTACCGTGCACTTTTCCTCCGTCCTATCCATGCCATGTGCTGCAACAGAGCTGCAACCTCCCACCCCCGTTGCCCCACCCTGCCCACTGCAGTGACACCTCACTGGGGCTGTGGCAGTCGGTCAACGCCAGCGGCAACCAGGAGGCTCAAGCCAAGGTGCGCTCGAGGGACAAGGCAGCACAGCCCGGGTAACAACAACTTGCAAGTTTGCAACAGAGTTGCTGCGAGATGGGAGCCCTCTCCAGACCGAGCAGCGACAGCTCAAGTGACGCGCGCTGCCACTGCCTCCCCTGCGGCTGCAGACTCTGTTTGTGGGCTCGCTGATTGCCGTCATCTTCCTGTATGTGGAGGTGATCCTGGTGAGCAGTGCTGCTTTGAAAGGATCATGCTGTGCTGTGCTCCCTGTGCCGTGCTGGTGGCCGGGGAAGCCCGCTGCTTCCCCGTGCTGCGCTGCCCCCAGTACCTTGCACTGTGCCTCAAGCTGGTTGCTGCTGATGAAGAGCGGAGATGGTATGCCTGTTTGCTGCCCTACTCAATGCATGCGAGCTTATCCTCCGGTCGCCTGTTCACGCATGCGTCTCCCCACTCCCCCGTGCACAGTTTGGCGTGTTTGACGAGAAGGAGCCAATGCAGGCCGGCTCGTGGACTGGCTGACGCCCCTGGCAATTTAGCTCTGGTACACGGCTGATGTTTTCGAGTTAGGCACATCTTGAGGCAGCAGCAGCAGCAGCAGCCGCGGCAGCACGAGCCATGCCAGCCTGCGGCTCAGCATCGAGTTGCATCTTACAACCTTACAAAAGGCCGCAGCTGCAGCTGCTTCATGAAAGCAGCGGTTGCATTCTATAGCGCGGACAAATGCATGGGGCAACAGGTTGTTGAAGCGTGTACTGTAAAGGGTGCTCCGATGGGTAGGGCGAACAAAATGTGAGATGGAGTAGAAGCAGGAATGTATGGCATCACGTCATGCGAGTGGGCGGGCAAGCAAAGGAGAGTTTCACGCGAGCTAGTTAACACAACAGAGCACGAAGGCCAAGAGACTGCAGCGCAGCGCAGGCCGCCAGGACCAGCTGCCACATTTAGCCGCTGTTGCTGCCTATAGCGCCAGCTTTGGCTGGACTTACCACACCACTCGGCGGCGTTTGGGCTCCAGCACCACCTTTTGGTCGTCCCAGCCGGCCGCTTCCAGCGCAGTCAGCAGGCCCGGCAGCAGCTGCTGCGCCTGGGCCAGGCTGTATGCCAGCTGCTCAGACGTGGGCCCCCCTGCCTTGCTTTGCTGCTGCTGCTGCTGCTGGTGGCGCTGCTCTGAGGCGGACGCATCGCTGCTGCCCCCGCTGCCGCCTTCGCTGCTGCTGCTGCCGCTACTGGTGCCGGTGCCACAGCCGCCGCTGCAGCACTCCTGCACCAGGTAGGCATGCAGGAATCCTAGGATGCAGTCGGCTGATTCTGCTCGCTCGTGCAGCAACAGGTGCATGCCGCCCGCCCCATCAGGCACCAGCAGGTGCAGCTGCTGAGGGCCGCTGCCGTCCTGCTGCTGTGATTGCTGCTGTGGGCCGCCTTGCTGCTCTGCTGCTGGGCCGTCTTGCTGCTGGCCCTGCTGCTGCACATCATGCTGCTGGCCCTGCTGCTGCTGCTGCCGCTGCCGCTCCTCCAGCTGCTGCCGCTGCTGCACCACTGCTGCTAGCTGGTTGCCGTGCTGCCGCACCAGCTTGGTCAGTGGAGTGCCCACTTTCAGCCAGGGCACATGGAACACTGGATCCTGTGGTGCCAGATCAGCTGGGGTGGGCAGCGACACAGCCACATGCTGTGCACGCTCCCCCATGGCAGCCGTTTGCTGGTAGCCGTACAGCTGGCGCTGCGGGCTGGCATCTGCGTATGCCATGCACCACGGCTGCCGCCGCGGGCCGCCGCCCGCCTGCTGTCCCTGCGCTGCTGGCTGCTCAGCGCCGCCGCCGCCCTGGTGCGCCTGCTGCGTCTGCTGCGCCTGCTGCTGCACCTCTGCCAAGTATCGCTGAATGAGCAGCTCCAGGCGAGAGGGGTTCAAAGTGGCCAGAGGCACGCACCGCACCGCCTTGTAGCCTGCCGAGGGAAGGACAGCAAGAGTAAGAAGGCATGGGTTGCAAGTTCGTCTGCTGGTGCAGCCAACAGCAGGACAGCGCCTGAGCCTTGAGCCTACAGGCAATGCACACTGATGTATCGGCAGTGCCGTGGCATGACACTTGCCCCTGTCCTTACCAGTCCACAGGTGGGCGGCCGCCAGGCTGGCGTAGCAGGCCAGCGCCAGCCCAACCGACTGGCCCACTTGCGAAGCCAGGGCCACGCCTGTAGTTGGGGAGGTGCGGCAGGAGGCAACTCATGGCAAAACAAAGAAAAACATAGTGAGGTGCAGGGCACGCGGGTGGGCACCTGGGCCATACGCATGTTACACAGGCCGGCCGGACGGCAGGCATCAGCTACAAAAGCCATGCCACCTTCTACTGTGCCACCCATGCCTAGGAACCGCCTGCCCCGATCCGCGCACCGCACGAGGTGCCCACAACCGAAGCACAGATGGTCTGGCTGGTGGCCTTGGCGCTGACGTCACCGAAGTTGTTGTCGGCTGCAAAGGAGACCTGTGGGCAGCAGAGCAGGGCATGGGGCGGCACATGAAGCAGCCGCCTGGAAGCCGCTAGGCACAGACGAAACGTCCCTCCTTTTTGCAACCCATCTACCCGACCTAAAGCAGCTAACCCCAACAGGCGTTGTGGCACCAGGACCATGGCACCGCGGATCACTGGGCAGCAGGCACACCTTGAAGACAGACTTGGTGGAGCCGCCGGCCATCCAGGACAGGCCCTTGATGGCGTTTGCCACCGCGCCGATGGGCAGGAAGTAGGCGGGCATCAGGAAGGTGCAGATCTCCAGGCTGCAGGGTTGGAATGGAAGCAGTAATGTGCATGGGTCAAAGGCAGATGGGCAGGAAGTAGGCGGGCATCAGAAAGGTGCAGATCTCCAGGCTGCAGGGCCACAGTGAAGACAGGAAGCAGGAGCCATGAAGCACAGGCGCAGGCGGTACAGTAACACCCAGCAGCAGAAGCCATGCATCATGCAAACGCCATGCTTCTGTGAGCAGCCACCCCATGCAGTTCCTACTGATCCGCTCTCACCCCATGGCGATGTTCAGCTTGGCGGATGCCAGCAGGTACCAGGCCCGGCTGGACACGTCAAAGTTGTGGGCGATGGTCTTGCCAAACAGCAGCGTGCCCAGCTGGCCCAGCCCGTCCTGCGTGGCAGGAAAACAAAGCAGCTAGATGACACAAGCAGCATGAGCGGTGAGAGAAGGCAGGACAGCTGCCGCAAGGCATCTGGGCACCTCAAGGCATTGCATGGCCTGGCCTGGCCTGGCATGGCATCTCATGGCATGACATGGCAGCTCATGGCATGGCGTGGCAGGCATGGCATGGCCGCAATGGGACCAATCATGCACTGCAGCTGCGGGGCAACAGCCAACGGCCAGCCCACCTTGAGCACTGCTGCAGCCGCAACAATTGGAATTCACTGGTGCTACTTTTGCTTTGCTAGGTGAAGCGCATCCTTTTCCTCGTGATCCACCTTGAGCACCCACCCAGTTGCGTGCTTGATTTCATGCTCTCGTGCATGAAATTGGGCCCTTTAGGGGCTGGCGCAAAGCTGTTAGAGTAGAACAAGACTAGACCCACCTTGAGCACCTGTGGCCCCCACCCTTTCATGGGGGCCTGGTACAAGCTGACCGCCTCGGCGGGGCCCTTAGGGGCTGGCGAAAAGTAACAAGACTAGACTAGACTCGACTAGACCCACCTTGAGCACCCAGTTCAGCGCTCCAGCAGTGGGCACAGCTCCAGCGCCCAGCCCGACAGAGTAGAGCAGGAAGGTGGAAGCCAGCACTGCAAGCATGGGCGTGAACAGCACAGCAGTGGGGAGGGAGGAGCGAGGAGCGCGCAGATGAATGGACCCGACGAGAGACACATGCAGCAGCAGACATGCCCACCCCGTCTGCCTATTCCGTTTCCGGGACGCTTCCCAGCCTGGCACCATTGCCGTCAGCTAGCAGCACAGAGGCAGCAGCAGCGAATCTGCAGCAGCGCACCTCCGTTGACGGATCCGCAGGTGTGGTGCACCGCCTGCCACAGCGTGTTGCGCAGGTAGTGCGGCGCCACGGTGTGCGGGTAGCCGCTGGGCAGAAAAGTGGCCTGTCGGGGCAGCACGGGGCGCGGATGGATACCCATTTGGCTGCATGAAGTGAGCTGGGCGCCCAGCAGCAGAATCGGCAGCGCACCGCGTGCAGGCTGCATGGCATGCGCCGCAGTGGCACCGTGGCAGCCGGAACCAGCTCACCTGCAGCTGCGAGACCGCCACTTGCCGCAGCCGTCGCAGCGAGAGCACGGGGGCGGCCTCCACACTGCCCTGCTCGCCGGCACGCACATCATAGCGGTGCTCGAGGCGGGGCGCCCGGTCGCCGCCGCCGACCGCCGTCGTCGTGCCGCCGGCCTCTCGCTGCACAAGCACCCATGGGCGCGATTCCTGGGTACTCGTTGTCGCTGCCCACGCTGTTTGCAAGTGCTGCTGCCCCGGATAGACACTTCTGCGGCGCACACTGTTTTGCACCGCAGCCCACATCGGGCGGGTGCGCCTACCGGCTGGCTGGAGAATAGATCAAGCGGATCTGTACAGTTTGCAGCAAGCGGCTGAGAGAATTGAGAGACCTGCGAGCACATGCGCAAATGCCGTGGTGCCGCCCCAAAACAAGCTTGGAGCCCCTATTTTCCGCCTGTTTCATTTACTGAATCGCTCCTCAACCTCTGCCCGCACCCTCAAGCCCCCCAAACCTCCCAGCCCCCACCGCCGGAACCACTCGCTCGTTCAAGCCACCACCCGCCATGGCGCCCTGCTGCCGTGCCTTCCAGACCGCCCTGCTTGGGCTGGCCGCCGTCGGCGCCATCGTTTTCCTGGCCGGGCTGGCCGCCATCCACTCCGCCAGCAACAAAGGCGAGCTCAGGGGCCTGGTCAGGGGCCGCAGGGAGTGTCAACGGGGCGGAGGAATGGCTGGAGGAAGTGTGCTGCCGGCCGCCGCCACCGCCGCAACAACCGCACTTGAACGCCGTCGCGCGTCCCGCCGCCCTCCCTTGCGCGCAGATGACATCCCCCAGCCGGCGCGCAGCCTGATCTTCACCAGTGCCGGTGAGTGGAGGGTTGAAGCGGGAGGGGGCGTGCATGTTGACTGGAACGTCGACCTGCAGCTTGAGCAAAACTGTTGCTGCTGGCGGGTGCTGCGGCGGCGCCGACGGTGTGGGTGCTGCTGCCGATGAACTCGCCCTCCTGCCTGCTCCTACCCACAAGCACCCCCTACCTGCCAGCAGACACAACTCCTCAAGACCACCTTGAGCTCTACTTGCTGTTGATCAAGGTGACATGTGGCCTCCATCTCCTCCACGTCCAACCGCCGCCGCCGCGCCCGCCCGCCTTCCCGCCGCCCACCCCTGCAGGCATCCCCGCCCACGACTCCACCGCCTGGACTCTGGGCTGGTCCTGGCTGATAGTATTTTTGAACGTCGCCACCGTCACTCTGGCCGCCGTGGCGCTGCTGCGCGTGCCCGCCCTGCTGATTGGAGCGGCCGCCCTGCTCACGCTGAGCACGTCCTTCCTCATGCCGCTGTGCAACAACTTCCTGCAGGCACGTGGGTGGTGTGGGATTGGGGTGCACACTGCCTGAGGCGCAACGCGTTGCCGCATGATGCAGCCCACTGCCTGCACCGAGCACCCACCGACCAGCTGCCCCATGCCTCCCTTCCCGCCTGCAGCTGCACTACTCGCTGAGCGGCACCTCGTACGACCTGACCCGCCACGCCGTCAACTGCACGTTTGCGGGTGGGTGCTGAGGCGCTGACCTGTGTGCATCGTCTCTGGCTGCCGCGTGCGGTACAATTGCACCCACACCTCCTCGCCTCCTCACCTACCCACAACTGCCCACCCCGCCCACCGGCAGGCACGCTGATCGCCTCCTGCGCCAACATGCTCCTCTGCCTCTGCCTGGGCTACAAGCATGGTGCGCACATTAAGTGGGCGGGATGGTTAGGGTTAGGGTCTTGCCGGTGGAGGGCAGTTGGCAGACAGTTGCACTGCGTGCCAGGATATGCTTTTGCCTGCAGTCACCTGCTCATCCCCACAGTTCCCTTCCCTCCTACCCAAGCGCAGGCGCCGGCGACGCTCCCGCCTGCTGCAAGGCCAAGGCCCAGGAGGAGGGCAAGCCGGCCCCGGCTTCCGTCGCCATCACCGCCACCGACGCCAACGCCCAGGCCTTCATCCGCAAGAACGAGCAGGCGGCGGCCGCTTTGATGGTGTGATCCTGACACACAGCAGCTACAGCTGTGCGGGCTGCTGAGTGCGTAAGCAAACCCAACCACCCTCCTTCCCTGCCTCTTATGACTGAGCTTTGAACTGAATGACAACTGTGAACTTAAATGAACGATGCCTATCAACTCTGTATGCGCTGTAAGCTGCTGCGCGTGAGGAATGAAAGAGCGTGACGAACGGTGTGCGTGCAGTCTGTACAATTAGGCCAAGCGCGGCGCAACACGGCTATGGACAGAAGCTGGGTCAGGGCCCCTCCGCGCGAAGAGGGCCGCCGCGCATTCAGCCGTGATGCTGCGCTGCGATGGTGTGCCGGGCGGTGCTGTGGTCGGGAGCGACGCTGTGTTTGAGTTTAGAGGGCGGCCAGGCACTGCCCTGCCTGCAAGGCTCCAGTGCACTGCGGCATCTTGAAGAGCATAGCCGCCCGCCGGGCTGCCGCCTCACTCTCGAGTTGGAGAGGAGTAGGTGGCTGCCTCGGCCACGCCCTGCTCCTCCGGCCCCGGCTGGTAAACCCCACCATAGGTTTGACCCTTGGGCTCGCCTGCCAGGAGGAGGGGGGCACATGGGCTAATCATGCAGCGGGAGATTGCCAGCTGGGGTACCAGGCAGCAGGTGCGAGGCACCAGCGTGAAAAGCGATCCTTTCCAGGCGGCTAGCGGATTGCAGTCTGTGCCTCAAAAGGCAGTGCCCTTCACGAGCCATTGCACCATAAACATGCAGAGCGACGTGCCCCTCGGTAACAGCGGCTGCCACATGTGGTGCTCACCGGTGCCGCCGCGGCGAGCGGCCTTGCCCTTCTCTTCATCGAAGACGCCGATCTGCGTTGTTGATAGGGAGTGCAGCAGTGAGGCGGGGCGTTCACTTACGTTTGCCCTCTTCTCCTCATCGAAGATGCCGATCGGCAGCTGGTTGGATCGGAGGCGCATAGCATTGGCAGCTTGACAGGCGCTTTCTGTGCGTTGCTTCCACTGGCTGTGCGCAGCTTGTCTCCTATTCGAGCCAGTTTCTGGCTATCGCCTCCCCGCTCACCAGCATGATCAGGGCGAAGAGCGCGATGGTGGCGATGATGGAGCCGGCCAGGGTGACGCGCGAGCGAGACTTGGTGGTGCCGGTCAGCGGAAGGCCGTTGTAGTAGCTGCGGCGGGGATGGAAAGGACGGAACACGAGAGGATGCGTTGCCGCAGGAAGGGCGGCGGTGCAGCAAGTGGCAGGCAGTACAAAAGCAGCCACAAATGCTCAGTGCAGTGCATGAGGGTCGCCATGCACCGAGTGCTTTTGGCTCACAAGTAGGTGTTGCATGTGTCCATCAGGAGGACCAGCAGCGGCGCGCTCAGGCCCAGCAGGCCCGCCCTGCAGCACAGGGAGTGCAGGGGTGAATGGCAGGTCACAAAAGTGGCAGACCCTGGCGCGCAAACTGCATGACTGCGGCCCAGCCAGCCAGCCCGGCATGCCTCGTGGTGCGCAGGCCTGGAGTGCATGGATGAGCAGGAAAGATGCCCTGCCAATTGAAGGCTGCCAAACGCTGGCAAGACCTTGTGGCGCTCTGCTGCACGGTGCGACGCGATCAGCACTTCGCCGAACAGTGCTTGCCTGAAGATGTGGAAGGCGCGGCCGGCGGCGAAGAAGGCGAACAGAAGCATGATGGCAAAGAGGTACCTGCGAAAGAGGGAGGCAGGGAAGGGCGGTTGCATTGTGGGACACCGGTGCAAGCGCAGCGGGTGGGGTCCCAAAAGTGGCGCTGGGGTCGTGGCGGCAGGGCTGGCAACCGCAACAGTGCAATGGCAGCACAGCATGCACAGCCCACACGATCTGTGACTGCCCTGTTTCTGTAGGTACTAAACTGAGCAAGAAGACTCACCAGCAGATCCACCAGGTGAACAATTATCTCATGTTCACAGGCTACCTTCTTACAGCCCAGCTCCTCTCACCAGCAGGTCCACCAGGTGAATCGGTAGAACAGGCCGCAGCCGGTGTTGGGGAGGTAGGCCACGCCCACGCCCACCAGGTTGATGCCCGAGCTGCCGCAGTTCTGCAAACGGATCTGGGCAAAGGAAGCGGTTGATAGCGAAGGAGCAGAGGCGCCAAGCAGGCGGTATACCGCCTGTAGTAGTACGTAGTAGACGGCGGCAGTGGCGGGATGCAGGGGAGGCCGGCAGGATGGCAGCATGTTCGCAGCTAGGCAGCAAATGCGCTCACCGCTTGCAGCGCTGACAGGCCGCTGCGGGGATGTGGGGCAAGAACAAGGGGAGGAAGTATGAGCAGCTTTGAGCGGTGAGGGCGGCGCCAACGGGCAGCAGCAGCCTGGCGGGCACCTCCGCCGCCGTCGCCGCCACTGCCACTGCCACCGCCGGCCCAGACCCCTGCGTCCTCTGTCCAACGCTTGCCTGAGGAGCAGCACCCATCCCACGAAGAGGATGAACCACAGGGGCCACACGATGCCCAGCTGCGGGCTCGCCATCCTGCAGGGGCCACCTCGGTGCGCTGCGGGTGCCTGCTCGACTGCCGATCACAGGTTGGAGGTCAGCAAGCAGTGGTGCAGCCCGTCCGAGGCCTGCATGAAGGCGAGGGAGCTGGAAGAAAGTGGGTGATGGGGCCTCTCTCGGCTCTGCCTCCACACTCTCTTACGCATACTGCCTGCCAGCCAGCAGCCATGGGAGCGGCAGGAGCTATTGCCCATAGGGGCCTGGCCCTGGCATGCCTGGGGCTGCTGTTCGTGGGCTGGGCCATCTTCCTGGGCGGCGTGGCTTCCCTGCAGCAGGTGGGCAGCGCTCAGGAGCGCCGTCCAAGGCATTGGAAGGCGCAGCAAGAGGCATGGGCGGCAGCGGCGGCAGCCGCCCAGCGCCGCCGGCTCGGCGGCACTGAGCGCTTGCTCATTTCGCATTCTCCTCAGCCTGCTCCCTTTCCACTGCTGGTCCCCCACAGGCATGCCCCAACGCGCTGGGAACAGGCGCAGTCGCAGCCCTGCCTGGTGTGACAGCGCCCGCTGGCGGCGCTGGCCTGCCCGCCAGCTTGGTGGGCCTGCTGTCTCCCGGGCAGCTCCAGCAGTTGGCCGCCCAGGGCGGACAAGGCATTCAGCAGGAGATTGCGCGCCTGTCGGGGCGCCGCCTGACACAGGACACCTCCCTGGGAGGCCTGCTGGCCAGCGTGGCCGGCCAGCCGGGCTATCTGGTGCGTTGTAGGTGGCTGGGTGAGGCGAATTTTTGTTCCGAACCAGACGGGTGCCAGGATGCCGATGGACCAGCACAGCGCCTGCACAGCTAGACAAGACAAGCCTCCGCCGCAGCACCAGCCCTGCCCCATGATTTGAGAAGCACGCTGAGTGCCTTCCTCTGTGCAGGCTCCCGTGGCGTGCAACAAGCTTTTCAGGTGCGGCGGTGCCGCCCGCGGTGCGCCTGCATGCACGCTCACATGCTCACACACCCGACAGCCCCACACTCAAGGCAACCCGCACACCTGCCTGCACCTGAGCAGCTTTGCTCTTTGCTTTCTTGATGCTGCCCACCTCCAGCTCTCCCTGTACCTCAGCAACCCCCCGCCTCCCCTTCGCAGCTACCCCTGGTGGATCTGGGCATTCCTTACCTTCATGTTTGTCCTGCTGGCCGTGGGAGCAACCACCTTCATTGGCAGGTGCGCTCCCGGAATTACCTACCAACCAAAATGGCCCAACGACTCTGCGCACGGCACATGCTGTGGGATGAAGTAGCATGGCGCTTGATAAAGTTGGTTGCCGCGGTCACGGCAAGGCCGCCTTGCCTCGACCGCTGCAACCAATCTTTGTTCAGCGCCCTGCTGGCTGCCCTGCTGCCGAGCAGCACAGAGGGTGGTTGTCGCCGGCAAGGTGTCTTGCTGCAAGGACTGCCGCTGGCTCTCGATGCCAGATCGGATTCCTTGTGGTGTCACCAAACAAGGGTGCTGGATCCCTTGCCACTCCCATTGCTGCCTGGAAATAGCTGGCTGCGCGGCATGCTGGTAGCCCTGTCGGCGACGCTCCTGGTGCTGCTCTTGATTCCCACAGCTGTGCAAACCGATAAAGTGCACCGCAAGTTTGCGGTGGGGCAGAAACAGGGCACCAAGCAGGGCATTGCTCATGCACCGGCTTCAGTGGTCACGGCAAGGCCAACTTGCCACGACCGCTGCAACCGGTCATTGTTCCGCGCCCTGCTGGCTGCCCTGCTGTTGTCCGGCAAGGCACCTCGCTGCCACCACAGCAACCGCCCCTTGCTGGAACCTCCGGCTGCTGTCGAACTGCATTGCTGCAAACGTGAGGATGTTGAGTCGCATGCCATTTCTGCTCCACCTCCCCCGCCCACCGCAGGCTGCGCGGCATGCTGGTCGCGCTGTCGGCGGCGCTCCTGGTGCTGCTCATGAACACAGGTGCGACCTGATTCACCCATTTTGCGCTGAAGTTTGCTTGCTTCTGCTGAGTCGGCAACCAGGGCCGTGGCATGAGTCTGTGCATGCAAGGCACACCGAGAGCTGCCTAGCAGCAGTCTGGCGGCAGGCGGCACGGTGCCCCCTCACCTTCCAGCCCGCTCGCCGCCACATGCCTGCCTGCCACCGCACCCCAGCTGCTGTTCGACTCTGCCACACCCTTGACCTCACCCTGCTCTGCAGCCAACACCTTCCTCTATGTGAACTACATTGACGGTCTTCCTGGTGAGAAATATCGATGGTTGTGCGGAGAGGGGCGCGCTACGCCGCTGCACGGTAGTTCTTCAACCGGCGGCAGGTTTCGCCTGGCGCGGCATTCGCTTGCGCCTGCCATGATCAATTCAATTGATTGAACCCGCACGCCTTGCCTCAACTCAGCTTGTGCGTTGCGGTTAATCAGAACCTCGCTTCCCATGCCATGCTCAGCTCAATCAGCCACCGCACCTCCTGCCTGCGCTCTCCGCAGGAACGATCGCTGCGCGAGGCCGAGTGCTGGCTGCAGGGGCCATCATGTCTTCCATAGCCCTCTTCCTGCTCATTATGGTGCGCTCTTACCCAGGGATTTTCTCAGTTCAGTCGAATCCGTCTGGGTGGACGGTCGCCGATGATCCCTTCTATCGCCCTCTTCCTGCTCATCATGGTGTGTGGTCGTTCATAGTACGGCGAGGCTGCCTGCTCTGCTGCTTCCTGCCTCCGCTGCGACTGACTGGCATCCCACCTGCATCATGTGCAAGTGCTGGGCCGGCACAACGATGGTGCCGGCTCTGCGGCGTCCTGGCTGCTCGAGCACTCGCCTGCCTCTCGCCTGCTTCCATGCATGGCGTGCTGCCTGCAGGTGCTGGCCCAGCCGGGCTGGCACAATGAGGACGGCTGCACTGCTTCTTGCTCCCTCCCCTGCTGCACACCGAGCCAGTCTCCGATAGCTTGCAGGGGCTGGGCTGGCACAATGAAGACGCAGCGGTGGAGGTGGAGTATGACACTGAGGGTGAGACAATCTGCTCTCATCTTATCCCGCTGCTGCGGCTAAGCTTTGTTCTTACGTCCTGGGCATTGGGCAGCATGTTGCATGCCACCCCATGTGAGACGAATTCTGTCCTGCCCTGCAAACTTGCCTGCTGCGCACTGTGCAAGCAGCCGTCCATCCCTCCCATTCCATTCTGCGCTGTCCCTTGGTTTGCCACGCAAGAACAAACGCAGCTGATGCTGCACATTCATACTGCCACTGACCTCTCCTCCCTCCCCTCCCTTGCAACTTCACGCGCCTGCCCATCCCATCCCTGCGCAGCCACCGGCAAGAAGAAGGGGCGCAAGGCGGCGGGCGGCGGAGGCGTGCTGGGCAAGCTGGGCCTGAAGAAAGGGCGGGAGGAGGGGGCGGAGGAGGAGCCGCCTGGGGCTGGCACTGCTGGCTCACCTCGCTACATCCAGGTGGGTTGGATGGCTTCAGCAGAGAACTGTCGGGGGCTGGCGATGGACCACACGTGGGGTTGGCCAGGCAGCAAGTCAATATGATGGCCAACTGGTTTGCACGCTCAGCCGGCTGGTGCGCTTCGTTGCAACGCCATCTGGCGGTTGCTGTGGACAGCGCAAGCACGAGCGATGTGAACACCCTCTGTTCCCCTAACTGCCTCCCCGGCAGGTGCCACACCCCACCGCTGGCGCCGCTCCCACCGGCGTCCCTGCCACTGGCGGCGCCGGCCTCGCTCCAGGCACCATCATCCCTGGCCCCATCTCCAGCCACGGCCCTGGCATTGTGGGCGGCGGCGGTGCCACTACAGTGACCCCCACGACTATGGCGCCCGCAGTGCCCGTCAGCACCCAGGCCGTTTATGTGAGCTGAGAGGTGGCGTCTGTTGATTGGTCCACTAAACTGCTTGTATCTCGGCGGCCAGCAGCCTTGATAGGCGGGCTGCAAGTTGTCCGCTTTGCGCCGCCAGCACACCATGTGTTGACAAGCTGCACACAGGTTTTCATCTCATCCAGCGCAGCATCTGTAGTGGGCACCTGCACAGTGCATCGCACCCCTGTTCAGCACATCAGCACATCTCAAAACACATTTGTAATGTGAGAGGTGCCGATACGGACAGCAGCCTTGGGAATGCTCAGGCGATCGGCCGCGGTCAGTGAGCGGCGACATGCTGACACAGCGGCGGCAGTGCGGAAAACCCTGCCTCCATGTTCCTGCCGTCAGCTCGCACCCAGCATGTACATCACCTCCACTGTGCTGGAGAGCCCTCCCTTTGGCCCCCGCTGCCCAGCCCGACCGCCCACCCTGCACTTGCCACAGCCGGCGTCCCCCCGCAGTCCAAGGCGCCCCACCGGCCGCAGGCAGCAGTGACAAAATGAGCGCTGCCACTCGGGAGGTCACAGCAGAGCCGCTGGCGTCGGCGGCGGGCGGCCCGGCCGGCGGCGCCGGTGCCGCCGCCGCTGCTGCCGAACCTGCCGCTGTCAGCGGCGGCAGCAGGGGCAGCGAGCTACTGCGCCACGCATCAGAGGAGGGTTCGGACATACTGAGTAAGCTGTCGTGCACGTGCCGCAGCCGGTACCAGTGCCCGCCCCTCAGCCCTTCCTTCATATCCCAGGCCAAGGCGGTGCTGCTGCTGCGCACCACCAAAGCAGGTCAGTGGTGCTGTGTTGTTTTTGCGCTGAATTTGGGCAGATGCAAGACTGGATTGAGCAGTCATGTGTAGGTCCGGAGGGCAGAAGGCATGCATGTGGGCAGCGGCACTGCCGCCGCTGCTGCCGCCGCCAACCTCGGCTGTGCCTGCCAAACTTCTCCCTGCCAACTGCCACAGCTGGGCTCGGTTTCGGCACCACGAGACTCCCCTGCTCCTCAGCAAACCTGCATGATCAAGGTCATCATGATTTCTTACTTCACTCCTGCCTGGCCGTCCAACAAAGCAGGCCTGGGCATTGGGTACCGCGGCGGGCGCGGCATCGTGCTGGCCCGCCTGCCACCTCTTACCGCCACCGGTCCGCCCCGCTGGTCTGCGCCCATCTTCGTTAAGGTGCGATGGCCACAAAACCATGTTGACTAGCGCAAGTGGCGGAAAAGCTGCGCCGACCAGCGTCAACGCATCAGATGGATTGGGCGGCATCTCAAAGATTGTGCAGCTTGGTTTAAGGCACACACCCAGCGGCTGCTCTGCACTCTTCGCAGGTGGCTGTGGGCCAGCTGGGCTTCATCATGGGATACGAGCAGGTGAGCCCCGATTGCAGCCAGCGACGCACAACTTCCACTTTGAAGCTGCATGTACAATGCGACTGCAGCGGGGCGGCGGCAGGGTGCCGCCTGCGGGACTTGCTCGCTGTCCCCAACGCCAGCTTGCACCATGCCGCCACCGCTCGAGGCAGCATGCATCACATGCATGTCGTGCTGTGCATGAGGTGCATGCCCTGCTCGCTGTGACCACAGGTGGACACGTTTGCGCTGAGCATGAGCTCGCTGCTGCTGGAGCAGCTGGCCGCCGGCAGGTGCGATCCAGTTGCCACTGACTGCGCATCTCACTGGCTTGCCAGTTTGAGTTAAAAGGGACCAAGCAGTGCACGTCTGCCACTGGCGCACTGCCACTGCCATTGCCACTGCACTGCCACTGCCACGGTGACCGAGGCGCCAGGGCCTGGCGCATGCCCGTTGAACATTTGGTGGTATGCCCGTGCTACCCTGCAGGACGCACTTGCTGACGGGCGTGGACCAGAGCCTGGTGGCGCTGGGCAGCGAGGTGCAGGTGCGGCCGTTGTGCTCCCCTTGTTTCCCAGCGCACTCCATCATGGCATTTTATCACTGGCAACAGTTTTAGGATGCCGTGCCGCGGGGGCGCTGCGCAGCGAGGTGCAGGTGCGGCCGTTGTGCTCCTCTTGTTTTCCAGGCACTCCATTTTAGGATGCCGCGCCGTGCTACCATCCAGTGTGGGGGCGCTGGGCAGCGAGGTGCAGGTGGGCGCTGGTCAATTGATGGTTGCAGTTGACAGTTGCGACTTGAACACGTGGGCAACTCGGTAGCCAGTCCAGCTGGACACTGCTGTGCAATGACCATCAGGGACGGCTGAAACACTTAATCATGTGCAGGACAAGATGTACACCAGGCCTGACTACTGATATGCAACCGACGTCACCCCTTCAACATTGCAGGACAAGAGCGATGTGGTGACCGCCTCGACCGGCGCCTCCGACCTGGTGGCCGTCTCGCACTCCAGCGGAGTGATGTTTGACTTCTCGCTGACAGGCAAGCTTGGGAGCAGTGTGCAGCAGGCTCAGCAGCCGTTGCCGGCATTCAGACGGGCGGAGAGTGAGGTATGGTTTAGAGCACTCCATCTAGGGTAGAGCATTGATGTGCCTGCTCAGCCGGCAATTTGTTCCCCTTGCAGGCGGCTCCCTGAGCGTGGACGCCGGCAAGATGCAGACCGTGTACGGCGAGGCCGCGCGCCAGGTGGCGCAGGTCATCAAGTGAGCGCGGTACCATTGTACTGCTGTATCAATGCAACTGCGGTACCGCCATGCAGGGTGGCGCAGGTCATCAAGTGAGCGCGGCGCAGGCTGTTTGTTTGTGCGCCCGCACAGCCACAACACGCCTGGTTGCAGGTGCCGTTCTGCTGCCCTGAACTCACTAGTTCGAGCTTGCAATGGTTCGTAGACCTGTACCATGGGTTCTGGGTGCTTAGAACAAAATCAAACACTGCTGCAACGACCTTCACCCTGCCGCAGGGGCACTGTACAGCCGCCCGCTGAGATGGCACCCCTGTACGACACGCTGTCGGAGCTGTGCACGGTGGGTGCACGTTTCGCTCTCTGCTTCAGGAGTGTTGGTTGCAGCAGAGGCTGTGGGCTTCTGATGGGTTACCTTCTGTTTGCAAAGCGCGGAGCGCCAATTGAGCTTGCAAGCTTACCTGCCCAACCTGCCCTTTTGGTCTTGTTCGCCACCCTTGCGTGCGCCCTGCAGGGTGGGGTGACCGAGCCGCTGAACCGCACGCGCGTCAGCCTGGAGCGCATGACTGCAGGTGGGAGTGGACAGTTCACCCCATGCTAACCATAGAAAGCACTGGGTGGCTTGCTGTGTGCCAACTCGTGGTGGGGAGGCGCCCGCACTGACTAGCAGGCATTGTGCCTGGGGCATGCACTCGCCCGTTATGTGTCTGCCTGCCCCCAGCGTCCACTGAACGTGTTTTGATGGTGCAATTCCCCTTGCAGGATATGACCCCGAGCGCCGCATCGTGACAGACAGCATCGCAGGAGAGGCCCCCATTGTGATGCGCCCAGCAGCCGCGCCCGCCCCCGCCGGCCCGCCAGCTGCAATGCACAGCTTGGGCTCAGCAGGTGGCGCCGGTGTGAGCGAAGCTGTGCCGAGACCTTCGGCAGCTGGGCAGCGCGTGACGGCTGGGCAGGTTGGAGGGGGCGGGGGCGTGCCTGTGCGCTGAGCGGTGCGTTGTGGCTCTTTGAGTGGGCATCAACTCCAACAAATCAGTGCTCCATGGTGGAGGTGCCACCAACTGTGTCGTATCAACTCCCGATTGCTGCCTGCTCGCTGACATTTGACTCTGCATGCGTTACATGTGGCTTCTGCGCCTGCCTGTCGCCATGACGTGGTTCTGCTGGGTTTGTAAATACTGGTGGCCAGCATGGTGTCAATCAAGCAGCAAGGGGAAAAGCAGCAATGGAGCAGCAGCGAGAGGAGCGGCTGCAACGCAACAGCTGGGCAACCGTGGAGAGCGAGCTTTTTTCAAGGAGCAGCTGCTGGCCATGGTTGCCCCGCCAAGGACGGAGGGTGCCGCAGCGCGCCCTGCTGCGCACGAACCGCAGCTTCAACATGCCGGCACTGTGGCTGGCAACTTCAACATGCCAACAGCTCACAAGCGCTGCACTGCCCGCTCCACCCACGCGACCAGCTGCTGGCCATCGTGCTGAAAGCCCTGCAGCACCGAGCGCACCAGCTGCCTGGTGTGGAGTGGCCATGCATCCCACTTTGCTGCCAGGGCAGACACCAGGGCTGCCGCCACCCCTCGGACCATCAGCAAGTGAGCCAGCTCAAACATCTGCAGCTGGTCATCCGCTTCTGCTGCTCCTCTGCTGTCTCTTACTCCTCCTCCTCCTCCTCCTCCTCCTGCCGCCGCAGCTGCGCTGGCCCACGGCCCTGCAGGCTGCGGGTTCTGCGCTTGCTGCTGTGGATGCTGCGGCTCCTGCTGCTGCTGCTGCTGCCGCCGCTGCTGCTGCTGCTGCTGCTGCTGCTGGTGCTGCTGCTGTGGCTCTTGCTCCTGCTGCGGCTGCTGCTGCGACCGCCGCTGCTGCCGCTGCTGCTCCTGACTCTGCTGCTGCTCCTTCTCCTGACTCTGCTGCTGCGGCGGAACCTGCCGCCGCCGCCGCTGCTGACCCTGCTGCATGCTGCCTCCGTTAGCCGCAGTAGCGCCCCCTGCTGCCACTGGTGCTGCTGCCGGGTGCATGGCACTGCGGGCAGCACGGCCCTTGGCAATGGCAGCCACAGCAGGGGCCCCAATTGCCGCTGCCGCTGCTGCCGGGTGCATGGCGCTGCGGGCAGCACAGCCCTCAGCATTGGCAGCTTGGCCGCTTGCCTCCTCCGCTGCCACTGGTGCTGCAGGCTGCTCCCGAGGCTGCTGCGCCTGCTGCTGCTCTTGTAGCCGCTGTGGCGGCTGCAGCTGCTTGCGCAGGCGCTGTCGCTTGGTGGGACGCGGGTCAGCCTGTACAGCATGCCCAGCTTGCTGCGCCTGCTGCGCCTGCTCTTCCTGCTGCTGCTGCTCCTGCATGGGCTGCGCCTGCTGCTGTGCCTGCAGCGCCTGCTGCGGCGGCTGTCCTTGCTGCCCCTGTGGCTGCTCCGCCTGCTGCTGCTGTTGCTGCTGCTGTGCCTGCTGCTGTGCCGCCTGCAGAGCAGCAACTGCTGCTGGCACCTCCGCTGAAGCGCCTGCCGCACCCGCCGCACTTCTGCATCTGTGAAGTGCCTGCTGTCAAACACAAAGTTGCAGCTCTGCTTCTTGGTGCCTGGAATAGTGTGGCCCGCCACACGGCCAAGCGCCAGCGCCTGCTGATAGAATGGCAGCAAGGACCAGTGCGGCTTGCCGCTGATGAGCACCAGCTGCGGGCAGGTGGCTGCTCCACCAAGTGACGCCGCATGCAGCTCTGCATGTGAAGCAGGCGGTTGCAGATGGTGCGGCTGGGTTGCGAGGGGTGATAAGGGGGTGGCGAGACAGAACTGGTGCCTCGTATGGCGTGCGTGTGACGAAAGCGTCCTTTTAAAGAGCCAGCAATGGAAAGGAAAAGGAGGCGAGGAAAAGGAGGAGAGGAAAAAAAGGCCAGGCTCACTCTGATAAGCGGCATCCAGAAATGGAGTCTGGTAGCCCTGGTCGCCGGCATGCATGCGTTTGCTGTTCAGGAACTTTTTCAGCCACTTGAGCGTGGGCTTATCGTGGGTGCCGATGGGGCTTGCCTGTGGCGGTGGCACAATGGCAGTGGCGGTTGTGGGAGCCGAGTTTGGCGGAATCGTGGCATTGTTGGCAGCTGATTGTTGCGGGTGGAATGCAGCCAGTGTATTCGCATTGCAGCTGCGCCACTACTTGGTAGCTATGCCTTGCAGGACTTGTTTATGTGCCGTATCCATGCTTGCCCGCTTGCCTGAATCAGCCAGATGTCGCCGCTCCGCACAAGCTCCTGCAGCACTCGTCCGTCCTGCAGCTGGCAATCCATCTGCACTCCCACTTCTTCCTGACGCGCCTCGCTGTACAGATTGTGGCTGTTCAGCGCGCCAGCCTTTCTAAGCAGCCAGCGCTTCTCTCCTGCCGGCAGCTGCGAGTGAGCCATATCGCCGCTGGCGGCCATGTCCGCTTCGCCTGTGATCCCGCCTCTGCTGATGCCAAACAGAAACACCATCTCGGGCACCTGCAGCATGGATGATGGGTACATCGAGTGTGTGAGATATTGTAGCAAGCCAGGAAGGATGGAGCGTTGCAGGGCTTCGGAGCGGCGGCGAGAGCGGTGGCGGTCGCCGCACCTTGTCGTGCCGAAAGAAGCCCGGAGTTGGGAACGCCATCTCCTTTGACATTCCCTCCTGGTCTGTGCGCAGCATCTTGGCCCGCCGCAGCTGCTCCTCAATCCGCTCGGTTGCCGTGCCCACGCTCATAGAGCCGAGGGAGTCGTCCATGGCGCTTATTGAGCGTGCTCCGAATGCTGGGTTTGCTGCACTTTACAGTGTTCGGAAACCTGTTAGAGCTTTTGCCAATCCAGCTGGGCCCGGCATGTGAGGTCGGTGGTTGTTGCGCCTTGCACAGGCCCACCGGCTGCAGCAGATCTCCGCAGTTTGCAAGCGACCGGCATGGGTATGTGGCATTTGAGGGCCGCCCGCAGGCGCAGCCAGCAGCAGCTCGCATGCCGGCGTGAATCAAAGCGATGTGCTAGATTCTTAGCTTGCAAGGCTGGCTCGACTTGGCTGGCTGCCTGCTGGTGCACTGGCCATGCTTCAACCGCAGCGGCTGCGGGGCGAGCATAGCATCATGCTGTCCGGTGACCTTCTGTCGGTCGCTGGCTGGGCAATCAGCAGACGGCCAGCCGTGGTTTCAATTGGGTTGCATGGAAATGGAGCTGGGCAATGTGTGTTAGCGCCTGTGCAGCGGCACATTGATTCATCTGGCCGGTGCACAGACATCGGGTGGCTGTGACGCCTTGGGCGGCAGCGGCGCCGCCCAGCATGGTGCAGGCGGCTGATCGCCGCTCACGACCTTCCGATCAACTCTCTGCATTGGCTGGGAAGCGCCCCAGGTCCCAGCAAGCCCGAATCCCGCGTCTCGGCAAGTTGACGGCAGCTTGCGGGCGCAAGTGCAGCATGGCTAGCTCGCATCAAGACCCGCTGCTGCAGTCGAGCGAGCAGGAGTACGGCTCGCCGACTGCAGTGCTCAAGTTTGCAGCTCAAGCGGCTAGCGGGCGGCGGCGCCTGCTGGAGCTGCAGATAGGCGGCGATGGCGCGTGCAGCATCGTGCCGGTGAGAGGGTCCGCGTCGATCAAGCCCTGCTGCCGCCTGCTGCCGCCGCCGCTGCCGTTGCCTGCAGCCGCTCTTGCGGTGCCGGCTCTGACCCACTCTTTCTTGCCTCTGCAGCTGGAGGAGCCGTCAGCCCTGTACTGCCCCGGCCTCCTGTCCAACCTGTACTGCGGCACCGCACCGCCAGACCAGGTGGGCGGCGACTCTGCAGCCCCTTTGCTGCCTGCCCATGCTGCTGCCCTCGTTCCAACCGCCGCTCTCTGCCTCACCTGTCCTTTCGCCCGTCCTGATGCTTTAGCACGCCAAAGCCCCTGCTTCATCTCATGCTGCAGATCGCAGCCGCGGACATTGTGGGTGCTAGCACGAGCGGCAGCGAGCTCACCATTTGGCACGCCCCGCTGGACAAGCCGCATGCGGACAAGCCCAGCCGCCGCATGCGCCGCCTGGTGCTGCAGCTTGAGTCGTCCGAGGCAGCAGCACAGGCCGCTGCCCACCTGCGCTCCGCCTGCTGCTGGCAGGGCTATGGCGGAGAGGCGGCGCCGCGGCTGCTAGTCGTCGTCAACCCAGCCAGCGGTCCCGGCAAGTGAGTGGCTGGCTGCCTCCCTGATGCTGCTACTCTTGCTCTCAGGCTGCTGCCGCCGCCCGCGCTGCTGCTGCTGCCGCTGCTGCCGAGTGCCCCCCGATTTCGCTCCATGAAAGCCATTGAATGTGCCTCTCTGTCGCGGTGCCAAACGTAATGTACGCGGGCTGTATGATGCTGCTGTTCACTTGCCAAGTGATCCTCCATCAGTTTCATCGTTTCCAAAATGTACTGCCTACAGGGCGCCAGCCATTCATGAGCGGCAGGTGCTGCCTGGCTCTGGTTCGCCCAAATAGCCTACATCAGTACAGGTCCAATCCTTTCACAACCCGACAATTGAACCCTACTGCCTGCAGGGCGCCGTCCATCTACGAACGGCAGGTGTTGCCCGCCCTGCAAGCAGCGGGAGCGCGCCTGACGATGCACACCACTCGGGAGCCGCTGCATGCCATTGGTGAGCGCTGGAGTCGTGCCTGGCTGCTGACCTGTTCAGATGCTTTTTCTGTTTGTTCAGCTCATCTGCCTTGCCTCGGTTTGCCTGCTCAGGTTGTGCCAAGTTTTTTTCCCTGACAGCGGGCATAGCATGAGGTGTACTGGGATCCAGCGTCAACTTTGCCTGTCCCTCCGCTCACCGCCTACAGAGATAGTAAAGAGTGTGGCGCCCGGCAGCGTGGATGCCATCGTGGCGATAGGCGGCGATGGAACGATGCACGAAGTGCTGCAGGTGCGCAGGGCGGGGATAAACTACGTCTGCATGCCGTCACCTGCACCCTGCTGTGTGCATGCGCCATGCCGGCTGTTTTGAGCGTGGTGGGCCTTGGGGGCACTTTTATCGCACCGGCTAGCTCACCCATTTGTGCATGCCACTTCCGTGTGTCCCATTACCATGATCCTTTACGCCCCTATGCCACACACACTGCAGGGCATGCTGGCACGGCCAGACTGGCAGCCGCTGGCGGCCTTGCCATTTGCGCAAATTCCCTGCGGCAGCGGCAATGCGCTGGCAGCATCCATGGGACTGTGGAATGTGGCGACTGCGGTGCATGCCATTGTCAAGGGGCAGCAGCGAGCGCTGGACATTGCAACGGGTAAGCTTAAGTTGGGTTGGAGCTTGGCTGGCTTTTGAGGTGTCTGTGGATCAGACAGCGTCAGTGCTCTAGCTTCAATGCCGTCAGGTGCACACTGTTGTTTGCAGTTGGCCAGCCTGCAGTCGGCTCCAACACCGCTTGCAAGTCGAGTTTGAGCAGTCTGAAGCGCCTTCCTGCGGCCCCTTGCCTGCTGTGCAGTGCTGCAGCCCTCTCCGCCACGCCGCTGCTTCTCATTCCTCAGCATCAACTTTGGCCTGGTGAATGGGATTCGTTGGAAGCGTTGCTGCATTTACTGGGAGCAGGCCCAGTTTGCAGGTCGATTGCTGCCGCAGTCACTGTGCAAGTGGCTCCAAACATAAACACGTGCAAATCTGGATCCCGTTTGTTGCAGGTCACAAACCTGGACATCGGCACCGAGCACTTGCGGTGAGGGGGAAACACACAAACGAGCCAGCTGCGACAGTGCCTAGTTGCACTTTGGAGAGGGGGCAGGCCAGTTGAGATCACCCCGTTTTCGACTGCAAGTCGCCCACCCTGCCCTCTCCGCCGCTCAGGTGGATGGGCGGCACGCGCTTTGTTGTGGGAGCGCTGCAGCAAATCCTGCTCAAGCGCAAGTATGCGGCCCGAGTGGCTCTGCTGGAGCCTGCTGCGGACGGCACAGCAGGCGC
>VFQQ010000962.1_pt1 | contig 46199 bp, 83 predicted proteins | sample 3512341 | NCBI WGS metagenome assembly VFQQ01 (sample SAMN10412373, study PRJNA504923) | tailings metagenome | isolation source: Relicate 2 Philex TSF1 revegetated site | place: Philippines: Tuba, Benguet | collected 2017-08-29 | reverse complement strand
ATCATGGGCGTGGCGGGCTACCTCGCTCTGCCCCACGGCCCCGACAGCAACGTGATGAACGCCTTCCCGGCCTCAGACCCGCTCATGCAGGTCGGCCAGGAGTGTGGCTGTCGATGTTGACCTTGCATGAGTGTGTAGTCTTGATGCTGCATGTGGCAGTTGAGTGGGCTTGTCCGCTTGCATGGCTGCATGCAGGCGCCCTTCCATGCTTCCTTGCCATGTCGGGCATGCCGGTCAGTCCAATGCTCACAGCAAGCTGGCATATCACACATGCACCACCTGCATGCATGCTCTTGACTGCACGCAGGCCGCCCGTGCCATGGTGGGCCTCATTGTCATTGCGGCCTTCCCAGTCAACCACGTCCCCGCCCGCTCAACCATCCTGGAGTTTGTGTCGCACCACTTGACCCCGCAAGGCGGCCCGCCGGCAGCTACCAGAGGCAGCGGCAGCAGCGGTAGTGGCAGCAGCAGGAGCAAGAGTGCAAGCAGCAGCACCGGCAGCAGCAGCAGCAGCAGCAGCGGTGCTGGCCAGGAGGTTGAGGTTCCGGGCAGCGCCTACACGGCAGAGACGCTGCTGTTCTGCGGCGTCTCCACAGCCATTGCGCTGTCGGTGACCGATCTGGGTGAGCGGGCTGCTTAGTTGCCTGCTGGGGCTGGCCTGTTGTGATAGATTGGGCGGGGAGGCTGTTGGTTGGTGGGATGCAACTTGCAATGCAGCTGCACTGCTGCTGGTCTGTTGGCCTCAGCCTGATTGCTCTCGCTCTGCCACAGCAGGTGCTGACTTCCACACAACGCCAACCGACCCGCCCTCCGTCCCTCCTGCCGCCCCTTCACAGGCACCATGTTCCAGCTTGTAGGCGGCACGGCAGCAGCCGTGCTCATTTTCGGCATCCCAGGTGCCCTGCTGCTCAAGGCTGCAACAGAAAGCGGCGGCGAGGGGCAGGGCGGCGGGCGGCGCGCGCTGCTGCTTGCAGCAGGCATAGCTCTCGAGCTGATCACCCTCACTTCGTGGGGCGTCACTTTGTATAATCTAATGGGCCAGCACTGAACACAACAGCATGTGAGCCCAACAATGTGGCTCGAGTCTTCATGGCAGACCGGGTTTGTTGACGATCGATTCATTTGCGCTGCGAGTTTTTACTTGTTCCAATGGCTGCTGCCGCATTCTCCCTTCATTGTTTTTCCTGACCTGGCCAACTTTCACCGACACTGATCTCTTCGTTTGTGAATTTCCATGCTGACAACCTATTCTTCACCCCTGAGCCTGACCGAGATGATGTTGATAGAGCTGCACCCTTACAGACCCCTGCTCGTTTTATTTTGCCGAGCTGGAAACATGCGACTTGCCATACAGGAGCAGGAGCAGGAGGCATTGGATAGCATGTGCCGACCATTCACAGCGAGAGCAGCCTGAGGGGGTTCACTCGGGCGCAGCCCGCTTCCGGCCCGTGCTGTGCTGCTGCGCCGTGCTGCCGCTGCCGCTGCCACTGGGCTCTGCGGCGGGCGGGCCGTCCTTGAACTGCAGCTGCAGGCCGCCGCCCGGCACGCGCCACATCAGCATGCGCTGCCCCTCGCGCACCTGCAAGTAAGAAGGGGAGACGCATGCATTGAAGTTTGCTGGCAGGATGTGCCGCTCAGTGAGCACAGCCAACTGGCAAAGGAGTGGAGCGGTTGTGGCATGCAGATGGCTGTTGCGGAGAAGAGCATGGCCAGGCGTCCACCCACCTGGTTGTCGTCCATCAGGGCGCGAGGGAAGTAGCAGCGGGACCGCCTGCGCTTGTACTGCTGCTTCAGGGTTTCGTCATACTGCTTGACACTCAGGCTGTACCGCCGCCCTGCAGGGCCGGTGGAGCAGAGGTGTCCAAACAATGAGCAGGCGGCTGCAGGCGAGCGCGGTCAGCAGAGCGGCTTTTGGATTGAGGGGCGTGAGGTGACTTGGAGCGGCAACTGAGGGCTCGTTGCGCGATGCTGCACTCAGCGTCGCACAACTCCTTACCGTGCATGTCCTCGGCGCTGAGCACTGTCTCCTTGCCGTCCCACTCCTCTCTCAGCAGCTTCGGCACATCTGCGGACACACAAAAGCAAAGCACTGAAGTTGAGCAACCGCCCTAGGGGGCACACAAACTGCCATGCCTGCACTTGCATTGCACGCAGCAATGCTGGCCCTTGCCGCCGGTACAACCCAACAGCCTGTCATTGCCAAAACAGGAAGCAGTGACGCTGTTGAGCACTCCATGGAGCGCACCTTGGCGGCTGAGGTTGAAGTTGGTTTTAGAAAGGAATGCTGAGCCCACACGAACCTCCTTGAGCAGCTCCCGCTCGGCGCTGGGGGTCACCGCTGTAGAACATTGGGAGTGTTTGAAAGGCGTGAAGTGTCAAGCCTCTGTTGGGTCCAACAAGCAAGGACACACAACTACACTCAATGCATCCCCGCTCACGATGCGACACAGGCTGTACAAAAAGAGGGTTCCACAGAGGGAGCTCAGCTCACCTGCTGCTGCTGCTGCGGCGGCGGCGGCGGCCTGCATCATCCGCTGGGCGACAGGAAGCACGCGCGCATGGCTGGGCCCTGCAGCCGCCGGCGTCGGCTGGGGCCGAGCGCTGCTGGGCCCGCGGTCGTGCCGCGCCTTAGTGGCAGGCGGGGGCGCAGAGCCCGCTGTGCCTGCTGTGCCTGCTGTGCTTGCTGCGCCGGCTGCCTGTCGTGGCGAGTCGGGCTGGGCGCTCAGGAGCACCTGCAAGGGAGGGTCACTTGATCAAGTCAGAGCAGAGATCAACATGCACCCCTGCCTGCCGGGCACCGCATCAGCTGGGTAGTATTACAACCCCTGCTGAACTCCCCACCTCCTCACCTGCCGCACCGCCACAGTCGCCGTGCCATCCGCCAGCTGCTGCGCGGTGACGGTAGCGCTCCGCCGGCTGCACGAGATGCGCAGGCTGCCGTCGCGCGCCTGCTGCATGCGCCAGCCATGCTCTTTGCACGCCTGCTGCAGGCTGAGCACTTCATGCGCAAATGCCAAGCCAGGCAGGTGGTCTGCCTGGTCGAAAGGCCTGTCCAGCATGTAACCGTGCTTGGTCACCAAAGCCGTGGTGCTGTGCTGTGCTGTGCTGCTGCTGAGCGTCACGCCTAGGTAGCCGTACTGGGATTGCCCCACCTGCCGCTTCACATGCGCAAAGTACAGCTGCAGCGCCGCTGCTGGCTGCCTCCATTGCTTGCGGCACTCCTGCCCGCGTTCGGCCAGCTGTTGTAGGAAGTTGGCCGCAGCGTCCAGCTGGTGCTGCCGCACCGCCGCCAGCCGCTGGCGGTCCTTGTCCTGCTCTGCCTGCAGCTTCTCCAACAGCAGGTCACGAGCCTTCTTCAGCCAGTCGAAGTCTGCCACCTTCTCCCCCTCCTCCTCTTCTCCGCTGCTGCTGCTGCCGCTGCTGATGCCAGCGGCGGCGGCGGCAGCAGAGGCGCTTTGGGCTCGCTTGTCGGGATGGCGCGCAGCCAGCTCTCTGTATCGCTTCCTGATCGTTTCAGGTGATTGATCCAGCAGGCAGGGGGCGGCCGGGGGCGCGCTGTAGACGTCTCCAACGCGGGAAATGCCCCAGACACCGAGCGCGCCGCCAAATGTGAGTGGCGGCGCCATCTAAGCGATATGAGGGCAGGGCCGGCTGCCGGGATTGCTTGTAGGCTGATCAGTCATGGGGCCCGCTGCGTACGCCGCGTTGCGTTGCGTTGTTGGACTTGGAGTGTGGGCATTTAGGGGCCCGCCGAGGCGGCCCTCCCTTCAATTCTTGTGTTGCAAGCCCAATACCTCAGATCGTGACAATGGAGATCGACAACGCGCGGCAGCTCGTGAACCAGGCGGAAGAGGCCTTTGTGGCGGCGAAGCAGGCGCTGGACAACCCCGACAACGACCAGCAGAAGACAACGCTCGTGAACAAGGCGGCGCTGCTCACTTTGCGTACGACAGCGGGCCTCCTGGAGGATGTTGGCGACCGGCTGCAGGCGCTGGAGACCACCGTGCACGACAAGCCCAGCAAGCAGGAGGTCGAGCACATGCTGGAGGCGTATGCGAGCGAGTCGCAGAAGGCGCAGGTGCGAGCCCGCTGCTACCGCCGCCCGCCCCGTGCGCACACGCCTGCGATCTCACCTGCTCCGCCCACTCCTGCCCCCTCTCAGCTATGCTCAGTGCTTGCCCAGCTGATTGACCGGAGGGCACGCATCACCGCACATTCCGCCTGCGCTGGCCATGCCGCTGAGTGCCACCGCCCCGGCATGCTCCCCCACCTGCCCCATGCAGCGCAAGGTGGAGCAGAAGGTGGATGCCAAGATCAAGGTGCTGAAGGACCTGTTTGACAAAAAGATCAAGGTGTGGGAGGCGCAACACTGGGACGAGATTATGCACTGCTGTGCTGTGGCAGCACGTCCGCCAGGGGGTTAGGCCAGGGACGCTTGACACGTCATTTGGTGTGCTTGTCAGCATCAGGCTTCACCATGAGCACTGCTGGCCGGCGGCGCCACCTGTTGTCGACCGCTGTTGCATACTTGAACCCACCCCGCCTCCTGCCTCCCCTCGCGTAGGCGCTGGAGGCTTCCAGGAAGCGCGGCGCCGAAGGCGGCGCCAGCGGCAGCGGCGCCAGCGGCAGCGGCGCCAGCGGCAGCCGCCCCGCCAAGAAGGAGCGCCAGGAGTACGAAGCGTACAAGTACACCTTCATGACGGCGGCAGGCGATGAGAAGAGCTTGGAGGAGGCATCCTTCGAGGACATCAAGGAGCCGTACCGGCTGGTGAGCTGTCGTTTCGCATAGCCATGGCAGGCTGTGACCAGATCAAATGCACAGCATGCATGCCAGGCTTATCTGAGCGGTCCCCGGCGCCTCCTCAAAGCCCCGAACTGCATGCACGTGCCTGCTGCTGGCAGCCGCCGCTGCTGCGCCGGCCTGCTTTGAACTGCCCCCTGCTCTCCCGCCCACACCCGCGTCCCTTCCTTGCGCTACTACTCCTCAGGTGAAGGCGGCCAAGGACGAGGGGCGCATCGACAAGGCCCTGACGCTCACCCCGGCCAACCTGAAGAAGTGGCGGATCGATGTCGACCAGGCGAAAGTGCCGCGCAACAAGGCCTCCGGCCGCTACATCCACCTGTCCTCCTTCCTGAAGGTGCAGTCGCGCGCACACGGGGGGGCCTGGTTTGGTGCTTACTGGTTCACCACAGCGGTGTTGGTGCCTCTGCGTTCAGCGCGCAGAGAAAAGTTGGCTGATCCTTGCTTCACCGCGCCTACTGCAATGACCGCAGGAGGGCCTGAACAAGGCGGGCCAGGTGGCGCTGGCCAATGGCGAGCTGGACGCCGTGCCCATCACCAACTGAACTGGAGGCCTGGCGCCACGAATTGACGCTGGACGCCGTGCCCATCACCAACTGAGCACACGATGGCGGCGAGGCGGACCATCGCCAACTGAGGCGGTGCACGCCACCAGCTGAAGTGGCACTGACTGCCATCGGAGGAGGCGGCGCTTGCCCAGGCGGCGGCGGTGCCCTTCACCAACTGAAGCTGAGGTGGCCTGGTGGTGACGGCCATCGACTAAGGAGGATTACGGTGCTTGTCGCCCGCCACCTGAGCGCTCCGCGCCGCGCTGCACAAGCGCGCAAGCTCATCAGCTGCATGCGACAGCCAGCTGCGGCTGGCAGGCGAGACATGCAACAGATGATCAGCTGTTGACCCGACAAACAACTACATTGCACACACAACACGCATCCGCACTGCTTGGTGCTTCCCCACGCATGCGTATGCCTTCCTTTCCGCTGTTGTTTCGCCACCCACTTGCGACCGTTGTTGGATCCCATGTGCAGTGCTGATGCATGTACTGTAACAATTGCTGGGGGAACAGTGAGTTGTTTACAGCGCAGCAAAAGAATCAGACAGCAATGTTGAAATGACACCAGGCATCTGCCCAGTCGGCTCAGTGCGTGCCTCCAACCAGAGGCACGCTTCAGAAGGGCGCTGCTGCTGCTGCTGCACAGGCGCCGCCGCCGCTCAAACAAACTTGACGCTTCAAATGAACTTGACGAAGACCTTGCTGCCCTGAAGCTTGACGGGGTAGACAGGCAGGTCCACGGGCTCCGCCCGGTCCTTCAGACCGCCCAGCACCTTGCGGGCCAGCGTGTTCTTGGGGCACCTGCGCAGACAGGGAACGTTTGGACAAACAGGGGATCATTTGGAGTGGAAACTGTAACTACAGAGTCAGCCTGCCCAGCACCTTGAGGGCCAGCGTGTTCTTGGGGCACCTGCGCAGACAGGGAAGGGTTAGAAGTGTGGAGGGAATTTGGATGGTGCTCGTAGGGACGTGCATGTTTGCACACGCGTGAGGGATATGCGCATCAGCGGTAGGGGAGTTGCATATACCCCGGTGGAATAAGCAGCACCTTGCGGCATTCCCCGCATGGATAGCAAGCGGCGAGCGCACAGCGCCAGCCCAGCGGCAGCCAGTACCAGCCGGCCCTTCACCAGCTGAAGTCCTTGCAGGTGTCCAGATCATTCAACAAAGGGCAGCAGGTGCTCCACACACTCACCAGCTGAGCACCTTGCCGGTTGCCAGGTCGTACACAGTGCCGTCCAGCGCCACCTCAACTGCGGCAGCAGAACAATGTGCATGTGAAACATGAGCATGGCGGAGGATGGAGACTGGAGACTGGAGACTGTAGATTCCTTCAAGGCCGCCTGCCCCCCAAATGGCCCGCCCAGCCGCCGCTACACGCTGCTACCGCGTGGCAAACTGCAACTGCCCGCCACTACAGTACAGCTGACCTGCAGGCTTGCCCTTCACGCGCAGCAGGGCGGCGTCAGCCAGCGGGTACTGGTAGGCAGTGGAGTTGGCGTCCGAGGCGTAGATCGTGTCATCCACCTGCGAGGCCAGCCAAAAGTGTCATCAGCTGTGGAACAGGGCCGCCACGGCAGAGGCGCCTGGCAACAACTAGCTGCGCCAGCCACCTGACGCGAAACGTAGCCGGCCCCTCCAGCAACAGGGCGGCCAGCACTCTGTCCCCATCCTCTCACCTTTTACAGGCACACTGCACTGCGTGAGCCTGTACCGTGTGAGCCTGTACAAGCCTGTGAGCCTGTACAACAGCCGTAGCTCCTTGCACAGCGCTAGATGGCAGCTAGCGCTAGCAATGTCGATGCACCCCCCTCACTCACCTTGAACAGGCAGACCGCGCGGCCGGTGGGCAGGATGATGGCCTTGATGGGCTTGCTCACAAAGCTGCTCACGGCGTCCACGTCCGGCATCTCCACCTGCAGGTGGTTTCATAAAGTCGTAAAGAAACGAGCAAGGCGTCGCATCCAAGCATCATTAGGTAGCGATCCTGCTGCTGGTGCACCTGCAAGTGCGTAGCAGGATTGCGCCCCTCAGGCCGCAAAGTTGCAAGTGCCCCTGGCTTGCATACATGGGCCAGCTGTGCCATCACACCCGCATGCCCAACCGCCCCGGCGGTGCACGCACCCAGCCGTCGTCTGCTGCGCTGCCTGCTGCGGTCACGGGAGCGTCGGTCTCAAGGTACCGCGCAAGCTTGGGCTGCTGCGGCAGGGCACGGGCAAGCGAAAGCGCAGGTGGAGGGAGGGAGGTGGATCAGCGACAAAAAGGATGCCTGAGCAGCGGCATTGCAGCAGGCCGGCCGGGCAGCGCAGCCTTCGCACTTGCTCGGCTTGGGGGGCCCTTGCGACCCGTGCCTTGTTGACAGACCCACCTTCTTGCTGCCGCTGCCGCCCGTGGCCTTCTTGCTGCCAAAGCCGCCGCTCGCCGCCACCGCGACCGACAGCCGCTGCCGCCGCGCTTGCCGCTGCGCCGCTGCTGCCTGCGCCGCTGGCAGGAACGCTGCGCTGCGTGCGAGTACGCTCATGGGCTGCTGTGGCGGGAGGCCGGCAAGGCTAGGGACTGGCTGGTGGCGCTTGTTGGCGGCTGGTTTCTTGCGGCGGCTGAGGCGTTGCGGGATGTAGCTGTGGATTGAGGAGATTGCAGATTGTGCACGATCGCGGCCAGCCAGCCCACACTTGTGGTGGGCGGCGGCAGCGGCGGCGGCGAGCTGGCGGGCGTGCACAGCCTGGCTTGGTGGCAGCACTGCTCGTGCACAGCTGTGATCAATCGCCCTGATCACCACTCACCGTCTCACATAAGGAATGCCAGCATTCCCTCGGTGCTTCCAGTGCAGCTGCCACGGGCAGGTAATTTGCTCGCCCAGCGGCGGCTGGGTGGCGGGCACCAGGGCAGTTGCCGTCCTGCACCCACCTGCGGCTTGCTGCTGACATGGTGGATATGCAGGTGCCTGGGCTGCCTGGCCAGGGTTTGGACCGGATGAGCCCAGCTCCCAGGGAGCTACAGACCAGCCTGGCACGCATGCTCCGCTCGCCACGATGTCATGCTGTGGCATGCCCGGCCTACAACGCGCGCGCCCGCCTGCCCGATCCTTAATTGTCGTGCCTGCAACTTTGCACAGGTTTTCGCAGCGCACCGGGGCAAGCAGCAATGTCCCGCCGCGTGGTTGCAGCACTGTGCCTGCTGGGTCTGGTAGCGCTCTCGCGCGGCCAGGGGGACAGGTAATCGGACAGATCTGAGCTGTTGCGCGCGAACGCGCACGCTGCGGCGCCCGTCCGGCGGTGCCTGCCACCAGCCAGCTGCTGCCGCAACTCCCGCCGGCCCCCCACAATGTAGATCTGCAGGCAGCTAACCAGGCCCGCTTTGCCCCTTATCCCCTGTTGCAGCGTCTCGGTGGGCGGCAACGGCACCTCGGGGACGCAGTGGGATGTGTATACGCAAGGTGCGCCTGATGGGAGAGCGGGGGCCGCCGTTGCAGGGCGGTGCACACCACAGCGCAGCCTTGGCGCGGTAGCGGCAGCTAGCACACCACGCTCTGCAACTTGCAACTTCTTTGTCGTATGCGTCATGCACTTGTTGTGGGAGGCAGCCGCCATGCAGCAACAGCAGCACAGCAGCAGCTACTCGAGCCTGCAGCTACAGAACCAGTGACGAGCTTAGGCGGCACGCGCAGCAGCAGCAGCAGCAGCAGCAGCAGCAGCACTCGGCAACTGGCGCTCTTCCCCCTTTGCCTTTCCACACGCCTGCATGGCCCCACGCATCTGTCTTGTGCCCCTGCCATGCCTGCTGTGCAGCTGAGCTGGACCAGTACTGGAACGAGACTGGGCTTGGGGACAGCTTTGCCCGCTTCCCCAACACCTTCCTGGTGAGCCGGCTTGGCTGGGTGGAGGGCGGCCAGTGCCGGGCAGTGAATGCGCCAGGGGTGGGGCCGCGGTCTGCTGCTCGCGGTCTGCTGTCTGCTCCTGCACACCTGTGCTCTCCCTCCAACCCACCCAAGTCCACGCCAGCCCGTGCACATGTGTGTCCATTGCCTCACCTCCTGCAGGTTGGCGATGTGGTGATTGTGAAGAACGCAACTGAGACCGACAACATCTGCGCTTCCACCTGCGACGACAGCGAGGACTGCACGTGCGTGTGCCCTGCTTTGCCGATGATGCTGCCCTGCTGCTGCCGGATCCCTGCTGCTGCTGATACCGGCCGCTGCTTACACGCACTGCTGAGAGTGCCATTTTGGCTTGATTGCGCCCGTCTGCTGTATTGTCCAGCTGTTGCAACGTTCTTGTGTGGAATTCCCTGTCCCTGCGCAGCACGTGGGCATGGTGCTCCTCCCAGAGCGGCTGCAAGATTGACAACGCGGGCTGCTCCACCACCGCTGACGTAGCGTTCCGCACCTGCATCCTCTCCACCTGTGAGTTTCTTTGCTGCCCGCAAGTCCACATCGGCTCTCTGTGCCCTTGAAGCGAGTCGGCTTGTAGCAGCCGCCGTGCAGTGCTCTCAGCGCCACAGCTGCTGTCTCCAACCTAGAAGCTGTGCCATCCACAACCATGACTGATGCGGATGTGGCTACCACCCACCCCCTGCAGACGACACCATTGCCACCCCGAGCGAGGATGATCCCTTCAACACTGGCAGCGCGCAAGTCGGCGTGTCGGGTGGGTGCCGCACAGCCAAGGGATCGGGTGCAGTTCCCCATATGTGTGCTCTTGGGCCTCTGCCTGTAAACAGTTGGCATGCACGATGTTAGACATACGTCAAAGTGCCAGCCGCCACAGGCATCCTCACCAGACCTGACATGCCGCTCACGTTGTGGCAAGAGCCCTTCCCTTCCCCTGCCTGCAGGCCCCAACGTGCCCTTCATTTCCGGATTCTACCGCCCCACTCCTGAGAACCCCGCCAAGTGGAAGGCGCCCGCCGGCAAGGGCTGGTGGGACCGCTTCTCCGTGGAGGAGGTGCGCCCTTGCTGCTACTTGCTGTCCTTGCGCTGTTCAGGTTAAGCACTGCTCAAATGCCGGAGCGCTGAGCCTCCGTCGGCAAAGCTGGTGGGGCCGCTTCTCCGTGGAGGAGGTGCGCCCTTGTTGCTGTCTAGTACTGCTGTTCAGACTACCAGCTATGCAACATGCTGCGTGGCAGTGCTTTGCTGGCAAACACCCGCAGGCAACTGTTGGGGCAGGCCACCCACATGGTGGCACTGACGTGTCTGCCTCTCTGCTGCACCGGGGCTCCTGAGGTATGTACCTCACATTCATGGCCCCTCCGCCCTGAACCTCCCCTCCCCATCACAGGCCACTTTCTACGGCGTGGCCAGCACCGATGTGCCCGCCGCCGCCGCCGATTTCGAGGAGTGCGCCCAGCGCTGCGATGAGACCGACAACTGCGACGTGTGAGCTGAAGGGGCGATGGGGCGTTTGGCTGCTTGGAGGGAAGTGGGAGGCCGCTGGAGCTGCACCATGGCTGCGACTCTTTGATGCCTTGGGAAGCATTTTATTGAGTCAGGCAGCATGCACTGCAGCCAGCTCAGGCCGGCTCACTCTCACCAATGGTCCTCACCAACTGGAGGACTGCCTGGTTGCTCCCTGTTGCAGCTGGAGCTACTGCCCGGAGGACGCCACCGACGGGTGAGCTTCAGGGGGCAGTTGTCAACAAGAGCTTGAGGCTGCTGTCTCCGTAACTGCTGTCTCCTTAGCAGCCAGTCCCTGCCTCAGTTGCCGGTTGTGTCTGCTGATGCCGGGGGAGGGCTCCTCTTCCCCTGCCACTATACCCCGTGTCCAACAGCTGCCTTCCCCTCCCCCGCCCCGCCTCTGCCCCCAGCTGCTTCGTTCCCGGCTACATCAGCTGCGGCTCGTTGTTCACCGTGAACGCCGGCTTCTGCCTGCTGGGCACCGGCGAGGGCGCCGACACCGTGTCCTTCTGGAAGTTTGCATGTGAGAATGGGATGCTTGCTGTTTGGAAGTTGGCATGTGAGGCGGGCGGCTGGCGGTGCAGCTGCTGCTGTTCGCACTGCATTGCATGCTGGGTATGAGCGTCTGGAGAGCTCCAGCTTCCAGTTTGGCTTGGAGACGATGTACATGCAAGCTCTCGTTTTGGCCCCCCTAAGCGCTGACGTGCAAACCTGCCTGCCTGACCCTGCTGTGCAGCGGACGACATTGCCTTCGTTTCCGGCAAGCGCCTGCCCCTGAACGCGACGGGGGCCTGAGCTTGCAATGCATAAACACACCACAGCGTACCAGCAGCAGCAACTGTGTGCACCTTCCAGCACATGTGCACGTACCGCCCCATTCCTTTTTCAGCCTCGTACACTGCCGAGTGCTCGTGATCCGTCGCACCTGCAGCACCACCCCACATTTTCCGAATGAATGCCCATAGTTTCGTTCGCCTTTGATGGCCCGCGGCAACATTTATGTAATGCTAGGCAGGCGCTCGCAGGTGCACAGCTGCCGGTTCAGCTGCGGGAGAGCAGGGTGGCTGAGGGCCCAGGGCGCGCCCTGCGGGGCGCCTGCGCTTGGAAACACCGCCCAAGGCGCGTGAAAGCGCGATCAGGCGGGTGCCAGGTGCTGCAGTGAGGCAGGGAGGGAGGACAGGCAACCTTGCAGCATGCGCTGGGCGGCGCTGTGGGACCCCCAGCTTGCCGGCCACCGGCGCTGCGCCCTTAATTGAGCGATCGTCACTGTGTCTACATCACTCCTCGGTGCCAATTCTGCCCTCCAGGCCTCCTGCAGCGGGAGGGAACAGCAGCCGATATGCGGGCGGCAGTGCTGGCGGTGCTCCTGGCGGGCGCGGCGCTCTGCTACGCACAACCGTGAGCAACTCTGAGCTGTTGGCGCAGTAGACGGGCCAGCGCGAGCGGCGGCACCTGCGCCCGCGCTTTGCTCGCCGCTGCTCCCAAAGCCCCGCCGCTGCATGGCGATCCATCCATCGCTCGACCATGAATCACCACGGCACGGCATCCGGCCGGCTGCGCCCCGCTGCAGCCAGCACCGCACCTGCCGCCACTGCCGCAGTGCGGGGGTGCCGCCTGATACCCTTGCGCCCCCCGCTGCAACCCACCCTGCCTTTCCCCGTCCATGTTGTCCGCAGAGTCGTCAATGGCACAGCTGGCGTGGTCAGCGTTGGCACCGGCGGGCCAGCCACCCAGGGTGCGTGCTGTGTATAGGCAGGCAGGGGCGGCATGTCGGGGAGGCAGCTGCCCACCCCCAGCCACCTGGCCGGGCAGTTGGCATGCATGCGGCAGAGCTGTGCAGCGGAGGCTTGTGCACTCAGCTTCCGACCAGCGTGGCGGCCACCTGAGCAAGCGACCGCAGCAGCGAGCCTGGTCACGATGCCACGGCAGCCCCCAGCCGGACGCATGCCGCTGTGCTAGCTGCGCCACCTGGGGCCCATGCGACTTTGCACCTGCTGCTACAAATTTGCATTTCTGCCTAACAGTCCAGCTTGACAGTCGCATCCAAGGCGCCACCCGCTTGTGCAGAGCTTCACTGTGCCCCTTGTGCACTCCATCCTTGCACCCTCCTTGCAGTCCAGCTGGACAACATGTGGACGGTGTCGCAGCAGGCCAGCCACTACAGCCGCTACTGGCGCACCTTTTTGGTGAGCGGTGCATGGGGCAACCAAGGCAAGCGTCCATGCTGCAGCTGCCCTGCCTGTTATGTACCTTGGCACCCCACAGCCCCTCGCCCACGCTTCAACCTGCCACCTGGCATTTGCCTCCCCTCGCCCTGCGTGCTACAGATTGGCGAGGTGGTGATTGACAAGTCCAACACCACTGAGAGCGACACCGAGTGCTCCTACCAGTGTGACGATCATTTCGGCTGCAGCACCTGGGCGTGGTGCAACGACCAGAACGGTGCGTGCAGCAGAGCAGCCGATGCAGCCGGTACAGCAGCCAGATGTGGGAAGGCAAGAGCCGGGCCGGCTGGGGAAGCGATTTTTGCCGCAGCGCTGGACTTGGCTTGGCTTGGCTTGGCTTGGTTGCTGCGCACGGCACGTTTTGGTGCTGGGCATGCTTTGGTGCTGTGCATGCTGTGACGCTGCGCATGCACTGCCACCCGTCCTTGTTGCAGGCTGCCAGGTGACCGATGCCGCCTGCAGCACGACCGCCACCGTGCCGTTCCAGACCTGCATTATTTCGTCCTGGGAGAACGTTGTGTGAGTTTGGAACGGCTGGGAGGGATAGTAGTGGGGAATAGAGGTGGCCAGGAAGCTCTGGAGAGGCGACATGGTGCAGAGCCCTCGTGAGCCACCACGTTGCTTGCCATGCTGACAGCCTCCCTGCCCACCATACCCACTCCTGTTCCCTACCCGCAGCCCCGCTTATACCGATGAGGAGTTTGGCGGGCCTGATGCAAACGGCACTGCGATGGTCGGCACATCAGGTGCGCGGCTGGAGCCTTCCCTGCGGTCTGTGCCGTGTGCGCTGGCACTTGCAAACTGGTTGCTCTTCTGGTTGAGTGTTCATGATGCAATGCCAGCCTCACCAGCGCTGCTCCTGGCTTACCTTCGTGCCTGTGTGGCATCCACTTATTCACCGATGCTGTGCTGCAGGCCCCACCGTCGGCTTCATCACCGTCGGCGTTCTGCTATTGATTTACCTTGCATACTCACGCCCAATCGCATGTCCGACAAATGTCCTCCCTGCAGGCCCCAGCATCGGCTTCATCTCCGGCTACCTGCTGTCCACGCCCTCGGCCCCCACCTTCCAGCCGCCCGCGGGCCAGGGCTGGTGGAACAACTTCACCGTGGAGAAAGGTGGGTTTGCTGTTTAACCCAACAGGTTTGTTTGTTCGGAAGCTTGTGAGAAGAGCACTGCTGCTGTGGTGGAACAACTTCACCGTGGAGAAGGGTGGGTGCTGCTGATCGTTCACGAGTTTGTGGGGACGTCACACAAAACAACCTGAAGGGTACACAGGCAGTGCGATCAGGGGCCGCAGCAGCAGCTGCCTGTGCTGCCCTTTCTAGAGCATGTAGAAACTCTCCTTCCCGCCTGTTCTGTGCTCCGCAGGCGTGTTCTATTATCTTGACAACATGGGGACTGCCGAGGCCGCGGCCTCCGCCTCTGACTGCGCGGCTCGCTGCGCCAGCACCCAGGGCTGCGACGCGTACAACTTCTGCCCGCTGGAGGCGACCGAAGGGTGAGTGGACTCCCGTGTCACGGAAGGTGTAGCTTTGGCCTGGTGGCAGGAGAGGCCTGGGTGCCATGCCCGCAACTTCAGTTGCTGGAGGAGGCCGGTGCATGAGCTGACTCCTGCAAGGGGCCAGCTGTCTGTTCGAGTGCTGCCAGCACCTGCCATGCCTCCATCCCTCACCCCGCCTGCCCCCACTCCCTTTTTCTTTGCAGCTGCCTGGTGCCACAGTTCATGTGCAGCAGCCAGCTGAGCGTGACCTCCGGCTACTGCATGCTGGCCAGCAGCGAGGGCGAGGGCCCCAACACGCCCTTTGTCAAGCTGGACGCAATCACGCTGCCCTTCATTTCGGGCGTGCGCATCCCAGCTGCCGCCGCTGCATGAGCGCTGCAGCACGGCCCCGGTCCCACCGTGATAGCCGGCTGAACTGCTGCATGCAACAAAGCGCCCTCTGTGCATTGGGTACCACCCTTCATCCTCCCCTCCGCTGCCGCTCCCCCGCTCCCCCGCTCCCGTCCGCCATGCACATGCGCCCCGCCATTGCGGGACGCCGATTCTTTCCTTGCATTCCTCGCCGCGATCTGTCCCCACCATTGCGCTGATGCGCCCGCACATACCGCCCATTGATACATACCAACGCTGATGCAAAGGTAGAGTTGTAACAACTAGCAGGCTGTGTGAGCGAAGCGCAGAAGCGTGACGCAGAGAACACCGAACAAGTGGTTCACAAAGCACGGTACCATTTATGGCCGCATGCCATCAATGACTGCATTGGTCACCTGGCTGCCAACTGCCGCACCGCTGCTCCAAATGCAGCCCGTGCACCACAACATGCCGCACCAACGAGCAAACTGGGCCTCCTTACTCTGCTGCTGCTGCTGCTGCTGCTGCTGCTGCTGCTGCTGCTGCTGCTGCTGTGCCTGCTGCAGCGACGGCGGCAGCGCCTGTGCTTGGGGCGGTATGTGTGCACTGGCCTGGACAAAATGTTGCTGCTGCGTGGGCGGCGGCTGGTACACCCACTTCGCATCCGTCATGGGAACCTGAGTTGGTGTGGCAGCTGCAGTGCAGGCAGGGCGATGGCAATTGGATGCAGGACAGACGCTTAAGTGGCCGAAGCAACAAGCGCATCAGCCGCATGGCCATTCTTCTCACCAATGCTATAGCCCCACTGCTGGTGTCCCTCTGGCGGTGGCACATAAAGCGGTGGATACAGCGGGGCGGCCTGCTGTGGTGCTGCTGGGTGCCAGCCTGAAGGGTAGCTTGTGTGTGGCGGCGCCGCCCCAGGGGCCGCCGCCCCCGCTGCTGCCGCCGGTGCTGCAGCGCCAGGCGGGTAGGCTGCGTGTACAGGAGGGCGATCAAGCACCGCCCAGCCCGCTGGAGGAGCGGCAGAGGCCGTAAATGGCTGGGTCATTCCGTGCTGCTGAAGGTGCTGCCGCTGGTGGAGGGAGGCAGGCGGTCTGAAAGGCGGCCGTTTCACAGCGGACCTCTCGTTTTCACATCAAAGGCTTGCAACTTCGCAGTGAGTGATGGCATAGGCCGCATCAGAGCAGGCGTTACATGGGCCAGCCAACCGGGCGCCAGCGGGGCAGCAGCAGGCGGCAGGGTGGCAGAGTGTCTGTTCGCATTCCGGCTGCACAGTATGAACTGGGTCAATTGATCGGGCACAGCTGAGGTCTCTCAACGCTTTTCAGCTGGCCGAAGTAGCATAGCACCTAACAGTGCTTCGACAAGAGGCTTGAAAAAAAACTTAACGCGGCATGCATAGGTGGAATGCTTGAGGTGTGGATTGTAGATGGTGCAGGCATTGGGGCGACCAGTGAGGGCTGAGGTTGTAGTGACGCTGGCGCAAGTGCGCTCCCTGAGGCTTGCTGCACAGCGGTCAGGAGGCTCCAAGTGGGCTGTTCACAACACGATAGACGGCCGCAAAGTGAAGCAGGGCTGCATATGAGGCGGAGGAGGCGAGGGAGGGGGGTGCACTTGGTGGCTGGCTTGACAGGTTGCAGGGCCATGCATGCTCAGCACCTATCACACCACCAGCCCTGCATGCCCATGACTGGACAGCACTTCAATTTTATTGCATGGCACATTGCAGAGATTGTGGCCTGTTGCTGAAACCCCACCTGCAATGGTCACCAGCGTGTGGAAAATCTGCAGGGCGGGGAGGGAGCCAGCGGCGGCAAGGGGAGCGCCGTGAGCATGCACAGCAGCCAGGGTTTCTGAACGGTGCACTGGGTTGCCCAGCACGACCCTGCTGGCTGTCTCGTGGACCAGCTTGCAAAGTGATTGTGTTGCAATCCTGACAAGGCAGGCGTCGAATCAGCCAGGCGGCTGGTTTCATGGCAATCCATCCAAAGCACTGCACGGCTCACCTCGTGGTAGCCATACACTTGCGGCACGGGGTCCGGGCGCTTGGCGGCGTACACCAGTGCCCCCAGGCTGTAAACCACGCCTCCGCCCACGATCAACGCCACGTCAGCGTTGGGCAGCACGGCGTTGAAGCGCTGAAGGAAGGGCAGCGCCGCCCAGCCCAGAGCGACGTACCTGGAAGCACAGGGAAGCGGGCGGGTGGCAGGGCGGTATAGCCACAGCATAGGTGAGAGAGCAAATGCAGCTGAGAGTGATCAGTCGCGGGCCCAGGTGCGCAGCTGCTTTGGCTGAGTTCAGCGCTTGCAGATTGGTGCATGCCTCAACAAACGCCATGTGCACCCCCAGCAGCCAGGCTAAGCTGGAACTTTGCCTGACCCTGCTCATCAGCTGTTCAAACACCCCCAGCTCAGCACCAGACAGGCCCGCCACTCACAGGCCTGCTCCAAGGGCCTTGGGCGCGTGTGCAAACAGCATGCACTGCGCGATGCCCGTCAGCGCACCGCCCCACACTATCGACAGCAGCCGAGTGGACTGCACATGTGCAGGGGAAGGAGTGGCGGTATCGTGAGACAGGCGGCTTGGAACACACCGCCCCTCAGCCACCAGCTGGCCGGAGCCGGTTGCATCCAACAGCTCTGCCGAAACAGCATAACCAGCCAGCAGGCGGTGCCGCACCTGCTCTACGGGCAGTGCGACCAGTGCCAGCGGCGTGTTGGTGCCTGTGACAGAGGGTGAGAGAGGAGCAATGGGCACAATGATTGCACGCTGAGCACAATGCAACATTTGAGCAGCGTGGCGCGCGCCGGTGCGCAGCAATGCGGTCCGGGCGGGTGGCAGTGCAGGCAGAGCTCCCATCAACCAAGTAACAGCACAGCAGGGCTCATCTCTATTCCTACCCCCGATCAGCAGGAAGATGGCTGCGTGGCCAAGTGGGCAGCAGCAGCAGCAGCAGCACCAAACTGCAAGCCTCCTACTCCTACCCGCGATCAGCAGGAAGATGGCTGCGTGGTCCAAGCGGCGGAAGAATGCGCGGGCCTTGGGCTGCCACGTGGGGCGGTGGTACAGCGCGGATGCGCCAAACATGGCGGTGGTGCTGCGATGGAGGCACAGCAGGGCGAGGGTGGCAGTGGCTTGCAGGGGCACAGGCAAATGTCCTTCGACTGAGAGCAGACGTGCCGGCAAGACCAGCCATCAAATGCACGCCCACCTGATGGTATAGATGACGCATCCCCAGGCCGCCTTCCGCGTCTGTGCATCCAGCACCAGCATGATGCCCACTCCAAGGGCCACAAACACGGCGTAGTGGTGGATGGCGCCGCGCAGGCGGGCCTTCTGCGGCTGCCCGGCGGGGTCGGCAGGGTCGGCAGCGGCAGTGGCAGGGCCTGCCGCGCGGCGCTGCTGCGCTGTCGACATTCTGGAGGTCGCTTCGATCGCTATCCGCCGGCCCCTGGCACCGCCGAGCTAAGCAACGAAGAGAGAGCTGCCGGTGTGGACGCTTGGCAGCGCTGCAAGCGACGGATAGAATCGCCAGAGCTTGTAGGTATCAGTAGAAGCTCCGATCACCCGCTCCCTGTGCTGACGCTTGCCTGCTGGGAGCCTCCGCCCGGCCCCGCTGCGACGGCGAATCTCGCACGGTTAACAGGGAGTTACATACCCCGTCTGGCATGATGCAAGCACTGCAACCTGTTGATGGTTGGTAAGTGGGTTGCCTGCAAGTGCTCACGGTCACTGCTGTGTACAGGACAGGCTACACAGCGGCGGCAGGGGCATGCCCGGGGTGGAACGGCAGGCGACACGACCTGGGGCGGGCAAGAAGCGCGCCATGCCCACATAGCTGATTGTGCATCCCGGCAGCAGAACCTGCCATTTGCAATAACGGTGCTGTATGCTGTACATTTACTGCACGAATGGGGCACGGATGGATTTGGAAGAGGAGGAATATCGTTTGTGCGGGACCGTACCTGGTGCGGTGTGAGCGGCGGGCGGCGGCGGGCGCCAGCGGCAGCCCGAGGTGAGGGTTCGCCGGCCTCCTCGCTTGTTGTTCACACCTTCCACAAGTCCGTTGGCATTGCTGCAGAGGGCTAGCCCTACTGCATGCAACGCGCGCGCCAAATGAGCGCACCAGAAGGCATGTGAAAAAGGAGGGTGACGGCTGATTGCGGCTTGGTGTATGGCGACCCACTGAGCTATACGTGCGATCACCGGCGGCAAGGCTGTTCGCCTCCAGGTGCGGCGGTCGCCCGCAGCTGGGTGTGCCTTGTGCCCGTCGCGCCGGCTGCCGGAGCAGCAGAAGCAGCGCTTGCACCGCTCTGGCGGTTGCAAAGCAGCAGCAGGTGCACAGCGGGCGGGTACCAAACAACTGAAACCGTCCCGGCTGCTTGGCACCTGTGCTCACTGCCTGCGCTCTCTGCGCTCACAAATGGGCGGCCCCATGTGCCAGCGCCCTGCGTGCAGCAGCTGCGCCTGGGCTGCCGACTCCCGCCGCCGCTCCCGCCGCCTTCTCAGCCACCCACGTGCCCGCCCCTCTTTCGCGGCCCTGCAGGCATGCCACTGAGCTGTTGAGCAGCAACCACGCGGTGTAGGCACACTGCTAGAAACAGCACAACAGCAGCAGCGTGGCAGCCATGGCGCCGGTGCCGCACACGGCGCTGAGCGTCATCGTGCGGGCCGGCCAACCTAGCAGCGACGAGGATGCACCCAGCCAGCCGCCCTCGCCGCTGCTGCGCGACGGCTGCACCCTGCTGGACCCCACACCCACTGCCAGCCGGGGGCCAGCGTCAGCAGTGCCCTCGCCGCCCAATGGGCTGCTGGGCAGCGGCGCCGGGCTGTGCCGCCTGGCCTGCGGGGCCACGGCGGAGGAGAGCGCAGACAGCAAGCGGGTGAGAAAGAGCGGCAGTTATGCTGGTGGCTGCACACTGCAGAGACCTGCTGTCGGAACTGCTTTGCGCTCCTTGCTTTTCGCTGTTGCCGCCCTGTGGATCTTGCAGGTGTGCGCTGCCTTCCCACCAACCCCCGCTGCCTCCCTGCTGCCCTGTGCTACTCTGCCTGTGCAGATGCAGCGCAAGCTGATCGCTGCGCTGTGCCTCGCGTTTGTGTTTATGCTGGTGGAAGTGGCGGGCGGCATCTACGCCCACTCCCTTGCCATGTGAGTGCAGCAGCAGCTGTGCCTCGCTGCCTGTACGTCGCAGCCCCAGCACAGGACTTGCAGCTGTGCTGTGGCTTGTGGCGCCGCATCCTTGCTCTTCTCTGACCGTCCACCTCTCGCACTGCCCTGCAGCATTACTGATGCGGCGCACCTGCTGTCTGATGTGTCTGGATTTGCGGTGGCGGTGCTTGCAGCCATCTGGGCTAACCGGCGCGCCTCGGCGCCCTTCAGCTTCGGCTACCATCGAGTGGAGGTGCGGGCGGGCGGCTAGGATGGGGCGTTGTGACGTGGGCAAGCAGCAGTGGTCGGCAGCTGAGTGTAATATCATGCAAATGTTGGGGGCCCTGGTACCACCGAGTGGAGGTACGAGCAGGCGGCAAGGGCGGGATGCGGTGGTACACAAAGCAGTACCAGCTGGGGCAAAAGCACACTGGCGGACGGTTTTGGCCTCTGCACGCTAGCGTGGCTCACCACACCCTGCTGCCTTACACTTTCCTTGTTCCCTGCCATTTTGTATTTCAGGTGCTGGGTGCCCTGGCCTCTGTGATGATGGTCTGGGTCATCACTCTTAACCTGCTGGCCGAGGCCATCCACCGGCTGATTGAGCCAGAGCCCGTGAACGGCAAAGGTGAGCCGGCTGTTTTCTTCTGAGCTGAGCTTGAGCAGCAGCGCAGACTTAAGCTGGAATCGCCAGCCTTGCAGCTGCCTCAGCTTCAGCATAGACAGTCAGCATTTGATGTGCAAAGCATTATGCCAGCTAGTGCCGCGGCCCAGGGCTTGCATGCTGTAGCACGCCAGCCGCATGGCCGTGGCCTGGTCAGCGCCGCCCGCAACCAGTTCCTCACCCACTATCACTCTGCCCGTCTTCTGTCCCCTGCAGTCATGTTCATCGTGGCAGTGATCGGTGTTGCGTGCAATGCCCTGATGATGCTCATTCTGGGGCATCATCACCACGGCCATGCCTGCTCAGGCCACAGCCATGGTCCTGCCCACGCGCATGCACACCCCGGCGGCTGCGGCAGCGGCAGCGGCGCAGCCTGCGAGCTGGCCGGCGGCGGCAGCGGTAGCAGCGGCCAACCGCACGTGCATGCGCAGGGCTGCTGCGGCGGGCAGCTGCATAGCCGGCACCGGTATGCGGCAGCGCCGGCGGCTGATGTGGAGGCAGGAGAGCGGCTGCCGCTCAGCAGCCATGGCATGCTGCATGCCGCAGAGGAGGAGGCAGATGGCGACTATGTTTTGAGCGCCTTCCTGCCGATCCTGGGGGCGGCAGGGGCGCCGAGCAGCGACGCTGGCGATCCCGACCAGCATGCAAAGCAGGCGCAGCAGCAGCGGCAGTCGAAGCAGCGGGAGCAGCAGCTGGGCGGCAGCGAGGGTGGCGGCGAGGGCGACGCCGCAGCGGCAGCGCTCAAGGGCAGCTCGTGCGGCCACGGCAACATGAACATGCGAGGTGAGGCATTTAAATGGCGTTGATCTGTGATGTGGCGGCATTGCCGAGCAACTGCCGAGCAACAGCAGCTTGCATGTTAAATTGTGCAATCAGGTGGTGATGGACCTTGCTGCCTGCCTGACTGATTCCATTCCATTCCAATGCCCATTCCATTCCATTCAAATGTCCAACGCAGGAGCAATCGTGCACTGCATCGGGGACTTCGTGCAGTCGATCGGGGTTGCGCTGGCGGGCGCGCTCATCTGGTGGCACCAGGTGGGGCTGGGGCGCAGCACGAGCAGCAAGCGCAGCGCGTTATGTGGTACTGGCTGGAAGCAGCAGGCGATGGCAACGGAGGTCATAGGCAGGAGCGAGCTGGGCAGGGTTTACAGGGTTGACATCGCAAGTCAACGCCCCACTGCCGTCCATCCCACTGATTTGTTTGCAGGACGACCCGCGGTGGCACATTGCCGACCCGATCTGCACCTTCCTCTTTGCCATCCTGGTGCGCTGCAGCATAGCGTTTATTTGCAGCTGTGTTGCATCTGCAACACAAGCTTGTGTAGCTGCTGTTGAGATGTCCACCAGTCCCGCTGCCCGTTGCGGGCTACCTTGATTGCACTTTGTTGTTGTGCCTCGCTGCTTCGCGTCGCACCCTTCTCAGCAGCATCACCGTCCACCCATGCCCCCGCCTCCCTGCCTTCCTGCCCAGGTGCTGTGGACCACCAAGGCCATCACCCAGGACATCTTTGCGGTGCTGATGCAGCGCGCCCCGGCGGGCATGGATGTGGAGGGCGTACGCGCCGCCCTGGCGCAGGTGCGAAGCTGGGGGGCGATGGCAGTATGCCCCGTACCACCTCAGGTGGAGCGTGTTGCCATGCTGCGGCCGCAGGCCCCACATGCCTGGCGCGTTGATGTGCGCAGATCCATCAGACAGGCTGCAACGGGGTGTATGTTCGGCGCAATGGGCAGTGAGAAGTGAAGCACCTCCCCTCCTGCTGCAGCTCCGGGGCGTGCAAGCCGTGGAGGACCTGCACGTGTGGTCCCTCACGCCAGGTCAGCTTTCGTGCTTGCATGTTTCTTGGCCACGCAGCCTCTGTAGATGCGTCTGCGTCGTCATAGACCTGCTCACGCCAGCTTCCCTGCCGGTGCTGTGTGCCCATGTTCCTGTTGATCTGATGGTGGATAATCCGCGAGGCAGCCCCGGCAATCCTTTGTGATCTAAGGAGCTGAACAGCTGCTGCTCTTGCCGCGCCAGCTGGCCCAATCACTCACGCCACCCCTCTTGACCCCCTACCTGTCGCTGTGCAGGCATCCCGCTGCTGAGCGCGCACGTCTTGGTTGCCAAGGGCGCCGACGCGGCAGTGGTTGTGAGGGACGTGGAGCGCTTTTGCCGGCAGTCGCTGGGCATTGAGCACACCACCATCCAGCCTGTGCCGGCCGGCCCGGCCGGCAGCAGTAGAGAGCGCCTTGAGAGCGTGTGAAGCAGAAGTATACAAGTGCCGACCCACCTACTAAGCGCAACTGCGCACTCCGTGACGTTGCATACGGAACTGACCGCCCTGCTATTCTGCGTGTACTCCCTTGTCAGTGCTTCCTCTGCACACTGGCTCAGCTCCCCATTACATCTTTTTGCCGCCCGCCCGTCCCATGCCGCTCTCCGTCGGCGCTGCCCTCTGTACCATTTTATGCTGCTTGCCCCCGGCGTTGATATTCACGCCGCGGCATCTGTCTGTAGAACTACACAGTCGTTCTCGTTCTTCCCGTGGAGACAATGGGAGAATGAGCACAAGTTGAGGCGGCTCGACTGGCCATGCTGAGCCACGCGACGGCCTCTGCCGCCGGGCTGGCTGCATCTCCGCCGCTGGCGCAGCGCGGGGCCTGTTGCAGCATTACCTATCCTGCAAGCACCCTCAACAACATTGTCAGCGTCCAGTTGCCCCGCTGCGTGCAGCGAGCGCGCGACCGGAGTTCGGGACCGCTTGTACCCTTCGACAGGCGAGCCGCTGGTCCGCCCACAGTGTGTTTAAGCGATGCCGAAGCCGATTGTAGCGCCAGGATCCCCAGCAAGGACCGAACGCGGCTGCCCCTTTGCGAGCCAGGGCTGGCCTGCAGCGGTGGGCCCTCACACTCACCAAATGCCAGCAGGAGTCACGCAGAGACAATTGCTCTGCCGTTTCCCTCGTCGACCGACCTGCCGCCGCCGCCGCCCAGCTGCCGACCACCCAATGTGCCCCTTGCTCGTGCAGAACTTAGTGTTGCGCACTCGCAATGCGGCGCACTCACGCGCTGCTGCTCCTGCTGCTGATGGGCGGCCTGGCAGCCGTGCAGCCGGCGGCGGCTGCAGGTGAGCGTCTATTGACGGAGGACGCAGCATCCGCTTGCAGCTGCCCCAGCGGCTTCACATGCATCTCAGCCGCTCATCCCGGATCCCAGATCCCCCCCAGGCTCAACCAGTCTCCCTCCTCCTCGCCCTCATCCTCTTCACCCGCCTGCAGTGGGCACGCTGCTGGCGGACCGAGTTATCTTCTCTGGCAAGCTGGCCTCAAGCATGGGCGATTCGTCCTTCAACGGCGGCCGCTTGCCGGACCTAACCGGAGCCGCTGCCGGCGGCGGCGTGGCGGCCACCTTCAATCCCAAGGCGGGCGCCGGCCTGCAGTTTTACTTCTCCGCCGGCGCGGTCGACGCCTCCAAGTATGCGGGTCTGGCGTTCAAGATTGCAGCAGACACGAGCTTTGCAGTGAATGGCGGCGTCACTGTGGGCGTGCAAGTCGCGCCCGGCATACCAAAGGTATGGAGGAGTTGGCTGAAGGAAGCAGCTTATAAGAGAATGAGAATCTGGCCTTTGCGTTGGGAGTGGGCCAGGGCTGCCTGTCTGTGCAATCAGGTTCCCCTGCTACATGGCAGACTCCACACTGCTCACAGCACAGCTCTGCCGCACCACCCGCCGCCCTGCAGGGCGTGCCCCTCCGGACCTACTTGGCCGATGGCAAAGTGGGCCCCGCCTGGCAGGCCGTGTTTGTACCGCTGGCCGACCTGGGCGCCGGTACCGCGCTGTCGCGCACGCTGAGCGTGTACTGGCAGGGCGGGACGGTCCAGCAGCCGCGCATGTACATCCAAGGCGTGACGCTGGCCGCGCTGCCACTGCCTGCGGCCCGCAAACCACCGCCATCACCCTCGCCCTCGCCATCGCCGAAACCGTCACCGTCACCGTCACCATCGCCTTCTCCCGCGCCTGGGCCGCTGCCAACGCACCCCTACTCGCTCTACACCCAAGGCGCCGCCATCAAGTGGAAGAACGGCACGCGGTTCAGCGGGCGCGGCTGCAACGTGCGCTGTTGGTGCTGTTCGGGTGGCTTGCCAGTGGCACAACAGCTGCTCGGCGCCTGCATTGCTTGCACGCTGCTTGCACACATGCACTGGGTCTCGCTGAACTTGGCCATGGCACTGCAACTACGCTTGCTAGCCTGCTAAGCATGAAATGCTCCCATGCGCTGCGCTGCCTGCCGCAGATCCAGGACACCCGGTCCTGCGTGGCGTGCGTGGGCCAGCAGAACGCGAGCGAGGTCATCCGCCGCATGGACTTTGCCATCGCCAGCATGTGAGCTGGCGTTTTGTGTATAGCATCAACAAGTGCGTTTGGGTTTGCCATTACCAGCCGTACAAAGGAGCACACATGCAGTTCTGTGCATCAGTGAACCGAACCTTGGTGCTGGATGGCTTGCAGGGGCGCCCGCATGTTGCGCCTGGACATGGAGACCTACACACTCGATCAGCCACACCATCCAGCTGCGAATTTGAGCGTATCCAGCACTCTGCTGCCTGTTTTGCAGGGGCGCCCGCATGTTTCGCCTCGACATGGAGACGTATGCCGCTGACGACGAGGCGCTGCAGTGGTGCTGGCCCGACTGCAACATGGACTCCAAGTATCTCACAGACCTGGATACCATTCTGACCTGGGTGGCGAGCAAGCACCCAGGTGTGCAGGTGCGGGCTCAGCTTGGGTGGTTGCTAGATGGGTGTGCTGTGCTCGCATGCTGGGTGTGCTGCGCTGTGCACGCCAGGGTGCCTCCCAGTTTGGGGCGGGGGCTGCACTGCGGCACCATGCTTGGCAAGACCAGTGGCAAGCCCAGATGCGGATGGGAAGCAGCAACAATGTGCTGAATGGGAGCTGGCTCTGCCACCACCCCTGCTCGATGCTCGCTGCCCTGCCCTGCAGGTGCTGCTGGCCGCCTGGAACAGCAAGCGCGGCTGGTGAGCAGGGGGGTGAAAGCAGCCGTGCTTGTTCCAGCAGCCGGCTGGTGGCATGAGGCACGGGCAGATCTTGCGGCTGTTGCTGGGCGCCAGCACAGGAGACCACCACCTCTGCGCCTGTGTGCACGTGCCCCACTTCTTGTCAAATCCCCATGCCCTTTGAGCAATTCACATGCACTCCATCCCTTTTATTCTCACCCTGGACGCCCATACGCGACTCCCTACTGTCCGCCCTCCTGGCAGGGGCATGACCGACCTGGAGTGGCCCACCGCGGAAAACTGCATTTCATCAACCCACCAATCGTTTATGGCTCATCGCTTCTGCAAACACCTCTCCTGCAGGGGCATGACCGATCTGGAGTGGCCCACAGCCACGACCAACGCGATGTGGCGCACCGTTGTGACGCGGCTGGGCAAGCACCCGCACGTGTGGTGGGGCGTCAGCAACGAGCCGGAGTACAACTTTGATGGGGCGCAGGATGTGCAGGTGCGGTGGGGCTGTGGAGGCTGGGGTGACGTAGAAAGGCTGATGCAGTTCTTTGCAGCACGATTTGGGCATGCAGGATGCGCAGGTGGGTTACGACTGGGGAGGCTGGGTTGTGAGCTGGAGCGCTTGGTGCAGTCATGCACAGCCCCTGGTGGGTCACAAGCTAGAGTGCAACTGCGGTGGCGGCATGCACCGCACTGCTAGGATGCCGAGCTTCTAGTGCGGGCCACGGGTGGCACGCATCACTGCTGCACAGCCTGTCTTATCCCTGGCTGCTGCAATCCCTATCCGTGCAGGTGTGGCAGGCCATGAACACCGCGGTGGCGGCCATCCGAGCGGCCGAGAAGGATGCGGGGCAGTACCCTCACATCGTCACTGTGCAGGTACACACAAGTGCTTTGGGGGAGTGGCACAGGGCGCCGCGGTTGGGAGGGGCGTGCCGCTGCTGCTGCCGCTGCTGCTGCTGCTGCTGCAAGGCGAGCATCAAGTCAAGGCTTGGATGATACCTGCCCGCTGGCCAGCTCAGCTCACCTTGGGCTGCAACGGCAGCCAGAGCACTAACTTGATTGCACTGCCCCATGCCTGGGCTCCTTCATAATCCCCTGTTTGAAGGGCACCCGCGCCTGGGCGCGCCCGCTTGATTACTATGTGACTCACCCCATCACCGCTGGCGACGGCATCAACGTCGCGTATGAAACACACCCCTGTGAGCTGCACATGGCGGGCTCAGCTGGGCAGCGGACGTGTGTGCATGCGGCCTGCAGGGAGGGTACATGCCAGCACATCGCCCTGCTGCTGCCCAACACCTCCCAACCCGTGCTTGTGCCGTACCGAATGGATGGTGCCCCGCATGCCATGAATATGTGCAGCAGTGCTGATGTGAGCCGCACGGCTAAGATTGTCGCCGTCTCTGCTGCACACCCGCAGCCATTCTGCTGACCATTGTACCGTGCCGCGGCCGGCACCAGTTTGAACCAATACCCAGCTGCCCTCTGCCCTTCCTGCAGACAACCCCCAGGCCGACTTTGCCGCGCTGTGGGTCAACCCCGCCAAGACGCTGCCGGTCCTGATCGGCGAGTTTGGACCCGTGGATGGCTCCATGACGTCAGCGGATGCCGAGAAACTCATGCAGGTGAGGCATGCATGGGGCGAGCCGCGTGCTGCGCTGGGTGCATTTTGAGGCAGATCAGCTGTGCGATGGGCACCGGCAGCTGAGGCACTAATCCATTGAAGCACATGCCTGCCAGTCAGGGCCAGCTGGCCAACCACCCACTGATGCGCACCACCGAACCTGCCCTGCTCTGTTCAACCGCTGCCGCAGACCGCCTTGCACGCCGTATCTAACACCTACCGCCCTGCTGCCTTGACCACCTGCCACCGCAGACCGCCAACTCGCTGGGCATCCCTTGGACGGCCTGGACGCTGCACATGCGCTGCCCGCCCAACCTGCTGCAAGACCTGTCCAATTATGGCTGTGGGGTGGGCATGCCGCTGCGCCTCACGGCCTGGGGCGAGCTGATCAAAAAGTACCTGTGAATGCGCTCGTCTTTTTCTGGTTATGGAGGTGATATCACCCACAGCCTTGAAGCATATACCAGACCTTCATTCTGCCCAAGTGGCGCCGTGCCTGCCACTGTTCTGTACGCACCGTGCTTCTCGCGGGCAACCCTACTCACCCTTGCTCACCCGCACGCTTGTACCATATGCCTGGCCAACTACCCTACATCACCTCCATGCACTCGCCTTCACCATGAGAGCATCCTTCATGCAACACGTCACACCTTTCACCAAGCTGCCTGGACTCGTCTCACGCTCACGTTCACTCATTTTCCCCGTGTCAGTACGAATTTGCACTGTTGCCCACCCATGCTGCCTTTTGCCAGGCGCATCACACAAACACCTTGCATGTAAGAAAAGTGGATGTCAGCATGCACTGGGCGTGAGGGCCTCTGGGCAGGCTGGAAGCTACCGCTCCAGCCGAAGCGCCACTGGGCTTGCTGGCGCCCATGCGCCGGGGCAGGGCCAACCGCCACCTTTGCGCTGTCACGCCCTACACACCTGCATGCATGTACCATATGCCCAGTCAATGCCCTGCCTGTTCACTCCCTGTGCCTTCCTTCATCATCCACAATGTTGACGATGGCCGATGGCGACGATGCACGTGCTGCGGACGGTGGGCAGATCGGTGCGTCATCCCAATGGCCCACTGCGAGCCTCGCAAACTCACCTGCTTGTGCGCCCATCCACTGTCGCAACTGCTCGATGGCGCCCCGCCGGCGCCAGGCCGCCCCCAGCGCCGGGGCTGCGCCAGCCTCGCTCGCCTCGCTGCCGGACGCCCTGCTGGAGCGCATCCTCGGGTTGCTGGGGCAACGTGATAGGTGAATCACGGGCGAAAGGGTGCGCAGCTGCTGGGTATGGATAGGCTGCCGTCAACGCCGCCGGCTATTGCCGCCGGAGCCTTGTGCTTACAGCTGCCCCGGATGTGCTGCTGCAGGCACCACGCGGCGCTCGTCAGCCGGCGGTGGTACGCTGCAGCACACGTGCCTGATGTGCTGCGGAGCATCAGCAGTTACGGCAGCACTCCAGCACGGCTGCCGTCGCTCGCTGCCTGGCTGCTGCGGCACGGGCGGCACATGCAGAGTTTCGGCCTATTCTGCCACAAGGGCAACAGCGATGCCGGGCTATTCGCCTGGGAGCTGTCGGCTTGCCTGGGGGCGCTGGCAACTGCGAGCTCATTGCAGCAGCTCAGGGTACACTTCAATTGCGCAGGCACTGCACTGCGCATCACCTCGTGGTGCGCAGCACTGCGGCAGCTGCAGCAGATCGACCTGACTGCATCCAGCAGTTTTTTGCGCATCAGCAGCAGCCTGGCCGGCCTGGTAGCAGTCACGCGGCTAGAGCTCAGCGGAGATGCCATTATTGTGGGTGCCGAGGCGCAGCTGCCCCCCAATGTGGAGCAGCTTCAGCTGAAGGACAGCGAGAGTGAAGCGCTGCCGCAGCAGGTGAGCCCGCTTGATTGTTGTGAAGTGGATGGCTGGCGGCTAGCTCACTTGTGTACTGCACCAAGGCCTTATGGCATGCAGTTTGGATCCGCTGTTTCAGTCGCCCACCCCCCGCTCCGCCTGTTGCAGCTGTCGGGCCTCACCCGCCTGAGCTGGCTGGTAAGCAGGTTGAGAGTTGCAGCAGCCAGCAATGTGCTGCGGTGAATGCTGGAACACAGCCGCTGCCGTGCACATTTGGTTCCTGCGCGTGTCCTCAACCAGGCACTAAGCAGCACTGACCTGCATATTGACCCACCCGCAGATGCTCTCCTTAGGCTCTTGCGAGCCTGATGGCTATGCAGTTCTGGCGAGCTTGGGTCGGCTGGCGCGCCTTGTGCTGGAGGAAACGAGCCATTTGCCCGCCTGCCTGTCCCAGCTCACAGCGCTCCAGGAGCTGCGCCTGAGGGAAGCGAGTCAGGCCATGCAGCCTGCCGATGCTGCAGCAGCCCTGGACGGCGCGTTGCCACACCTGACTCAGGCAAGATGAGGCACACTATCAAGCAGCTGTGGCGGCTTTGGCAATCGTTGCAAGCAAGCAGCCTGCCTCAAACCCAACCACTGTGAGCTGCCAACGTGCCTGTAGTGCCAGCTAAGCCTGCCCTTGTCCTGCTGCATGCAGCTCACCTCCCTGTGCATGGACGACGATCTGGAACGGTGCCAGCCGCTGCCCGGCCTGGCAGGGCTGGCCCGCCTGCAACGCTGCTGCCTCAGCAGCGCATGGTGGGCAAAGAACTCTGAGGCACCGGCCATGCCCCTGCCGCTCGGCCCCTGGGCTGCCAGCCTGCGCTCGCTGGGAGCCCCCGTGGATGTGCTGGCGCTCAGCACAGAAGTGCTGTCGGCAGCCACTCAGCTGACTTGCTTGGCTGTTCTGGGCGGCAAATTCCAGGAGGACGTTCCAGAAGCGTTTTGGGCGGGGGCACACGAGCACCCCTCATTGCGGCGGCTGCAGATCGATGTCCCTGCGGAGCTGAAGATCCCCGCCGCCACACTGCAGGCCATTTGCAACCTGGCCTGCGAGTGGCCAGAATTGAAGGTCAAAGTTGTGCTGGATGAGGAGGGCACCACGTTTGAAACCGATTTTTTCATTGACTTTGAGCATGTTTGATTTGCATGTGCTTGCCGGTGTCTGCTGTTATCCTGTCTGTTGGCAAGCCTCGCAGAACATTGCCTGCCGTCCTGCCTGCCTGCCATATCGCTAGTCGATTTGTCGGTCATCACGGCGCATTGATGCCATGTAGCATGTCCCTAGTGACAATTGCGAAGTGGGAAACGGTTGCACAAGGTTGTTCATCTTACAGGGCTGTGATGGTTAGGTATGAGAGTGCGCAAGAAGTTGCGTTCCAGTGGTATGCCTGGCGGGTTCGCACTGCCGCTCCCACATTGCCGCCGCTGTTGCTCGTGTCCACCCCTGCGGCTGTGACGTCTGCTCGGCGTGCCTTTCTTCGTGTCAAATTATTGAGATAAATCTTCGTCCAGGGAGGGGTTAAAGGCAGGCATGGTTGCCTTCTGCTACCAGCCAGCCTGCACCGGGAGAGGCGGCCTTGCTGGCCTTGCTGGCGCCCATGGGGCAAGGGCGGGGGCCGCCAAAATCTGGCGCGCCTCCGCTTGCACAAAGCCGTCGCACTCTGGATTGGTGTAGTAGCGCTGCAGGCCGCAGGAAGTTGGTTGCAGGGCGGTGACGCGAAGCCCTTGCGAGACCGCAGGTGCGCGGCCCCCGCCACGCTGCTCACAGTGCCTTCAGCTGCGGCTGCGAAAGCCTGAGCAGCGCCGCCCGCCTGATGCCACCACCCGCCGCTGCCGCCGACCGCTCACGGCTGCTGCCGCAGCTGCGTACTCAGGTCGGGGGCGCCATTAACATCCACCAGCGCCTCTCACCCTCACAGATACAACCCACGCACGGAAGTCTGCACCATGGGCAACATTGTGTCGTTCAGCAGCCCCTCCTCGGAGGCCACCAACTTCCACCAGCTGTCGGCGCTGGACATCGACAAGCAGCCCGTGGACTTTGCCAGCCTGGCCGGCAAGGTGGGTTGATGGCGGATGGGAAACTGGGCTGCTGCTGTGCGGGTATGCTCAAGATGCCAGGCGGCAAGGGGCGCCGGTGGGCGCAGCAGCTGGGGGCATTGCAAGCCGGTGAGCCGAGAGGGTGCCCCCAGCTGTCCGCACCGCCACAGCGCATCGCCTGCCGCCTGTCCCTGCTGCTCCACCGCAAGTTGTGCTGGTGTCCAACGTCGCAGATCTCAAAATCAAAGCAGTGCTCAAAGCAGCAGGTCATGCACACTCAGCACCACTTGCTTGCTTGCCCCACCTGCAGGTTGTGCTGGTGTCCAACGTCGCCTCCAACTGAGGTCAATATTGTCACACATCCGCATGCCTACCACCTTCCCCTGCTGCCCACCGCAGGTTGTGCTGGTGTCCAACGTCGCCTCCAAATGAGGCCTGACAGCCGCAAACTACCGTGACTTTGCGGCGCTGAAAGAAAAGTATGGCGACAAGGGCCTGGTCATCATGGCCTTCCCCTGCAACCAGGTGGGCAGGAAAACAACACAATTGTGCACTAGCTGTGGGGGCACTAGCTGCAGCAGCAGCTGCCGCACTGGACGGGCTGGCATGGCATGCTTGCCGTGCTTCTCCCTGCTGCGGTGCACGCATCTGGCGTTCACCTGCACCCGCTCTAACCTTGTGCAACCCATAGCCTTAATGCTGCTTTCGATTCCAATCCAACTTCTTCGGCCCCACAGTTTGGCTTGCAGGAGCCGGGCACCAACGAAGAGATCGCTGCTGGAATCCGACTCCTATTGCTTTTGATTCCACCACTGCTGCTGCGCCTGTATTGCGCAGTTTGGCTTCCAGGAGCCGGGCACCAACGAGGAGATCAAGAAGTTTGCCGCCGACCGCGGCTTCACGGGTGGGCGGCGCACCTTGGCTTCTGCTGGCACTGCAAAATCTCTGTGTGCCATCCGCTCTGCCTGCTGCCGCGATGCTGGTAGACATGGTGCCCAATGGTTGATGCACTGAGGGTTTGCCAAACTCTTGCGGCTCTGGCCAACCCACTGCCACAGGCGAGGGCACGAAGCTGATGGACAAGGTGAAGGTCAACGGCTCGGGCGCCTCCCCCGTCTTCCAGTTCCTCAAGGTGCGATGGATGCTAGCAGGCTGGCTGCAGTTTGGAAGTGGACTGTTGGGCGATCAACGATTGCTGTTGGCGCGCCGCCTGCAGCCGCCGCGGGCTGTACATCCTCATAGCCGCACTGGCCGCTTATTTTCGTGCTGCTTCAGCCGGCCTCCCCCTGCTCACAACCTGCTCCTCCCCCGCACCTGCAGGTGGCCTCTGGCGACACTGGCCCAATCGGATGGAACTTTGGTGCGACATGAGGGGAGACTTTGTGGCTCTATGGTTCCATGCGTCCTGGGCACTGCTGCCGAGAGCTGGGCTGCGGTGTTGCTAGCTACCTTGCCAGCCCGGTGGCTGCATGCCCTGCCCATGCATCGCTCCCAATGGCATCTGCTCACCTGTCCACACCAGCGCACCCACGCAACCCCTTGCATCCACTGCAGCCAAGTTCCTGGTCCGCAAGGATGGCACCGTGTACGGCCGGTGGGTGCAGCGAAGAACACCAGTAATGGCTGTTGTCGGCATGCCCCGCGTGCAGTGGCAGATGTGTGCTGCTGAAAAGCGCCACAGCGAGGCAGGTCAAGGGGCATGCTGTGGTGTCCCTCCGCTGTGTCGCCCAGCTCGTCTCTTTCCCACGCTGTGCAGGTTTGGCGTGCGCACGCTGCCCAGCGAGCTGGTGCCCCAGATTGAGGAGTGCCTGAAGCTGGAGCAGTAGAGCGCTGAATCAGCACGCCTGCTGCACGCGCAGCCGAGCCGGCGCATGGCAGCCGGTCGGCAATCCGCCCAGCGTTGCTGTAGCAGATGCACAGCCCTATTAGTCAGGCAGGCCGGCAGCGGTCCGTGTTGCGCGCCATGCAGCTTTATGACGGGCGGTGGGGCAAACAGCCGTGCGCTGTGCCCGCTGCCCCGACCCGCTGCATCCGCGCCCACTCGTGGCCCGCTGCCGCCCTGCCTGTGAGCGTCCCGCCCAGCCCCTATATAGGTGGCTGGGCTTGAGTTTATACAGAATGCCTTGCAAAGCTATTCAGTGCAAGCATATACTGTAAACAATGTAGTTGAGGCGCAGATGGGGTGTGTGAGATAGCGGGAGACGGTTGGACGAATGGCCAGTGAGCTGAGCTCTTCAGCTGCTGCTGCTGCTGCTGCGCCGTGACGGCCGCCGCGGCTGCTGCAGCATTGCAGCCAGCTCAAACCCACTCAAGTCAGGCGTACCTACCCCTTGCTACATAGGTCGACAGACATTTTGTGCGTAACGAGCCAGTGAATGCGCCTGAGCCGCTGCCGCCGCCGCCGCCATTTCGGGCTCAGCGTCGCGCCGCCATCCAGGCCCACCGCGGCGCGTGGCACTACCTCCACTGCCCTTGTTATTGCACTGCAGCCACCCGCAGCCCTCGCGCGCTCGTAACACCGCGCCCGAGGCACACCCTTGACGGCCCACCGCGTGCAGCCATGTTCTCGCCAGTGCTAGGCTTCATAACTCAGGAACAGTCCAGTCTCCGTCGCTGGAACCTGCTAGCGAGCCTGCTGCTCCTCCGCGGCAAGGGGCGGCACTCGGGCGCCGAAGGGAGCGGCTAGGCGGGCTTGCAGCCGCCTTCAGTAACATCCAGACACAGAGAACAGGCCGACGAAGCTTGCATTGTGGCGAATGCAGCGTCGCAGGCGGCGGGTGCCCACCGCCGGCGCTGGCGCCGCCGCCGCCGCCCGGCAAGACGGCCTCCAGCGCGGCAACGACAGCCAGGAGCAGTGTCAAGCTTACATTGCGGCGATGAAGTGACAGCCCTGGCAAGTGCAGTGGCCGCCACACTGCTGTCAAGCAGCTCAGGGGCCGGGGCCGCCTGACCGTCCACACCGGCATCACCACACCGCCATCACTGCTAGCTGAGGTGTGCTTGGCTGGCACGCGCAACGCACATGCTGCATAGTGTGCGTGCACAAGTGTGTTTGAGCGCTGCATGGTGCATTCCAAGCGGCTGCGCCTGCGACTGCTCATCCGCTCCCTTCCCTCCCGCCCTTGCACGCAGGCTGCAACGCCCACAGCAGCTGTGCATGAGCAGTGAAACGGCTGGGATGCAAAGCCGTGTGGGCAGCTCCGATACGCTCACGGCAAGGCTGGCGCAGTAAGCGGCGGCAGGTGTGCGATACGGAAGCGGCAAGCGCGGCAGGATCGCGGTGGCGGCAGGGGGCAAAGACGGCGAGGCTGGAGGCAGATGGCGAGCAAGGATTCGAATGCAGCCAGTGGCTTGTCAAGTGAGCGCACTCAATGTGCGGCCGGGTGCTTCTGTAACACTGCCCAACAGCTTCTGTGCATCTATCGAAGACGGGCTTGTTGGCCGAGGCTGTGGCTTGCAGCGCAGGGGGGGCATGCAGCGGTGGTCGGAGGCAGGCAGAAGGGGGCAGAGTGGGGCAGAAGCCTGCCCCAAGACGGCAAAGCAGCTCCGCAAAGTTGGCTGCCTGGATTTTCTGAAGCAGTAGCGGAGCTGCCCGCATTGTGAGGTTTGTCGGGGCAGCTGTTCCCCAGTTGCTGAAGGTTAATCTGTGTGCCGTGGGCAGCGACCAGCACGGCGCCGGCGGCGCGGCGCCGGCCAACAGGCGGGGCGGCTTGCAAGGGCCCTGGCCGTTTGTAATTGCTCCGGGCGCAATCCGTGGCATTTCAGAGGCTCGAAAGCGCTGCGAGCGGGACGCTCACCTGAGCAATGCGCGACGAGGCCTGCCGATTGCTAAACCCCCTGCTGGGCTCGCCCACATGCCACAAAACACCCCAAGGCTCTCTTGGGGGCACGCATCGTCCACACCCACATCCATCCGCGGTAGGGGTGGGCCGCCCCGTCGCGCCTGCCCGAGGAGGCCAAGGACTATGGCCCAGGCGCTTGGGTTTAGCGCCGGCCAGTTGCAACAGCTGATTAGCGAGGTGCAGCGGCAGCACGAGCAGCAGCAGGGCCAGCAGCAAGGCGGGGAGGCCGCCGCAGCCAAGCGGCCGCGCCTCGACGACGCACCGCCTTCAGATGTGCTCACCTTGCTGGATGCCGCCGGTGAGGCAGCTGCTGCAGGGGACTGGCAATCCAACCAAAGGGACGGGCTGGCTCTCTCGGACTGCTCTGCTTGCTGCAGCGCTGTTGTTGTGATATGCCAGCTGGCATCGTGTGCCGCGCCCAGGGGAGGCAAAGCCCGCCCGCCTCCCGCCTCGCAGCGGGGCCCAGCTCGGGCGCTGCTCGCAGTTATCACTTGGATCAAGGCTGCAGCCCGCCTTGGAGCTCAGTTTCAGCAGTTTTTCAACTGCATGCATGTCTCGACCCTCGGTGTTGGCTCCCCTGGTGAACCTGCTGCCCACCCCCTCCCCCTATCAACCGCAGCCGCCTGCCTGCCAGCGCTGATGCCCCTGGCATCGCTCCCGCTCCTGCCGCTGCACCCCAGCGGCAGCGGATCCGCAATCCTGTCGGCAGGCAGCGGCAACGTAGGCGGAGGCCACGCGTTCCTGCCTTCAACCGCAGCAGCCGCAGCCGCCCAGGACCAGCGGCAGCAGGCGCAGCAACAAGCTCAGCAGCAGCCGCAGGCGCAGCAGCAGCAGCAGCAGCCGCAGGCGGCAGCGCCACTGCCGCCAGCCATGCCCCCTGGCATGAATGTCAGTGGGCCGGAGCTGTTGCTGGCAGCCCTGCAGCACCACCAGCAGCAGGAGGCGGGGCTGCCAGCGCAGCTGATGCAGCACCACTTGCAGGTGGGCGGCAGCGGGCACAGCGGGAACAGCGGGGACGGGTCTGAAGATTCAGCAGAGGACGATGGCAGCGCCGGGGCGCAGGCGGGTGCACGCTCGCACGCAAGTGCGCGGCAGCCTGCTGCGGGGCGGCGCAGCAGTGAGGACAAGGCGACCGCGAACAAGGAGAAGAACCGAAGGGCGCAGCAGCGCTTCAGGTGGGGATGGTGCTTGGCATTAAGCATAGTGGAGGCTCGCTTGGTCTGGTCACTAGGGGCTGACCGCTCAGTGCCAGGCTCTGCAGCGGCAGGCAGCAAATGCATGTGACCGACCAGTTGGTCGGACAGCAAGCCAGCGGCGTTGAGTGCACGTGACATGACTGCAACGCTCCCACGCTCATGCTCCTTGCGTCCTTCCCCCCTGCCATGTGATCTGTTTGTTGGGCATCAAATTGACCAGCGCTCCCGTGCTGGCGTTTGCCCACCCTGCCCTGCAGGCTGCGGCAGAAGGAAAAGGTGGCCTGGCTGGAATCAGAGGTGCAGCGCCTTCGCGCCCTGCTCTCCTCCCACGGCATAGACCCATCCCCAACTGCACCGCCGCCCGCGGGCCTCCGCGCTGCGCCCGCTGAGCCGGCCTGCGCTGCGGCTGCCATGGCGCCAGCGGTGCCGCTGGCGGCGCCAGCACTGGCACCCACGCTGGTGCCGCTGCTGCAGGTGGCGGCGCTGCAGAGCACCGCGCCCATCGCCCCCTCAACAGAGCAGGTGTGAAGGGGGGATGGCGGGTTCGCAGCTGCGCGCACTGCGCATGCATCTTCCGTCTTGCTTGCCTGCTGTGCTCGCTGGAAAGCACTATACTGTAATCTCCCACAAAATGTTTCACAAACGGTGCAGATGTACGAGGAGGTGGAGCAGATCCTGGAGGCCTGCCCCTGCTCACCCAGATGCGCTGCCAATTCCCCAAAACTGCCCTCAACCATCAAAAAATTTCCTTCCAATGCAGATGTATGAGGAGGTGGAGCAGATCCTGGAGGCCTGCGCCCCCGCCATCCCCAGCGGCCTGGCCATCGCTTACCTCATGGTACGCTCAACACTGCTTGCTGCTGCCCTCTTGGGGGTGCTTCTGGTTGTTCAGCACTAGTTAGAATGCCGCCCTGAGTGCTGAGTGATCGCGCCTTTGCACAGTGGCCAGTGATGTTCGGCACTGCTGCTCCTTGCAATCTTGCTGTGGCTGTCCATGCGGGGTGCCCATGTGTATCTCCTGCCCGCCTTAATTTCCGCCTGCAGGCGTGGCAGCGTGCAGACGGCGACACAAAGCGCTGCCAATATCGCTCCTTGCGAAAGCGGAGCGACAGCGGGCGCACAGCAGAGATTGCCATGTGCGTCAAGCTCTGGCTGAGCGCCGCGGCGGCCACGCTGCTGCCGCAGCAGGCGCAGCAGGCTCAGCAGGTGCTGCTGCCGCAGCAAGCCGTGCAGCTGGCCGCGCAGCAGACTCAGCAGGCTCAGCAGGTGGATCTGTCACCTGAGCAGGCGCAGCAGGCGCAGCAGCCCAAGGCGCTGCTAGCTGCTGTGCCCATCAAGCATGAATGATGCAGCGGTGGCATGCCGCTCCTTGCAAGCCACCCAAGAACAAATGCGCCGCATACTCTCTTTTCCTCTTTCGTTCCACATTTCCTTTGATTTTTTCGGCCACGTGCCTGCCTCCCCGTTTTTCCAGCGTACAGCACTGGCCCCTGCCGCCCCATTTTCCCCATTCATCCTCAAGCGAAAGGAGGCCTGCTCACGTGGCTCGCCTGGTGCATAATGCCCTGGCAAAGCTCGAGTCTCTGGCGGCCCCATCCATTTTTCAGCATTTGAAGTGCTCCCGTTGGGGTAGCTGCCCTATGCCCCCTGCGGCCGCTCTACCAATTCAGCCGCAGGTCCTGTCTGCATTGCTCCGGGGAAGTCTCGTCCCTCCCCGCCTGCATGCTACCTGCCGCCTCCCTCCGCTGCTGCCGGCGCGCGCTGCCCCGCCCCGCCCTCTACCACAGCTGCGTACGTACTGCCATGCCGTTTCTGGCTCCCTATTCCATACCTCCCGATTGCTCCTCCCCTGCCTGTGCAAGCCCTGTACTCTCGCCACGTGAGGGATGGCTCCAACCGCCTTTTTCAGTCCCTCCCGCCGCGGCGGCGGTACCGCACCCCCTGGCCGCCGCCCGGTGTCTCCCCTGCCTTTTGCCTGCTGTGCACTACTGCGCGTCACCCGTCCTGTCCTGGCCAATGCATGCTGTGTAACCAGACACATACCCTTCAGGGCGACCAGGCGCGGTCGGGGAGTGCGGCGGCGGCCACTGAACGTCAGCTGCCTGGCCAACCCACGCTTAAACACTGCGTCGCATCGCCCATGCAAGAAGCTCCGTCCATGCTCTGCCATACGTGCTGCGTCTGCCTGTTGCTGCCGAATGAAAGGAAGTTACAAGCACATTCCCCAAGCTGCATGCGAGCGGGCACACGATCGGCAGAATCAAGCAAAGGCAGACAAAATGAACGCTCACGTGAACTAGCTGGATACAGGCAGCTAGCTGTCGACTGGTTGGTTCGATTCGGTTGCAAGGGCAGGGCCGCCGGCACATGCGCCGAGCCTGCCATGTTAGAAAGCGCTGAAAAGCGTGCAAGGGAGAGGAGAGGAGGCGGCCGCCGTCGAACAAAAACTTGCAAGGGGCGGCCGGCTCGGCTAGAAGCGGCATCTAGCGTCGGTCTGTGTGTATGTAGGTACAACATTTTTTGGGTTTAGTAAGGGAGGCAGTTGCTCGGTTCGCTGGCTGGCTCAAAGTGAATCCAGGGAGCAAGGCCGCATGCCACGGGGCGTGGGACAACTTTCAGAGGGCAGGAGACAAGCCAGGTGCAGTGTAAGGAGGGACGTGGGAATCGCGACAGATGAGTAAAACCAAAGGGGGCCCAGGCAGGGCGCAGTATCGCTCCCCACCCGGCAGCCGAGCATGGGCAGGCGGCAGTGTTGCAATGCCACTGCCCACGCTCGGCAATGGCTGCCTGCCCAAAGCGCCGGCACATGCCGGCGGCTGCGTGGGCGGGCAGCGCGGGGATTTGGGTGTGCGGCTGTGCTGGCGGCCGGGGGCTGATCTCTCAGCGCTCACAGCCGCCGCACAGCCAGAGGTTCGTTCACAGGACGCTGGGTGCCCCAGAGGGGCGGCTCAGCCGCTCGCTGGCTGGCCGGATGGGTTGTTGCTACAGTCTCAGCCACCCAGCTGCGCGACTGCTGCCGTGCCTCACAGGGCACCGAGCGTCCAGGGCGCCACGGTTTCGCCGGCCGTGCGTGCGGGTGCTGCCAGGCGCGCGGCAGCCTGCTGGCCGGCGTTCTTAGGCAGCTGCTCAGGGCCAGACGCAGGGGGAGATGCCCCACTTCAGGTACGGCCAGGTCTTGCAGACGGTGCCTGCAACAGAGGAGGAGCAGAGCAGAGGGGTGATGAAGTTGGGAGGGGTGGCAGCAAAGTCACGGGCAATGCGTCCGACGGAGTCCGACGGAGTCCGTGTCCAGCCAGCGGCGCCAGTTGCCCAGGCAAGAGTGGAGCAGACTCCTGACTGGCCCCAGTTGGATTCCTCAGCCCCCCTTGAGCTCACCCTTGGCGCAGCGCATGACCTTGTTGGCCAGGCAGAAGTTGTGGCTGCGCAGCGGAAGGAGGAAAACGTGGCATTGTGAGGATTGAGGAGGGACGCGTACGCATCAGATTGCCTGTGTGGTCATGGTTCCAAAAAGAGCTCCTCCCTGCCCCGCCTGCAATGGCGTTGCACTTGCCTCGTCACCCCACCACTGAGCTGCCGCCCCCACGCCTCCCATACAAAGCATGCCAGCTGGCGCATCTGGCTTTGGTCACCAGAGCACCCTTCCATGCTAGTTTGCCAGGCCAAAACGAACTCACCCGTCCACGCAGTGGTAGTTTGCCTTGTGGCACCGCTTGCTGGTGGTCTTGTGGCAGCCATGCTTGCCCTCGCAGTCGGCTGCAGGCCAGGGCAGCAGGAGAGCTTTGTAAAAGTCGCTGGATTGTTCTGCGTCTTGAGGCCTACTGCTGCCCGCAGCAGTGGTGTTCCTTTGCCAGGTGGCAATCAGTGGGCAGTGCAAAATGCGGTGCCATTTCGCCACAACTTGTTTTTCGCCGCTCACCGTGGCGGTAATCGGTCTTGGTCTTGCCGCACTCCTTGCCGCACTTGCTGGGCTTCTCCTGCAAGGGTCAAGTAACATGGGAAGATGAAGGCGTGATGCAGGCGTGGCAGCTTGGCTGGCTGGCCAGCTTCAAGCAGCGCTACTCCCTCTCTGGCTTCTGAGCGCCCGGTAAAGTACGCTCAGTCCGCTTGCGGGTGAAGGGCCAACAGGCAGGATGTGTTGCAGCACAACCGGAGGGCACCAGCAAGTTTATCGACCTCAACCCCCTCACACCTGGGGCTTGGGCTTAGGCTTGTGGGAGGAGGAAGAAGTGGAAGACGAGCCAGAGATCTGCACAATGGCGGTTTGAACGAACCAGGTGTTTTGTGAGGATGGCAAGGGGTTGGGCACAAGCGGCCGAGTGGCGGCGATGCATGTCACAAGCTGGCATGCCAGCAGCATGTGCGCATGCAGGCTTTGCAAGCCCAAAGCCGAGGACGGACAGGCAGGCAAGTGGCCGCAGACGGCAACCAAGAACACTCACGCAGGGGGAGACGTCCGCACGCCTGGACTCAGGCTGCAAGGGGGGCACAGGAGGTAAAACATTGGCGGGCTCGGTGGCAAGGATAGGTTGGGACGGGATGGAGTTGGAGCGCATTGATGGCATACTTGTATGGGGCGGGAAGCAGGGCAGGGTGGGCTGCCCACGAGCGCAGCTGGGGCAACGGCCCAGGGGGAGGCAGCTCTCAAGGCAGTCGAAGCTGTTGTTGGTGGCAGTCTGCTTTGCCCTGCTGGTGGCTGGTGTGCTCAGGCAGGGCGCTCAACACAGCCGGACTCTTGCGGTGCTCACCTGGGTCTTGCACCGTGTGCCGTCCGCGCAGCGCATCACAGTGTTGCCCTGCGGGGGCGGACGATGTTCCAGTATTCGAGCCCAGGGTGCGCAGCGCATTCGCGCGACTGGTAGGCTGTGGCGGTGGCGGGCAAGCACAGGTGCAGTGCACAGCTGTGGATGCTGCCAGAGGTGCGGTACGCTAGCTGGGAGCTCTAGAGCTCGGAAGCTGCCCCTTAGAGCCTCACCAGGCAGAAGTTGTGGCTGTCCACGCACACCTGCAGGGAAAATTGCACGGGAGGTGTCGCTGCATGAGTGCCAGGCACAGCCCTAGCAAGGCTGGAGTGGCAGGCGGTACAGGAGGCGAGGGGCCGCCTTCTGCCCTGATTGCGATCCGGAAGCGCCTCCCCGCCAGGGCGCCGGGCGGCAACTGTGCGCAAGCAGTTTCCCGTTGTGTTACCCACATAGTTGTCGAGGTGGCACTTGTCGTTGCCCCAGTTCAGGGCGCGCGAGCTGGCTGCGGAGGCAGCCGCGCAACAGGCCAGGAGGATGGCGAGGTGGAGGGCCTGTGCAAGGGTGGGAAAGGCGGCAAATCAGTGGAAATCCGGGTGGCGGTGGTCGCAGCCACCGCGTGGGTGGATTCGCGGCCAGCAGCACAGCGGCAGTGGGTGGCTGGGGCGTGGAGGGGGTGGGCCAGTAGGGCCTCAGAAAGGGTGAGGCAGCCCGCGCAAGGTGTGGCGCAAGGGGCAGGCGCGGGCGCAGGTGCCGCCTCCCCGCCGGCCGGCGACCGGCGGCGGGTTGGCTGCTGCCGCCTTCCAGGCCACAGCGACATCCGCCCGCCGCCTGCAAGCGATCGTGCAGGCAGAATTGGGCCGGGGGCGGGCGGTCTCACCTTCATTCTTGCGAGCGAGTGCGGAGGTGGGTGGGTGGGAGGGGGCGATGTGCTCCTGCGGGGTCGCCGACGATTAGAAAAGATGCGGGGGAGGGCCGATCAGTGCCGAGGATTGCCAAAGAGTGAAGAAGTGAGCTCTGGAGTGCCACAGGCCCACCTTAAACCATGGGTGCATGGGGGGACGCGGGCGAGCGCGTTAATAACCCACCCCGCCGCGGCACAATTGAGCACCTGCCATTGATCGGGAGCGCTGAGGGCAGGCGGAGGCGCTGCCGGCTGACCCCACACCCAGCTCCTCGCCGGGCGGCGGTTAAGAGCCCTCCCCCTTGCTTCCTTGCATCGCGGTGTACCCATGGGGATTGCTGGCTGTCCCATTGCAACTGGCCCCCAAATGCATCACCTCAATATGTGTATGCAAAGCGCAGGGAGGGGTTGATTGACTCGGTGGCAAAGCGCAGGGAGGGGTTGATTGACTCGGTGGCGCGGTCAGCTAGGCGCGGCGCGCGTGCCCATACAGTGCTTCCTTGCATGTGGGGCTACTCGCCGCACGCATGCCGCCAGGCTGGAAGGAACTGGCAGAGCATAAATTGAAGTAGGCGGAATCTATGTCACAGCCACAGACGCCCAGCGCTCCAGAGAGGCCTGGCATGCCTGAGAAACCAGTTCCACGCCCAGTTGTGGCGAGTACCGCCAGCTCCGTATGGACACACCAGTGCTGTGCACCATCCTGTTTGAGAGCTTGAGCAGATGGTCAAACTTGTATCTCGTGACAACTGTGGTTGCAGGCTGCATGCAGGTCCGTTTGGAAGGCTGAATTGAACGTGGCGGCGGCAGCCGCAGTGGCGAATTGGCGGCGGCAGCAGCACTAAGTGCGAGGGACAGCAGGCCGCAGGGCGGCTTGATGCCTGCAACAGCTGATATGACAGCAGGTTCCCTGGAACGGCGTGTGGCCTGCAACAGTGGAAGGCTGGCAACTTGTTTCACGAAGCCCCCAAGCGGCGCATGCTTGGGCGGCCGCCGCGCTGGGCGGCGGGGGCCGTCGAGTCGAGCCTCTGCGCTTCTCGCCTTGATCCCGCTTGCAACGCACACAGATCGTAGTCTGTGATCCCTGAAGGGGAGCCATGCAGCGATAGAGCGCAGGCAGGAAGGAGCCCCAAGCCCAGCCCGCAGCGATGCAGAAGGGCGAGCAGCACCCGTTCGCGTCGCTGCTGCGCAAATGCGATGCCTTCCCCAAGCAGGTGGGCCGGCCGGACGCTTCCTGCAAGGAGCCGAGGCGCCGCGCTCGCTCCTGGGGCCTGTCACGCCTGCACCGGCTGCTCCATAGACTCGGCACATCGATGCGGAGCGTGCCTGCCTTGTTCCGGCCACCCCGCGCTGCCGCCGCCGCCGCCTGCTTGCTTTGCCGAGCGCCGACGGCAGCAGCAGTGCACTCTTGATTGGAAGCCCGCCTTCTTGCCATTTTCAACACACAGCGCGAGGAGGCGGCGGAGTTCTTCAACCGCACATCAGCGGGTGGAGCCATCACGCTGGTGGCCTCCCTCTTCATGGCGCTGCTGTTCTTTTCCGAGCTGCGTGAGTTGAACACTCTGATGCTGATGCTGCGCGAGTTGCGATGATGCTAATGCTTCCCGTAGCGCCATGCGTGGCTCACTTGACGTGCTGCTGGCGCATGCTGGCATGGCGCGCCCATTCGCCCAGGCTGCTGATCGCGTTCCCTTGTCATCCACAAGCCCCCAAGCCGCTCATCGGTCTGTGCCTCCCCCCGCAGGGCTGTTCACGCGCGTGAACACCGTGAACGAACTGAGCGTGGACACGAGCCGGGGGGAGATGCTGGCAATCCATGTGCGCTCTTTGTGCTGCAGTATGAGGCAGCATGATAGTCCTTGCTAGGATTTTGGATCGCACAGCTTGCGTGTCTGCTGCCTGCAGCTGCTCGTTGCCGATGCTGAGCATCTGCGTGTGTTGCCGCTTACCGCATGTGCCACGCTGTTGCAGCTGGTTGTGTGGCTGCCGCAACGCAGGGGCACATCGCTGCAGCAATGCAGGGGCACAGCTGCGCTTGCACATGCCCAGCGCTGCCTCTCAATCGCTGTTTTGTGCAAAGGCTGCTGCAATGCGCAACCTGCTGCTCCTCACAAAGCAGCTGCCGCTGCTGCTGCTGATGCCGCCCACTTGCAGTTTGACGTCACATTCCCGCGCATGCCCTGTGCCTGGCTGAGCGTGGATGCGATGGACATCAGCGGGGAGGTGCAGCTGGAGGTGCGCTTGCTGGCGCTGAGTTGGAGTTTGTGCGTACTATGGTGGTTTGCAAAGTACCCCTGGCTGGAGCGTGGATGCCATGACAATGGCGGGGAGCCGCAGGGCAACCTGTCTGTGATTCTGGGGCACACCACTGCATCCTGTCTGTCTGCAGGTGGATCACGATGTTTACAAGCGGCGGCTAGCATCGGATGGCACGCCGCTGGACGAAGGTGCGCCTGCTGGTCTGCACTGCCGCACAAACTGAGTGGCGGCAGCAGCAGCAAGCTGCTGTGCATGGCATAGCATGTGGCGCAGCAGCCCTTGCTTCTGCAGAGCGTTGCAGGCAGCAGGTGATCAGCCCAGCAGATGAAGGCAGGCGCATCGCTGACGCACATCCAGCAGGTGCATGGCCGGTGCACGGCCGGTTCACGGCTGGCCAGCTCATCTGCCCAGCACGGGTTGCTGTGCCTCCCCGGCCTGCCCTCTATTTGCAGGGACTAAGGGCAAGGTTGGACCGTCCGACCAGCCGGTTGCCACGCAGAACGGCAGGGCGCTAGCTGAGGACAAGCAGAAAGACCCCAACTACTGCGGCAGCTGCTACGGCGCGCAGTCGCGGGAGGGGCAGTGCTGCAATACGTGTGCCGAGGTGCGTGCAGGCAGCTGCCGGGGGCTTTGTTTTTTGAAGGGAGAGGCTGGGCAGCAGGAGGGGCGGATGCAGGCAAGGCGAGACCCCATGCTTGGGTAGCAGTGACATTGATGCATGAAGCATCTTGCATCCCACCCTGCAGGTTCGCGAGGCGTATCGCTCCAAGGGCTGGGCGCTGTTGGATGTTGAGAAGATTGAGCAGTGCCACCACGAGGGGTGAGCTGAGCAACGTGAGGGTTGTTGCCTGCATGATTGCCTGCCCCTCATTAGTTGAGGAGTGCCACCGCGAGGGGTGAGCGAAGGGAAGGTTGTTGCCTTCCTGCCATGCGCATGCCTTCCTCCTGCCTCCTGCCTGCTGGAATGGACTCAGCAGTGCCAACAGTGGTTCCTGTGGGACCACAAACCAGGCTATCATTCCTGCACTGCGCTAGCACATTCACATTGGCACTGGCACACGATCGACCTGCAGGTACAAGGAGGAGATTGATGCGCAGGCGGGCGAGGGCTGCCACATGTGGGGCGACCTGCACATCAACAAGGCAAGGCTGGCAGCTGCTTGTGATGCTATGTCGTTGCAGTTGGTGATGTGGTCAGTAACTCGCTTTGGCTGCACATCAACAAGGCAAGGCCGCAGCCTTGTTTGTGTCCACTGCTGCGGGCGATAGCAGGTAGTGCATCATTGCGACATGAACTGCAATGCATCACCATCGCGCCGCTCTGCATTTCTCACGTGCTGACTACCCCTGCACTGCCTCCTGCACCGTTCTTTGTCCGCAGGTGGCGGGCAACTTCCACTTTGCCCCCGGGCGCAGCTACCAGCAGGGGTCGATGCACATCCACGACCTGTGAGGGGGCAGGCTTTATGTTTGGTTATGGTTTTATATGTTTGGTTATTGGCTTAATCAGTATACCAGCTTGTTGTGGTGTTGGGCCCTCCTGCGCTGAACAGACGCAGCACATGCGGTCCGTCAGTTGCTTGTTCCGAGCCTGCCGCGCTGTTGCACGTCTGCGCCCATCCTTGCCCCTCCATCCTGCAGCTCGCCGTATGCGGGCAAGGCCTTTGCTGCTCGCACCATTGAACTTCGCTGCAATCCTGCCGCTCCATGTCTGCCCCAATCTGCTGTGCAGCTCGCCGTTTGCGGGCAAGGCCTTTGACTTCTCGCACACCATCCACAAGCTGGCCTTTGGCCGGGAGTACCCGGTGAGGCGGCACCTGCTGCTGCTCTGTTCTGCAAACGCTTGCAGAGCAGACATGCACTGAGCACCGGCATGTTGAGGCAGCGTTTCACACAGGGCCCACCTGCACATCATGCCTGTGCTATGTGGCATGTATTGACATGTTGCCACACAGCAAGACCGGGCTGCAATCCCTGCCCCATTCCCGCAGGGCATGCGCAACCCGCTGGACGGCGTGGAGGTGCAGCAGCAGCTCAAGTCAGCGGACAATGCAGGTGCGTGTGCTGTGCGTCA